>Ga0209962_1000037_pt1 | contig 38329 bp, 35 predicted proteins | sample SalPonA_C_H2O_MG_FD_185722 | JGI IMG/M metagenome (GOLD analysis project Ga0209962, IMG submission 185722) | Water microbial communities from South San Francisco under conditions of wetland restoration - Salt Pond MetaG R2A_C_H2O_MG (SPAdes)... | ecosystem: Environmental > Aquatic > Non-marine... | reverse complement strand
ATCGGCTGGTATTTTACTGGCGGCGTAGTAGATTCTTTCAAAGGACTGAAGAAATGAGTGACAGACGATTAATTGAGATGCTTATCTTGCACGAAGGTAAGCGCAACTTTGTATATAAGTGTTCAGCAGGTAAGCTCACCGTGGGGGTCGGAAGAAACTTGGAGGACCTAGGTTTGAGTGATGGCGAGATTGACTTCCTCCTAAGAAACGATCTTATGCGAGTACAAGGTGAACTATCTAGGGCTGTACCCTGCTTCCTGAAGCTATCTGAAACTCGTCAAGACGTGCTAATGGATATGTGTTTTAACTTGGGGATTAGTCGGCTGCTACAGTTCCAGAAGATGCTCACAGCTTTAGAGATGGGTGAGTATGAAGAAGCTGCAAAAGAGATGCTGGATTCACGATGGGCTAGACAGGTAGGTGAACGAGCTACCAGGTTGGCAAAGATGATGGCGACTGATGAGTGGTACGTATAGAGGGTGTTATGGCTGAAAACGATAGCAAATTAAAAGCAGCTGGAGTATCAGGTTATAATAAACCAAAACGTACTCCTAATCATAAAACTAAAAGCCACGTTGTTGTGGCTAAAGTTGGTGATAAAACTAAAACAATTAGATTTGGTCAGCAAGGCGTTAAAGGTGCTGGATCAAATCCAAAAACAGCTAAGCAAAAAGCACGTCAAAAATCATTTAAAGCTCGCCATGCTAAGAACATTGCTAAAGGTAAAATGTCAGCAGCATATTGGGCAGACATGGCTAAATGGACTATACTGGTACCAATGTTAAGTGGTGAGGTATGGTTAAATGTTACCAATTCAGGATTCCAGAGTATTTTTGTGTGATGGTAAGTGGGCGGCATCTTGCGTGTGTGGGAAGGTTGTGTTTTTTACAACTAAAGCCGCTGCACTCAAAATGGTGAACAGAGGGACGTGTAGATACTGCAAACGTGACTACCGTGAGGTTATAAGTGTTACTGGGGTATACCAAAACGCAGAACTTAAATGGTGTAGTACATGTAGTGGGTGCGGAGTAGAGCAAGCTTACACTAGGAAAGACCACGCTAAACAAAGCCAAGTTAGTGATTGGCAGTGTAAAAAGTGCGTATCTAAGGCAAGAGGTTTTAGTAAAAATGCACCTGTAGGTAACGAGAAGCGCTTGTATAACAAGTTTAGAAAATCTGCTAATAGCCGAGGTATACCGTGGGACATTAGTTTTAGTGATTTTGTAGAGTGCTATAACGGTGAATGCGCCCTTACTGGTTGGGAATTAAGTATGAAATATGGCAATGAAACCGCTAGTTTTGACCGAATAGACTCTGCTCTAGGTTATACTAAAGACAACGTACAGTGGGTACATACTATGGTAAATATGTGTAAGAACAAATACACTCAAGAAGATTTTATTAGTATGTGTAAAGCAGTAGTAGACATGGCTAAATGGTAGTTTATTTAATATAAACTATAGTGTTATTAAGATTTAATAGGTAAATATAATGGCTTGGTATTCTGCAGGTACTATTTCTGTTACACAGAACACAAATATTGTGGTTGGCACTTCTACACAATTTGTAGATAACGTAAAACCAGGATATGCATTTGTATCTACAGATGGCAAGTTGTATGAAATTGCTGACGTAGATTCACAAACTCAGTTAACTCTGGTTAGTAACTATATAGGTACTAGTGTTAGTAATGGTACTTACAATATTATTCCTACTCATGGTTTAACTAAAAAACTTACTGACGACATTCAAACTCTTATTACCGATTTTACTGATATAAAAGACTTTGCAGGTAATGGTTTATTTGAGCGTGGTTCTGACGTAGCTCCTGGTATTTCTTTTCGTTTAGACACCAACACAGGTATCTACAGCCCAGTAGATAACGAAATAACTATTGTAGCTAATGGTGTTGCTGGCTTTAGTCTTAATGAAACAGACACGTCATTACTAGCAGGTGGTGTAGTTAAAGCTACTACTACGTCTACTGGGTTAACTGTTAGTGGTACTACTACAACAGATAATCTTCAGTTTACTGGCGGTACTGATACACAAGGCACTATGTCTTGGAATGCTGATGAAGAAACTGTAGACCTAATTCAAGACGGTACTGTATTACAAATAGGTCAAGAAACTCACTGGCACTGCCGTAATAATACTGGATCACCTATTCCTGATGGTACACCTGTTATGGCTACAGGTACTCTAGGAAGCTCAGGACGCATTACTATTGCACCTATGGATGGCACTAGCATTGCTAACGGTAAGTTATTCTTAGGCATAACTACAGAAGCTATTGCTAATGATGCAGACGGTAAAGTAACGCACTTTGGTAAAATACGTGGGTTAGACACAAGTGCATGGAACGATGGTGATGTACTGTATATCAGTACAACTACTATTGGCGCATTCCAGAATACTGAACCTACTTCTGGTTTAAATCTACCAATAGCATTTGTTATTCATAGCCACTTAAGCCAAGGTGTATTGGCAGTACGTGTACAAAATAGCGATCAAAACAATACGCATAAAGACCATAACGAAACAGTTACTGGTAGTTGGACATTTGACCAAGCCTTACAGCTATCAGGCGGTGTTGTCTTTGGAACAACAGGCGGTGCAGTCACAAGCAAGACGCTTGACGACTATGAGGAAGGGACGTTTACTCCTACTTTATATGGAACAACAAGTGGTACAGGTACTTTTACCGCAGTTAGAGCACAATATACAAAAATAGGAAGACTTGTAGAAATTAATATTTATTTATCAAGCATAAATATTTCGACTATTGTAGGCTCATTACGACTAGGGGGTTTACCATTCACAAGCTCAACTTATTCACCAATAACAGTGTCGTATTGTAATGCTTTTAATTTTGACGAAGCTACAACTTCAGTAAGTGGTTTTGTGCCTACTTCAGCCACTTATATATCGTTTTTAAAAGGCAGCAGTGTAAATGCCATAACTGATACCGATTGTTCAGCGTCAGGATCTGGTGCTCTTATACTGTGTGCTACATACGAGATTTAATTACCCCTAGTGGATTCTAAGGGTGGACATTTAACAAAACTAAGGAGGCCAACATGGCTTTAACAAAAGAAGTAGTAGTAGACAAGTGCGAAATGCTTGAGAACGGATGTATCCAAGTGCGTACAGCAACTCGTATTCTAGAAGACGGGCAAATTATATCTCAGTCTTACCACCGTCATGTATGTGTTCCAGGGCATGATTACACAGACGAAGATCCAAAGGTACAAGCTATTTGTGCAGCTGTACATACCCAAGAAGTTATTGATGCTTATAATGCATCACAACAATAATACGTATAATACATTTATTACTAATATACTAGTGTAGTATTATAAAACTTATACAAGAGAAGATATTAAATATGAATGACGAAGATATAATTAAAGATGAAGTAGCTAAAGACATATACGCTTCTAAATCTTCTCTGGCTAAGTGGGATAATGTACCTAGTGTTCGTGATCTTAAGCAAGACTTAGAAGACGCTAAATCAGCTCATAATGCACAAGTCAGTCAAGTATCTACTTGGTTAGATAATCTTAATGTTACTGGGTCTGCTAGAGTTAATACTAAGAAAGGCCGTAGTAAAATTGTTCCTAAACTTATTCGTAAGCAAGCAGAATGGCGTTACTCTTCACTGTCTGAACCTTTCTTGTCTACTGAGGATGTATTTAACGTAGAACCTATTACTTTTGAAGACAAACCTGGAGCATTTCAAAATCAGCTTATTCTTAATAATCAGTTTAATACTAAACTAGATAAAGTTAAGTTTATTGATGATTACGTTAGAACAGCAGTAGACGAAGGTACTGTTATTGTTCGTGTAGGTTGGGATTACGAAGACGAAACTGTTGAAGTAGAAGTACCTGTCTTTGAATACGTAACAACTCAAGATCCTGCAGTAGCTCAACAGCACCAACAAATTCACGCATTGATGCAACAGAACATTGGTGAATATAACAATCTACCTGCAGAATTGCGTACTGCTCATGAAATTCTAATGGAATCAGGTGAGCTAGTTGTACCCCAATTAGTAGGTACTGAAGTACGTGAAGAAACTAACGTATTACGAAACCAACCTACAGTATCAGTATGTGATTATCGTAACGTTATTATTGACCCAACTTGTGAAGGTGATTTAACCAAAGCTAGCTTTATTGTGTATAGCTTTGAAACCTCACTGTCTGAGTTAAAGAAAGACGGTAAATATTCTAACTTGGATCAAATCAAAGTAAGCAACGCTTCTGTGCTTAGTGAACCTGATCATGCTAGCCATGATGACAGTGCGTTTAGCTTTAAAGATAAACCACGTCAAAAGTTTGTAGCTTATGAATACTGGGGTTACTGGGATATTGATAATACCGGTATTGTTAAACCTATTGTGGCTACCTTTGTAGGTGACACTATTATCCGTATGGAAGAAAACCCATTCCCAGATCAAAAGCTCCCATTTGTTTTGGTTCAATACTTACCTAAACGTAAATCTATTTACGGTGAACCTGATGGTGCATTGTTAGAAGATAACCAAAAAATTGCTGGTGCTGTTACACGTGGCATGATTGACATTATGGGCCGTAGTGCTAATGGTCAAATGGCAGTACGTAAAGATGCTTTAGATTTAACTAACAAGCGTAAGTTTGATCAAGGTATGGACTATGAGTTCAATGCTAACGTTGATCCAAGACAAGCATTTCATATGCACACCTACCCTGAGATTCCACAGTCTGCACAGTTCATGTTGCAACTGCAAAACCAAGAAGCTGAATCACTTACAGGTGTTAAAGCCTTTACTACCGGTATTAGCGGACAATCATTAGGCAATACTGCTACAGGCATTCGTAGTGCATTAGACGCTACCAGTAAGCGTGAGTTAGCTATCTTGCGTAGATTAGCTGAAGGCATCAAAGAAATAGGCCGTAAAATTATTGCAATGAATGCTGTCTTCTTGTCCGATACAGAAGTAGTTCGTGTAACTAACGCACAGTTTGTAGAAGTACGCAGAGATGATCTTGCTGGTAATTACGATCTTAGGCTTAGCATTAGCACGGCTGAAGCAGACAATGAAAAAGCACAAGAATTGGCTTTCATGCTTCAAACGATGGGTAATAGTATGGATCCTAATATGTCTCGTATGATCCTGGCAGACATTGCTAGTTTACGTAAGATGCCTGAACTAGCTAAACAAATTAAAGAGTACCAGCCACAACCTGACCCATTAGCTCAACGTAGAGCAGAACTTGAATTGGCATTGCTAGAAGCACAAGTTATGAATGAACGTGCTAAAGGCCAAGAAAATGCAGTGGATGTACAACTTAAAACTGCTAAGACTCAAGTTGAATTGGCTAAAACACGTAATCTTGAAAGCAGATCAGATCAACAAGATTTGGACTTTGTACAAAAACAAACAGGCCAAGACATTGAACGTGAATTGGCTAAGAAGGATTTCGACAGAAAATCTCAGCTGGATCTAAAAGCTGCAGATTCTATGTTGATGGGTAACGAGCAACCATAAGCTCAACAACACTATCTCTTAAATGAGGACACGCGTAATGATTGAACAACAAATTGAAGAAATTGAAGTAAGTATTGCCGCTGCTAAAGAACACATCGCTAAGATGGAAGCTTTGTTTAGGCTTACTGAAAACAAAGACTTTAAAGAAATTATTGATGATGGTTACTTTGTAAAAGAAGCAAGCCGTGTAGTATTGCTAAAAGCTGATCCTGAAATGCAGGATGAAAAGTACCAAAAACAATTGAATGACTCAATCATTGCGATTGGTGTACTACGCCAATATTTCCGCAGTGTGATCCAGTTGGGTCGTATGGCTGAACGCTCTATTGAAGACGATGAAAATACACGTCAAGAGCTACTAGCCGAGGCGGTGTAATATGAGTACTGCTGAGGAACTCAATCCACTGGAAATGTCTGATGACGACATCAATGATGCTATTGCACGTGAACTAGCACGTGTATCTGGTGTTAATGAAGAAGAAGAAGCAGACGACATTGTAGAAGACGTAGCTGACACTGAAGAAGTTGAAGAGACTGAAGAAGTAGAAGACGTTGTTGACGAAGACACTGAAGTTGAATCTGAAGATGACTCTGAGACTGTTTCAGAAGACGCTGAAGACGAAGTAGTTGAAGACACTGATGATGATTTGCCTGAAGCAGAAGATGACTCAGAAGAGCTTACAGAAGCTTCTGACGATGAAGAAGTTGAATCAGATGAAGAAATCGACTATAAAACACTGTATGAACAAGTTTTAGCGCCATTTAAAGCCAATGGCAAAGAAATGCAAGTGGATAACATTGATGATGTTAGAAGCTTAATGCAAATGGGTGCTAACTACAGTAAGAAAATGATGGCTCTAAAACCCAATCTCAAGATTATGAAGATGCTTGAGAATAACGGGTTATTAGATGAAAGCAAATTAACCTTTTTAATTGATCTGGATAAAAAAGAACCAGAAGCAATTAAGAAGTTAATCGGTGATAGTGGAATTGATCCACTGGATCTGGATACAACGGCTAATAGTTATAAGCCCAATACTTACACTGTCTCTGACAAAGAAGTAGAACTGGATGGAATACTCGAAGAAATTCGAGACACAGAAACCTTTAATGCTACTTTAGATGTTATTGGCAACAAGTGGGATAGCCCGTCTAAAAATATTATTGTTAATGACCCTAGTATTATTAGAACCATTAATGAGCATATGCAGACAGGTATTTATGACATTGTTAGCCAAGCAGTAGAACGGGAACGGGTATTAGGTAGACTGAATGGTTTATCTGATCTTGAAGCCTATAAACAAATCGGTGATATGATCAATGACAATGGAGGTTTTGCTCATTTACAGCATAATGCTCGTAAACAGCAAGCCCAACCTAAAGTTATATCAAAACCCAGTAATGTTAATAGAGCAAAGACAACCGTAGACCCAAAGCTTACGAACCGCAAGAAAGCTGCGAGTTCTACTAAAAGTGCTCCTAGCACTAAACGTGAAGAAAACTTCAATCCACTTAGTTTAAGTGATGAAGAGTTTGAAAAATTAGTTGCTAGTAAATTTGTTTAATATTATTGGTAAAGGTATATAACCATGACTCAATCATACAATGAACCCGGAGTTACCGAATCAAACGTCGGTACTCAAGTACGTACTGACTACTTCTACAAGAAAGCTCTTGTTGAAATCGCAAAAGAACAGTACTTCTCACAATTGGCTGACGTAACTGCTATGCCCAAAAACATGGGCAAAACCATTAAGCGTTACCATTACTTGCCTATCTTGGATGATGCTAACGTATTTACCCAAGGTTTGGATGCAGCTGGTTCTGCAGTAAACCCAGGCAACCTGTATGGCTCAAGCAAAGACATTGGTACTATTACTGGCAAAATCCCTGCTTTGTCTGAAGCTGGTGGCCGTGTAAACCGTGTTGGTATGACTCGTATCGAAATTGAAGGTTCTCTTGAGAAGTTTGGTTTCTTTGATGAGTACACTCAAGAGTCAATTGACTTTGATTCTGACGCTGAACTGGAAATGCACATCACTTCTGAGTGTTTGAAAGCAGCTAACGAAATCACCGAAGACCAATTGCAAATTGATTTGTTGAACGGTGCTGGTGTTGTACGTTTCACTGGTGATGCTACTACTCCTGCTGAATTGCAAGGTACTACTACTTCACCTGACGTATTGACCTACGATGACTTGGTTAAACTGGCTATCGAGTTGGATAACAACCGTACTCCTAAGCAAACCAAAATCATCACTGGTTCACGTATGGTAGACACCAAAGTAGTTAACGCTGCTCGCTACATGTACGTAGGTTCAGAAATGTTGCCAACTTTGATGAAGTTGACCAACTACCACAGCGAAAAAGCTTTTGTTCCTGTATCACAATACGCTGATGCTGGTAACGTTGCTCGTGGTGAAGTAGGTGCTATCGACAACTTCCGTATCATTGTTGTACCTGAAATGATGAAATGGGCTGGTGTTGGTGCTGCTGAAGGTGTTAACGCTGGCTACCAAGCAACTGGCGGTAACTATGACGTATTCCCAATGTTGGTTATTGGTGATGGTTCATTTACTACTATTGGTTTCCAAACTGACGGTAAATCAGTTAAGTTTAAAATTAACCACATGAAACCTGCTCAAACTGTACGCCCAGAAGATCCCTATGGTGAGACTGGCTTCTACAGCATCAAGTGGTACTACGGTACTATGGTTCTCCGTCCAGAGCGTTTGGCGGTAATCAAAACTATTGCTGAAGTTTAAGCAATAAACTAGCCCCTTACTTCGGTAAGGGGTTTTATTTTTAATACACATACTAGTGGTATCACCCACTATCAAAAAAGGTAACTAGCATGACTGATGATACAAACGATATTGAAATGACTGAAGAAGAACAACAAGCAGCGTATGCGCTTGATGCTTTAAAAGCTAAAGCTGATCTTTTAGGTGTTAAGTACACTAAAAATATTGGTGCAGAAAAACTGCGTATTCGAATTGAAAATCATTTAGCTAAACAAAATGAAGACGATGAGATTGAGGCTGAAATTGTTCAAGAAGAATTAAGCCATAAGCAAGTAATTGCTCAACGCAAAAAAGACGCATCTAAGTTGCTTCGTATTCGTGTAACTTGCATGAACCCAAACAAAAAGAATTGGCAAGGTGAAATCTTTTCTGTTGGATCTTCTAAAATGGGCACGTTCAAAAAGTTTGTACCATTTAATGCTGATGATGGTTGGCATGTACCTAAGATTATTTACGATGCAATTAAAGAGCGTAAATTTAGTACATTTAAAACTGAGAAAACCAATAAGGGACAACAAGTACGCAAAGCTCATTTAGTTCCTGAGTATAGTGTGGAAGTGCTTCCTGACTTAACTAAAGAAGAACTTGAGTCACTGGCTAAACAACAAGCTATGGCGAAAGGCTAAATTAAAAGGTAAATGATATGTTTGTAGTAGATGCCGTTGACGTTATTACGTTCACAATTACTCGTCCTAAAGAAGCTTCACCAGAAGCAGTCACATCCGGTGTGGCTTCTGTACGTGCTGTTGATCCTGTAGGTGATGTTCAATCTATTGCTTTAAGCTCTGCTGTTGCCCCTACTAGTACTACTGAAGGTTCAATTGCATTTTCAGATATTTTGAATACTAAAGGTGTATACCGTTACGAAGTAATTAATGATGCAGGTGACGTAACTCACGTAATGCACGTTAACGCAGTAGAACGTTCTACAGCATATACATCTACTGTTAAATTTTAAGGTATAACCAATGGCTGACATTGATATAGCTGAAGTTACTTCAGGAACCGTTGCTGGCGATGGTATCTTTGATGAACTGATGAAAGGTGTTACTGCTCATTTAGATGAACAGTACAAAAAGAATCGGATCAAAGGTGCTGACTATGCCAATGTCTACCTTGGATCAATCCAGTATGCAATGCAGCAAGCGATTACGTTTGCATTGCAGAAACAGCAATCCGACAAGCAAGCTGAGCTTTTAGCAGCTCAAACAGCTGAAGTAGTCGATTCAACTGTACGTGCTAATGCAGAGCTAGACAGTACGTTAGCTACTGCCGCTAAGCAACGAGATGGTTTAGATGCTGACATTAACCTTAAAGTGGCCCAGACTGGAGAAGTAGAAGATTCTACAGTTAGAGCCAACACAGAATTAACTGACAAACTGTTAACCTCTGGTAAACAGCGTGACGGTATTGATTCTGACATTACTCTTAAAGCTGCCCAAACAGCTGAAGTTACAGATTCTACGACTAGAGCTAATACTGAACTTACCGATAACTTGCTTACTGCTGATAAGCAACGTGATGCTATTGATTCAGATATTAGTCTCAAAGCAGCACAGAGTGCTGAAGTTACTGACAGTACAAGCAGAGCTAACGTAGAGCTTTCTGACAAGCTTTTGGTTACAGCAATACAAAGAGACTTAACTGCTGAGCAAATTGCTGATACGTCAGCTAGTGCGCTTCTGAAGGCTGCACAGACTAGTGAAGTAACTGACAGCACTGTACGAGCCAATACTGAACTGGCAGACAAGCTAGAATCTACTGAAGCAGATCGTACTTTGACCTTTAAACAGGTTGAGTCAACTACTCAAGATATTGCACTTAAAGCAGCACAAACCAGTGAAGTTAGTGATAGCACTATACGAGCTAACACTGAGCTTACTGACAAACTTGTTAGTACGGCTAAAGAGCGTGATGTACAAGATGCACAGATTGCTAATCTGGCTATTGAGTCACAACTTAAAGGTGCACAGACTGATGAAGTCTTGGATAGCACTACACGTGCTAACACTGAGTTGTCAGACAAACTCTTAACAACTGCAAGTGAACGCACATTGTTGTCTTCACAAACAACTGAAGTTAACGCTTCTGCTGCACTAAAAACAACACAGAAAGACGAAGTGGCTGATGCTACTATTCGTGCTAATACTGAGCTTAATGATAAGCTCATTAGTACTGAGAAAGACCGTCAAGCCATTGATTCAGAGATTGTACTGAAAGGTGCTCAAACCAATGAAATACTAGACAGTACTGATCGTGCAAACGTAGCACTGAATGATGAGCTAGCAACATCAGCTGCACAGCGTGAGAAGATTGCTAAAGACATTGCATTAGCAGACGTACAAGCCTTTGAAGTTATCGACAATACTGAACGTGAACGTTTAGCCTTAGATGCAGAGCTTGAAAAAATTGAAGTTGATAAGACTCGTGTCAAAACTGAAATTGATTTAGCTATGGTTCGTATTGCTGAAGAGACTGCTGCTACTGCTAGAGCAGATGCACGTAACACTAAAGAACTTGAAGTTATGGCTTCACAGATTGTTAAGATTGAAGCTGAAGAAAATCTGTTGGTGGCTAAACTTAGCACTGAAACAGCGCATCAAAGTGTTTACCTCAAACAAGTTGAACTCTACACAGCACAAAAAGATGGCTTTGCTAGAGATGCTGAACAGAAAGCCGCTAAGATCATTGCAGATCTATGGGCAGTAGAGCGTACATCTGGTGGATCAATTGCATTGCCATTAAGTACTAGCGAATACCCAGGAGTCTTCCATGATCTAGTAAGTAAAGCTGGATTATCTGAAGGCGCATAGATGTGGGGATATTTGCTGAAGATACGCTCTATGTAGGATCGGTTAGCGTACAATCGTTATACGATATTGACGAGTACGTTAACACTAGTACTAGAGCTATCATTACAGCTATTAGAACCAATAGTAACATTGCTACAGAACTTCTTAAGGCTAGTTTAGCTAACCCAGCTAGCTCCCTTAAGAAGTTTTATACTGAATACCAACAGTTTGTTGATAGCTACGACAATATTAAAAATACTGGTATTTTCTGGCGAGATAATACATTTAGAGCCTTAGATTACAATAAAGTCACTGACTTAGTTGAATCTTTGTATCCTGTCAGTAGTCCTTTGTACACGTACGTAACTTGGTCAATTAATACTGCAGACCCAACAACAGGTAGATACCGTACAGTTACTCCTTTAGAGTATGCTAATTACACATTAGGTAAAAATAATTACTTAACCTATAAATACAGCGACACAGGCACATCTACTTTTATAGAGAATGGTGTAACCAAAAGCGTTACAAGTGCTGTTGCTTCTGGATCAAAAGTTACAGTTACCTTAACTAGCAGTGCTGGTACAGAAACCAGAACAATTACTGGCTACAATTCAACTACAACGTTTGCTGTATTTATTGCAAACTTTGCTGATGTAGCTAAAGGTACATTTGACCCAGACAAAACAACTGTACTTTACCTGTATGATTTAAACGCTAATACCCTTGGATTAAGCTTTAACCTGCAAATAGACGTAGGTGAGCTTGATACACTAGTCCCCTCGGTTACATTAAAGCGTGACGCTAAATATTTAGATGACCCAGATTACACTAATAAACTAGTGTCACTAGGTATTAACTGGGCTGCTATTGCTGGCATTACTTACAATAACGCTAGTCTTGAAACTATTACACAACAGTACAAACATTTCTTAGACATTTTTGGTTTGTCTTATGACGATGTTAAACAACAGCTTGAAGAAGCTGATGATCAAAATGGGCAAGAAACAACTATTGGTTATGCTACATTTAGAGTATGCCCTAACATTTATTCTTCAGAGCCAGCTGTATACAAGTACATGTATGAGTTTTTTGATTACTTACGTACTAAACACATTGAACGTTTACAAGCAGAAGACGCTTTACTAAACATCACTCGTACTTACACAGATGCAGATATTTGGTCAGATCCTTTAATTGTTTATTACAACTTAGCAGATTCAGGAACTAACAGTATTGGTGCAAGACGTATTACTAAAACCAGTTACACTGGATCAATTGCTCAAGATTACCTTAAAACTATTAATACTACTTGGACTGATCCAACATCAACTGTTGTTGGTTACATGGAATTAACTAAAAAAATTGATGCTAACAACTATGATGTATTACGCATTGAAGGTTTAGAATTTAAAGCAGAATTTCCATTTTATGACAGTGATACCAATACATATCAAGTTAATAACCAAGGCAATGTATTTCAGCTAACGTCAGATACACTATCTGAAGCTTATCGTAATGCTGTAGTACCGTTGCATATACCTACATTAAATTTATTAAACACATTAGAACAAGAGCGATTAACTGTAGTAGGCGCATCATTTGTAGTGTTTTCACAACAAACAGTGTACTTAGAATGGTATGAGTCGGGTCAGTTCTTAGATTTCTTCCAAGCAACAGCAATCATAGTTAGCTTAGGTACAGGCATAGATGTAACTTCAACTTTTTGGGGTAATGTTGGAAATATCGCAGCACAAATATTAGTTAGTTATGGCGTTGTTAGAGCATTAGAATACGTTGCTAAAGAAATAGACAACGAATTCTTACAAGGCATATTAACAGCAGCAATTATCTACATGTATTTCACTTATGGCTTTGGTGATAAAGCCAGTGATGCAATTAAAATTTTAACTACAGTAGATGCTGTGGGTGAAGCTTACTTTAATGTTCAATTTGAAAGTTTACTAGATAATTGGGAATCATTTAGTGAAGAAGCTGAAGCACTACAAGCCTACTTAGAAGAATCTACTCGTGACTTACTCAACGGCGGTTTATCTAACAAAGTGCTACAAGCTATTGAGCTTTACCGTATACGTTATGAGTCTCCTGATCAATTTTATTTTAGAACACTAAACACAAACCCAGGGGTAATTACTCTGGATTACGTTAAAAACTTTGCTAAGAGTTCTTTAGATCATACAAATGTTAAGTCATTTGAAGAGTTAGACGAAAACTTTGTAAGCGGTAGTCTTATTTAATATTTTAGCATTTAGTGCTATATTAATTTTATTATATTTATAGGTGGTTATTATGATTGGTAAGAGTCCTGCTGATATATTGAAGTTAGGTGGAGGTGGCCCTGACACTAATAGTACTGATGTAGGTTGGTGGGGAGAAGGTGGCTATTTAGACATTGGTTCAAAAGCACTTAGCTCGCTGGGTAATATGTATCTTGGCTACAATACTTTAAAACTAGGTAAGCAACAACTAAGTGATTCACGTAAGCAGTTTGGTATGAACTGGGGTGCACAAGCTCAGTTGGCAAACCAAGAACGCAGTGACAAGCTGTATGTAGATTACTTGAACCAAGGTTACAATGCTCAGCAAGCTCAGGCACTGACTAATCAAACAATGGCAACTCAAGCTATACCTTTGACTGTAGAAGGTGCTAAACAAGCTTATATGTCGCCTAGTAACGTTCCAGCACCACAAGCGTATCAAGCACCAGCACCTAGTAGTACTGCTATGAATTATTCAGCACCTAATACTGGTAATACAGCACCTGTAGCTGAAAAATACAAAATGAATTACATCGTAGGTTAAGGGGTAATAACCAATGGCTACTTGGACACAGATTAGAAGCACACCAATTGATTTAGCTGATTATACTCAGACAGCTGGTGCTTTATTCAATAAAGCGATTACATCTGCCCAAGAAGGCATTGAAGCTCGCCGTAATAAATACATTGACGAAAATACCCGTAGTTTTATGCAACAGCTACAAGGGGTAAATACCCTTGAAGACTATGACGCTAGAAAAGGAGAGCTACAAAATCAGTTAGCAGGTTATGGTGGTTTAGTAGACGTAGAAAAAGCACAAGCTGCTTTAAACACTCGTGATGACACTATCTTTGATAACACTAAAACAGCACAAGAACGTACTGACTATGCTGCTACACAAGCGGGTAGACCTAGTTACGAAGCATTGCAACGAGGTGTTGCTGATCTTAAAAGTGAAACTGACATTGATGCTTGGAAAAATGCTATTAACATGGCAGACATCACTGCAGCACAAGAAGCAGACTTAACTACTCGACTAACTGACCGATTACAAAGTGTACGTAATGAGCAGACTTATCAACTTGGTGAAGGTAAACGTAAGTCTACAGACGCATTAAATACTGTTGCTGGTTTAGTACGTGATTCTTCTGGATCAGAATTAAGTGCAATGGACATTCGTAAAATCCCTGAATGGAATTTGATGACTCCACAAGATCAATTGTCTGCACTTGGATTAGTAAGTAATGAAGCTGAAAGACGTTTCCAATCAAGTGATTTAGCACGACAACGTGGTGAAGTTATTGGAGAACGTTTTGTTGATAGTGCTATTGCAAACAATGATGGATTACGTTTATACAATGAAACAGGCGAAATCCCTACACCACAAGTTATAGCCTCACTTGAAGACAGTATTCGTGCACAAGCTAGAGCTGCTAATGTCAATGTAACTCCTGCAATTTTAAAGCAAGGCATTGATAAATATATGGGCGGTGTTAAATCTTCTGCACCTTATTTAGCTCGTCAAGAAGAAAACGCTAGAGCTGCAGGATGGCAAGAAGTAGATGAAAAACTAAACGTTGCTTTGGATAAATTTGATTCAGGAACCGTTGGGTTTAGTGATGATAAAGCACAAGCTAACACGTTTGTTAATACTGCTTTAACTAAAATTCAAGGCGATCCAGAGTTATCTAAAATTACCCCAACGTTAGCAACTAACTTACTGCAAGACATTTTGCGTAGAGCTAGCCAACCTGACGCTTGGACAGATACGTTTGATCAAGATGATGCAAAAACGTTATTGGATAATGCTTTAGATAGAATTAAGAAACGCAGTTCTAAAGAAAACATTAAGAGCAGTTTAATTTCACAAATATTAACAGAAGAAGCTATCAAAGCAGGTATAGAAGAGAAAGATTAAACAAACCCCTGATAACTAGGTAACTGCACCTTAATTATAGAAAAGATTAGCTAAATAAAAGGCACATGTAATGGCTCTAACTTTGGATAAAAATGTGGGCATTAAAAATGTGCCTGATAACAATGCAGATAAACTACTTAATTTAGCTAAGAACAGTTTAGATAAAACTTTTGTTAATGATAACCAGGAAAAACTTCAACAGCATCTAGATAAGATTAATGCTGATTTAGAATCATCTTTAGAAACATACGCTGAAGCTGACAAGTCGTTACGTGAATACGAAGCAGCACAAGAAGATGCGTTTGTATCAAACTTAGAAGCCAATAGTGTAGCGGGTTCAGCACTGAATACTGGTGCTAGCCTATTATCTGGTGGTGTTCGTATTATAGGTGATGTATTTAGTGCACCTGCACGGCTTCAAGCTGCTGGGCTTGAAAGCAAATACGCTAAAGCTTTAGAAGCTGTAGACGTTGAACAAAAAGCTAAAGCTGAATTAGATACAATTAATTTAGAAGTATCAAAACACCAAAAATCTGGTACTTTAATTGATCTAAACCTTCTCGAAAGACAGACCCAACTACAACAAGGCTTAACAGAAGCTACCAAGTACTTAGATGAGCAGTCTGCTATTGGAGTAGATGAATCAGTATTTAATGCAGGTACTGGCCCTACAAACCGTCAGCAAGCTTTAGAAGCTATTAACTATCGTAAAGCAGTTGAACCACTCATTACTATTACTGAGATGGCTCAAGAAAATGCAAGTAAGCTGGTTAACCGTAACAAACAAAATGCTTTACTTGAAGAAGTACGTGTTGATGCAGAACAATCAGCTAAGTCATTCAATGAAGGTAATTACGCAGATGCAGCTATCACAGCATTTACTGGATTTGCTAAAGGCTTAGTAAATAACCCAGGCGCAGCTACTGAACTATTTGCTGAATCTTACCCACAGATGTTGCTGTCTGCTAAATTTGCTACTGGCAGCACAGCAGTACTGTTTGCACGTAATAATGACGATATTACTAAAGAATTTATTGAAGTTAATAAACGCAATCCAACTGAACAAGAAAAAACTGTTATTGGTCAGTCAGCGTTAATTGCTGCTATAGCTGATGCAGCGTCAGACAAAATATTAATGCAAGGTTTACCGGCTATTGCTGGTGCAATAGGTACTACAGCTAAAGCTGTAGGTATCCCATTAGAAATTGTAAGTAAGCCCTTTCAATCCTTGGTTCAACGCTTCCCTAAGACAGCTAAAACTGGTGAAGTTGCAGGGACTACAACCTTCCAACCAGTACAAGAATTCTTTTCTGGTGCTACTACCGAAGCAGCTACTCAATACGGTGTAAAACAAGACGCAGATAAGTTAGATACTCCTGAAATATTTACTCAAGGTATTGTAGAAGCTATTGCTGTTGGCCCTGTACAAGCAGCTAGAGGTGCTAAAGCTTTAACACGTGAAACCGTCAAAGGTATTAACCAAGGGGCTAAAGTTCTTGTAGAACGTGCACAAGAAGATGTAGCCAATACTAGTGAACAAGCCAAAAGCTTTTACAGTGAATTAACTTCACTAGATACTGAACTAACAGACTCTATTGAAGCACTAAAAGAAGATCAGTTAAGCCCTGAAGAATTTCAACAACAACTCAATGACAGAGTTAAAAACATTGCTGAGCGTCAATTAGAAGCTGCACTGCAAGCTGTTGAAGATGTTGAAACCAATGAAAACTTAACATCTAAGCAAAAGCAAACTTACGCTAAGGACATACGTGCATCATTAGAGAAAGCCAGAAGTCTTCAATTTGAGGATAACTTTGTACAAAAAGTAGGTTTTGTTCCTACTGATGACAATATGGCTATTGCTGTTAATGAAATTATTGACGATACCTTTGGCAACACTGGTGCAATACCTGTCATCAAACGCAGGTACATGTTTGAAGTACTGCTAGATGAATCCAGTGTAATAGACGATGACACTGTTACTCGTATTCTCGGTAGTAAAAACTTTAGCCGTAGTGAAAAACGAGCTATTACAGCTAAACAAAAGTTCAATAAACTATTAGAAGAACGAGCCAATAGCACTAACAAAACTTTTGAAGAAGTTCGTCAAGAAATATTCAAAGGAACTGACAGTACTCTAGGTGTAAAAGACTACGAGTTAAGTATTCTACTTGGATTAACCAGTGGAAATACTGATTATGTAACTAAACAAGCTACCTTATTAAACAACTGGGTCGAAACACAAATCAATAAAGCTAGTGCTATTGATCAAGTACGTACTTACAACGAAGAAGTTCGCAGTCGAGTTACACCTGAAAACCGTATTCCATTAGCCAATGTAGAAATCACTGAGCGTGACAAAGCTGGACGTATTACTAAGTTTAAGCCACTTGGTTCAAAGACTGAATTAATCTATGACAGTCGTACTAAACGTGGTGAGAATGCTTTTGCTAAATTGCAACGCACTGTACAAAGCGATACAGAGGCTTTGGTAACATTCCGTGATGTAATCAATGAATCTATCGCTACAACCCAAGACGTTGCTCCTGAAGCTTCACAGGAAGTCACAGAGACACCTGTACCCCCAGTAGAAATCCCTGAAGTATCTACTGAAGTTATTGATGAAAACTTTGAGCCAAATGAAGGCACTAACTCTATTGATGCTGACGACTTTGCACAATATGAAAACTATATTGATAATACTGAGCAAAACGAAGACCCAACACCTGCAATAGAAGTAGAACAGGTTATTCGTGATACTGCTTATGATGTCACTCCACCTCCTACAGGTAACATAAGCAAAGAAGCTTTATTTGAAGGTATGGAGTCACTGAGTGCTTGGATTGATCAGAAATTTGATTACACTGTTAAGCGTGACTTACAAACAGCTATTTACAGTGTACTAGATGCTGTAAGGCGTGGTTTTGCACAACCTCACTTGGCTTTAGCTGATCCACGTGATCAAAGCATTAACTATTCTGACTTTAGAGCACTGCTACAAGTGTTTTCAGATGTAGATAGTCAAACACATGCTGAACTAGCTAAAGAAGGTTTTTATATCCCTAGCATTCTTGAAAAAGAATACTTAGCGGCTTATGAACAAAACCCAGATAAACCAGCTATTGAAGGTACTCTTAAAGAACGTATTGCTCGGTATGAAGATGAGTTTATCCGTGATTTAGGTGCTGTCCCTAGCATCCGTCTAGATGAATTTGTACAGAAAGGTATTACTGAAGGTAATCGTAATGCCTACACGTACTTTTTACATGAAAAGATTCACATTGCTACTTCACGTTTTATTCAAGACAACCCGACAGATTCACGGGTTAAACGTTTAAAAGCATTATTTGAACGTGCTAAACGTATTGCAGCACAAGAACCTCAATTGTTTACTAACGCCAGTGATTACTGGCAAACCAACTTAGAAGAATTCATCGCTGAATCATTGAGTAATCCAGAACTAATACTGGCATTAAAATCAATAACACTAACAGGAGAGAAGACTTCTAAGTTAAATAACTTTTTCAAAGCGTTAATAGATACTATTGGCAATGCACTTGGATTCAGTTCATCACAAGCACAGACACTGTATGATTCAGCAGTCGCTGGATTTGCTGAAATAGCTACTGCACAAGCAGAAGTGGAAGATAGTAAACAGACGGTGCGTAGACCTCGTACACGCAAACGTGTTCCAACGCAGCAGGAATTGATGGAACAGATTCCTATGTTTATGGAAGACAGTACGATTGTTAACGAAGAATCTAGCTTTGAGCCTACAGCAACTGCTTTAGACGATTGGTTTAACAATACTGCACCTGCTTTTGTAGCAGCACCCCCAGAAATGACAGCATTACCTTTTGGTATATCTGCACCTGAAGGATCTGAAGCTACAGCTGAACAAATTTTAAACAAAGCAGAAGTTAATCCAGCTATTGCTGAGAATATTGACGGTGATGTTACTGTTAATAAACGTAGCTATGATCCAAAGTCTGATGTGACATTGATTACTGAAGGTAGAACCAGCAGTGTCTTAGCTCGCATTAGCAATTTCTTTGAGTCATACCGCAACAACACATTAGCTATCCCATTTGTTAGTCGTGAATCTGAAAATGGATTTAGAGTACTAGATAAGTTTGTTAAACAATTTGGTGAAGCATTTGTACCTGTGTTTGAGATTACTGACTTTAAAACAGCTAAAGGTCAGCAGTTTTCATTTTTACGTAAAATTAATAACCAGGATAAATTTAATTTAAACCCAGCACTACATTTCTTCCACATGGTAACGTTTAAAGACAAAACAGTTACCTCACAGAGTGGGACATTTGCTTTACAAAAAGGTGCAGTAGATCCTAACGTTATGTCAGCAATGGCCGTAGTAGCGTTTGAATGGTTAGCTACAGAAGCTAGCAACACACTGTACAACAATGATTATGCTATTCGTAAACTAATGGGTTATAGCGATAACCAAGTTATCCCTAAATTTATTTACGAGCAATTATCTGAAGGTATGCCTAGATCACAGCTAGCAGATACTTTAGGTAAAGCATTTCTTAAGCAGTTTGATGCTAAGCTAAACCCAGAGTTAGTAGACCATTTAGCTAATGATCGTTTAGTAAAATCTATTGGTTTGCACATTATTGCTACCTTACAAAGCCAAGGATATATCAACACTAAACAAGTTAATTTAGGCAAACTAGGAGCATATGAAAATGATCCAGTGTTTGTGACTTTGGCTTACAAAGGTAAAGGACTTAACAAACAACCTACAGCTGCTATAGAGTTATTTAGACAAAGCTATTCACCTAGCTTTTTCCAACAGATGTTTGGCATTGTACGTAAAGCTAGAGGGCCAAGCTTTAGGCCACGTAAACCATTAAAGTCTATTCACATTGGATTAAACGGTGAAGTTGGCAAAGATCGTGTAGCACTTGTTAACAAGCAACGTAGTGTGCCTTGGAACATTCGCAAAGATAAAGTACGTTTGTTAGATAAGCTAAGCCAAGGTGATGTAGCTACTGTAGACTTTGTTAAAAAGCTAATGGGTTACAACTTTGATATTCGTAACAATACACCACTAGCTTTCCAGGAAAATGTTGAAGCTAAGAATCGTGAAATTGAGCGTGAGATTGCTCAAATTGTAGAATTCTATGAAAGCTATAAAGCTACAAATAATAAAGACTTTTACTTTGATTACGCCTTACAAGACAACATCCGTATGCGTGTTAACGGTAGTATTTTTAACTACCAAAGCACTAAGCTTGTACGTCATTTAATTTACAGCCCAGAATGGGGTGTACAAAAAGTAAGCAAGTCTGACCCAGCAGTAATGCATGGTTTACAAGAAGCTTTTGATAAACAATTTAGTTTTACTAGTGTTACTGGCTTACTACGTAATAAAGACATTAAAGCCGCATTAGCTGCATTAAAAGTAGGTAAAGTAGCTGACCCAGCTGTACAAAATATAGTCAATGACGAATTACAATTAGATGCCTTGTACTACTTGTTGGATCATAGCCAAACCAAAGGCAAGTTAGTTACTACGCAATACGTAGTAGAAGCTGATGCTAAGACTTCAGGTATTATTCTGACTGAACGTATGTTCCCGTCAAATACACCAGAGTCTGATCAAATCTTAAGAGCAGGTGGTTTTTACACCTTTAGTGATATACCCCAAAGCTTAGAAGAATTTGCTGCTGATAAAAGTAACCGTGATAACTATAACCGTTTAATTGATGTATGGATGCGTCATGTCACAGGCATACTTGAAAACAACAAGAACCCTAAGTTACACCAGCTTACACATTTAATAGAGCTTAACCGTGATATAGCCAAAGTATTGGTAATGCCAGCATCTTACATGGCGGGCAACCAAGGCTTAATTGAAACACTGACTGAGCACTTCATTAAAGAATTAAGCTTTAAACTGGTAGAAGCTAAAGGCAATCCAGAACAGTATCAATTACTGTTGGATCAAATTAATGCAGTCACTAATGGTAAGTTAACTACTGAATTGGATCTACGCACTGAGAGCTTACCTAAAGCTCTTGAGGACAACTTACGTGCCCAGTTCACTACATTGTATGGATCAACGTTAGAAACAGCTCTAGAAGAGTTACAGACCCAATCTCGTGAACGAGCTAAGTTAGTTAACTTGTATACCAACATAGCTTATGCGGTATTTAAATTTAAGTTTGATAAATTCATTAATGGCATTAGCTCTAAAATTACTGAAGCCCAATTTAGAGATGAATTTCAGGCTTTCCTAGAACAAAATGCTCCTATCCTTGAGTACATTGATGCAAGTGTAAAAACTGAAGGTTACTTTGCAGCTAAAGTTGGACGTAAAAGCAGTCCAATGTTTAGCGATATTAACAATGCATCAGTTATTTTATCCGGTGGTAAACAATCAATTAGTGCTTATGTTAAGCAACTAGATTTTGATGCTCCAGGTGTTGCTGCATTTGTTAACGGTATTCAGTCACTGGATGCTGCTGGTATGGAAGGTGTGATTAAAAATCATACAGTCATGTCAGTATTTGATGCTGTACTCACTCCCCCTAGTTTGTTGACTGAAACTGTTAACACGTATGTACGAGCCATTGAAGATAACGCATCACGTTATAACATGCTGGATAACGCTGTAACGCTTATGCGTACTAGCCTTGATAGTTTGCGTACTAAAGATGACTCTGGGTTATTGAATGAATTTATTTCAACATTAAAAGATCAGCAAAAAAATAAAGCTTACAGTCGTTTAATTAAAGAACTTAAAGCAACTAAGGAACTTGATTTAACAGAAGCTACTCTTGCTGATATTGAAGCTTTGCTTGAAGCTGCACAACAAGAAGTAGACTTAAGCGAACAGGAACGTAGCACTTACAAATTACGTTTAAGCTCTGTAGATCATATGGAGTTTGCTCCAGGCAGACAAACCTATGAACTAGGCATTGAAGACGAATTAGCCATTGATTTCACTAATGAAGAAACAGCCCAAAAAGGTCTTAAAAAGGTTGTGGATAACATTGTGGAGAACATCGACAAAGATGAAAACAATGGTGACACACTAGGTAGTACGCCTTATAGTCGTAAAGACACATTTAATGCTCAAGAAACCCATGAGCTAAAAGCTGATAGCGTAGCTCAAGTGTATGACAACTTAGAAGCTGTAGACCGACCTAACCGTGTCAATATCAGTGATACCCATGACTCATTGTTACGCAATGTAGTAAACACGTTAGTAGCTACTGTAATGCCAGCAATAGATGCATATGAACTTAGAGTTCGTACTATTGGTTCTAGCATTTATGCACAAATACGTCCTGACAATGTTATTGAGCTAACCAAGAACTACCGTCCTGTTAAGACTTTGGTTCAAATGTCAGCTAAAGAAGCTTACGTTCACGAATTGGCTCACTTAATCAGTAAGACAGGTATTGCTGATCCAGAAAATGCTATTACTGTACGTAAATTAGATCAGCTAATGAGACGTGCAAAGCAAGAACTCAACAAAAAGTATGACGGTAAAGGTTGGAAGATTTTCTTACACACTGACAGTGACGGTAAGATTATTTATAAAACCAATAAAGCTGCAGAAGAAAAGGCAGCTAAAGAACAGTTTGATTACATCTTTAATAATCCAAAACTGGTACGTGTACGTGTCAAAGTTAATGGTAAAACCCAAGACATTGATACACATGTTGGCTTACATGAGTTTGTAGCGTTTGGTTTAACCAATGAAAAGCTGAATGACTTCTTAAAAACTATTCCAGGTTACAAAATAGAAGACAATCGTGATGGTTCATTAGCAGCTGCTGTGAAATATTACTTTGATAAGATTGTATTCCGTTTAGCTCGAATGTTTGGTTCTAAAAACAACGTATCTGGCGATAAAGCGTTATATGACATGGTACTCGAATTAAATGAGTCACATCAGTTACGCTTAAACATGCTAGACAAACTATTTGCTGGGCCAATAGACAGTCTGAACACTACTGTAGTCAATGCTTGGCGTAAGCATGTATTTGCTCCACTCAATCGTGCTAACTTGCGTAGGCTTACTTTAGAAGGTGCTGGGCCTAAAGAAGCTGTAGCTAGACTTACCTTTGGTAAATTGATTGATCCCCAAAACGCTTATTACAGTAGAGCACTCGGTGAAATGCGTAGACGCATGAATATTTCTACTGTTGGTTTTGTTCAAGAAATTGCTGCTGAAATATTTAATGCTAATTCACTGGTCTTTAAGAACGTAGAGAAAATTTTATTACGTAGTCGTATTCTGATTGATCAACAACGTCAACGTGCTGTAGGTGCTATTACAGGCGATCTAGAAGCACAATTTGCTACGCCTATTGATAGACTTCAAGGTGAAGCATTAACTCGTGTATTTATGCGTACTGGGTTAACTGACATCTTTGGTGAAATTAACCGTAAAAACTACAAGAAAGTTATTTCTACTTTACAAGATCCAAGTGTACGCATTAAAACAGCTGTAGCTACATTGTCAGCACTAGGCCCAATAGGTAATTTTTACATTAACCAAGCCAGAGGTTTAGGCATCTACATGGCTAAAGGTTTAGTCACTGTTGAAGGTTTGGGTCTTAACGCTGAGCAGATTGTTCGTGCTGAAGTCGTTAAAGAAGCAGGTGGTCAAGTACCATCAATGAATGCTGAAGAACGAGCCAAAGCTAAACAAGCTATTGATGATTTAGCTAGTTTAATTGCTATTCAAAATACTAGCCGTGATATGCGTAATACTGCTGTAGACCTAATTAACTCTGAGTTCGAAGCTAACAAACAATTTAATGGCATTCAATTTTTCAGTGGTCAGTTAGCATTACATCGTGCAGAGTCTTTGGTTAAAAACTTCCAAGGCAATGAAATGCTCACTACCAAAGGCTACGTTAAAAATGTCTTTGATAAGTTTATGTCATTTAAAGTTTTGCCTTACCCTGTATCAGGTGAAGACGCTATAGCATTGAAAAAAGCTGGGTACACTTATTACCAACAGTTGCCTACTGATCCTAATGATCCACTAAGTCAAACAATGGCTATGTACACTAACCCTGTAGGTGGGTTAGCTATGCGGGATAGGGGTGTACTGGCTATGTCTGATTTACGCGCAGCAGGTACATCATTCTATGATGGCAGTGCTAACGCATTATCTGGCAAAAACCATTACATTGCTAAACACAATGAAGTAAACAAAGTCAGTAAAAACAATAAAACCAGTATTCTTACTCAGCTAACCACTGCCAATTACAGCAGTCAATCGAGTAACGTATTACTGCCTGTACGTAACGAAGACGGTAAAACAGTTGATTACCGTTATGTCATGAGTGATGAAACACGTACTAACCTACTAAACCAAGAAGTCTATGCACCTTTGTTGTTAGGTGAAATGATGGCTGCAATCAAAGAAAAGCAGGATGTTAAAGGCAACAACCGTGCAATGATTGATGCACTCAAATTAGACTTTGAGAAAAACTTCACTAAAGAACGCAAAGACTTTGTTTACATTGGTTCAGATTCTACTGATCCAAAAATACAGCAAATCTACCGTATGTTGCCTAAAGACAGTCGTGATTACATCACTAAGCAGTTTGGCAAAAGCTTTTATGTACGTGAAGAGATTCTTGAAAGTGTCTTTGGTAGAGCTAAGTACAGCCTAGCTGAAGCACTTACCACTAAAACTGGCGGTGCTAAGATGGCTAAGCTCATTGAGTTATTGCTTCAAGAGTTGGTTCAGTTTGGTAAACGCACTATTGTTATTCGTTTCCCTCAAGTACTGCGTGACAACGTAATATCTAACACATTGTTTGGTGTAGCCCGTGGTGTACCACCTACCTACATGATGAGTAAACAAATTGAAGGTGTACGTCATATTCACAACTACTTGAAAGATGCTTACGAACAACGCCGTTTAGAAAACCAACTAAATGCACGTAAAGATTCATTAACTGCATCTCAACGTAAAGATTTAGGTAATCAATTATCTAGTGTTATAGGCCGTATTAATAGCAATCCAATTATGCCATTGATTAAAGCTGGTTTATTTCAAACCATTGCTGATGAAATTGAATTGGCAGAACATGGTGCTTCATTTAGTGATAGATATCTTGAGGATCTTACAGATCGCCTTGGATCAGCATTAAACATTAGTCGTGACAAAGGCGTAGGGAAAGGACTGAAAACAGCCGTAGACTTTGCTTACATGGGTACTGATACCGCTATATATAAGTTTATGTCTACAGCCACTCAGTATAGTGACTTTGTAGCAAGATACGCTGTGTACTCGTACAAAGTGAAGAAAGGTCAAGAAATTGGTCAAGATGTTAGTGAACAAGAGCTTCTGCAACAAGTTCAAGATATGTTTATTAACTACGAGACTATGACTAACTCTAAGCTAGAGTACGCAAGTTCGATTGGTTTTGTTATGTTTAGTAAGTATCCATTACGTATTGTACGTGCATTGGTTACTGCATTCAGAGAAAACCCTGTGCAAATGGTAGCGTTACTAGCTGCTCAGGAAATTTTAAACACTGATGCACCTGAGCCAATGGATTCAGCAACAAGTATGTTGAATATTATGAGTTTGCCTACAGAAGCTTTAAGTGCAGCTGCTACACCTGCAGGTCTAAGATTACTAGGTGTTACGTTAGATTAATCGTCTGCAAAGGCTAGTGCTGCAAGAAACCATGCAAACACAATAATGCCTATCAGTGATCCAAAGAGAATCAGTACAGGGGTAGCTAGAAATAGTACTACCCCTACACTGGCTAATAACACCGCTAAGAAAAATATTTTTAATGTTTTCATAACGCTGCCTAATGATAATTAGGTAAATAATTTAAAAGTTGTTTTTGCTGGCTCAACAGGTTCTTCTTTAAATAAACCAGTGCTTTCAGTTTCTGGTTCTTCTGCAGGAATAGTATTTACAAATGCATTCCAGCCAACAGTTAACTCTTCAACAGATTGTTCTGGCTCAGATTCATCAACTTCTTCATCAACTTCTTCAGTAATGTCTTTAGCAATGTCTTCAGAGGCAATCTCAGGCTCTACAAGGAACTCTTCTTCTGGGGTAACCTTACGGCTATCTAGCAGGTTATTTACTGCTAAGAAGGTTTTAGGTGGCTCTGACAGCTCTGCTAGAACATCATTAGAAATGTAAATAGCTGCAGTACCAAAATTACCGTTACGACCGCCAATAACGACAGTTTTAATAATCTTATCGCTGCTAATGCCTCGTCTACGGACATACTCTTCAATAGCTAGTTGAAGTTCTTCACTAGATAAATCAATTTTCATAAATTTTTCTCACTTAAATAATGTGCTAATGCGTTATAGCCACCAATATGTTCACCACCGTAGAACACTTGTGGAACAGTTTTCCATGCTGGGTCACGCCAAGTAGGATTAGTGCCTACATCTAGATAACCAAACGCTAGGTTTTTTGAATGCAGTAATTCTTTGGCTTTGTCACAGAAAGGACATTCAGCTTTACCGTATATAAAAAATAAATCACTCATAGGAATCACATTGCGTAATTTGTATTTCAACTCTTGGATTGTCTTTATCGACTTCACCAAACAAAAAAGTTGACTGCACCACTTCTTTATAACTGTCGTCAGATATACAACCGTACTCAACCAAAGCATCTTCAAAAAACTTTTGATGAACGCTTAATGCATTGCCTAAGTCACCACGCTGCTTATTTTTAGGAAACAACGTGTATGTTATTTTTATTGGGGTAACTAACAATACATCGGTAAGTTGAGTAGCCAAAGATTCTTTATATCGAATCTTGGCTGTATTCAACGTATAAAAATGAGCGTTCCTGTACTGATTAAGATTCAGTACAAAATACTTTGTCTTAGTAACAGGAACTCTAAGTGGTGCAATCACTAACATACAATTACTTAAACAGTGATCCACTTGATTTAGGCGCAATGGTCGCTACGTTAGTAGGCTCTGCTTTAGGTGCAGGTGTAGCTCCACCTTTAGCTATTTTGCTCTTAATACGCTGTTTACCTTGGTTACGGGTAATCCAGTTATCAAGTGCAGTAGCCTCTTTAGCTTTACCTACAATTTCTTTAGGACTCATACGATCAACTGCACGGAATACTGCATTAATCTCATTGATAGTAATGGTTTCACCTGAAGGTACATATTCACCTTGAGCATTTTTAACATTCTTGTCGTCTACAACTTCTTGCAAACCAAGAATGATTTCTTTGCCCAGTAAATCTACCAGTACGTGTTTCTTTTGAGGTAGTTCTTTACGTGCAGTACGATCCCACAAAGACAAGACCTTTTCTTCAGCTTCTTTACCAACTACTGCTAATGGATCACCAGAAGCCAACAAACACAAGTTGTTAGCAATAGTAAATCCAGGCAAAGGACGTGCTTCACCAGATTTTTTATCTAGGTAAGTACCTTGTCCTTGACGGTTAGTAAAATAAATAGTTTGACGTACAATTCGACCTTCAGCATCTTTGAAGACAAAGTTCACGTTATGTGCACCACCAGCAGATACATCCAAGTAAGCCATATCAATAGTCATATGGTATGCATCAGTAGGAAATGGGCCGTACTGTGCACCTGAGCTAGCAGGTGCTGAATCAGATTGTTCTGATACGGTATCAATATCAGTTAAGTTATCAAAAATTGACATAGTTTAATCCTCGTAGTTTTTCTTAAGCATAATAGTCATGCAGACGTTCGATGACGTTCTGTATGTTATTATCAATGTATGTCTCTGGCGTAGACCACATACGTAGTGGTGCACGAATACGCTCATTGACAGTATCTTTAGTAATCTTGGTTTGAAAAACATATTTAAAACCAAGTGCCTCTTCTTCTGGTGTAATGTCTAGTAGATCATTACCATAGTCTTTCAAAGCTTTTAAATTAACTTTTTTAGTGCTGATTACAGTACTGAAATATGACTCTACACCTTGGTTCATAATTGAACCTTTTACTTTTACCATAGTCTCCATTGTCATTTCAGACTCATTGAGAATGTCTGATGTATGAGCAGTAAAAATAACATTCTTACTTGAACGGACTACATATTGACTCATTAGTTTTTTAAAAAACTGAGCATAGTCACCCCAAGCTTTCATCGTATTGCTAGCATTCGACACATAAACGCTTTCGAACATATCCATTAGATAGGTCAAGCTATCTACAATAATGGTATGCACTCCAGGCATAGTCTCAGCTTCATCAAATGCTTGGTATACCTGCATTGGATCGAGAATAGTGAATTCTTTGAACTTACTTTTGAACGGTAACTTTTTATTATTTTCACAGTTCAAATAAATAATGTTTTCCTGATCTTTAAGATCCATCAAACACGCAGACTTACCTGTAGCGGATTTACCGCTAACTAACACTAAATGGTCATTCATTTTAATTACCTATATATGATTTGCTAGACTGCATGAAATGCAGCCTAGTTTTTTTGAGTTAACTTACGCATTACTGACACAAGAATCGTATTGTCGATCTCATCAACAGGTAACGGATTCTTGAGGTTATTATTGAATGCATAGACTGCACTACGTACACCGTCATAGTCATAACCACTATCTACCAATACATAAGCATACTTAATTAATGTATTAGATCGGTTACCTGAACCAGCTTTCAATAAAAACCAACGCTCTAAGTTATTTAAGGATGCATAATCCATAACTTTCTGGTGGTGTTCTGTTTGTTTTTTAGTATCAGGAATAAACAACAAAGCATCTAGCATTGCACCGTCTTGATAGTAGTAATCACCAGCATACGCTTCCCACTTACGGGCAATGTCTTTACCAGCGTTATCTACTTCAAAGGGCAACCATTCAAACACGTTTTCCATAAACTGTTTGTAGATTGTTGGATCTAACTTAACAGTATGGCTTAACGGTAGAATAATCCTATAACGGTTATTCTCAGGAGTATGGCGTTTAGTGGTAGCAAACAATGCTTTGTAATCTTTAAGCAAAGATCGAGCAGCATTCAATGTTGTACCATCGTCTACGTCAATAATGACCAGATTAAAGCCAGGAATAGCATTGTCACTATTGCGGTATTTATCCACAAAGTGATGAGCTGTGTAGTGCAATCCAGAGGTAGATGTTAGTTTATGTAACTGATCCCAAGGTGCATATTCTGACTCAAAGTTTTGAGTAATATCCTGAGAGTATGAACAGGTCAATTTATTGAGGTCAGTACGGTCAAGTGTTTCACCGCTAAAGAACTCAATGTTGTCTGTCATGCTAGTACGAATAATAATATTATTACGATAACCCCAAGCAATAGCTTGGCTCATAATATCTCTACGTTGAGCATTACCCCCCTTATAGAATGGCAAGTCTTCACTTAATTCTACTTGGGTTACTTCTTTACGAACTTCAGCCAAATAACGTGCTACACGTTCATAAGCTTTGGGTCGTTCAAGAATTTCAAGGAATGCCATACCAGAATCTTCTACAAGGCGTATAGCAGCTTCTAAATGGTATGACTGCATACTAGGGGAGCTATCAATAAAAGCGTAAGCTCCAGCTAGCTTCAGAGCCTTGTAATAACGGTGACTAAGTTCAGCTTTCTGCAACTCTTCAAAGTCACGCATTTGCTCTGCACGTTCTTCACAATCTAGTTTATAACGCAGTAGATCAATACTGATTTGCTTACTGACATCAATGCTTAAATTAAAGTTGATTGGATCAGCTAGCTTCTCCATCATAGCACTGAGTGCATCTAAGTCCTGATCAATAGACGTGTCTGTAAGCTGTTTGTAGGCTTCTTCTGGGGTAGGTGTACCCAACTTATTCACTTTACGTGAATAGCCAAACAAGCAACGTCTAGCGTAGCCTGTATCCAACATAGAAATAAATTCTTCTTCGGTTTTACCACCGTTAAGCAATTTACTGGGTGTACCATACAGCATCATATTGGCAGGTGTACGACCATCTAATTGCTGACCACGACGATTCTCTGATGTATTTTTAGTCAGCTTTTGTTTTACTTTACCTACGTCATACAATTCTAAGAAGGTAGCCAACACTTCAGCATTACCTAACAGATTAGATCCCATCTCGTCCATTTCTAGGTTGATAGCACCTGCATTAGCCATCAGTAATTGCTGACGCATTTGCTTAACAGCAGGTGTAGTACCTGAGTCAAAGCTGAATACTAATGGCCCTAAAGTTTCAAACTCATGCTTTAAAATTTCCAGCATACTAGAAACGTCTAAACCAGATTTAGCTGCACGAAGATTAGCCATCTTGTTCAAGTTATTTTCTACTTGTATGGGATAGGTCTCTTGCATATAAACATCTTTAAAGCCTTGAAGTACCAAGTCTTCCATAATGTTAGTAGAAAAGCCTTTACCAGAACCAGACACACTCAGGTTAATGGCATAAGTATTAACAGGAATAACACCACGATCAGTGGTATTAATGTCAGTACGCATTAACGCTGCTATTTTAGAAAAATAATAAGCAACCAAAATTCTAAAGAATTGTGGGTTATTGTTTTGGGTCTTTTTGATCAGAGCATTTACTAGCTTTTCTTGCGGAGCAAAATAAGCCATATCTTCTATGAGTTTCATAATATTAATTGTCCTTTGCGAATATAATCGTGCGCTTGTTCACATATGCTGACTGCAGGGCAGTACCTACAAAAGCCAACACTTCCCTCTACAGTAACGATTTCACCAATAGATCCATCGTCTACATACCTTTGGTATGCTTGCCAATATTCATCAAAGTTCTTAGTGCTTCTTGTTTTATTGGCTGGATTTTTATAGTACTTATAAACTGCTGGACGTTGCCAAATCTCTTCTGCAGTACATACAGGCATAGCACTTTGGTCAAGATCTTTATATCTAATTAATTCGTTTAATTTATTTGCTATAAAGGCTTCAGTTTCCCCAGGGGTCATTAAGGGATACTTTTCAGTAACAATGCGAGATTTAGGATACGTTGGATCAGACTTAGCTTTAACTGCAGACCAATCAGTAAAAATATACTGAATACGCATATAGTCTTCAGTAATTAAATCTGGGTTAAGCCACCGATAAATACTACCTTGCTCAATATACTTTTGCTTATTGCTTTGGTTAATCCAATTAAACGTACTTGTAGATTTAAAGTCTTCTAGTACGCCATCACAAATAAAGTCGAATTTACCTGTAATTGTAAAACCTAGAAGTTCACGTTCACGACGTATTTCCATATAAATAGGAATGCTATCTTCAGTTAAATCTTCTGGATTAGGATTAACTACAATATTGTTGCGTATTTTGTTAGGTAGATTTAATTTAGCTAACGTATCATTTAGATCAGTTTTTAACCAAGCTTGCTCAATAGCAGTATGTAGTGCAGTACCCATCCGACTAGGTACAAGGTCTAATACATCAACTGAAGCTGCTTGAGTAGGAATACTAGAACTAAGTAAAATACTTTTTGTAGGTTTTAAAAGGCTAGTAGCACTTAGCGTATTAGTGTCTTTATTATGGTCATAGTCATCATCAGCTAACCAGACAGCAATACTCATGCTGAGATTGTTTAAATTTGTAAGCATGATAAACCTCTGGTTCATTGCATGTATGTGATAGGGGGTAGTTCGTTGTAGCTACAGGTGAACCACTCCTGCGGAGGCACGGTTGAATAACCAAAACCGTTAGCTAAACATCTCGTAAATCTCTTTAGCAGTAGCATCACCGGAAAGCTTTGTACTGCAGGACATGTTAGGATAGAGCACTTCTAGCTCTGCTTCAAGGCCAACTTCGCTGTGGATAAGTTCACTGCACGGTATCGTACACATTGCATTTATTAGACGATTATTTATCCAAGCCAATAAATTAGGATCAGCTTTTACTAAGTAATACTGACTGTCATGGATCTGTGCTATAGGCAATATTTGATGGCTTAAGTTAGCTTCAGCAACTTCTTCCATAAACTTAATAGCACTGTAATTATTCAGCAATCCATAAGACTGACCTAGCGCATTACCTGCTGTTCTGCCTTCAGCAGCTGCTTCAAACGGCATATGAGAGCGATTAAGCAATGTTTTATGTAATACTGGTGTCCTTACCCTAAGTCCAAAAGCAACTTCAATATAACCGTCCTTAGAGGCTTTCAGAAGCTTATCTTGAACCCATTCATCACTGGCTTTGTAAAGTTCATGATAATTGTCTTCAATTTGTTTAGCTTCTTTTGGATCAAAGCCTAGGTTATTGACTAATGTATGCCAGGTTCCTTGGTACGTTACGTAAGAGCAAAGGTTGGACCCTTGCTCTTCTGCCTCCATTGACTGTATTTAGTCTCAATACTATTAATTTGAATACGGTTAAATTCACTATTACTGATTTCGTGAATAGAATCAGGTTTATTTGATATGTGGATTTCCATTAACTCTTGCTCTTTCTTGTTTCTGTCTTAACAACTCGGCATCTAGTAAATGTTCAATGCCTTGTTCTTTAGCAATTTTACGTATTTTTGTAGAAAGATACGGCACTCTATACGGTAGACGTAAAGATAGACTGTAATAGCTTTCACCTTCCAATACATCATGTAAACATTGGATAAACTCTTCTTTTGTAAGTCTACTAGTATATGTTTTAAGTCCTGTTCTAACTGCATGAATTGCATTTCCTTGACGTGTACACCACTCTAAATTACTAACCTGGTTATTTAACCTATCACCGTCTATATGGTTTACTTCAGGCAAGTTAAGTGGGTTAGGTATCCATGCTATAGCAACAAGTCGGTGTACATACTTAGTGTATTGCTTACTATCTTTCCACAAACTTACTTGTGGGTATTTTAACCGTTTATTAGGTCTTGCACTTAATATTCTAGATGGGCGTGGATAATAAACACCATCCCTACCTAAAACATATCTAGCTATAGATTTCACTACACCTGTGTCGCTTACAGCATATGAATCTTCAAAGCCTGTTATTGGTAAAAAGTTCATAAAATTCTTCTCCAGTGTATGCACTATTTTTGTATTTTATAGTATCACCAGATGTAAAACAAATGTCGGTGCCATTTACATTTGCACAGTATGTTTTTAATGCACTATTTTCAGGTATTTGACGTATGTCTGGCATTTGGTCTTTAAAGTACGCATAAGCTCTGAGACAGTGGCCATCGTATCCATCCTCATAGACTTTCAATTTATTTGGATCTTTTGTTGTCAATGCAGCAATACGGTCTTCCAGACTAGAAAAGTCAGCGCCAATTAATACCCAGCCTTCAGGAGCTACAAAACACTTTTTAAACTTCTTAGCGTAAATAGTACCAGTAGACGGTAGATTCTGTAAGTTAGGATTACTACTGCTCATACGACCAGAAACAGTACCACCTAAATTAAAGTTACCATGTAAATAATGCCTACCGTCTGCTTTAGGTATGCTTTTATTTTTAAACGCTTTGATAAATGTATTTTGTAACTTGTTAATTTCAGCTAGGACATTAATGCTCTTTAACAACCGTAAAGCTTCAAGAGCTTCTTGTTTGGTTTTCATAAGGCATCATACTCTTCGTCAGAAATATTGAACTTAGTCTTAAGTTGACTAATAAGTTTTTTAACAGTTTTATTCCCAGTAGCAGGTAACCCAGTATCAGTAGTATCAATAACATCAAAGCCAATATGGTCATATAACAACTTGGTTAGATGTACTGTACTTCCTGGGTTAAACAATACTTTGCAATCATCTAAAGACACCACTTTACGTTTTAGTGCTTTATTTCTGTTAACAAATTCTTCTTTAGTAAGTGCCCATTCAAAGTCTTTAACTAACTGACTATGTTGGATCACTTGGTTATGTTGCTCACGTAAATCATTAAGTTCTTGATCCAAGGTATCTACAACAGACATGTCCATTGGCATACCTACTAATTCCATTTGTGTAATGTTCTTTAACGCTGGAATAAATAGGTTCTTGTAAATGTCGAGTTGGTTATCTTGAACCAAAGTAGGGTAATGTTTACTGTAGGCATAGTGCGTAGATAAGGCGTCTACTAAATTATATTCTAACAGTTCTTTTTCAGGTATTTGTGTAATGTCATGAATCTGCTCTTGAGCATAATCACCTGCAAATTCAAAAGCTATAGCTTTCAAACTTAAATTATTACCTGTAGTAGAATTAGTAGCCAAATAAGCAATTAACTTAGTATCGTGCACTTTACGGTACATAACATCTAATCCTTGGATCATGCCTTCATAATCCAATGGGTGTTGCATAAATAAGTGATACACAATGCAACGTATGTCGAATGTAGCGTTATGCCACATAGTCGTACCAGAATATGTACAAAAAAACTTTTTAATTGCAGGTATATTTTCGTCAGTAATTCTAAAAGCAATACCTTCATGTTGGTTCCAGGCAAAGCTAATCGTAGCAGGTACAGCTTTAGCCAGATCCAAACCATAAGTTTCAATGTCACAAGACAGCATGGAATGCTGATGTAGTTTAGATAGTGTTGTTTCAACCTGAGAGAGCGTTTCAGGGTAATAAGCACTGTGTATGATGTTATGCCCTAGCTCTGTATAAGTCCCCTGTAACCAGCTGTTAAGGGTTTTTAAACTCAAGTCTAATTTGTCTTGTAATGCTGGGTTATGGAACAGTGCTTGATAATTAACACCGTAAATAATGTTTATGTGTTCAAAGTTTTTGATAGCACAAGGAATCACATAACCATAACAAGGTTCAGTCTTTGCTTTCTTGGTTAAAAACTTAAAATAAGCTGAATCTGCAACATATAACGTCTTAATATTATTTTCATTTAAGATGGGTAATATATGCTGCAGGTACTCTTTAGCAATAGCGGCTGTAATTTTATTATTATCTGGATACTCCAGTGATAAAGCTACTACAGAGCTATTAATAAACCTAACATAATAGGAGTACAACAAGTCATAGCTACAGGCTTTGTCTTTAATAAGCAAAGCTACGCTAGGAAATTCATCCGGTGTAAAATGGTACTCTTTCATTAGATTGCCTATTTGTCATCATAAGTATTAGCTTTAACAATTGCTGCCAATTCTTCTGTGGCTTCTAGCAAATCTTCAAACTCGTCAAACAACTCATCATTAATATAAATGTACGTACCGTGCTCTTCATGCTCAATACGAATAGAGTTGCGATTTGATGCAAATAAATCTTCAAGTAAAATAAGTTGGTTTTTATGGAATCCCATAATCAGTCTCCTATAGCTTCTATTATTTTCTTACAAAAAAAAGCCCTACACGAGGTAGGGCAAGGTATAACTGTAGGGGAGTAAACTAATGCGTCTTTGCAAAGTTCACTTCAACTATAGTTTACGTTGTTGCTGCTTGCCACTCAACTTGAACGTGCCAAATTTGATTCTTTTTAATACTAGCTATGGATAGCCAAGTCTTTTTGTTCTTAATTGATTCTTCATCAATTTTGCTTAATACATACTCTAAATTTGAATTGGTGTATAAACTTGTTGGATTATAAGTTTTATTTTTAGCCATAGTTCTTAACTCCGCACACTCTAAACCTAGATATAAATGCACTTACTCGCCCCTGTAAACTTCTTTAGGGTACATATCTTCCATTGTGTCACCGTATCTATCGTATTGACGTAAATATTTAGACATTGTGCTGTAAGACACGCCAAATTCACTGTGAAACCATTTAACAGGCATACCTTTTAACCACAATGCATAAGCTTCTTTCATTTCATTAATTGAAATTAACATACTATTGTCCTGAGTAATTAACAGTAATTTCTTTATCATCTACGTAAGCATCACAACTGCTACAATAAATCTCAGGATAAAAGTCTTTGGGTTCAAAGCGTTGAGTGTCTATCTCCCAGCCTACTAAGGCTACATACAGAAGTTCACCGTCACATAATGAACAGACTCGGTTTATTGTTTGGTTCATAAGCTAGTCCTCATTGTTATGTTGACTAGCACATCCTTCCATAAATTCATCAGCTAAATTAAAAGCTGTAGGTATTAAAGCGGTTGGATCCAAATCACTGCGTGTAGCTAGTGCTATCAACAGTAATGCAGCTAGTTCGTCAGTATTCATGACAAACTTCTTATTTGTGCTAGTTTTGTAACTGTAATATACATCTTTAATTTTCTCCTACAATTTTTTGCAAATAAACTTCTTGAAGAGTATCTGTGTCATACTCAACGATCTCATAGTTTTTAAATTTAACGTCTTGAATCTCTACTTCGTAAAAGTCTTCGTAGGTAATACCACCCCAAAACTCTACTTTTTCAGTGTATTTGTCTACTGTGCCTAAAACTTCTAAATCGTCTATAGGCACATTAATTGTAATTTGTACGTAATGTGTCATTAGATACCTCCGGATTAAATTACCCAAGGCATAGCGAGTATTTGTTTGCGTGAGTAAGTTCTATAGTTAAGTGGACTATCTAGTGGATGGTAGCGGTTTACACCTGATCTAAAACATCCACAGGATTTAACTTTTTTAATACTACTGGCTCTAGTAGTAAAATGTTTATTGCACACTTTACACTCTAAAACCCACATATGATCTCGTTGTTTTTTAACGTAATGACTGTACTCAATAACCTTGATGTACTTGGTTTCAAAGTTAGTGAATATAGTTTTATTTTTTCCAATAGGTGTAGGCATAGCTATACCCAATTCTCCGCATGTAAAGGCGATTCAATCTGCCTAACAATGTATAAATGGTAGTCCATTGGATCACCTGACATTTCATTGTCATCGTTTTCTTCACCAATTCGTATAAACCCATAAAGATCTCTTTCGCTTGGAATTTCTTCAATAGCTGCTAGTAAAGACTCCATGTAAGATACATCTGGATAATCCAAATACCACCTGGTTCCATTAACAGCCCAATGATAAGCACCATCAATAACTGTTTTGCTGTCATGCCAAAACGCATTGATACCTACACCAATGAGCACTTGTGCATCATAAGTATCTTTGTCTATAGCTATAGCTACATCACTTCGATAACCCATAATTATCTACCTTTTAATATTTGATCCACAGTAAACAGAATGTCGTCTATAAAGTCATCCATACTATTGCGGTGTACGATACTGCCAGTTTCTTCGTATCCATCTGCAGCTACTTTTAAGTCATAACATAGCTGGATTAATTCAGCTTCAAGTGTTTCTTTATCAGTCATTATTTACTTCGATTATTATCTATTAAAGGTTTCTGCCCTTTGTCTAGCTCCCAGGGAATCCATGTATAACAATCTAAACAAAGTTTTCTATGGATTGAACTGAATAAAGCTAAACAAGTAGAGTCACAGTTAGGACAAATTTTTGTGGTCATTAAAAGTAATCCGAATTACTAGAGTTGTTAAATGCAGTTTTATATGTAACATAATTAATCTGCTTCATCTTTCACCCACTTATTACCAAAACAAAGATACTGCATCTTCCGCCAAAACCATTTCGGCTCTTTGCCTTTCTCTGGTCGCCATACCATGCCATTGCCACGATTTCCAAACAAATAACAAAGCCATTCAGAAGATTCGTAAGGTTTAATAAACTCGGCATTATCTATCTTCAGAGTGTAATTGACTAGCTCGCCCCACTTAATTTGATGTACCGCCTCGTGATACCACGCCTCGTTACGTTGCTTTGCTCTTTCAGTAAGTGCCTTGATTTCAAATTTTGCTTTTTTTATGATGCTATTCTCTACGCTATCCTCTTGTGTTTTTTCTTCATTCATAGCTCAACTCCCTTCATTCGTAAATAACACAAAGCCGCTGCCTTGGTTGGCGTATCTGCCCACACTTCTGCAATGTTTCCGCAACTAGCGGCGTGCCAATCTTTACCGTCAGTCATTGGCTCGTAGTGCAGATCAATCTTCTCGCGCTCAATGATCGGGCCAATCCAACACCACTCCCTATAATCTATGCCTCTTATGTTTGGATGCCTGAGAGGAGTTACCACTGCACTACTTATCCAAGATTCGATCTTGTAGTCGGGGTACTCAATTTTAGCAATAGCT
>Ga0209962_1000034_pt1 | contig 40644 bp, 34 predicted proteins | sample SalPonA_C_H2O_MG_FD_185722 | JGI IMG/M metagenome (GOLD analysis project Ga0209962, IMG submission 185722) | Water microbial communities from South San Francisco under conditions of wetland restoration - Salt Pond MetaG R2A_C_H2O_MG (SPAdes)... | ecosystem: Environmental > Aquatic > Non-marine... | reverse complement strand
CGGGTATTTCACTAGCTAGAGGAGATTACGAAGGGGCTGTCCTTTCATTATCCGCAATGGTTCCTATTGTGGGTAACGCTGCAGGTACAGCAAAAATAATACGCTCAGCAAAAAAATTTACTGATAGTAATATTGTTACAAAGAATGTAGACATCTCTAGAGCCAGATACGGCGACGCAGCAGAGCATATAGCTGACGCACAAAAAGCCGGTCATCCAGATGTGTTGACCATAGCTCGCGATGGCGCTGTTGCAAACAGAAAGGCTTCAATTGGCGGACTGCCTAAAGTTCCCGACAAACAACTGGACGAGTACCCTCCTGCGATGTTCAAAGAGGGAGGTGCAGGAGCGAGTGTTAGAGCAATCAGTCCGAAAAACAATATGGGTGCAGGCGCTTGCATCGGTAATGCTTGTCGCGGTCTGGCAAACGGTGAAAAAGTTAGAATAGGAGTTGTAGACTAATGGCCAACTTAGTTTTTCAGTTACATTTGTCATATTCTCAGATTTGTATTTTTTTGAGTTCGCTATCACAGCCATTTAATGATTGGAGTGATAGAAATTTCACTCAGGGTTTTTCATGGCGAGATGGAAGCGCTTCGTTCCGGGCACTTACAGATGAGGGTGTTCATAAAGTCAATTTATTCATCAACGAGCCTATTCCTGATTCAGAAGATAAAGTTGTTCGGGCGTTCAAAGTACCTTTTGAAACATCGGATGGGAATATCGAAATTGCAAGTATTTCCGATTCAGCGCCCATGGAAATAGCTCCTGGAAAGTACTCATTGCAGGTTGAGTTTCTACAGTTTGATGATGGAGATATGCCTGAGATAAATATCAGGCTGAACAAAGGACAGACTGACTTCGCAATATTGAAAGCTGATGAAGAATTGGTCCTTGATGAGGATTTGGATTTGGAGGCTTTACCAGCAACATAGAGTTACGATGCGACTATTTGAACTAATGCTACAAACAGTGGACAAAAAGCTTCACCGCTTCCAAAGATTAGAGGCAACGAAAATACAGCCCCTAACCATAGAACGATTCATGTTACATCAGATGGTGTTGCATTAGTTGGGCCCAAGTACCAGATACAAAAAAATTACGTTTAAAATCCTCACATAAATGGAAGTTTTGGCGAAATTGTAAATGGTAAATTTAAAGAACTATTAAGAATCGATCCAGCAACGCCTCCAGGTCAGAAGGGTCCAAACTACTCTCATTATCATAAAAATGGTAAGGGTAAACACTATAGTCCAAGAGAAGGCAATCCAGAACCAGGGGTTTAACATGAATTATTGTGACAAATTTAGTGAATTACCATGGCATGATTCAGCTTTATGAAAAAACAAACTAGTTACTTTTCACACAAAAAGTTAACTCTTACTTTAGTATCTTTGGTAATCATCATCTTTAGCTATAGTTATGCTGCAGATGAGACCAGCATGGCTGGACAGAAAAGCGCTATGGTGTTCATGGGCGAAGAAGCTTTTGAAATTCCAAAAAGTTATCTTTCGCCAAGCAATGAACTACCTGACAAGATTAAAAAAGAAAACATGATTGAAATTAGTTTCTTTTTTCCAGATTTTTCGGGATTCGGTGACAGAGATAATATCGCAACAGTTGGACAATACAATCCCAATCAAGTTACAGCATTCTGGACAATTGTCAGGGGTGGTGGTCGATTGGATGCGAATAACAGCCTCAAGAATGCATTAAAGTATGGATTATCTGAAAGGGATGGCAGCCTAGATATTGATGGGTTGATAGCCTATAAGAATGCACACAAAAGTGGAGTGACATATCATACTCAAAACAGCCAAGGTGATGATGTTCTAATTCACTGTACGGAAGGCCCAGTGAACAGTACGTGTAAATTAGAATATCTCGACAGCAAGTCTGGCAGAGGAATATTTGCATCATTTGATAAGAAATATCTACCAAGATGGTTGGACGTAAATAACAAATTGCTTTCCTTGATTGAGAAGTGGAAAGTTTAATTATTCCGACTCATCATCAAAGCATCACACCAACTTCAGCATTACTAGCAATCATCATCATCTCCTAAACATTCCCATTTTCAGCCATTTTCTGGAAAGTTTTGGATATGCACAGCTTAACATTACCCAAGGATGTTTGATTACACCTATGACAATGCCTTTGGGCACGTAAGTGAGCAGCACATCCAGCGCTTGAACACGTCAACGTATCGACAAGAGCATGCCTATGAAGCTTTTTATTATGACGATTTGCATCGCTTAACACGCACCTTACGTGCTAGGTCTGCCACTGCGCTCACCCCTGGACACAGCGATGCCCTGTCGGTGGAATATGGGTATGACGCGGTGGGAAATATTCGCTTTAAGACGGATTTTTCAGCGCATGATGGCATGGCCTATCGCTACGGTGATAGTCAGCGTCGAGCACGGCTTGATAATAGTAATGCTGGGCCTAATGCGGTGCGTCACATCACCCTTAAACGCGCCATCAATGGCAGTGCCTCTCGTCAACTGCGCTATGATAACAATGGTAATCTCACCTCTGATGGGGTGCGCTTAATTAGCTATAACGCCATGAACAAGCCCGTCACCATACATGTGAGCGGTCAGCGTTATTTGCATCCCAATGATAGTCATCGCACGGTGACGCAGACGACCGATTTTGCCTATGGCAGTGATAACCTGCGCTACAAACAACGCTCAGGTGATGTGGCGCAGACCATTTACATCGGCCAGCAGTATACCGAGCAAACCCTTGCCAATGGCACCACCCAACAGCGGGTGTACATAGACGATGTAGCTATTGATATCACTAGTATGAGTCGTGGGGGTAAACATAACCGCATCCAATCCTTGCACACCGATAGATTAGGCTCCACGGTGGGGGTGTTCAATACCAGTGGATACTTGCACGAGTCGCGCAGTTATGATGCGTTTGGTACCCCGCGCGGCAGCTTAAACAGCGATAGGTTCAATGCCATCTTGGGCAGCACGGTGAGCCCGAGGGGCTTTACGCAGCATGAGCATCTAGATGGTACGCAGTTGATCCACATGAGCGGTCGGGTGTATGATTACCACTTAGGGCGGTTTTTAAGTGTCGACCCGTTTATACAAGGGGTGGGCAATAGCCAAGGGGTTAATCCGTACAGCTATATTTTGAATAACCCGCTGGCGGGGACAGATCCGAGTGGGTATGTAGCTGTCACAGGGTTAGATAGATGGTCGGGTATGCCAGACCCAATGGGATATGGCGATAACTGTCCGTTTTGTGTTGCTAAGGACAAAGATAAAGAAAGCCAAGGTAATGGTGCAGAGCTTGGAGGACAGGCAAGTTTAAATATCACTATTACTGCTGATGATATCGGTGGGCAAGGGGATTTAGGTACCAATCAAGGTCAAAGCTATTCACCTGAGATAACTGGTACTATCGAACCTATCGTTGGGAGTCCAACTAAAGGGTTCTTAAAGTCCTTAGTCAATGATCTAACGTTTGGAATTGTTTATGGTGATATAAGCTCCATACCTTCTTTGAAGGCGGACCCTATTGATAATGCTGACATTGAGGCTTACGAAGAACAAGCTGGCGCAGAGCGTTACGCAATGGCTTTTCTTCCGGGCAAAGCTGCTGCAACAGCAACTCAAACGTTACGTAGCTTACCTATGCAAATTCACCATTTTGCAACCAATAAAAGCAAAACATTTACTCCTGCAATGGAAAAGATTGCAGAAAAGTATGGCCTTAAGCTGGATGACATGTGGAACAAGCAGTCATTACCGCATTTAGGTCGACATCCTAACGCATATCATCAATTCGTACTGGACGGCATGAGGCGCTCCCATAAAGAAGCAAGGGGCAATGTGGATACATTTTTGTCAGGCTTTGATAAGTACGTTAAACAGCCCGTACTTAACAACCCTGATCTATTAAGAAAAAGCGGTTGGAAATAACAAATTGATGAGTTTTTATTATGTGCTTCCACCTGATGATTCAGTGGTAGCAACTATTTCAGATAAATGTGACATTGACTTTGTTGATGAGTTGCAAGAAAACACCTGCAACGTATTGTTCAATGCAGAGAAAGAAGGTCTTGGTGACATTCTGGCAAATGACCTCGGTTGGCCTTTGTATTCGAAGAAAGTGAAGGACATAATAGATTCTGTTATTGAGGACAAGTCGCACTATGTTTGGCACAAAGTATCTATAGCCACACCACATAGTGTTACTGACTATTACGTACCACAATTCTTAAAGGAGCTTGATGTACTTGATGCATCTCATTCAATATATGCTGAAGGTGGATTTGTTGTTAAAGCGTGTATTGAGCCAGCCAAAGCTCATAACAGAGGAATGTTTCCAGTTCCTGGTTCTGACTCTCGAATAATAATTTCTCAGGATATATGTTGTGTGTTAAGTGATAGTGGAGTAGATACAACTCATTTTGAAACAGCGTCAACTTCACCAAATCACCACCACTAAGCCTATGCTCTAATGTAACCACCGATCTCCGATCGGTGGCATCCGCTATCACCCATCATCAAAGCATCACACCTACTTCAGCATTATTAGCAATCATCACCATCTCCAAAACATTCCCATTTTCGGTTATAATCGGGAAAGTTAACGCAGCTACTATGAATAAGTAGGCTTTCAAAATAGCATTAAAGCACTACCCATACCATCGAAAACCTGAAAGCTCTTCCAACCCCACCCAAATACAGCCAAGTTCGTGAACGTGAATATCTTCTACCCGCCGAAGTTAATCGCATCATCAAAGCTGCAAAGAATGACTGAGCATGATGGTAAAAAGGGTTCGAGTTCAAAACCTGTTGTACCAAGAAAGCCAAACTCCAATGAATTTCCCAAAGGATACAAGCTCTGAGTACGACTGATGATTTGATTAATGCATTAGCATGAAAATATACAAGCATAGTTTGTGAAAAAACTACCAGCTTTGCAGACAGGCTTCATTCCGTCGGTAAAGCGAGTGAAGCGCTGCCATAGTCGATATTATTAATGCCTGAATTGCTGGTAGTTGGGAATAGTGTTTTACTTGCTTGGAATGTTCCAAATAAAGTTGCCGAAAAACGATTTATTGACGCTGTGACATAAGGAAATCAGTCTTTAGAAAGCTTGGAAGCATCATTTTGTGTTTGATAAGCCAAGTCGTTTAGCGTATGTCAATAACACCCCGCATAACCTATGTTATGGCGCGATGGCGCAAGAGTATGTGACCGAGACGTCTGCGTTGCACAACACCCAGCCCACCCCGCAATATTTACGTCATTACGCCTATGATAGTCTATGCCGTATCAAGCACGATACCCGCAGGATTGATAATAAAGAGTATGTGATAACATCGTTATACGATGGCGGGTATGGACGACTTAAAGGTCTGATTTACCCCAACGGTATCACGCTAGGCTATGAGTATGACCAAGACAGTGGGTATCCTAAACGCACCTATAATGCGCTCACCGGTGCAACTTATCATAAAGTGAGCCGTGTTGATGCCAGCGGCAAATGGACGCATGCCAGCTATCAAGATGAGCACCATAAGGTGACACGGTATTTTGATGTTGCCTCGGGGCAGATGCACAGCACAGCCTTATCGTCATCTAGGGGGACTTTACAGCGCATTGATTACACCTATGACAATGCCTTTGGGCACGTAAGTGAGCAGCACATCCAGCGCTTGAACACGTCAACGTATCGACAAGAGCATGCCTATGAAGCTTTTTATTATGACGATTTGCATCGCTTAACACGCACCTTACGTGCTAGGTCTGCCACTGCACTCATCCCTGGACACAGCGATGCCCTGTCGGTGGCATATGGGTATGACGCGGTGGGAAATATTCGCTTTAAGACGGATTTTTCAGCGCATGATGGCATGGCGTATCGCTACGGTGACGCAGACGACCGATTTTGCCTATGGCAGTGATAACCTGCGCTACAAACAACGCTCAGGTGATGTGGCGCAGACCATTTACATCGGCCAAAGCCCAATGCAGACCAATATTTGGCTTCCGGTCGGGTGTTAGAGAAGTCTTAATGATATCTTAACAATATGAGATTCAAATAGCTGGTGGATGAATTAAGCTGGTGGATGAATTAAGCTGGTGGATGAATTAAGCTGGTGGGTGAATTAAGCTGGTGAATGAATTAATTGATACCAGGTTAGACTATTGAATAAATTTCAGTAAGGGGGGCAGTTGCGAACAATTATTTTTTATTGTAAATAATGGATGTAGTGATTTTATCCACTGGTTGTTTCAATTTACAGGATATTAAAAAATGTTTTATATCAATCATGCTAAATTTAAAATAACTGTTAATAATATCATAAACGCAGTCTTAACCTCACTTGTTCTCTTCACTTCATCAATATCAAGTTTACTTATTGTTCCAGATGTTTATGCCGATGACGGTTTTAGGCAATGCAATAGCTGCGCCTCAACATCTAGTTTTTATCGAAAAGCAAGAGCAATGGCCGAAATGGGCGTAGCTAGGGATGTATACATAATTAATTACGAAACTCAAAATGTTAAGTTATTTAATGTAGAAATGACTTCGTTAAGCGACATTGGTTTTAGGGATGAACCAGGAGTGGAATCCACAGTAACTTCGGTCAGAGAGAAAAGCATTTCATATAGCAAAATGAATAGTTTTGGGGACTTATTTGATGCGGTTGAAAGGATACAGCTGGTACTAAAATCACCAAAAGAGGTACCTACAGAAGTTGCATCATCGGTATATGACTTAATTGGTAACAATTCAATAGAAAACGATGTTAAAGATTGGATACGTTATAATACAAGCGTGTTTGATACTTTTATGAATTACGCATCAATAGCTTTGTCAATAGGTGTTGAAATGTATACTGGATTCGATTTTGACCCAACAGTTTATGTTAAATTTTCAGATGGGTCATATGTTAGGTATGAAGTGACAGGCGTCGCTTTTTACGGCATGGAGCTAAAGTTTGTAGAAGCACGAGACGCATCTAATAATCAAATATTCCTAAATGCAAACGATTCAAAATAATAAACTAATTTAAGGAGAGGATATGGCTATAAATGTAGATGTTTTGATGGGTTTATATGCCGCTTGGTTTGTTTTTTCAACAGCAATACTGGTTTATTTAAGGCTGTTCAGTAAATATCAAATCCAGAGGAGGTATATTTTTATTAATATTTTGGTTTCGTGGATGATGATAGTCAATATTATTGTTTTTTGTTTGATTATCGCTTTCATGAAAAATAAAGACACAGATAAAATTGAGTCGACTTAAAATGAAATTTTAGCCTATTAGTAAAGCCTCATGAGATTTGACTTATTCTCATGAGGCCTTTTGTATTAACTGGGATAGACGCTGTTGTTATTCAACGCTTACTGCTAGTAAGGCTCTGCCTATTCGTCTAGGAAACTACGCAGTTGCTCTGAACGGCTTGGATGACGCAGTTTACGTAAAGCTTTGGCTTCGATCTGACGAATCCGCTCACGGGTTACATCAAACTGCTTACCTACTTCTTCTAGAGTATGGTCAGTATTCATATCGATACCAAAACGCATTCTTAATACTTTTGCTTCACGCGCAGTTAAACCAGATAATACATCTTGAGTGGCGTCTTTTAAACTACCGCCAGTGGCAGAGTCTAGTGGCTGAATAATCGTGTTATCTTCAATGAAATCACCTAAGTGCGAATCTTCATCATCGCCAATCGGCGTTTCCATAGAAATAGGCTCTTTAGCAATCTTTAACACTTTGCGGATCTTATCTTCTGGCATCTGCATACGTTCTGATAATTCTTCAGGTGTAGGCTCACGACCCATTTCTTGTAGCATTTGACGGGAAATACGATTTAATTTATTAATCGTTTCAATCATGTGCACTGGGATACGAATTGTTCTAGCTTGGTCAGCGATAGAACGCGTTATTGCCTGACGTATCCACCATGTAGCATAAGTAGAGAATTTATAACCACGGCGATACTCAAACTTATCAACCGCTTTCATTAGACCAATGTTACCTTCTTGGATAAGATCTAAGAATTGTAAACCGCGGTTTGTGTATTTTTTCGCGATAGAAATTACTAGACGCAGGTTAGCTTCTACCATTTCTTTCTTCGCACGACGCGCTTTTGCTTCACCGATAGACATACGGCGATTGATGTCTTTAATATCGACAATGTTTAAGCCAGTCTCAGTTTCAACCGCAACCATTTTGCTGATGCTACGTTCAATATCTTCTGAGAATGTTTCTAAAACTGGAACATATGGTTTCGTTGTTTTTAGTAACTTGTAGAACCATTCTGATGAAGTCTCATTACCTGCAAATACTTTGATAAAGTCTTTTTTAGGCATTTTAGCTTGGATAACACAGTGCTTCATAATAAGACGTTCTTGAATACGAATTCTGTCCATCATGCCACGCATATTTTTAACCATGCGGTCAAATTGCTTTGGAACCAAGCGGAATTCTTTAAACAATTCAGAAAGGGCAGCGATTTGTCTTTTGGCAGCGGCACTAGAGCGTCCTTTAGCCTCAATAAGGTCACGAGTTTTTGCATATTGGGTGCGTAAAGCTTCGAATTTCTCGCGCGCTAATTCAGGATCTACACCTGTATCTTCTTCTTCCTCGTCGCCTTCAGAGTCGTCGTCTTCTTCTTCTAATTCTTCCTCAGATAGCTCAGAACCGACATGAGTAGCAGTTGGGGCAATGTCATCTGTTTCATTTGGGTCTACAAAACCAATGATTATGTCAGATAAGCGAATTTCTTCTGCTTCGAATAAGTCCCACTGATCGAGTAAATAGGTAATTGCTTCTGGATATTCAGCTACTGAACCTTGAACCTGGTTGATACCGTCTTCGATACGCTTAGCGATTTCGATCTCGCCTTCACGTGTAAGAAGTTCAACCGTACCCATTTCTCGCATATACATACGAACAGGATCAGTTGTTCTGCCAATTTCACTTTCAACTGTTGCTAATGCTTGAGCGGCAGCTTCTGCAACTTCCTCATCAGTAGTTGTTTCGGCCATTAGAAGTTCATCTGAATCAGGTGCAGATTCAAAAACTTGAATCCCCATATCATTGATCATTCGGATGATATCTTCAATTTGGTCTGAATCTACGATGTCATCTGGAAGATGATCGTTGACTTCAGCAAAGGTTAAGTAACCTTGTTCTTTACCTTTGGCAATCAGGAGTTTAATCTGAGACTGCTTACTTTGCATAAATATATACACTTCTCATGCAAATCAATGTATTGCATTTTCTCCTAGCATCCTGCTTTGAGAACATTGACTCGTTGAAATTAGAAACGATACTCTTCACTGAGACGTTATTGGATAGCAAATTATAGCTAAAAACCATAAAAATGGCTAGTTAGTGATGGTTTTTTTCGCATATTAAATCGGTATTTCTGAAACCGGACGAGATAAGTATTGGCTTCTACGCATAAAAGTGAAACAAAATCGTGCTTATAACTGTAATGAAAGGCTCATAAACCCAAAGATTTTAATATCTGCAGTGCAGTTTAATTTATCCTTTTGGCAAATCAACCTAAGCAGATGTGAATCCCCACTAGTATGAGTACTCATCTTTTAGAGCTTCCTTTGTAGTAACAATTTGTTGAGTTCCTCTTTTTCAGACTGAGTCAGACCGGCCCCTCTGGATTTAGCAATTAAACTTTCCTTACGCCCATCGAGATACTGCGATATCAGTCGACTAAAACTGTCTTTGTAGACAGTGATATAATTTTCGGGCTGAACTAGGCATTCGCTTTGTAACAGTTTGGTTAAGTGCTGGATAAAAGGGGCTTCTTTGAAGTTTTCAAATAGCAAAGCAGTGTTGGCTTGAGGTTTGTTCTGACAATAAGTAAATACATGGTTTAAAATATCGATACCTGCGACGCCTGTGTCCGCTAGGATCATCGGATTAACTTCGTTTGCTTGAGTAGCAATCGGAGGGTGTTCGAGGAGTAAACGTAGCATCATTCTCACTGGTGATTGAGAGAGCTTTTGCGGCGTTTGGTATTGTGTTTTACGTGGCCGTTTATTTTGTTTGGCCTTTTCCATATCCGCCTGGAGTTGATATTCGTCAGAATTACCCATGTATCTGGCCAATTCTTTGGCTAGGATCTCTTTTAGGTTATCTCCCGCGACAGCCTCGATGAGCGGACTCGCTTCCTTTTTAAAAGCAGCCTTACCTTCACCTGTAGACACATTATGTCGTTCATTTAAGCTCGTAAACAAAAATTGCGAAAGAGGCACTGCTTTATCGAACATGTCTTCCAATGCGTCTTTACCGATCTGACGTACCATTGTATCGGGATCTTCACCATCAGGTAAAAACATGAACTTGATAATTTTGCCGTCTTTGAGTTGTGGTAACGCATTCTCCAATGTCCGCCAAGCTGCCGAGCGTCCGGCCTTATCACCATCATAGCAACATACGATTTCATCGGTATTGCGCAGCATAAGTTGTACGTGTTCAGGAGTGGTCGACGTCCCTAAAGAGGCAACGGCATAATCAATTCCAAATTGGCTCAAAGCAACAACATCCATATAGCCTTCAACGACGACTAAGCGACGTAAGTTTCGGTGCATCTGGCGGGCGCGATGCAAGCCGTATAACTCCGACCCTTTGAAAAATATTCGCGTTTCAGGCGAATTCAAGTATTTAGGACCACTATCGTCAGATTCAATAACACGACCACCAAAACCGATAACGCGTCCGCGACGATCACGAATTGGAAACATCAAACGGTTTCGGAAAAAATCAAACGTTTTACCGTTATCGTTTTTGGTCATAAGTTTTAAATCAAGACATTGCTGAGTGGCGTGACTGTTTACCGCTAAGCGATCAGCTAGGCCTTGCCATTCATCAGGTGCAAAACCGATTTCCCAGTCTTTGACTGTTGATCCAGAGATATCTCGGTTTTTTAAGTAATCGATGATTTGTTGTTTCTGTGGATGGTTACGCAACTGATATTGGAAGTACTTTGCCGCTTTTTCCATTAACGCATAATCATTATCTAGTAGTTGTTTTTTACGCTGGGACTCGGCGGGATTGTGAGGCTTTCCTGTATTTTCTCGTGGAACTTCTATACCGTGGTAACGTGCTAGTTCTTCGACGGCTTCAACAAATTCTAAGCGATCAAATTCCATAATAAAGCTAAGCGCATTCCCATGTTCACCACAGCCAAAACAATGGTAAAACTGCTTGTCTGGAGAAACGCTGAAAGAAGGGGATTTTTCGTTGTGAAAAGGGCAGCAGGCCTGGTAATTACGACCTGCTTTTTTGAGTTTGACGCGGTTATCCACAATATCAACGATGTCGCTACGTGCGATCAAATCATCAATGAAATCTCTAGGGATTCTTCCGGCCATTGGGATTAGCCTAGTTGTGCTTTAATTAGCCCGCTGACTTTACCCATATCCGCTCGACCTTGCATTTGCGGTTTTAATACACCCATTACTTTACCCATATCCTGCATTCCCGCAGCACCTGTTTGTGCGATTGCGTCTGTGATCAGTGCAGTAATTTCATCAGCTGTTAATGGCTGTGGTAAGAAGCTTTCTACGATCGCAATTTCTGCTAGTTCTACATCCGCTAAGTCTTGACGCTCCGCAGCAATGTATTGCGAGGCGGATTCTTTACGCTGTTTTACCATCTTGGTTAAGATAGCAAGTACGTCAGTTTCAGTCACTTCGACACGCTCATCAACTTCTTTCTGTTTCACTGCTGCAAGTGCCATGCGAATAGTTCCTAAACGAACTTTATCCTTGGCACGCATCGCTTCTTTTTGGGCATCTTTAAGAGTCGCTAGTAAAGACATTTCAATTCCTTAATAAACTGACAAAAACACAAAAAGCGGTTTAAACCGCTTTAAGTTATGCAACACTAGAAGAGTGTTGTTAATATGTACGAGCTAAAACTTAGTAAAGTTTTACGCGACGTGCATTTTCGCGAGAAAGCTTTTTAAGATGACGCTTTTTCGCAGCAGCTTTTTTACGCTTACGTTCCCACGTAGGCTTTTCAAAAAACTCACGCTTACGTACTTCTGATAATACGCCAGCTTTTTCACATGAACGCTTGAAACGGCGTAGTGCAACGTCAAATGGTTCGTTCTCTCTAACTTTAACGATAGGCATTTAAATATAAACCTCAATATTAATAAAATCATCAATCCGAGTTGTCTGACTGACCTTGGTGAAATATAAGTTCATCAACAAGGGCATTTTATTGCCAAAAACAAGTCGTCTTGTCTAAAAAATGGTGCGCAATTCTAATCATATTTAAAACCTTTGTAAAGGCATTTATCTGGATAAGTTGCAGTTTCTGTGCTTTTTTGCCGCAATAAATAACAAGACAAATGTTAAATATTGGTACTGCTATTAAATCACAGTACAATAGTGCCATATATGAGCATTTGGTAGAAGTAAATATGCGTATTTTGGGATTTGAAACATCTTGTGATGAGACAGGTATCGCTGTGTATGATAGCGAACAAGGCTTATTGGCTCATCAATTATATAGCCAAGTTAAGTTACATGCTGATTACGGCGGTGTCGTTCCTGAATTAGCATCACGTGACCATGTACGCAAGATTATTCCATTGATTCAAAAAACATTAGCAGAAGCGGATACAACAGCTACAGACTTGGATGGTATCGCTTATACCCGTGGTCCAGGTTTGATTGGTGCTCTCTTAGTTGGGTCTTGTGTTGCTCGCAGTCTTGCATTTGCCTGGGACTTACCTACGGTTGGTGTGCATCATATGGAAGGACACTTACTGGCGCCAATGCTCGAAGACGATATTCCAGAGTTTCCATTTATAGCCTTACTTGTTTCTGGCGGTCATTCTATGATTGTCGATGTACAAGGTATTGGGCGGTATAAAGTACTCGGTGAGTCCATTGATGATGCAGCTGGAGAAGCCTTTGATAAGACAGCAAAATTAATGGGGCTCGATTACCCTGGCGGTCCGCTATTAGCTAAATTGGCTGAGCAAGGAGAACCCGGGCATTACAAATTTCCCCGTCCTATGACTGACCGACCAGGTTTGGATCTCAGTTTCTCTGGTTTAAAAACATTTGCAGCAAATACCATTCGTGCCAATTCTGACGATCCACAAACCCGTGCAAATATTGCATATGCTTTCCAAGAAGCAGTAGTGGACACTTTATTGATCAAGAGTAAACGAGCATTGAAACAAACAGGCTATAAACGAGTGGTTATCGCCGGCGGTGTTAGTGCTAACACGATGTTGCGCTCACGTTTTGATACAGAGTTACAAAAAATGGGCGGTGCAGTATTTTATCCTAGTTTAGGATTGTGTACTGATAATGGTGCCATGATCGCGTATGCCGGGATGCAACGCTTACAAGCAGGCCAAGTCGAAACTGAAAATGTTCGCTCCTTACCCCGCTGGCCACTAGAAGATTTACCGCCAGTCTAAATTCCACTGATATAAACCTTAATGAAGGCTATGTTTAAACAACTAGTAAAGGGTAATGCCAAATATCTGTTGAGAGTTACGTTTGTCGATAATTACGTTTGTCGAGAGTTATGTTTGCCGAGAGTTATGTTCTGGGTTCAGTGCCTTTTAGCAGGCGCTGAATATTACTTCTGTGTTGGAAAATAATTAAGGCGCTGAGCATAGCTACTGGGTAAAGAAAATCCGGTTGGAGCCAATAAGCCAAGCTTGGTGCCACACAAACACTGACTAAGGCAGCTAATGATGACCACCTAAATATGCGGTACACAGTAATCCATAACGCAATTAAAATAGCAACAAAATCAAATCCCAGCGGTAAAAAACAACCCAACGCGGTGGCGACGCCTTTGCCACCTTTGAATTGAAAGTATATGGGGTACATATGCCCTAAACAGGCCCCGAGCGCTACAAAGCCCAATGCTAGAGGGGAAAGACCGAGGTAAAAACCAACGTAGACGGGAATTGTCCCCTTTAACACATCTGCACAAAGCACCAAGATAGCTGGAAGTTTTCCACCTAAGCGGTAGACATTCGTTGCTCCTGCATTTTTTGAACCTTCGGTTCTAGGATCGCCTAGGTTAAATAATTTTGCTATCAGCAGAGCACTCGTTATAGAGCCTAACAGGTAGGCTAAAAGCACCATAAAAAGGCTTGTAATAAGCATATACTTCTCCTCCTGCTTTGCTGTAAACTATACCTAAATCTACTCCTTTTATTGTGCAATTACCACAGAGAGTCAACATGTCCGACAAGGTCCTGATCCGCAATTTGCAATTACCCGTTTTGATTGGTGTTTATGATTTTGAGCGTGAAGCAAAGCAGCGCGTGATTTTTGAATTAGATTGTCATGTAGATTGCCGCCCAGCGGGGCTGTCTGATGATGTTTCTGATGCGGTGGATTATGCCAAGGTTACAGAGGTCATTACGCAGATTTGTACGGACTCTGAATATGCTTTACTAGAGGCGTTAGCTGAGCATGTTTGTCGAGATTTGTTAGTGCAATTCTCGGCTATCCAGCAGATTGATTTAACCTTACATAAACCTGATATCATGCCTAATGATGTGCAGGTTGCCATTCAAATTCAACGTCGCCGGACTGAGATTAATCTTTAAGTTATTGGAACACGGATGCCGCAACAACATCACATTTTAATTAGCATTGGTTCGAATATAAATCGCGAACACTACACACAGCGAGGCTTGCAAGCTTTGCATAAAGCGTTTGCGGAACTGACATTATCACCCACATATGAAACCGCTGCAGTGGGGTTTAATGGCTCTCCTTTTTATAATTTGGTAGCCAGTGCATATACGGATTTATCGATTACCGAAGTCAACGCAATATTTAAACAGATAGAACAAGATAATGACCGAGTCCGCAGTGAAGAGAAGTATGCTGCCCGAACGCTAGATATTGATTTACTCACCTATGATGATGTGGTTTGTATCGAGCCCGTCGTGTTGCCCCGTCCAGAAATTACATTTCATGCGTTTTGTTTGCGACCAATGGCTGATTTAGTGCCTGATTTAATTCACCCAGGTACAGGCCTTAGTTATCAAACAATGTGGGACGCTTTTAGTGCTCCAGAACAAAAACTGTGGCCAGTCGATATTCAATGGTCGTTAAGTTAATTAACTGATACAAAAATAGAAATTGAGATAGATAAAGATAACTAGGTAAAAAGAAACATAAAAAAATACAAAATGCAGCCGTTACCAAACCAGCAAACTATTAAAGTTCAACAAGGAAGCTAACCAATGACAATGTTCGAAATAATTATTTTGGCCATAATACAAGGGATAACTGAGTTTTTACCTATATCCTCTTCTGCGCATCTTATCTTACCTGAAACTATTTTGGGCTGGGATAGCCAAGGTTTAGCGTTTGATGTGGCTGTACATGTGGGTAGCTTGCTAGCTGTAATAATCTATTTTCGGGATGACATCATTAATATGTTAATTGATTGGTGCAAATATGGTTTTACTCAGCAGCAAACTGCGAATAGTCGCCTTGCATGGTGGGTGATTTTAGGCACCATACCTGCTGTTATTATCGGTTTTACTTTAAAAGACTTCATTGAGGTATATGCCCGTTCTGGTGAGGTCATTGCCGTCACTACAATCGTCTTTGGTTTGTTGTTGTGGTATGCCGATAAAAAAGCGCAACTCGTCAAAAATATTGGTCAAATGACTTGGCAGCACACTCTCATTATTGGTTTTTCGCAGGCAGTCGCCCTTATACCTGGTACTTCTCGTTCCGGTATTACCATGACGGCAGGTTTATTGTTAGGCTATGATAGAGAGTCTGCCGCACGGTTCTCATTTTTGTTATCTATTCCTGTTATTCTGGGTGCGGGTTTGTTAGCAACATTAGATTTGTTGGCAGATACTGCTGCAGTTGATTGGTCGGCATTGGCTTATGGAGCTTTATTTTCTTTTGTATCTGCTTATGCTTGTATTGCTTTGTTCCTTAATTTCATTAACCGTATTGGTATGACACCGTTTGTCATTTATCGGTTATTATTAGGTGCAATACTCATTATTTTATTAGTCTAGGAGAATATAATGGCTGCCACGATTTTTGATAAAATCATCGCTAAAGAAATCCCTGCAACGGTCTTATATGAAGATGATGATGTACTCGCATTTGAGGATATCGCGCCACAAGCGCCGATACATTTTTTAGTGATCCCAAAGAAACAAATTGTCACTATCAATGATATTGCCCCAGAAGATTATGCGGTCGTTGGGAAGTTGTCAGCGATAGCTGCTCAGATTGCTAAAGAACAAGGCTTCGCGGAGCAAGGGTACCGCACTGTGATGAATTGCAACGAATATGGCGGACAAACTGTTTACCACATTCATTTGCATGTCCTTGCTGGAAAGCCACTAGGTTGGCCACCATACCAAGCAAAATTAAAACAGAGTAATAATGACTAGGTAGGATTAATACGGTTATTACTTAAATTAACCGACATTTTAATGAACCCTACCATAACCCATGTTGCTTTAACGTTTATTTGTTTTTACTTTTAGACTGTTGCATCATCGAGTGCAAACGTCTTTTGTAAGAACTTTGCCAGCTCGATTAGCTCAGCTGACATTAATGCATAATCAGCATCAAATCTGGCAGCTTGTTGGTCTTTTGGTATATCTTGGTTTTCTTCTTTCAAGATATCTGCATATTTAAGGCGTTTTACACTACAATCGTGTTCTAGAACTAAAGTTAAACGCTCAGCATAACCAACAGCAATTTTCTCAACCATCTTACCATTATCTATATGCTGGATGATTTCTTCACTGGTGAGATCTTGATTCTTACAACGCACAACGGCACCTTCATCATCGTGCGCTTTTAATTCAGCTTCCAAGAGAAGTTCTATTTCAGCTGGCGGTGTTTCTGTGATCCATTGAGTTAATTGCGCGTGTATTGCACTGCGACACAGAGGCACGACAGGTAAAGAACCTAAAGCTTTGCGTAACATAGCTAACAAGACTTCAGCTTTACCATCAGCAGAAGCATCAACGACAACTAGATTGTCTTTAAGGCTAATAAAGCCAAAAGTAAAACTATTTTTTGTGAATGCTTGTGGTAATAAGCGCTGTACAATTTCTTCTTTTAAGTCTTGTTGGGCTTTTTTGCCAACTGGGGCACCTTGCTCCTGCTCAATTTGTAATACTTTATCAGCTAGTTCTGCATTAATTACTGCTGCAGGTAAAATACGCTCTTGTTTTTTCAAGCAGAATAAGTAATTCTCGCCTACAGCATGAAATAACTCTTTGCCTCCAGGCATTGGTGGAGCAAAACCCATCGTGGCTAACTCTTGGGAACCACAGGGGCGGAATACAACATTGTTCAAACATTTTTGCAGGTTATCATCAACAAACGATAAAGGTTGGGTCAGTTGATAGAGCTTGGCATTTTTAAACCACATTGTGAGCCTCATGGAAATCTGAAAAAGGGCGCAGACCATAACAATAAAATACGGAACTGACAATTTAAGTTTTATTTTTGGGAATAAGCAGTTATGTTTCATAAAACTGTCACATTTAACATCAATACTAGTGCCTGGTTAACAAGGAGTAAGTGTATGCCCAAGAGAATATTATTAGTTGAAGACGAGGCATCCATCCGAGATATGCTCAAGATTGTCCTTGAGCATGCTGGATTTCAAGTGCTAGAGGCTGCTGATTATGACACTGGTTTATCTCAGATGACAGAACCGTATCCAGAATTGATTTTGTTGGATTGGATGTTACCTGGTGGTAGCGGGGTAAAGTTTGCCAAGCAGTTAAAAGAAACTCCCCATCTGAGTTCTATCCCAATCATTATGTTGACAGCACGTGGCGAAGAAACAGACAAAATTATTGGTTTAGAAGCAGGTGCTGACGATTATATTACCAAACCCTTTTCGCCCAAAGAGTTAGTGGCTAGGATCAAAGCCGTATTGCGCCGAGTAGCACCGACAAATAAAGAAGAGCCCATTCATTACGAGGGTTTGACTCTAGAGCCAGTCTCACACCGAGTTTTTGCTCATGATGAACCTTTAGATATGGGGCCGACTGAGTTTAAATTACTGCATTTTTTTATGACTCACCCAGAGCGTGTATATTCTCGTGAGCAACTGTTAGATCAGGTATGGGGAACTAATGTTTTTGTTGAAGATAGAACGGTAGATGTGCATATTCGACGTTTACGTAAAGCCATAGATTTACATGGACATGATCGTTTAATCCAAACTGTACGTGGCTCCGGTTATCGTTTTTCCTTAAAATAAAGAGTATTGCATCCTTTGTACTATCCAATTTCACTTTCTTCGCTAATAATAAAAACCTTACTCTTGTTGATGCTTGCGTGGGTCTTAGGTGAGTGGTTTGGTAATTTTTTATTAAGCATAGTAATTATACTTTGTGCAGTTGTTATTTATCAGTTTTATCAAATGTACAAATTTAATCAGTGGGTTTGGCGGCGCAAACAACTATCCCCACCAGATATAAATGGTGCGTGGGAGCGGCTTTATGAAGGGGTATTCCACGTAAGTAAAAAGCATCGCCAACAAAGAAAAGAGTTAACCGGACTGATCAAGCGTTTTCGTGAGGGTGCTGAGGCTCTGCCAGATGCTGTCGTCATAATGAATACCGAAGGTAAGATAGTTTGGTGTAATCGACTGGCAACACTAGAGTTGGGTATTAAATGGCCTAATGATAAAGGTGTGCGAATCGACCACTTGATTCGTAATCCTGAGTTTGTAAAATATTTCAATAAGCAAAAGTACACAAACCCAATTGAAGTAACATCTCCAGTCAACGACAAAAAGCTCAATGAGTTTAGGATAATGTCTTATGGTCAAGAAAATCTACTTTTAGTTTCTAGAGATATTACGCGTTACGCGCAACTTGAAGAGATGCGTGGAGATTTTGTTGCTAATGTATCGCATGAATTACGTACCCCTTTGACAGTTATGAATGGATACTTGGAGATGCTTTCGGGTAGTGTTGTGGCAAACGATCCATTAGGACAAAAGGCCTGCACTGCAATGCACGAGCAGGCACAACGCATGCAAGATTTAGTCGAAGATTTATCAGTCCTTTCGCGGATTGAATCAAGTGCTGAAAAAATTTATGAACATGTTTTGGACATACCCAGCATCTTGCGCCAAATCGAAGTTGATGCTCAGCGTTTGAATAGTGAAAAAGAGCATTCTATTACATTTTATATCGATCCTGATTTATATGTTTATGGGGTCGCTACGGAGATGCGCTCTGCGATTTCTAATTTGGTATTTAATGCGCTGAATTATACACCGAATAAGGGTGATATAGAGGTACATTGGTATCGTTTCAAAGGTAAAGCCATATGTAAGGTAATTGATAATGGCGAGGGTATTGCTCAAAAACATATTTTTCGACTTACCGAACGTTTCTATCGAGTTGATCAAGCTCGTTCTCGACACACAGGTGGTTCTGGTCTAGGATTATCAATTGTTAAGCACGTTTTGAACCATCATAATTCGAGTTTAGAGGTTAAGAGTCGGTTAGGTGAGGGAAGCGAGTTTTCCTTCGCATTACCTCGTGAATTAGTAGTTCCCCCATCTGTAAATTCTACCGAAGAAATTTAGTTTACCAATAATGGCTAAATAAAAAGGAGCAACCAATGTCGAGTAAAATTTTGCGAAATGCAGGTTTAGTTGGTGCGCTTCTTATCCTCTGGTATATTTTTGAGGATCCTTATAATACCTACCAAGTTTCATACTCTGAGGAAATCAGTATGGCTAATATTGAGCCTCATAAGCGCTTAAAATCTTTACCAGAACCAGCTCCTGTCGCTAATCGAGTGGCACATTCGTATACGCAACATGGGGTGGTTGTTGAAGACCCGTATTTTTGGTTAAAAGATCAAAGCTATCCCAAGATCGATGATAAAGACGTGTTGGGTTACGTGAAAGCTGAGAATGCTTATTTCCAAACATTTATTTCAGAACATCAAACAACTGTAGATACGTTGTTTAATGAATTTAAAGGGCGCATGAGTGAGACAGATACCTCAGTACCGATTATTGATAATGGTTATGAATACCGTTATGAATTTAATAAAGGTAGTGAATACCGCACATGGATCCGTAAAAACTTACTGACAAATGGCGAGCAGGTCTTCTTAGATCTGCAAGTATTGGCTAAAGGACAAGATTATTTCGTGTTAGGTAGCTTTGCGGTGAGTCCCGACAATACTTTATTGGCATATACAGTAGATACTGACGGAAGTGAATATTACACCCTTTATATCAAGAACTTGGTGACAGGCGAAACCTATCCTCCTATGCATGATAGTGTCCGTGAGGATATTGTTTTTACAAGCGATAGTCAGGGCATAATTTACCAGAAATTATTTGCTGATAGATGGGCAACTCGTTCGGTAAACTTACATATTCTGGGGACGGATATTTCTAATGATAAGGTTTTACAAGAAGAGTTGGACTCGGAATATTCTCTGGGGTTTAGTGTAACTGCAGATGATCAATGGTTGGTCTTGAGTGCTGGTAATAATGATATGAGTGCTGTATCCGTTGTTCCTCTGGCTTCAGTATTAGATGACCCCCTGATATTAAGTACTAAAGCACAACAGATTTACCTTGAGGTGGAACATGCTTTCGGTCATTTTTACATACTAACGAATGATACACACGTTAATCGACGTTTAGTAAAAGTTCCCAATGATCAAGTTGCTTATGATAATTGGTTGACAGTAATAGCTGGTAGTGACGAGCAATATATCGAGTCAATTAGCGCATTTGCTCAAGGTTTGGCTTTATCTCTGAGTAGAAATGGTTTGGGAGCGATTCACATTCAGCCCTATACCGATAAAGATGGTTGGGACGTATTGTTTCCAGAAAAATTATATAGTGCTTATTTAACTGGAAATGCTGATTTTGCAAGTACATTCTTTAGAGTGAGTTACGAATCGATGGTGACTCCGCCATCTATTTACGATGTTGATTTTACTACACAATCATTATCTTTGCGCAAGCAAGCTGAGTTACCCACTGGTTATGATAAGACCCAATATGTAACGACTCGACTTATGGCACCCTCGCGGGATGGAGTTGCTGTGCCTATATCTATTGTTCATCACAAAGATACTCCTATCGATGGTTCTGCGCCTTTAATGCTCTATGCTTATGGAGCTTACGGTGTCGGTATGTCTCCGTATTTTTCTAAGTCACGTAAAAGTATGTTGGACAGGGGCTTTATCTATGCAATTGCCCACACACGAGGTGGGGATGAGATGGGGTATCAATGGTATTTAGATGGGAAATTAGAAAAACGTCAAAATGCTTTTAATGATTTTGTGGATGTTGCTCAATATTTAATTCAGGAAAGTTATACACGTGCCGGGAATATCTCCATTCAAGGCGCCAGCGCTGGTGGGAAAATGATGGGAGTGGTCACAGTAATGGCACCTGAGTTATGGCGCTCAGTTGTTTTAGGTGTTCCATTTGTTGATGTGTTAAATACGATGTTAGATGAGTCACTACCTCTAACGCCACCTGAGTGGAGTGAATGGGGGAACCCTTTGACCGATAAAAAGGCTTTTGAATTAATTCGCAGCTATTCTCCGTACGACAACATTATCGCTAGAGAATACCCACCAATGTTAGTTACCGCCGGATTGAATGATCCACGCGTGACGTACTGGGAACCAGCAAAGTGGACTGCAAAGATGCGCCATCTTAAAACCGATAATAATTTATTAATAATGCGTACTAATATGTCTGCGGGACACTATGCTAATTCAGGTAGATATGGGAAATTAAGAGATCTTGCCGAAGAGTACGCATTTATTTTAGCTGCCCATGGATTAACAAAATAATAAAACCTTAAAACCTTAAAACCTTAAAACCTTAAATATTTTCTGTGGTATGCAATTTAAACAATATATATAAAAGTGAAACAGATTAGGAATAGGTTTTCCAACAAAACTAGATATCATGCTCCGTAAAAAAAGATACGACCATTAAAGCATTTAAAATAACTTCTTTTTATTGTGCTTATTTACATGCAAAACGAAAGGCCTGATTACAAAATTTTTTGGTTCAGGCCTTTTTACTTGTACAAGATACGTTTACTTATCGCGTAATTCTCTGCGTAAGAGTTTCCCTACACTTGATTTTGGTAATTCATCTAGAATATGAATTTCTTTAGGTACCTTATAAGCGGTTAATAACTTACGACAATGCGCTTCTATATCGACAATATCTACTGCAGTATTGACTGATATATAAGCACAAACACGTTCACCTGATTTGTCATCTTCTTTACCGATAACTGCTGCTTCGATGATTGCAGGGTATTGCGTTAAAACATCTTCAATTTCATTCGGATAAACATTGAACCCTGATACGATGATCATGTCTTTGAGACGGTCTACAATTTGGATGTTACCATCGTTGTTGTATACACCTACATCCCCTGTCCTGAAATAACCATCAGCAGTCATTACTTCCGCTGTTGCTTCAGGACGTTGCCAATACCCTTGCATTACTTGCGGCCCCTTGACTGCAATTTCACCAGTTTCTCCTTGTGGTAAATGTGTGCCATCTGGGCTTAAGATGGCAATGTCAGTCCCCACGACAGGTTTGCCAACGGTACCGTAGGCAACATTAGACGCATCATTGAAAGCGGCAACTGGCGCTGTTTCTGATAAACCATAACCTTCTGTAATGTCACAACTTGTGACTTTTTTCCAGGCATCGACTGCCGCCGATGTTAAGGCTGTACCTCCCGATACGGTTAATTTGAGTTTACTAAAGTCGCACTTCACAAACTCAGGGTGCTGCGATAATCCGACAAATAAAGTATTAATCCCAGCAAAAGTCGTAAATTGATACGGCTTGATTGCAGAGATGAATGCATCCGGATCGCGAGGGTTTGGAATTAATACGATCAGTGCACCGCGTGAGGCAAACGCCATCATACAGACGTTAAAAGCATAAATATGATAAAGCGGAAGTGGACAAATCACGACCTCTTCTTTAGGGATAAAGTTTGCCCCAAGGCGTTCCAATGTTTGCATACAGTTCGCGACCACATTACGATGGGTTAACGCTGCGCCTTTAGACACACCTGTTGTGCCGCCGGTGTACTGTAAAATTGCGACGTCATCTAGGTCAATTGTGGGGCGCTGTGGTATGGCATGCTTTGCACCTTCTGCTATGGCGGAAGAGTAAGATGCATATTCAGCATGTTGAGGGGCTGTATCTGGCATTAAACATTCTGTTGCAGTGGTGATAATTACTTTTTCGACAGGCGTATTGGCTTTGATTTCTTCGTATTTAGGTAAAAAATCAGCCAAAATAATCAGTGCTTTTGCGCCAGAGTCTTTAAATTGGTGTTCCATTTCTCTAGGGGTATACAATGGATTGGTATTGACCACAACTAACCCTGCTCGCAATGCCCCATAAACAGCCACAGGGTTTTGTAAAATATTGGGTAATTGAATGGCAATACGATCGCCAGGGACTAACCCTAGCCCATTTAACAGGAAACTAGCAAAGTGCCGAGAAGCTTCTTCTGTTTCGGCAAAGGTGTAAGTTTGTCCAAGCGCACTGAAAGCCTGTTGTTCAGGGTGCTCGGCAAAGCTTTGTTCAATAAAATCGGCTATGCAAGTTACGCCTTGGGGGATTAGGGTATCAGTCATTATTCTTATTTCCTTTAGTTGTAAACTAGTATCATGTACGCATGACAAGTAAAAAAAGATGCTTTTATTTTACAAGTAATTTACATTTAAAATATATAAAAGAATAGAATTTATTTACCTTACAAAACGATATTTGACACACGTAAAGACAATTCCACCCATAACCCCTGCTAATATTTGTAATAATGATCCCACAAGCCCTCTTGCTCCAGCGATCACGGTGATTTCTAGAATGGGATACATCGCTTGTAAAATAACAAACATCATTGTTCCAGTTGCTAATGCATACCATTTTATGTACGTAGCTGGTGTCTCATTAGACTGAGTGCGAAAGTAATCTATGCCTTTTTTAACGGGTAACGTAAGGCTGAGAGACAAGACCAAGCCAACTAAAAGGATAATGCCATAAGTGCCAACCATGCCAAGCCAATCCATCACTATGAAACTCAAACGTGTCGACATATTAATGTTGACATCGAGCTCTGTAAGTTCTGAAAGTACCATGATTGAATGAAAGAAAGATGCAAGTGTAAAGGTTGTCAGCCAAGCAGCAAAAAAGGCCAGGAAGGGGAGGTTAGACAAATACCGCAACATCATGACAAAATCCTATAGGTTGATTAGATATAGAATAAAGGTGTGTTATAAATGAAGCAAGTTATGTGGCTGTGTTTAGTTATTTGCGCTGGGCAAGTTTTTGCTACAACTATTCCGCCATCCAAAGCGACAATGAGTCAATCCAAATACACTACTAAAGAACTTGTCACCAACCTAAATTCACCATGGGCGCTTAAGGTTGATAAAAATGGACGATTTTGGGTAACGGAAAAGCTTGGAACATTGGTGATTGTTGAAGCAGATTTACAGCAACAAAGGCTAGATTTACAACTACCTGACTTATACCCAGCAGGACAAGGTGGATTACTAGATATTATCCTGCTCGATCCGCCTAAGTTAACAAATCAAACAGAGCCGTATAGAAAAATTCATAACCAGAACACAGATATATCTGAGTATCAATCGATTATCCTTTCTTATGCGAAGGGAACGGCTCAGGCAAATGCGTTAACCATCGCAAAATTAGATTTGGTGAAGACTTCTAAATATGAAGAGTCAGGTCAATGGCAAGTAGCTGAATATTCCGAAATTTTTCAAATATCGCCTAAAAAGTCTTCACCAGTGCATTATGCTGGGAGAATGCTACTTCTCCCAGATAACACATTACTGGTTAATAGCGGTGATGGTTTTGACTGGCGCGAAGATGCGCAAAGATTAACATCCCTTTTGGGTAAAACATTACGTATGACATTATCTGGTGCAATACCATCTGATAATCCTTTTTCTGAAGAAGAAGATATTGCCCAACGCTACGTCTACTCTTATGGTCATCGAAATGCACAAGGTCTTACTTTGGGTCCAGGAGGTACTGTATGGCAACACGAACATGGGCCAGCCGGTGGTGACGAAATAAATATATTAGCGCCACGGGTGAATTATGGCTGGCCGGTGATTACTTATGGTAAGGATTATTCAGGGGCTCAGATTTCGCCTTTTACGGAATATGCTGATATGCGTCAACCAGAAGTGCAATGGACTCCTTCTATTGCACCCTCGGCAATGCTTTACCAAGGTCCGACAGACAGGTACCCTGAATTAGCTAATAGTTTGTTGGTTACTAGCCTCAAGTATCGACGTCTGCATAGTGTAAAGCTACCAGCTTCCAATTTAGGATTTCGCGACTATAACGATATAATAATTGATATGAATGTAAGTGAACGCATTCGTGATATTTCTCATCATACTGAAGGAGACATACTACTATTGACGGATGGGGAAAATGCTAAAATTATGCAATTATTACCGGTGCGGTAAGTATTTTTTAAGATTTATTAGATGTAATTAAATCTCTCTTTTACATACCAAAAAGATTAAAATGATACTTTGCTTTATATCCTTTAGAGCATAAAAAATACATTTGATATAAATTCTATGAATGTCGAATATTTGGATTATACGTTTAATCAACATTCATTTTTACCTTAAAAAACGCTATAATCCACGCGTTTTTAATTCAATACTGATACATGCCAAATTGTGCATCAGTAATATACAACCAAGAGGACTAAACCGTGTTAGAAGATTATCGTAAACACGTCGCAGAACGAGCTGCTGAAGGGATTCCACCTAAGCCGTTAAACCCAGAACAAGTTTCAGGATTAGTAGATTTACTAAAAAACCCACCAGCAGGCGAAGAAGAGTTTTTATTAGAATTAATCTCTGACCGTGTACCTCCAGGTGTTGATGAAGCTGCTTATGTAAAAGCAGGCTTTTTAAGTGCTATCGTAAAAGGCGAAGCGACTTCTCCACTCATTTCTAAAGATGCTGCAGTACAACTATTAGGTAACATGCACGGCGGTTATAACATCGCGACTTTAGTTGAGCTTCTTGATGACGCAGATTTAGCTGAGTTAGCAGCAGTGGAATTAAAGCATACACTATTAATGTTTGATGCATTCCATGATGTAGAAGAGAAGCATAAAGCAGGTAATGCGCATGCTACAGATGTTATGAACTCTTGGGCAGAAGCTGAGTGGTTTACTTCACGTGATAACTTAGCTGAAAAAATCACTGCAACTGTATTTAAAGTCACTGGTGAAACGAATACTGATGATTTATCTCCAGCACCAGATGCATGGTCTCGTCCAGATATTCCATTACATGCAAAAGCTGCATACAAAATGACGCGTGATGGCCTGACACCAGAGAAACACGGTGAAGTCGGTCCTCTAGCGCAAATTGAAGAAATTAAAGCTAAAGGCAACCAAGTTGCTTTCGTTGGTGACGTTGTTGGTACTGGTTCTTCGCGTAAATCTGCAACGAACTCTGTATTGTGGTTCTTTGGTGAAGATTTACCCGGCGTACCTAACAAACGTGGTGGTGGTATTTGTATTGGCTCTAAAGTTGCTCCAATTTTCTTCAACACAATGGAAGATGCGGGCGCCTTAGTTTTTGAAGCCGACGTAGAACAAATGCACATGGGTGACGAAATTGAAATTTATCCATTTGCAGGCAAGATCACCAAAAACGGTGAAACTATCGCAGAATATGCTTACAAATCTGATGTATTGTTAGACGAAGTACGTGCCGGTGGCCGTATCAACCTAATTATTGGTCGTGGTTTAACAGACAAAGCACGTGAATCTCTAGGTCTTGCCCCAACGGATTTATTCCGTAAGCCAGAACAACCAGAAGATACAGGTAAAGGTTATTCTTTAGCACAGAAAATGGTTGGTAAAGCATGTGGCGTAGAAGGTATTCGCCCAGGTACTTACTGTGAGCCGAAGATGACGACGGTAGGTTCTCAAGATACTACAGGTCCTATGACCCGTGATGAGCTAAAAGATTTAGCATGTTTAGGTTTCTCAGCTGATTTAACTATGCAGTCTTTCTGTCACACAGCCGCTTATCCAAAGCCAGTTGATATCAATACTCAGCATACGTTACCAGACTTCATCATGAACCGTGGCGGGGTATCATTACGCCCTGGTGACGGTATTATCCACTCTTGGTTAAACCGCATGTTATTACCTGATACTGTAGGTACTGGTGGTGATTCACATACGCGTTTCCCTATGGGTATTTCTTTCCCTGCTGGTTCTGGTCTAGTCGCTTTCGCAGCTGCAACAGGTGTTATGCCATTGGATATGCCAGAATCTATCTTGGTTCGTTTTAAAGGTGAAATGCAACCAGGCATTACCTTGCGTGATCTCGTACATGCGATTCCTTTATACGGTATCAAGCAAGGTCTACTAACAGTTGAAAAGAAAGGTAAGATCAATGCTTTCTCTGGCCGTATTCTGGAGATTGAAGGTTTAACAGACTTAACTGTTGAGCAAGCGTTTGAATTATCTGATGCGTCAGCTGAGCGTTCAGCTGCAGGTTGTACGATCAAGTTAACTGAAGAAGCAGTAGCTGAATATCTAACATCTAACATCACAATGTTACGTTGGATGATCAAAGAAGGTTACGGTGATCCGCGTACATTAGAACGTCGTGCGCAGAAGATGGAAGAGTGGTTAGCTAACCCAGAATTAATGGAAGCGGATGCAGATGCTGAATACGCAGAAGTTATTGAAATTGACTTAGCTGATATTAAAGAGCCTATCGTTTGTTGTCCAAATGACCCAGATGATGCAAAAACATTATCTGACGTTGCGGGTGATAAAGTAGACGAAGTATTCATTGGTTCTTGTATGACGAATATCGGTCACTTCCGTGCAGCAGGTCGCTTATTAGAGCAATACGGCGGTACTTTACCAACTCGTTTATGGATGTCTCCTCCGACGAAAATGGATAAAGCTCAGTTAATGGATGAAGGTTTCTATAACATCTATGGTACTGCTGGCGTACGTACTGAAATGCCAGGTTGTTCATTATGTATGGGTAACCAAGCACGTGTTGAAGCTGGTGCTACGGTATTATCCACATCAACGCGTAACTTCCCTAACCGCTTAGGTGATGGTGCAAACGTTTACCTAACGTCAGCAGAGCTTGCTGCGGTTGGTGCGATTGTCGGTCATTTACCAACAGCAGAAGAATACATGGAATATGCATCTAAGATCGATTCTATGGCAGCTGATGTGTATAAATACTTAAACTTCGACCGTATGGATGCATTTAAAGCAGCCGAAGAAGAAGCTAAGAAGTCAATTATTCCTGCATTAAATGTAGGTTAATTATTGATAAAAAATCTGTTTTGAACAGGTTTAGTAAAAACCCGTTAGATTCAGCGTAATTGCTTGAATTAGCGGGTTTTTTTGTACCTAAATTTTACAAATGTAGAATATCAAGTATAGTTATCGAGGAAGCAATTTTTATATATAGGTAACTAGACATGCGCTCAGGAATTTTATTAGTAATAGGGATATTTGCACTTTCAGCCTGTGGCGGAGGCGGTAGTAATAATAACCCTGATCCAACCACACCAGTTACTCAGCCAGTTATTCCCTCGGCTGATATTGAAGGTCCTTATGAGATTATGGAAGGTGAGCAAGTCGTTCTTACAGGTTTAACCAATGTTACCGGTAATATTGAATTTACATGGGTACAAACTGAAGGGCCTACTGTTGCAGCAGAAGTACGAGAAAATCAACTGATTTATACCGCTCCTAAGGTTAATGTTAACGAAGCGCAAAATGTTTCTTTTACTTTAACCGCTACTGCTGATGGGCAAACGAGTAGTGCTATTTGGTTTACAACGACTGTCAGAAATGCATTTACCTTTGAAGATTATGCGCCAGAAACATCGGCATTGGTCATGGCTGCAACGGAAAGCTATGTGCAATTAGGAGAGATCACACGCGAAACGGTCGCAAGAATAATGTCACCGGATGGCAACCCTGTTCAGCGCTGTTCGGGGTTTGGCACACGCGAATGGCAACTTATTGATAATGACAACAATGGCGTGCTTAGTGCAGGTGATGTCATTAGCGATCAATTCGATCGTTGTGAACCCAATAATGCGATCGATACAGCATTAACCGGTACTTTAAGAGTCACTATTGGAGAGGTAGATACGGTTAATCGGACGATCAGTGGCTCTATTGATGCATCAGAGGTCTTGTTTTCCGAATTTTCAGGTGAAGAAATCATAAGCATGCAAGGTACTGTCGGTTTTGAGTTCACAGAAAATGTATCTACGCAGACACGTATGAGAGTCTTCAGTCATGATGAACCAATACGTTTTGCGTTAAACCAAATTCCATTTATTACCATCGAAAATAGTCGCGTCGTACAAATAGACGATTTGATCAACACTGACTATGAATTGAGTATTAATGCAGTTTTGAGTGACATATTAAGCATGAACAGTTACACGGTAGTGACCGAACGTCCTTTTATGGGCAAATTTGGTCGCTACCCAGATACTGGTGGGGTTGTGGCTAGTGATGGGGTAAATAGTTACTCACTAGATGTGGGCTTTCCTAATGCACCTGATGAATATGGTTTAGTGATTAATGGTGAACGTTTTACACAAAACTGGGATAACGCGATCAGTGCTGGGCTATTTAATTTCAACGCATACTTTAGTTTTATCAGTGAAAATACTGGCGGGATTTTAGAACTGTCTTCATTTTTGGGATTCCCTGTTAGTACCAATAACGACGCATTGTTAGTTGCTCAATATTTGTCAACGACACCGTTACAACCTGTCAATACAACGCTTGGCATGAGAGCATCGTCTTTCCCATATACCAAGGTGAATGCACAACTTGTCACAAATGGAGGTTTACTTAGCGTTACAACGAATGACGAGTTATTACCGGGTAATGCGTATCGTTTTGATTATGTGGAGCTACTTGATATTTTTAATACACCATTATTTTTTAATATTCGAGATTATGTCACTAGCGATGCAGTCATGCCGCGAGTGACCGCAACCAGTTTGGCATATCGCGATAACGATTACCCAACGTTAGATGCGACAGAAAGTGTATTCAATGAAGGTGAAGTACCCACTTATCATTGGTTAGATGTAGATGATGTAGGCATTACATTTTCAGCTCCAAATAGTGCAATTACACAAGTAATTTTACCCATTGGTTTCAGAGACGATGTGAATGTACGTTTACAACTGAGTAATGAGTTTGGGCAAACAGCAGGTATCACTAAGCGAATTGATTACGTGCCTGCTCCAGCAAGCTTTATCAGTTTAGATAGTACGGAAGGTGAATATATTGGGCAGGGCGCTCAGTGGTTTGAAAATGTGCCAGGGGCAATGAGTGTGCGCAGTGGCTCAGATTTTGACTACGAAACGAATCATATTGATATTCAGTACAACATTGGTATGCGTTTTTGGTCTGCGCAGTTAATCGGACCTATGGAAATATTCCCTACGGTTGGCCGTTATGAGAATGCTACACGCTGGCCTTTCCAAGCTAATACTGTGGCAGGTTTTACATTTAGTGGTGATAGTCGAGGGTGTAATATGAATATATCTGACGTCGATGTATTAGAGTTAGAACAAGATGAGGGCGGTGCTGTGACCCGAGTGAGTCTTGATTTTACCCAGTATTGCGAAGGTGATATGACTCGTCCTTTACATGGTAAAATTCGTTATAATTCCAATCTTCCACTTAATCCAAATTCAGAGGAGTAAACCAGTATGCTGCGAACATTTAGCCTGATATTGCTGATCTTGTTCAGCATAGCTTGTACTGCAGTAAAGGCTGATGTTGTATTTGGTAAAGCCCGTATAAAGATTGGTTCGTTACCAGAAATATTCAACGTAGAATTTGCTTACAATGACCAACAAAGAGCGCAGGGGTTAATGTATCGAGATACTCTATGTTCTGACTGTGGGATGTTATTTGATTTTGATGAGTCGCGGATTGTGGCTATGTGGATGAAAAATACTAGAATCGCTTTAGATGTCGCATACTTCACCAAAGACGGTACTATTTCAGATATAAAAACAATGGCACCGTATTCACTGCAACCACACCCGTCATCAACTCAGGTTCGCTATGCACTAGAGATGCCTGCTGGTTGGTTCGAGAGAAATGCGATCAGCGTTGGTAATAACATCAATATCATTTCTGCTCAGAAAGCTAGATAGTTATAAGTGTAATAGCAATAGTTAGTCGAGTACTGAATAACTGAATGTAGCTAAGGTTAGCTTAGAGAAAGTAGTTTTGGCTCTATTCAAGTTATATTGTCCTTGATATACTCGTTAAATGTTTACATGTTTTTGTTTGCGTAAAAATAACAATAATACACTCAGCGCACTTGAAAGCTAAAATTGAGAAAAGCACCTCGACAGCACTTTAACCTCAATTAGGAAATAAACATGGCTCCAGCTTTAACTATCGCAAAATTTGGCGGAACAAGTGTTGCAGACTATGCTGCAATGCAATCATGTGCCCGTATCATCGCTCAGCAAAAAGACACACGTGTTGTAGTCGTCAGTGCTTCTGCTGGCGTAACTAATTACTTGGTAAGTCTTTGTCATGATAATTTGGACGCTGCAGGTATTGCGGAAACTGTGGCTGGAATCAAACAAATCCAATATGCCATCCATGAGTGTTTACCTGAGTCAGTACAAAGAACAGAGAAATTGGAAAGTTTACTTGCTGAGTTAACTTTACTTGCTGGTCAACCTTCTTTACGCACAAATGATATGCTCAAAGAGCAAGTTCTTTCTATGGGTGAAAGAATGTCGTCGTTGCTGTTTACCGACGTGTTGTTAGAGATGGGGGTTGCAGCAGAAGTTTTTGATGTTAAACAAGTGCTCCGTACAGATGATAACTTTGGTGCGGCAAGTCCTATATTACCAGAGATAAAGCGCTTAGCTCAGGTACATCTAGCCCCTCGTTTAGCTAGCCATGTACAAGTGACCCAAGGTTTTGTTGGCTCTGATGAGCAAGGGCGCACCACAACGCTTGGTCGAGGCGGCTCTGATTTTACAGCAGCGTTATTGGCCGAAGCATTAAAAGCCCAACTGTGCCAAATTTGGACTGACGTTATTGGTGTTTATACTACTGACCCACGGATTACTTCGGCAGCAAGACCGTTACCTGAGCTGAGTTTTGAAGAGGCGGCGGAGATGGCAACCTTTGGTGCCAAAGTCCTGCATCCAGCCACGATGGAACCCGCTTTACGTCAAGATATTAAAGTATTTGTTGGTTCATCTAAAGAGCCAGAAAAAGGCGGTACGATAATCGTTCGAGACTGCCAAGATGAGCCACCTTATCGAGCGATAACACGTCGTAAAGAACAGGTTATGGTGACAGTTAAAACACCGAAGATGATGTATGCCCAAGGTTTTTTGGCTAAAGTCTTTGAAATTATAGCTAAACATGAATTGAGTGTTGATTTGGTTACTACCTCTGAAATATCGGTATCCTTTACTTTAGATAATCCACCAAATTCAGTAGCGGAACGCTTAAATCGTGAAACTATTACAGAGTTGCAAGACATTTGTGAAGTTACTGTAGAACGTGGCTTTGACCTGATTACTGTCGTAGGAAACAACATGCAAACGTCGGTTGGTGTCAGTAGCAAGATATTAAGTGCGGTGACAGACAATCAATTACGCATGATTTGTTTTGGTGCAAATCCGCATAATATGTCGTTTCTGGTACAAGCTCACGAAAGTGATGAAATTGTCCAAAAGCTTCATCGCGAGTTATTTGAGTAATATCAGACTACATTATACAAAGATACAGGGTTTGTTAATTACAATTAAGTAGAAATACGATTAAATAATTAATTTTATTTCTACGTTTTACAATAGTGCTAAGCGTTTACGTGAAATGATTTATGTGAGGCCAAGTGTATAGCAGTGAGTTTATTTCCCCAAACATAGCCAGTGTCCGTTGCGAGAAACTGGGTTGAGCCAGTATGACCTTTTAGGCTAGCCCAGTGTCCAAATATGACAGTTTGCTGAGCGGTTAAGTGAGGGTTGTATTTATGGAACCAGGGTTGCAAAGTTTCAGGGGCTTTTTCAGGGGCTGATTTGCAGGCAAAATCTAAAGCTAGATGTGGAGTTAGATAACGCATCCTAGTGCATGCATTAATGATGAATCGAGCTCTATCTGTACCTTTTAATTGGCTTGTCCAAGTGTCAGGCACATTCCCATACATATGGCTTAATAGTTTTACGTATTCACTACTTGTGAGTCGTTTACTGATTTCTTTACTAGCTTGTTTGGCATCGTGGAATGACCACATAGGGTAAAGTCCTGCATGAGCAATGAGCGTATTTTTTTTCCACGTTTTGACCAAAGGGAAGGCGCGTAACCAGTCAATATAATGGTCAATTTCAGAGTGTTTGAGTAATTTACCAAGCTTGTCATTATCTTTAGCTTTGCGTAAACCGGCATGGATAGCGAGCAGATGGAGATCGTGGTTACCCAGTACCATAGAAAAGTTTTCACCCAAATCATGGCAGTATTGAACAACAGATAGAGAATCTTCTCCACGAGCTACAATATCCCCAACAGCAATTAATTTGTCTTTATTAGGACGAAATTGTAATGTTTTTAAAAGCTGTGTTAGGCCTTTATAGCAACCTTGGATATCACCAACAACATAAGTAGCCACAGAGTTAGTTCACACTATTAGCTTTCATGAAACTGAAAATGGGAACAGGGACGAGAAACATCTTGCCACTAGGATCCTCAAATTCAAAATGACCTTGCATTGAACCCACTGGTGTATCAAGTACCGCACCTGATGTGTAGGTATACTCACCATTTGGTTCCAAGATAGGCTCTTCACCGACTACGCCAGCACCACTGACTTCGTGTGATTTGTTGTTACCATTGGTGATTTGCCAATAACGATTACGTAACTGAACAGTTGAATGTGATAGGTTATGCATGTGAATAGTATATGCAAAGGTGTAACGGTTTTCCGCTGGGACTGATTGATGCTCTAAAAGCTGAGTAACTACAGAGATTTTAATATTATCAGCAAGTGTCATATATATGCTCCAAACCTACTACTTATCTGAACTTAAAATTGTAATCTTGTATTTAATATAGAACGTTTTAAGCAAATACTCGAACAATTTTTTGTTAAGTCAGCCTGCAAACTGTCCTTAGTTATCTTCTACAACAGCAGCATGTTCTGCAATCAGCGCATAGGTGGCTAATGATAAGTTTTCTGCACGTTGAGTTGGTTCTATGCCAAGCGCACTAAGTTGTTCTGCGCTAATTACGGCTTTTAAACTATTGCGTATGGTTTTTCGGCGTTGGTTAAAGGCTAAAGCCGTCACTTTTTCTAACATAGCTAAATCTTTAACTGCGACAGGAGGTGTTGCATGAGGAATTAAGCGAACGACAGCGCTATCCACTTTTGGTGGCGGTGTAAAAGCTTCTGGTGGTACTTCTAAAACTGGCATAACTTGACAGTAGTACTGAGCCATAACAGATAAGCGACCATAATTTTTATGCCCTGGCCCTGCACACAGTCGATTAACAACTTCTTTTTGCAACATAAAGTGCATATCGTGAATAATGCCTGCATGGGCAAATAAATGGAACATGAGAGGCGTCGAAATATTGTAGGGAAGATTACCAAAGACTTTTAACTTACCTTTACGCTCGACTTGAGTGAAGTCATAACGCAGTGCATCAGCTTCAATAATCGTGAGTTTTTCAGCCATAAAAGGGTGATGTCTAAGACGCTTCGCTAAATCGCGATCTAATTCAACCACTGTAAGGTGATTGACTTGTTCACAAACAGGTTCAGTTAACGCACCAAGACCAGGACCAATCTCAACCATTGTATAGTTATCATCGGGTTTGATAGCACTTACAATTTGGTCAATGACGTATTCATCGTTTAAGAAATTTTGACCAAAGCGTTTACGTGCTTTGTGACCTAGGTGGACATTACTCATGCTTGTCGATTCGCTAATTTAATGGCTTGGAGGATAGCTTTTTGCAGACTGCCTGCATCGGCCAAGTTTTTTCCAGCAAGGTCTAATGCCGTACCATGGTCTACTGAGGTACGGATAAAAGGAAGACCCAGTGTAATATTAACTGCTTCACCAAACCCTTTGTATTTTAGTACGGGTAAACCTTGATCGTGATACATGGCTAAAACTGTATCTGCTTCATCTAAGTATTTGGCATTAAAGATGGTATCTGCAGGTAAAGGCCCAGTGATCTTGAGTCCTTCGGCTCGTAACTTATCCAAAGCCGGTATAATGACATCGATTTCTTCTCGACCTAAATGACCGTCTTCACCTGCATGTGGATTGAGTCCACAAACAAAGATTTTCGGCTCTTTTATCCCAAATTTTAATTTCAGATCGGTGTTGATGATATGAATCACTTTGTCTAAACGTTCTGCTGTAATTGCACGGGAAACATAGGCCAGAGGGATATGCGTGGTTGCTAGTGTAACACGTAAGCCATCGGTAGATAGCATCATCACTACGTCGGAGGTATTGGACTGCGCAGCAAAGTATTCAGTATGGCCGCTAAAAGAAATACCAGCTTTGTTGATGATACCTTTGTGCACGGGACCTGTAACTACTGCATCAAAATCACCATTCATATTTGCTGCGCACGCCTGGCGCAACGTTTCAACGACATAGCGTCCATTTTCTGGTGCTAACTTTCCAGGTATTACTGGAGCATCACAGGGGATATGCTCAACAAAGATGCTGCCTTGCGGCGCTTTTTCTGTTTGTCCGGTATAAGCAATCAATTGTGTACTCATTCCGATTAGTTTGGCGCGTTCCGCCAACATGTCCATATCAGCAAAAACAACGATTTGTGCATCCCAAATATGCTCAGCCATTTGGAGAACTAAATCAGGACCCACCCCAGCTGGCTCACCAGGTGTGACTGCTATGCGGCTTAATTTTTTCATTAAGATGTTCCATCATCTAAAATTTCGATATATGCAGATTCACGCATTTCACGTAACCAGCTATCAGTTTCTTCGGCAAACTTACGATTATAGATAAGTTGGTATGCTTTTTCTTGTTGTTTCTTCTCTGTCGCATCATCGATACGACGTTCAAGTAACTCAATAAGGTGCCAACCGTGCACGGAACGGATAGGTTGACTGATTTCACCTTGAGCTAATTCTGCAAGAGCATTTTTGAAGGCAGGTACATACATTTCGGGGTCCGCAAAACCTAATTCACCACCCTTAAGACCTGAACCTGGATCTTCAGAGTGTTTTTTCGCTAAATCAGCAAAAGTTGCAGTACCGTCGATAATCTGCTGTTTAAAATCATTTAGCATTTTCTCAGCTTTTTCCTCGCTGAGTATAATTGAAGGTTTTACTAAAATATGACGGGCATTGACCTCTTCAATTGTAGAAGTTTCGATACCGCGTGTTTCCATGATTTTTAGAATATGGAAACCAGCGCCACTCCGGATAGGACCAATTAAAGAATCAACAGGACGACCTTGAACAACTTCTGCAAATAACGTAGGCATTGCATTGATATTTAACCAACCCATATCACCTCCTTCAAGTGCTTTTGCACCAGATGAAGAGGCAATAGCAATTTTGGCGAAATCTGAACCGTTGTTTAATAAATTAATGACTTTATCAGCACGCTCTCGTGCGTCTGCAATATCCTGGTCTGTCGGTTCAACTGGGAATCCAATTAAGATATGTCCTAAACGATATTCAGCTTGCGCATCACCTTGTTCCTGAATCAATTCCATCAAGGTTGAGATTTCTTGCGGCGTAATATAAATACGACGGCGTACATTTGCCCTACGAACTTCACCGGTAATTAATTCTTTTCTAATCGTCTCTCTATATGCGTCATAACTCATACTACTTGATAAAATATCACGGCGTAGTTGATCGACAGTACGGTTTTGGCTTTGGGCTATATTAGCAATCGTTTGCTCTAATTGTGGGTCAGAAACACGAATGCCCATACGATCGGCCATTTGCATTTGCAAGTTATCAGTAATTAATTTCTCAATTGCCTGGGTGCGCAGAGCACGGTCGGATGGTAGAGACTGGTTATTTTTTGCTGCATTATCTTTTACGGTGTTGACCAACTCATCAATCTCACTTTGTAAAATAACCCCTTGGTCAACGATGACGGCAACTTTATCCAACGATTCTTGAGCTAGGGCAGAGACCGAGCTAAGCGTCAGTAAGATGGAACAAACAAATGCGGATAAAACTCTCATAAATACTCTTTTTTATTATTACTATTTATAGCTTAATGAATGGAATAAGCCTGGCGGTAGCCAAACATTCCGTTACGTAACATGCTAGTGCTGTTATTGTGGGATGATATCCCTTTAAATCTAAACTGTAATGCTGCCCCTGAGTCAAACTCAGCTTGGGTGCTAATATTGTCTAAAGCAAAACGGTTGGCTAATTGGCGATAACCGACTACGCGTAATGCCCAACAACACGATTCATATTCAAGACCAAAATATGTCTCAATAGTTCGGTTTAATTCTTGATCTTTATACCATCGTCCAGCCCACTGCCAGTTTTTATTGAGTGGCCAAGTAGCGCTTAAACCTAACTGGTTGATGGTTTCGTTAGATAAATCTCTAATATAGCGTTGTGATAGTTGTACAAGGCTGTTAGCGTCTTTGCGATACTCTAAAGAAAAACTACTACGCTCTACTTTATCAGTTTGTGAGGCTAATTGTAATTGAGAATCGGCAAACCAGCGATTTGAGAGGCGAAGATCAAATTCCGCAGCCACCGATGAACGAGCATTAGAACGCTCTAGGGCTAGAACTTCAGAGTCGGCAAAGTAAAAAATTTGCCCCAAACTCACGCTAGCTCTTTGAATGTTATTGGTATCCAAAAAGCGTGAGCTCACAGCCACCGTTAATTGGTTATTATCAACAATGCGATCCAATCCTGTAAATTCTTGACCGCGAAACAAGCCACTCACCGTATTTAAAAGTGGCGCAGAATCGTATAGCCCAATATCAGATTGGTCTGCATAACTGGTGTATAGGTATTGTATCTTTGGCTCTAATGTCACAACTGAATCTTTTCCGGTAAGCGTTTGTGGACGTTCAAAAAACAAGGCACCATATAATTTTGCCTGCCCAATATTACGTTGTTTACTAGCTGCTAAACTGTCAACACGTAAACCATTAAATGTGTTCTGTAGGTTGTTATCAAGTGTATTAGTGCTATCGAGTAAATTGTTTTGTTCGTAATAAGTACTCAACAGTCCGAGTTGTGCATTAAACTCAAAAGCGTCTTGGTTCTCATGATAGGCGATGGTCGGATGCAAATGAAAACGACTGGCTTCGGGTAGGGCTTTGTTGGTATTGGTAAAATAAGCCATTTCTGAATCAACGCTTATCTGCCATCTACTGTTGAAAGCATGAGTGTAAGAAACCGATAATTCAGGTAGGGCGCGATAATTATTAGTTTGTTCACCCAGCACTGTAAAATCAGCAAGGCGGAAACTCGCAGTGAGTGTATCGCTAAGGTAATCCAGGCGGAGATTTTGTTGCACATAGGTATCAGCCCGATTAAAGAAATCCGAGCCAAAATCTACGATGTAGTTAGCATCACTTATTTCATTGAAATCAATATCTAAAAACCAGTGATCGCCCAATTGAGCTTGGTGCTGTAACCGAACAAAATAGCGCTCATCACCATTGGTTTCATCATCTGATGGTAAATATTCTAATTTAATTGAGCTTGTACTTATGGCGTTTAGATAACGCAGCTCCGTCTCCAACATGAGTCCCCTATTGGTTAATAAACGAGGAGCGACTGTCGCATCATAGTTAGTGGCAAGATTGAAGTAATAAGGCTGAGTAATATCGATACCATTTTCACTGGAGCTACTGATTTCAGGAAACAATAAACCCGATTGACGAGCTGATGTTACGGGAAAAGCAAAATAAGGGAGGTACATTACTGGTACGCCTTTGACAAAAAAGCGTGTGTTGTATGCTTGCCCTAGATTGCCAGTTTGGCCTAGGTTAATTTCGGACGCTTTGATCTCCCAATCGTGGTTATTGAGTGGACAAGTTGTAAAACTAACTTCATCTAACACGATCCCCTCTGCAGATGACAAACTAATATTCTCGGCATTGCCACGACCTGCTAAACTAGCAAGTTGATACTCTGCTGAAATCATAGCAAAAGATGCATTTTGCGTATCTAGTTCAATTTTTTCGCTAAGTACTTTAATCTGCGGCGAGATGAAGCTGACATTTCCTGAGGCTAACACCTGTAACCCGTTATTCTTTACTTGAGCTTGTTGGGCAAAGATATTCGTGTCTTGATTTATAATCTGCACGTTACCGCTGAAGTCCGCGGTTTTATTTGTCACAATATTAGCCGAATCAGCTAATACTTGAACCAGATCAACTGGCGAGGAAGTAATCGCATAATCCGGAACTGTAACTAATGCTGGTGAGGAGCACCGGGCTAGGTCCGTAACGCTTGTTAAAGTTTCAAGCGATTCTGAGTTTGATGAAGAGGGGGAGTGAATATGTGCCTGGGTTTTATTCTCTGGTGTATTTTGCGCAGCCATAACTTGCGTTGGTACTAGCAAACAACAAGCTATACCAAGGTAAGATGAGAATATTTTGAACTGCTTAACAGACATGCAATAACCGAACAATAAAGAATAGCGCGTAATTTTATAGATTTGTCATGAAATTACCAATAAAAGCAGTAGTTACTTACTAAATAATCGGTATTAATATCCAAAGTTGGTGTTTCTGATGACTAAGGATACAATAAAGACTTAAATGTTATGAGGAAAATAACACGATGCAAATAATGGGCAAAATTTTGGGTGCTGGGTTCGGTTTTTTATTAGCGAAAATACCAGGTGCCTTACTGGGCCTAATCGTGGGGCATTTTTTTGATAAATCCCTGCAACAAAATTTCTCTGGCAATGCGAGTTTTGCTCAGTTTTTCTCGAGTAGCGAAAAACTCCAATCAAATGCTATATTTTTTCATGCGTTATTTTCTTGTTTAGGTCACATCGCTAAGGCTGATGGAGCTGTTACGCCTTCTGAAATAAAAATTGCGACCCAGCTCATGGATGATATGAAACTACAAGGAGATGTGCGCAAAGAAGCACAGCAGGCCTTTCGAGAGGGTAAAGATAGTACGTTTCCCATCGACGAAACTCTCAAAGACTTAAAACGTGATATCGATGGCCGTAAAGATGTAATGCGTGTGTTTTTGGAAATTCTTATTGAAGCCGCTTATGCTGATGGTGAACTTTCTTCCAAAGAAATACTCGTTTTAGAGAAAGTTGCAGTAGAACTCCAATTTTCCACTAAAGAATTAAAAACGTTATTGAAGCAATATGCTGCTGAAATACGGTTTAGACAAACTAAAGCTGCTTATCAGCAAGCACGTCAAGATGCACAGCAACGTGCTCAAGAGCAAGCCCGTGCCTGGCAACAAAAAGCCCAACAACGTTCACAGGAATATTCGCAATACCACA
>Ga0209962_1000033_pt1 | contig 40922 bp, 31 predicted proteins | sample SalPonA_C_H2O_MG_FD_185722 | JGI IMG/M metagenome (GOLD analysis project Ga0209962, IMG submission 185722) | Water microbial communities from South San Francisco under conditions of wetland restoration - Salt Pond MetaG R2A_C_H2O_MG (SPAdes)... | ecosystem: Environmental > Aquatic > Non-marine... | reverse complement strand
AGCTCACTCTCTCTTCGGGCGGAAAGAATAAGCTTGGCCCCACGACGACTTAGCTGATAGGCCAATTCTTCTCCGATTCCCGATGAAGCCCCTGTAATCCAAACAATTTTTCCTGCCAACATAATTATTCTCCTAGCGAAGTAGTTAGCCTAGGGTTCAAACGTTTTCTTGCTAAGGTCAAATTAGGACGATAAAACGAAGGAAATAGAGAGGAGGGGGATCGGGCACGAGAAACGTGCCCGAGAAAGTATTATTTGGCGACTGAGACCAATTCAACTTCAAAAATAAGGGCTTGGTTAGGGCCAATAGGACCACCAGTACCGCCGGGGCCATAAGCTAGGTCTGAAGGAATGTACAACTCGTACTTAGCGCCTTCTTGCATTAGCTGCAATGCTTCTGTCCAACCAGCAATAACACCATTTACAGGGAAGCTAACCGTTTCACCACGACGGTATGAAGAATCAAACTCTGTACCATCGATCAATGTACCACGGTAGTGAACTTCAACCGTGTCTGTCGCGCTTGGCGTAGCGCCAGTACCCTCGGTGATCACTTTATACTGTAAGCCACTATCAGTGGTGACCACACCCTCTTTACCAGCATTTTCTGCTAAGAAGGCCGCTGAAGCTTCAGCATTCATGCTAGCCTCTTCACCCTGCTTTGCTTGCATTTTTTCCATTTGAGCTTGTTGGAAGCGCATCATCACTTCTTGCATCTCTGCTTCACTCAATTTGGGCTCATTATCCGCTAATGCATCAACAATACCTTGATTTACAAAGGCTGGATCAAGGTCTAGACCTTGGTTTTTAAAATTACCACCGATACTCAAACCGATGCTATAAGCCACTTTTTGATCGTCGCTTTGCATGTCTAACTCCTTAGATTGCTCGCCTTGACACCCCTGCAAGACAACCAGTCCCAGAGTCATTACTGCCAAAAGAAATTTTCTATTCACCATATTCTCCTATGATTTCGTCTGGTCATTCCCAGTCGAGGCCCATGCTAGTACATGCGAAACCTTTTTTATAGCGCCATCACTGAAAAATAATCGTTAAGTGTTCATTTTTAAGCTTCGCCGACAAAGACTGATCAGTTTTTAATCAGCGCTCTTCGTACAATTGCGGTTTGATAATATTGGCCCCTGCAAACTAATTATTTTCTTTCAGAGCTATTCCAGACGCGCTTGCGCAGCTACAATGCCGCCCATGATAAAACTTACTGATATCGATCTAAACCGCGGCCAAACTAGCCTCATCGAGAGCAGCAGCCTCACCATCCACCCAGGCCAGCACATTGGCATTATTGGTCGCAATGGTTGTGGCAAATCGAGCTTGTTCAAACTTCTGCTGGGTCAGCTTCACCACGATAGTGGCGAATTGTTCATCCCTAAAGATTGGCGTCTTTCCCACATGGCCCAAGAAGTTTCGGCGACCGATCGCGCCGTACTTGATTACGTTATTGATGGTGATAAAACACTTCGCCAGATCGAAGCCGATATAGCCACCGCACAACAGCGTGGCGATGACGCTGCCCTAGGCCATCTATACCATGATTTAGAAGCTATTGATGGCTATCAGGCCAATGTCCGCGCCGAACAGCTACTCGATGGGTTAGGTTTTACCCCAGATCAGATGCAACGCCCAGTGAGCAGCTTTTCGGGGGGATGGCGTATCCGCTTAAATCTTGCCCAAGCGCTCATGACTCCGGCGGATATCTTGCTCCTCGATGAACCGACCAACCACTTAGATATGGATGCTACTTTGTGGTTAGAGCAATGGCTACAGCGCTACAACGGGGCTATTTTACTCATTTCGCACGACCGTGATTTCTTAGATGCCGTTACCCAACACACGCTGTCTTATGAGCAAAAACAACTGATTCTTTACAAAGGCAACTACAGCGCCTTTGAAAGACAGCGAGCCGCTCGTCTTGCACTGCAACAAGCAGCATTTGAAAAGCAGCAACGCGTTAAAGAGCAAATGGAATCTTTTGTAAGGCGTTTTAAAGCCAAGGCCACCAAAGCCAAGCAAGCCCAAAGCCGAATTAAAGCATTAGCCAGAATGGAAGATATCGCACCCGCTCACATTGATTCTCCCTTTCACTTTGATATAAGAGCCGCCGATAAATCTTCTCAGGCGCTTGTTAGCCTGAACGATGCCGACTTGGGCTTTGACCCTACTCATGCGGTACTGCACAAAGTGAACGTTAATATTTTGCAGGGTTCGCGCATCGGTTTATTAGGTCCCAATGGGGCGGGAAAATCGACGCTGATTAAAAGTATTGTTGGGCAACTCGCTTTATTGAAAGGCGATCGCCATACCGGCGAGCACAGTAGGATAGGTTATTTTGCTCAACACCAGCTCGAAGCACTCGACCTCCAGGCCAGCCCACTCCTCCATATACAGCGCATTAGCCCTGAAGCCACCGAGCAAGAAATTCGCAATTTCTTGGGCGGCTTCGATTTTCATGGCGATGATGCCTTAGGCAGTATTAAACACTTTTCTGGCGGAGAAAAAGCGCGTCTTGCACTCGCGATAGTGACGTGGCAAAAACCGGCACTACTGTTATTGGACGAGCCAACTAACCACTTAGATTTAGAGATGCGCCATGCGCTAACTCTCGCACTGCAAAATTTCCCCGGTGCAGTAGTGATCGTATCGCACGATAGGCATTTATTACGCAACTGTGTCGATGATTTTCTGCTCGTTGCCAATGGGCGAGTCACACCATTCGATGGCGATCTTGAGGATTACCATCGCTGGCTGAGCGAGTTTAAATCTAAACAGGACACCGCGAACAAACCTGAAACTCAGAGCAAAAACCTGAGCGCCGATGACAAGCGCAAGCAAAAACAACGCGATGCAGAGATTCGTAAACAGTTGAGCCCTCTCAAGAAAAAGTTAGACTCACTAGAAATTAGCGTTGAAAAACTGCAACAGCAACTTGATGATATCAATGAAAAGCTTGCTGACAGCACGCTTTACGACGATGACAACAAAGCGCAATTGACCCACTTGTTGGCCGACCAAGCCAGTATTACCCAAACGCTTAATAGTGAAGAAGAAGCTTGGTTAGAAGCCCAAGAACACTACGACAACTTAGCTGCTGAGCTCCAATAAGTTAGCGACGATCCTGCGGGGGTATGGAATATGTCCCGGTAGCGTGCGCCACGACCGCGTCGCTGCCCTCGGAGAATATGTCGACCTCAGCCACCACCAAGGCCTTACCGGCCTTTAGCAATTTACATACCGCCAAAATATCTCGATCCGGGCTTGGCTTTCGCAAAAAATTAATCGATAAATTAGTCGTCACCGCGAGTGGTATCAGACCGTAATGTCCTAGAATAGCGGCATACATTGCACAGTCTGCTGCGGTAAACATCACCGGGCCTGAGACGGTGCCGCCAGGGCGCAAGGCTCTTTCATCCACGGGATAGCGAATGGTGGCGGCCATCTCGCCGAGAGACTCAACGCGCAGAGGGGCTTGTGGGAACTCACTTATAAAAAACTCATTGATGTGGTCGACGTCTCGTATCACCCTTGCTTCTCCACATTGGCAATATAGTACTCGACCTGCTGGCGCAACAACGCCATGGGTAGCGCACCGTTAAGTAATACGGCATCGTGGAAAGCTTTAATATCAAATTTATCCCCCAAGGCCGCCTCGGCTTCTCGACGAAGCTCCCAAATCAGCAATTCACCAAGCTTGTAACTTAATGCCTGTCCTGGCCATGAAATATACCGGTCGACCTCCGACTCAACATTAGCCATGGATAGTGAGGTATTACTCGCAAGAAAATCAATGCCCTGCTGTCTGGTCCAACCCATGGCGTGAATACCGGTATCAATAACCAACCTCGCCGCGCGCCACATCTCATAGCTTAAACGCCCAAAATGTTCATACGCATTTTGGTATACGCCCATTTCCACTCCCAGCTTTTCCGTGTACAGCGCCCAACCTTCGCCAAAGGCACTAAAGTACAGCTGCTTTCGAAACTCCGGCACACCCTGAAGCTCTTGTGCCAAAGCAATTTGATGGTGGTGGCCTGGCACCGCTTCGTGCAATGTTAAAGCTGGCAACTCATACAATGGCCGCTGATCTAAACGGTATGTATTAACCATATAGGCGCCACCCCGATCTCCATCCATCGGGGCTGGCCAGTATGCTGCCGTCGAATAAGCGGGGGCAATTTCAGCGGGCACTTCTCTGACACCATAGGGTTTACGCGGCAACGTCTTAAAATATTTTGGCATGAGGTAATCAATGCGCTTGGCAACATAGGCAGCTTCTTGCATCAAACCACTAGGAGTTGTTGCATAAAACTGCGGATCACTCCGCAAGAAGGCAATAAATTCAGTGAGATCACCGTCAAAACCTGCTTCTTGCACAACTACCTGCATCTCATCACGAATACGCTTAACTTCTGCCAGACCAATACGATGAATGTCTTCGGCACTATACTGATCAGTGGTGACATATTGATAAATTTGCGCGCGGTAATAATCCTTGCCGCCAGTCATACTATAGGCACCAAAACTGTCACGACTCGCCGGCAGATATACTTGATGCATAAATTGGCTTAACTGGCTGAAGGCAGCATTAAAACCGTCATTCAACGCCTGACGGAGGGAACTATCCAATGAGGCTTTGGTCTTTTCGTCAAAGCTAGACGGGTAGTCACGGACTTTGTCCCACAAGGGGTTTTCTTCAGCGGTTGGGTATATCTGCGCGTCAATGGTTTTAAGCACTTTTGCCACCACGACTCGCGGCATGACCTTACCCATTTCAATACCACGAAGCATATTGTCACTGTGCTGTGCAAAATAATCGGGCAGGGCGAGTATGCGCTGATGAAGGGCTCTGTAGTCTTGCTCGCTGCGCAAGCTTGTATCCGCCATGGCTTGCACGGGAGAATTAAAAAATGATGAAAAAGTATTGAAGGGTAGGGCGTATTCCGCGTGGTCAAATGACGCTATTCGACTAGCAACACGCCAGTGCAACAAGGCGCGGTTAATCGCATCCTGACCCTGCAATGACGCTGGATCAATACTCTCAATAGCGGCCAACAACTCGGCGTCTTCTTGCCGATACTGTTGATAGGCCTCAAAGCTGGCACTGGGTAGCAAATGGTCATAGCCAGTTAAACCACTAGAGCTTGCATATATAGGATCGCGATCAACGAGTAATTGCCAATCGCGTTGGATAAGTGATTCAAGATCGGCGGCATGCGCCGCACTAAAGAAAAAGCTAAATAGCCAAACCAGTGCCAGACGCATACATCCTCCTAAATCATATGGCGTGGTAAACCTCATTAGCGGCATCAATAGCGCCAGATTGAACTGCCACACCTTGAGCTCGCAATACGCTGTCTAAAGCATGTAGACAAAGTAGCACGTTCTTCCGACTCGCTGCATGGCCCATCAAGCCAATTCGCCAAACCTTACCTGCCAAGCTGCCAAGTCCTGCACCAATCTCTAAACTGTAATCTGACAGTAAGGCCTGGCGAACAGCGGCATCATCCGCACCCTCGGGGATATTGACAGTGTTCAACTGGGGTAAGCGATATTCTGCCTCGACCCTCATCGAAAGACCCATTGCCTCAAGGCCAGCCACCAGTGCGCGATGGTGAAGTTGGTGGCGAGCCCAAGAGGCTTCGAGACCTTCTTCTTCTACGATACAAAGCGATTCATGTAGCGCATATAACGTATTAATAGGCGCCGTATGGTGGTAGGCGCGCTTGCCTTCTCCACCCCAATATCCCATCACCAGATTCATGTCTAAAAACCAACTTTGAACTTTGTGTTGGCGCTGCTGAATACGCTGCACCGCTCGTTCACTAAACGTTACCGGAGACAAACCTGGCACACATGAAAGACATTTTTGCGTTCCAGAATAGACCGCATCTGCGCCCCATTCATCCACGGCCACATCAATGCCCGCCAATGAAGTTACCGTATCGACAATACTCAACATCCCCGCGTCTCGCGCCATTGCACAAAGTGTTTTAGCATCCGATCTCACGCCAGTTGAAGTCTCGGCGTGAACAAAACACAATGCCACAGCATCGGGGTGCTGCAGGATAGCCTCTGCCGCTTTGTCGACAGAAACCGGTGTACCCCATTCGTCTTCGACCATAATGGCCTGGGCTCCACAGCGCTCAACATTTTCACGCATGCGTCCACCAAACACGCCATTCTGGCAGACGATAACTTTATCGCCACAAGATAATAAATTGACAAAACAGGCCTCCATACCCGCTGAACCTGGCGCAGATATTGGCAAAGTCAGCAGATTTGAGGTTTTAAAGACGTACTGCAACTTCGCTTTCACATCATCCATCAAGGCAATAAATGCAGGGTCCAAATGGCCAATAGTAGGACGCGAAAGAGCCTCTAGAATACGAGGATTGACGTCCGATGGCCCAGGGCCCATTAGGGTACGCTGAGGTGGGTGAAAGGAAGTCGCCATGTTACATCTCCTGAATTTTTCTTAAATTATTATCAACCGCTTCCAAGAAACCGTGCATATCAACCACAGTCTCATTTTCAGGGTCAACGGTTTTTCCTTTTAGATCGCCAGTAATAATACCCTGCTCTACCGTCTTAATGAGAGCCACTTTCATGTTACTGGCGTAAGTTGACAGGTCATCATTGCCTTCGCGGCGAGCAATAGTTTGAAGCGCATTGGCAACCGCATAAATCAAAGCGGATGAATTGAATATAGCCACACTTCCATTACTCTCCACCCACTTTAGATATAAGTCGTGCGCCGTACCGTGAGGTGCCTCAAACAGCATAACGCCGGATTTACTCTCGATCACAGAGCTTGCCGTCGCCAAACTACCACCAAGGGCCGCTGAAATATCCGAGAAGATATCACCATCGAGGTTTTGAGCGGGATAAAGCGCATTTCTCGCGGGATCGGTAATCATCTTGATCAATTGACTGGAAGGGCGCATGACCATGAATGAGGGCAGTACATTCATGCCTTCTTGCGCGACAAGCTCTTCACGAGATTCACGGATGACATCGCTAAACGCTACGTCATATCTCATGTACTCGCGCTTCAAACCAAAGTAAATTTCTTTATCGTTTTGAGCTGCATCACGGAATGCCTGCTTGACCCAATCTTTGATTGCTTCACGATCATTGGACATGAAAAGAATGGGGTCACCCGCTTTAACACGGCGAGCGTGCTGCTCGACACCATCAACAACAATTTTAATGACGCCATCTTCAGCCGCCGCCATATTGAAACTGCCGTACTGATCACCACCGCCAGCGCTCATCCGTGAAATAGACACGTGAGTTTTGCGCTCTGGAATACCGTACTGCTTTAAACTCTCGACCAACTTATACAATTTGCGACCTGTATTGTTATCTGGCACACCCCAAATGGCACGTTCTGGTGGGTTGGCGACAATACGTGCGGCCTGCGCATCAATCAGTTCATAGTGGTATTTCAGACCTAGCTCATCGACCTTTTGCTTGTAATTTTTGTAGTAGATTTGTTCGATACCGTGGCGCATCACGCCGTCGTAACCTGCGATGACAGTATCTTTTAGACCGAGGTATATATCTCTTTTCTCTTCGATGGCGCGCTGGAAAAAGCTGTGTGCCCAAGCTTCGACATCGGTCATTTGGTTAGTACTGATCAACCATGGATCGCCTTTATTGATGTCGCGACGGTGTAACTCAACGGGTTCACCGCTAGCTCCCACAAAAAGGACTTTAATCACGCCGGTAATTTGAGACACATCGTTGTAGGATTCTTTAATACCACCCACTTCCATGGTGTCCACGACGATGTCTCGACCAATCCAATCGGGCGTATTCACTTTCAAATTTGTGAAGGGAATATCTTCACGGGTAATGTTTCCGCCAATACCTTTGCGAATAGCACCGTTGGGAGATTTAGTCGCCAACTTATCCAAATCTTGCTCTTGAATTCCGTGGTATTTTTCGAGCAGATCATTTAACTGGGCGCGGTTTACCGTCATACCGGCATTTTTGATGCCTACACCATGGGTGTTAAGCATTTCTATAGCTTCATTTACTGCCTGGCCATTAGTTACTAGGCGGTTTTCTGCGGTCAGGTCAACCTCGACGAGATTAATGTCCAAGGGGGTTTTAATGAACATGTCGAGGATGCGATCAAAGGCGACCTGTGCCATTTCGTCACCGTGTAAGACAACGAGTGGCTTTTCAACGTGGATTTTTGAGCTCATGCTGAGTCCTTTGAAATTAATGGGATAAGGGGCAAATTATAACCGATTTGCGCCGTTCTTTCAGCAAACCTGGACCAACATCTCCTTTTAAAGTTTGCTCAAACTAGTCCGCTTTAATATCGAGCACGGGTAACTCAGTCTTTCTTAACACAGAGCGTAATACGAAGCTGGAATGCACCCCCGACACCCCCTCAATACGGGTTAATCGTCCCAACAAAAATTCTTCATAGTACGCCATGTCCGGCACCATCACTTTCAACAAATAATCTGCCGCCTGCCCAGTTACCACGCTACACTCAACGACCTCATCAAACGCCGCCACTTCACGCTCAAAATTTTCAAATCGCTCGGGGGTATGCCGGTCCATTGAAATACCGATAATGGCAGTAAGCTTTAAGCCGAGCAGTGCTGGATTTAATAACGTGACGTGGCCATCGATAATACCGCTATCCTCTAACTGCTTAACACGTCGCGAACAAGGAGTAGGTGACAATCCCACGCGATCTGCTAACTCCAAATTTGAAATACGCGCATTAGCTTGTAATTCTTTTAAAATACGTCGATCGATGCGATCAAACTTCATAAAAACCGCCTTATTGATAAATTTAACTAATTTAAATATGAAACTTAGCTAATAACTTCAATTAATGCTACAAATTATGCAATATTAGCGATCATTCTCTCTAAGTATTAGCCTAAAATGTTTTACATGAGGTGAGTGATGCGCCACATGGTCCAACCAGACAATTAGCGCGCCATCTAACGTTGCTTACGGAGTAACACCGCGGTTCACCAATACCGTACAACCTCGAAAATATTGCTGTATGCAAGCCAAAAAAAAGCGCCTCACGGCGCTTTTTGGTTTTGAAAATCTACTTCATTGCTCGATACATCATCGCGGTAATTTCATCAACATTAAATGTCGCCGGCTTCATACGTGGCGGAAATGCTTGCATACTCATCACGAACTTACCCACAATTGGCTTGGCCGGATAAATAAGATAAGTATGTTCGGCAAACCACCGTTCATAGCTATTGGACTCGTGCTGAGCACGCTCAAAAGGGTCGGTTCTTAAATCGAATAAGAGCGGGGCTCTAAGCTTAACAAAAGGCTCACGCCATACATGTAAACGAGTGGCACGTTGCTCGGCAAAAACTAGCTTCCACCGACCACCATAACGCAACCCCACCAAATCGCCGTCATCACTCCAGTATAAAAATTCATGGCGAGGACTTTGTTCGGTAGCCCCCGTCAATAATGGAACAAAATCATAGCCATCCAAATGGACACGATAATTTTTATCCCCTGCCTGGTAGCCCTGTTTTAATTTACCCGCTATATCTTTGACGCCGGCTGCTGACATCAGTGTTGGCACCCAATCAAGGTGCGACATCACTGCATCAGATTTGCTCCCTGGAGCAATTTTACCGGGCCATCGAACAAAGGTAGGAACGCGATAGCCTCCTTCCCAATTGGTATTTTTTTCTCCACGGAAAGGCGTCATTGCCGCATCGGGCCACATATTCAAATGGGGGCCATTATCGGTGGTATAAATCACGATCGTATCGTCAGCAATGTTTAACTCATCTAGTTTGTCGAGCAATACCCCAACATGGTCATCGTGTTGCAGCATACCGTCAACGTATTCGTTCAGGCCCGAGCGCCCTCTGTACTCATCGGGAGCATGGGTGAAGTAATGCATGCGAGTGGCATTAAACCAAACAAAGAAAGGCTTATCTTGAGCGTTGGCTTTTTCCATGAAGTTCAAGCTAGCTTGCAAAAAGTCTTCGTCAATTCGCTCCATACGCTTTTTAGTCAGCGGTCCCAAGTCCTCGACACGGCCGTCGGCAAATGAACGAATAATGCCGCGAGGGGTGAACATTTGACGAGATTTTTCATCCTTAAAGAAGTGCTCTCGCTCAGGCTCTTCTTCTGCATTTAGATGATATAGATTGCCGAAAAATTCATCGAACCCATGGTTGGTGGGTAGAAACTCATCGCTATCACCCAAGTGATTCTTACCAAACTGGCCCGAGGTGTAACCCAATGGCTTTAACAGAGCGGCGAGAGTGGGATCATCGGGATGGATTCCCTGAGGTGCTCCGGGCAGGCCTACTTTTGTTAGTCCGGTCCGAACGGGGCTCTGCCCCAAGATGAACGCGGAACGTCCCGCAGTACAGCTTTGCTCGCCATAGTAATCGGTCATAAAAACGCCTTCTTCGGCGATCCGATCGATGTTCGGCGTTTCATAGCCCATCATTCCATGACTGACATAGCTGATGTTGGTCAGACCAATATCGTCTCCCATGATAACCAAAATATTGGGTTTTTCATCAGCATGTGAATAATTAGCGATCAATAGAACGCTTAGCAAAAGTAGACGTAATTTATTCATTCTTGAGCTTCTTTGTAGTTATACAGTCAGCCCATATTACCTGAAGCCTTATCAAGCAACATCATCGTCATCATTATTGGCGGGATATGCTTCCCTCAAAAACACTGCAAAATGGCGCATTGCATCGCGTGATGTAAAAATCCCGGCCAGCTCACCCTCTTTTAAAATGATGGCCGACCCCAAGCGACTTTCAACCATGGCATCTAGCACCGGCACTAAGGGGTCACCCACATCCACCATATAGGGTCGATGGGTCACTAAATCAGATACCACCATGTCTTTTTGATCGCTTAATTTTTCGCCAAACCGCACCGCTCTTAAAAGATCACGCCAAGAGATAAGACCGACAATGTCGCTGTCATCCAGCACTGGGAGATGGTGAATTTGATGCTCATCCATCATTTGCTTAGCCTGCTCTAGGCTTGCATTAGGTCCAATAAAGTAAGGAAAGGGTGTCATGACTGACAGCATATTAGGTCGTTGATTTTTTTTCATAAGGCCTCCGCACTATCCTATAGGTTTAGCACGGAAAGCCTCAAACAACATTGATATCGTTAAAATTAGTTAACTTTGCAAGACTCAATACGACTTAGCGCACGCTGTAAACGTGCATCACCACGGTAAATAAGAGGGGCTACAGGAGTCATGGCATCTCGCACGATCTCCGCGGCGTTGCTACCACACAAGGCGCCCAATGCATCAAGCCAACGCACACGTTGGGCGGGTGCTAGCTTACGCATGATTTTATCTCGGTTGGTAGAAAACCAATTAAGTTGAACATCTGCTTGCGGCGAAACCATCAGATTTGCAAAGAGTGCATCACTGTCATCTGGCTGCAGTGCTCTATTTATTAACAATTGCTGGATCCAACTGACGACCCTACTATCCTGCGACTGACTCAATGCAAAGAGGGCAGCAAGGCGCTCATCAGAGGTTTCTGCTTGAGCGCTTCGCTGCCGCAAAAGTGCGCTCCATCGTTCAAAATCCTTACCCATAGCCTCACCCATCGCCACCAACCAAGCTTCGCCAAATTGCTCAAGCGCCTCTACACTGGTAATAGCCGCACTTTGGGTTGAGATATCTTCTAACAATGACTCAACATCGGGATGCTGCAGCCACTGATACCACTGATCACGAGGCACAGCCTTTGGATTCGCCAGTGCTTTATCAAGACTAAACTCTATCGCCTTGGGGGCATCAGAATAACGGCAGTTAGAGGTACAAGGCGCAGTAATTAGGCGACCGTTCTGCAACACGGTATAAACCCCTTGGTAAAGGGAGGGCATTAAATCCTGAACCCCACGCACGGCATGGCGATGATCAAGCCAATCGCGCCATACTTGCTCTGCCAAAACATCCTCGCCCTGCTTATCTTCAAGAGACAGAAGTACCGCAGCCACTAGGGTATGATCTTCAACCTCAGCTAAGGGCATCACTTTATCTGATGGCACATCCCAGCACATATTACCAAGAGGGTAGCGATCTAATACTTGGGCCTTTAACCAGACATCGTTGAGTAAAGACTGATCAACCAGCTTGGCATTGCGATAAGCATCTAACCCAGCCCACTTAGCGACACCGCGAGCCACGCATTGAGCCTGCCAAGTCCGGTGGTGCGCAGAAAAGTCCAACCAATGATGCGCTAAGCGCTCTGCCTGAAGCTGAGGCGTAGTTTCGGGATTAATCATCAATCCCGCCGCATTAATAGTGTCTGGAAAATGCTCTAAGCGAATAATATCAAGCTTTTGAAAGGGATAGGGGTACTCTGCCCGCAGTTCCAAGGCCGATAAACCCGCCAACCAAGGCGTAGGATCTGCTCCATAACCACTAATTACTGTGTGATCAGTGTTCAACTGCTGAGGAGTATCAAGTTTTCCAACCACCAAACCAATAGCATCTAAGGCCAGCGTTGGGCTTTGTACAAACCGAACCACTCTACGCTGGTTTTCAAGCTCTGTACGGTTCATGACCGGTGTGCTTGCTAGAGCATCCAGCGATGCCGGCATATCGACAGAAAGACTGACGGGGGCACGGTAACGAGGTTCATCAAAACCTGGCAAAACATATCTAGCGCCGCCATCAGACATACTTAAGGCATACGTTTGATGGTCCTGTGTGCGAATCAAGCCCTTAAGTCTCGGGCTATAAGGCGCCGAATAATCGAGGATAATTTTGCTACGCCCAACCGGAATCGTACGGTCAAAAACAATACTGGAAAGACCTTCTGGGGTATGTTGGCGCCACTCTCCAGTCGCAATAGTAGAACCAACCACTTGCACAGTGCCCACTTTTAACATGGCTCCGTGTAACCACAGACGATCAATAGGCTGTAATACCTCAACATCGATCTCAACGTGGCCAGTAAAGGTATCTTTACGCTGCTGAAGATAAAGTTCAATGTTATAACTGAGCGGCGTCAATTGAGGCGGCAAATGGTCCACCGGCAAATCATTGGCATCTACAGGAGGATTGGTATCCGCGCAGCCGAAAACTATCGCCAAACTTAACGCCAAGAAAATACGCCGTAAAGTTAACACCCTATATCTCCGCCGTATCGCCTTTCGCTTCTAACCAATTTTTTCTGTCACCCGCGCGTTTTTTAGATAGCAACATATCCATGATCTGATGAGTTCCGTCGTCTACCTCTAGTGTCAGTTGAACCAAGCGACGAGTGTCGCGATTCATAACGGTTTCACGCAACTGTAGCGGATTCATTTCGCCAAGGCCTTTAAAGCGCTGTACGTTGACCTTACCCTTGCGATTTTCCGCTTGAATTCGGTCAAGCACACCCTGTTTTTCTGCCTCATCGAGGGCGTAGTAAACGTCTTTGGCGATATCAATACGGTACAGTGGTGGCATGGCCACATACACGTGACCTGCATTGACTAACGCCGGGAAATGCCTAACGAACAAGGCACATAGCAAGGTAGCAATGTGAAGTCCATCGGAGTCAGCATCTGCCAGGATGCAGACCTTACCATAACGCAGTCCTTCCAGATTATCCGAACCCGGGTCAACACCAAGCGCCACAGCAATATTGTGAATTTCAGCCGATGCCAATACCTCCGAGGAGTCTACTTCCCAGCTATTAAGTACTTTACCGCGCAGGGGCAAGATAGCTTGGAATTCCCGATCGCGAGCTTGCTTGGCCGATCCTCCGGCCGAATCACCCTCGACTAAGAAAAGCTCTCCGCGCATGGCGTCGTCACCGGAACAGTCTGCTAATTTTCCAGGTAAAGCTGGACCAGCACTTACTCGCTTACGGGCCACTTTTTTATTTTTTCGCAAACGGGTCTGAGCGTTACTGATAAACAACTCAGCGAGCTTGTCAGATTCTTCCGTATGTTGATTCAACCATAATGAAAAGGCATCTTTCGCGACGCCAGAGACAAATGCGGCACACTCACGCGATGATAAACGCTCTTTGGTTTGTCCTGAAAACTGCGGATCAGCCAGTTTGGCTGACAAGATATAACAGCACTTATCCCAAATATCCTCAGGAGATAGTTTGACGCCGCGAGGGAGTAGGTTGCGAAATTCACAATACTCGCGAACCGCTTCCAACAATCCCGTTCGAAGGCCGTTAACATGAGTACCGCCCTGTGCTGTTGGAATCAGGTTAACGTAGCTTTCCTGTGTTAATTCGCCACCTTCAGCCAACCACTGCACCGCCCAATCAACACCTTCAGTATTGCCGGTAAAGCTACCGACAAAGGGCAGTATTGGCAGGGTTTCATAACCATCGGTTGAGGCTCTAAGGTAATCGGTCAAACCGTCTTGGAAATACCATTCTTCGCTATTATCTGGCGTTGCCTCATCGACATAGATCACCTTTAAGCCCGGGCACAATACCGCTTTAGCACGCAAGACATGCTTCAAGCGAGGGACAGAAAATTTCACTGAATCGAAATACTGAGCATCCGGGTAAAAACGGACAATAGTCCCGGTATTGCGCTTACCTACCGTATCAATTTCTCTAAGCTCACGGGCCAAGTTGCCATCGGCAAAATTGATTTCAAACAATTTACCATCGCGCTTTATTCGCACGTCCACTTGTGTCGATAGCGCATTAACCACAGAAATACCAACCCCGTGGAGACCGCCCGAGAACTGGTAGTTTTTATTAGAAAACTTACCCCCAGCATGCAAGGTCGTCAAAATAACTTCAACGCCCGGGCGTTTCATTTCTGGGTGAAGATCGACCGGCATACCTCGACCATCGTCTTCAACACTCAAAGATCCATCGCTGAACAACGTTATCTTTACTTGGCTAGCATGCCCGGCCAAGGCTTCATCGACCGAGTTATCGATGACTTCTTGAGCTAGGTGATTGGGGCGGGCAGTATCGGTGTACATACCGGGGCGCTTACGCACAGGGTCGAGGCCTGTTAATACCTCAATTGAATCCGCGTTATACGTGCTCATAATCGCTATTAATTCCTATTAAAACTAGGTGTCAACCATGCCATAGGCATGGGAATTATTGAAATATGTCGAAGGGATAGTAAAGGATATCAGCGTAAACTGCACATGCATAAACGCTACTGGAGTGAAATTTACGCGATTAATAACCGCCAGAATTCATATCGAAAGTAAAATCAACGCCTTGGACGCGAGAAATATCTGTTGTAAAGCTTCCATCTGCGTGCAGATCAAACCAGCGATAACCCGGCGATAACGTATCTAAAGTAAAATCAACCTCACGCGGCTTAAACTGAATACACGTGCTCGGTGTGGACATAATCGGCAGACCACGATATTGCGTTTGCCAATGTTGGTGAATATGCCCGCAAATTAAAAGCTTGACATTGGAAAGCGCAACAACCGCCTCAAGAAATGCCTCGCCATTACTAATTCGCTGGTGGTCGATCCACTCGCAATCAATACTTAACGGTGGGTGATGGCAAGCGACTAACACGTGTTTATCACAATGAAGTTGAGCAAGCTTTGTCATACGATCGATTTCTGATTGTTCCACTCGGCCACCCACCTGGCGCTGGATCGTCGAATCTAGCATCACGATCAGCCATTGACCGATGACAATGTGTCCCGCCATAGCCTCAGGATTACCACAATGTTGAGCCATCACTTCATTGTCATCATGATTGCCTGGCAACCATACTACAGGAGCAGTAATAGCCTGCATGTAGTTTGCAAAGCGCTCATAGGCCTGAGGCGTACCGTGAGTTGAGATATCTCCCGTCGCGAGTATCAAATCGAGACGAGTGTTTTCTTGCTGAACTAATTCAAGGACATAGCGCAAGCTACGGTCGGTATCCATACCGAGCAAAGTACCACCTTCCTCTGGTTCGAGGTGGGTATCACTTATTTGCACCAAGCGAATTGGTTCACTTGTAGTGGCAACATCCATGCGAGTTCTCTATGTCATTGCATTGTTCGATAAGTGTAAACCCTGATTAGCAATTCGTCACATATGAATTATTTGAGGTGTCGAATGGGCTATCTCGAGAAATGCCATAGGCCAAACAATGAGCTAACCATTCGGCTAAAAATTCATTGATTTGTCGTTTTTCGTCATCGCCATAACAACGGCTTTTATCGCCAACAAATATTTTTAAACGACGCTGACCGTTAAATTTAACGACTTCTGCCATGGCCGCATCAAAATAGATACTCACTTCAAAGTCCATGTCGTGCAACCAGCGCGAGAGGTATTGGTCTGCACTCACCGCGACTAATGCCGTATGAGTACTGCGTTCAAGCACCTCAAAACTCACCGCGTAATGCAGCGGTCTATTGGGAAGGGCGACATCAAAATAGCGTGTTTTACCGAGCTCAGCCTCACCTAACAGACGCTGCATAGCAATGAAGTTTGCCTCACATTGCGCCTGCTCTTTCGCAAGATTGATGCTGTAATTCTTTAAAAAACTCACGTTAATTGATCCAACCCAATAAAATTCACAAAACTTGTCACATTGTGCACTTCAATTTACGCCGCATCAAACTACAATGGATGTATTACACGGTCTTTACATATTTTGATAAGCTATTGCATCCGTTTATGATTGTTTACGTGTCTAAGGCCTATCGTACCATTTTCAAAGGAATGCTTTTGTGAAGTTAAAAAACCTCGTTGTCTCATGTTCGATTGCTTTATTCGCCCACAACGCTAGTGCAGACTCGTTGCTAGATGTTTATCAACAAGCTCTGGCGAATGATGCACAACTTCAAGCGGCTAAAGCCAACTACAATGCAGGGCGAGAAGCCAAAAACCTTGGCTTAGCCAATTTGCTGCCCAATGCAAGCGCCAGTTACACCCGCAGTGAGCGCGATGTTGAACGCAGTTTTTATTCCGTAGAAACTGACAATTTTTTTAGTGGTACATCAGATACCGAAACCGAGGTTGCATCGGTCGACGTGAGCCAGGCACTTTTCAATCTTCCCGCTTGGTATGGCTATAAACAGGGCCAAAGCCTAACTAGCCAGGCAGAAGCTCGCTATGCCTACGACCAACAGGACCTGATTATTCGTGTCGCAGAAGCGTATTTTGATGTATTGAGTGCGCAGGAGCGCCTCACCTCTGCCAAAGCAGAAGAGAAAGCCATCGAGCGTCAACTCGAACAGACATTACAGCGTTTTGAGGTGGGTTTGATTCCCATCACGGATGTCCACGAAGCACGAGCTGCCTATGATTTAGCGGTAGTTTCACGTTTGTCCGAGCAAGGTGCATTAGACATCGCCAAAGAAGCACTAACCGTTCTCACTGGTAGCCAACCCGGTGATTTATGGAAACTCGATCCATCCTTTGAGGCGAGCGTCCCAACACCGCAAGACGCTGACCAGTGGGTGCAATGGGCCACCGAGAACAACGCTCTATTACAAGCGTCAAAATTTTCAGTAGAGGCCGCCAAACGCAGCTCTGATGCCGCTCGCGCAGGCCACTTACCCACCGCCAGTGCTCAACTTGGCTGGAGTGACAGTGAAACCACAGGCAATAGTTTTGATCAGGCGGTCAGTGACGCCACCGATGGAACGACCATTAGTCTTAGCGTGCGTTTACCCCTCTTTGCCGGCGGTGGCACCTCAGCCAAGCGTCGCCAAGCCTATCATCAATACCTGTCGGCATTGGAAAATCACAAACTGATGCAGCGCAACACTGTGCAGTACACCCGCTCGCAATTCATTAATGTAACCACCGGAGCTGCCGCCGTCAAAGCGCGTGCCCAAGCAATCATTTCTGCTAAAAGCGCCCTAGAAGCGACCCAAGCCGGCTATGACGTAGGAACTCGCAACGTCGTTGATGTTCTTAATGCACAAAAAAATCTTTACCGCACACAGCGTGACTATGCCAATACCCGCTATGACTTTGTAGTGAATGTTCTGAAATTGCGCCTGCAGGCAGGTCTTTTGAACGAAGAGGATATTCGCACCCTTGACCAACAAATGGCTGCCGCCGGAAGCACGACCGCCAGCGGGGCCTAATATTAGTGTTGGCCCGTCTGATTTATAGCGGCATCTTCGGGCTGCTACTTCCCTTTATCGTGCTGCGCCTCATTTGGCGCGGCCACAGCAAGGGGCTCATGCAACGCTTTGGCAGTGTTCCAAAAAACCACCAGCCATGCATCTGGGTTCATGCCGTGTCGGTAGGTGAAACGATTGCAGCAGCCCCCTTGGTAAAAGCCCTTCAGCAACGCTACCCCAATCATCGCCTATGCATTACCAACACCACGGCCACCGGCGCAGAAAGAACCCGTGCGCTATTTGGCGAGGACGTCATTCAATTATATAACCCCTATGACCTTGGAATATTCGTATCGCGCTTCTTAACAAGGATTCAGCCAAGTATCTGTATTGTTATGGAAACTGAGTTATGGCCGAACATGCTACACCACTGTCGCCAACACAACATTCCAGTCATTATTGCCAACGCTAGGCTTTCGGCTAAATCCGCGCGGGGCTACCAAAAAGTCGCAAAGCTTAGTCGCCTCATGATGCAGGATGTCACCACTGTTGCGGTGCAAAATAGCCAGGATGGCGAGCGCTTTGTTGCACTGGGATTAGACAGAGAAAAACTATCGACCACAGGTAGCATAAAATTTGATCTCGAATTAAATCCAGACACTCAGCAACACGCTAAAAGTAACCATCATCACTGGACCAATGACAACCAAAATCCTTTGTGGATAGCGGCCAGTACACATAAAGGTGAAGATGAAATCATCTTGCTAGCGCATCAACGACTCCGCCAACGACACCCTAGAGCACGCTTAATTTTAGTTCCACGCCACCCCGAGCGATTTGACAATATCTATCATCTTGCCTGCGACTCAGGACTCAAGGTTATTAGGCGCAGCGCTAAGACTGTTCCTGCTGACTGGGATATTATGCTAGGGGACACCATGGGAGAACTTCTCTATTTACTGGGAAGCGCAGATGCTGCCTTTATTGGCGGCAGCTTGGTTCCCAACGGTGGGCACAACATGCTCGAAGCAGCCATTTGGCAAATCCCTGTCTTGTCGGGGCCACACCTATTTAATTTTCAGGAAATCAGTGACATGCTCATCGCTGCTGGCGGCATGAAAGTGGTAGACGATGGAAAGAGTCTTGCAGACCAGCTGAGCGATTGGTTCGACGACGCAGATCAGCGGCAAAAACAGGGACTTTGCGCTAGCCGTGTGGTGGAAGCAAACCGAGGAGCACTCAATAAATTACTAGCTTGTATCGACAGGGCGATGCCCTAATCACAACGCGATATATGGTAAAGATTGCGATCACTTAAAATCGCAGCAACATTGGGCCGCTGCACTATTTCTTTGACTTGAGATGCTTTATTGAGCGTACTCAGCAGTAAAGGGGCTTCGCCAAAGACTTGCTCGACTTTTTGATCGAAGCGACCAATATCCATAGATAGCGCGTCAAATGGTCCCCAGCTATACGACCATTTCATCCAATAGACATTTAACCAAAAAATAGCACTTGCATGACGCGAGTTTGGACTTATTAGGTAGCTAGTTCCGATGCCGCGTTGTTGCAACAGCAAAAGATAAAAAGGATTTCGAGACTCCACATAAACGGCACTTTCAGCGGGGTAAGCTTGCAACAAGTGCTGTAGACGATCTGCTGCTGAAATAGCCTCCCAGGGGCTCAGGCTGCCAAAGTTTTTAGCATCCAACCACAGACCTGTACCCGCAGGACCCAATAACCGCAGAAAGGTCTCTAAAGTGTCACGTTGCTGTTTATCTGCCTGTAAAGGATCATCATGGATGACCCAAAAAACTTGCTGTTCAATGTCATAGTGGATATCTAGTTCCAACCCGGCAACACCGGCTTCGACTAGCCGCTGCGCACTACTCAAGGTGTTAGCAGGGTCACCTTCAAGTCTGCCGCGGTGAGCCCAAACGTTATGACAGCTGGCAACTTGTTGCGACTGCATAACAGCCTGCTGATACTGAATATCTATGGCCCATTTAGCCATGGCAAGTATGACGATTAGAAGTATTAGGCGAAACAGCCATCGTACCAGCCGCTTCACAAATGACCCTCAGACAAGCGGCGAGCATTGGCAACCAACTCAGTCGCTTCGCGCTTCACGGTATAGCATTGATCCACAGCCTTTATACCGCGCTCGCCACATTGCTGGCGATAGTTGTCATCATTCATCAACCTTTCTACCGCCGCCACTGTCGCGGCATGATCAGCACAGGGCACCAGCTGACCTACGTCGTGAATGCTTAGAATATCAGGCCACGCGCCTGCGCTACTTGCTACCACTGCCGTGCCACTTGCCATGGCTTCTAGTACCGTTAAACCAAAGCCTTCGTTACGGCTCAACGCGCATACCAGGTCGACCGCAGCAAACCATTTTGGCAGTTCTTCAAACGGCAGCTTACCCAAAAAATGCACCCGCTGTTCTAAGCCCGCGGCCTTTAACTTGGTTTGCAATGCTTCAACAAATGCTTGGTCTGATGGCTTAATCTCACCGATCACAAACCCGTGCACCTCGGGCAAGCTTGGCAATACGTTTATCAGAGCATCCACAAAGATATCGACGCCTTTTTGTTGCCTAACTCGACCGAGAATACCTATTCCACGCACGCCGGCATAACCCAATGCCGCCATAGCGTCAGACTTACTCGGTACTGGATGAAAGCGATGGGTATCTATTCCATGGGGAATTAAAACTTCAGGGACGGGGGTTAAGTAACTTGCTGCGGCAGCACAGGTCGAAATCACTTGATCCATCCTGCTCATTAACCAGCGGCTAAAGCCGCTGTGGTAGCGCTGCGCTGTCGAGGTGAAAAATATTTTTATATCTGCTCTGCTCAAGGCGCGCAACACCAGTGCCTGGATCATTTCATCATTACGCCTAGCATGAAACACAAACTTTACCTGGCGATATTCACTACTTTTAAGCCGACGCAAACATCCCCAAAAGCTTATCCAAGGCTGTTCTGGCGGCAAGTTGTGCCTTCCCATCACCCACGTTTCAATCAGCTTATTTTGTTCGGGTAAAACCTGCAGCATGGTCGAGGTCACCCCAGAGAAACGCTTATTACTATTGCCAATAATCAAGATGGTACGCATTAATCAGCACCTCGCATGCTCCAGACGCCCTTTAACAAGGCGACTTGCTTGGCGCGTTTGCGCTTGGAAAACCAAACCAATGGCGAAAGTAACTGGCCTAATGCCAAGCCTAAGGATCGCCACCAAGGTAATGCATAGCCGTGTTTGCGCAAGGTGTAAACCCTAGACCGCCCCATATGCCAGGCTTTTAAGGCTGCAACTCGCGGGCTACGTACCGATCCAGCTCCCCCAATATGTGTTAGCACCGCATCGCGCACAAACATCAGCGGGCCAAGTTTTCGCAATCGCAACGATATATCATCGTCTTCATGATAGAGAAATATGTTCGGATCAAACCCACCCACGGCATCAAATGTACATCGCTTAATAAAAATAGCGGCGCCACTCAGTACGTTGACTTGTCTATCTGCTTCGGGCCACCCCCTGGGCATAAACTGATCCCGCGGCAGCAGCGTACTTGAGCGTTTGAAATATGCTCGTCCTTTGCCATCTTGAATCGCGGGATTAAACGCAGCGGCGTTGGGGTAGGCAAGCGAAGCTTTTAACAATGCTCTAATGGTTGGTTCACTTAGATGAGCGTCAGGGTTAACAAAAAACAAATATTCGGTCTTAGCGTGCTTAGCACCAATATTGCAAGCGACCCCAAACCCCATATTTTGCTCGTTCAAAACAACTTTAATGCGCTCGTCAGCGAGCGTATTTAGCTGTTCAACATCGCTCGAGCCATTATCCACCAGTATCACATTCACCGATGCGGGAATACTGTCGATAAGCTGACGAACAATTTGAGAGCTGTTGTAGGTGACGCTGATAACCGTCACCTCAGAAAGATCTGCCGAGGCGGGTACCTCGGCAGTGGATGCCGCGACTGATGCGTCACCCATGGGTAGGCACTATGCCTTGTAGCAGGGCGTCAACCACTCAGGGTGTTGCGGGCGACGGCCATATACAGAATCAAAATACATGCTTTGCAAGCGCTCGGTAATTGGACCACGAGCACCACTGCCAATTTGGCGACCGTCGAGCATACGAATAGGCAATACTTCGGCCGCCGTGCCGGTAAAGAATGCCTCATCAGCAATATAGACTTCATCACGTGTGATGCGTTTTTCTTTCACCGTCAAACCAATTTCGTGCGCCAATTGGAAAATAGTGTTGCGAGTAATACCATCTAAGCATGAGGTTAACTCAGGGGTATAAATGACACCGTCTTTAACCAAGAAGAAGTTTTCACCACTGCCTTCGGCCACATAACCTTCGTTGTCGAGTAATAGCGCTTCATCACAGCCGCTGTCGAGTGCTTCGCGTAAGGCAAGCATCGAATTCATATAGTTGCCGTTTGCCTTCGCTTTGCACATGGTGATGTTAACGTGGTGACGTGTGTAAGAAGACGTACGAATTTTAATCCCCTGTTCTTTCGCTTCAGGAGACATATAAGAAGGCCAATGCCATGCTGCCACCATCACGTGCACTTTCAAATTATCCGCACGCAAACCCATTGCTTCAGAGCCCAAGAATGCCATAGGACGAAGGTAGGCTTCCTGCAGATTATTTTCTGCGACCACCCGAGTCTGAGCCTCATTCAGCTCTTCTTTGCTGAAAGGCAGCTTCATACCCACAATATGGGCTGAATTAAAGAGTCGATTGGTATGAGCATCCAAACGGAAGATACTGGGACCACTTGAATCACTGTTGTAAGCGCGAACGCCCTCAAATACACCCATGCCGTAGTGTAGCGTGTGGGTTAAAACGTGCACCTTAGCATCGCGCCATGGCACCATTTCACCATCAAGCCAAATCACACCGTCGCGGTCGGCCATCGACATAACAAATCTCCTACTCTTACGAGAAATTAAAGCATTGACTATTGTATTAAGCGCTGCCAAATAGCAACGACTCGCTGACTCATTTCAAGGTAGGCATCGATCGGAACGACCGAGGTTTGCTCTTGAAGTGCCAACGCGTGACCCGCCGTTCTCAACGATCGATAAGCGTCACACAAAAACTGAGCGTCATCATAACCAATCACATCAATTTTCGCCAATGATTCTATGATCCTAATGTTGTCCGTAAAGCGCGCCACCTCTCGGTATTGATGGGCATAAGCCAAGACGGCAAATTGCACCATAAACTCAATATCGACAATACCGCCGGCACTGTGTTTTAAATGAAACCATGGCGATGACTCACCCTTGCACTGTGCTGGTAGAAGATGGTCTCGCATCTTTTCGCGCATCTCGATAACATCGGCTTTCAAATCCTCTCTAACACGCTCGCTAGCTAATACATCTTGCCGAATTTGTTCGACTTGCTGTCCTAGGGATATATCACCCGCTACCACTCGGGCTCGAACTAGGGCTTGATGCTCCCATGTCCATGCGCTTTGCTGTTGATAGCGTCGATATGCCTCCAGCGAAGACACTAACAAACCCGAGGCTCCGGAAGGCCGTAAGCGCATATCCACTTCATAGAGTATGCCACTGGACATGCGTGAAGTAATAATGTGTAACACTCGCTGCCCCAAACGAGTAAAGAAGACGCTATTATCAATCTCTTTGGGGCCATTGGTATACCCTCCCGCCGGCGCCTCATAAATGAACACGATGTCTAAATCCGAGCTATAGCTGAGCTCTAAGCCCCCCATTTTGCCGTAACCTAACACCGTAAAACCGTGCGCTATCGGCTCGCCGTTTTGATCGGTTGGGTCGCCATATTTGCGGCGTAAATCTTCACTCGCCAACTCCACTACAAATTCGACCAGCACTTCTGCAATCCAGGTCAAATAGTCACTGGCTTTCATCAGAGGCAATCGACCAGTGACTTCCGCCGCCGCCACTCGCAACACATGCGCCATTTTAAATGTTCGCAGATTGTCCATATGGGCTTCTAGATCTTCGATCGGAAGCCGTAAAGAGGACATTACCAACTCTTCTTTTAGGGCTTCTCGCGAAGGTGGCGAATAGAGCGTTGTCGCATCTAATAGCTCATCTAACAATACCGGATATTTGGCCAGCTCTTCGGCAATCCAAGGACTCATTGCACACAGTTTGCATAGTTCCCTCAATGCGGCAGGGTTTTCTTCTAGCAAGACCACATACGCTGTACGGCGCTGAATGGAAACCATCAAGGGCATCACACGCAGCAATACAACGCTGGGGACTTCACTGCTGGCGCAGGTAGCAAAAAGTAACGGCAAGAAGCGATCAATTCGCTCTCGACTTTGGCTTCCCAGTGCTAAATAGGTTCTCGACTGACTAAATTCTTGCAGCTTGTCATAGACCTTATCAGGTTCATCAAAGCCCTGCTCTACCAGAGTACTAAGGGCATCTTCTCGATCGTCAAAATGACGCCAAAACGTAACCCATACTGGATCGAGCTGTTCTTCTTCTTGGTCGTTATCGTCCCGCACAATATCTTTAAAGCGAGCACTTACTTCCTCTCTATGGTATGCCAGCTCTTGATCAAATACCTCTACAGAAGAAAAACCCATCGCCATGGCAATGCGGAGTTTGTCGTCATGGGAGGCGGGTAAATTCTGAGTTTGTTGATCATCTAGGGCTTGAATAGCGTGCTCTACGTTGCGAAGAAAGACGTAAGCTTGGTGCAATTTACCCCTATCTTCGCTCGTCAGTAGTTCGCGATTTTCTAACAGTCGCAGGACTTTTAACACGCTGCGCTCTTGAAGCTCATGGTCGCGCCCACCTCTCACCAGCTGAAATGATTGAGCGATAAACTCGACTTCTCGAATGCCTCCCGAACCCAGCTTGACGTTGTCCTGCAAACCTTTGCGGGCCACTTCTTGGCGAATCATTGATTTCAATTGGCGCAGCGATTCGATGACAGAAAAGTCGATGTAGCGACGATAGGAAAAAGGCCTTAATACTTTCATTAAGTCTTCGCCTTGATCTGCACAACCTGCTACCGGTCGCGCCTTAATCATCGCATAGCGCTCCCAATCACGGCCCTGATCTTGGTAGTACTCTTCCATGGCATCAAAACTCAGCGCCAAGGCGCCACTGTTACCATAGGGACGCAATCGCATATCCACACGAAATACAAAGCCGTCGACCGTCACTTGATCTATCGCTTTGATAAGACGCTGGCCTAGCCGGGTGAAGAAGGCTTGATTATCTAATTCTTTTTCACCGCCACGGGTATAGCCGCCCTCGGAATAGGAAAAAATCAAATCAATATCAGAGGACAGATTCAACTCACGTGCACCAAGCTTACCCATACCCAGTATGACAAGGCCTACTTGCCGCTCGCCATCGTGACTCATGGGCTGGCCGTACTTTGGAAGCAGCTGCCGATAGCAGACATCGAGCGCCTGCTGCAGGGAAATTTCGGCTAAACGACTAATATCGAGCGTCGTTTCTGCCATATCAGCAAGCCGATTGAGATCGCGCCAAATAATCCGCACCATCTCCCGCCGCCGAAAAAGGCGCAGCTGGCGTTGCAGTGCTTCTTCTGTGTCTTCGCTGAGTTCCGGCAGCGTGTTAAGCATCGCTGTATCATCAGCGTAAGGCCTTAACAAATCGCCACTTTGAAGTAATTCCGATAATATTTCGGGAAAGCGCACCAGGGCATCCGCTACATAACGGCTCAAGCCCACTACGCGCGCCAATTGGGCGGCCAACACCTTATCGGAGATTAGAGCTTGCTGTAATGGTGTATCGAAAACATGTTGATATTGCTGAAGGGTCTCGACAACGGAGGGCCTTAAACCCTCCGGCAATGCATCAGCAGCTTGCTCTAACCATGCCATAGACACTCCTTATTTGGCTTGGATGAAGTTCCTAACATCCTCTAGGAACTGATCAAAACTTGGGTGATGGATATACATCATATGACCCGCTTCGTAATATTTGTATTCAACTCGGGTCTGATCAACACCTGCACGGTCCAACGCATATTCTGCCCCCATAAAGGGGGTGGCAAAATCGTAGTAACCCGCCGCATTAAACACTCGTAAATGCTTGTTGCCTCGCATAGCCTTGCCTATGTAGGGCGTAACATTGAGATAAGCCTGACGCCACATATTTTCGCTAAGCTTCCAATTCCAGCTATTAACCCCTCCGATGATGGTGTACTCGCGATCGGGGTTAAATTGTAAACCGTCTCTTAGCCAGTGGTTAATTGCAGCAGTATACGCGCCATCAATACCGTAAAAACTTGGATCGGTAGACGGCGTTTCACCCACAGCATCCTCTTCTTCACCTTTAAAGCGCGAATCCAAACGACCGAGAGATACCCCTTGATCGCGTAACAGCTCACGATTAAAGCGCGGGTAACTCACCCTTAAATTAGCTCGATCTAAGAAATCCTCCGACAATCCAGTAAATTTCGCTAAATTAGCACGAACCTCTTTGTGACGTGCCGGCTCAAGCTTACTGCCCAAAATTAATGCCGGGGCGTATTCACGCTGCGCAAAATTACGCGCCTGTTCAACCCATTCTTCCAAGGGGACACCTTGGCCCGCCTTGCCGTGGTAGTGCGCCGTAGCAGCCATGGTCGGCAAAGACACCATATGCACCAATTCATTACCGGGGTCATAGGCATCAAGGCTAAAATCCAAAATCGTTGAGATCAACAACAAACCATTGACACTAACATCATCAAAACGGCCTTCTAACTCGTTCACCAGAGCCGCTGTACGGGTGGTGCCATAACTCTCACCGCCAATATATTTGGGACTATTCCAGCGGTTGTTCTCACGCAACCAAGCGCGAATGAAGCGCGCTACAGATTTAGCATCTTCGCTGACACCCCAGAAGGATTTGGCTTCGGTCTCACCCAGTGCTCGGCTGAATCCCGTGCCCACAGGATCAATAAAGACGATATCGGTGACATCCAAAGGGGCTTGAGGATTATCGACAATTTCAAACGGTGCTGCGCCATCATCCTCAGCATCGGAGGGCAATACGACTTTTTTGGGGCCAAACACCCCCATGTGTAACCACACGGATGATGAACCCGGGCCACCATTATAGATAAAACTTACCGGCCGAGGCCCTTTAGGTGCATTACTGGCAATGTAGGAAACCGAGAAAATGGCAGCCTCAGGCTCGCCTTTGTCATTTTTCAGTACGGTTTCTCCAGCGACAGCCTTGTATTTAATTCGTTTGCCGTTAAAAACCCCGCTGTGTTCTGTGACGCTTTTTGCATCGACTACCGAGCTTTGGGGAGCTTCGGCGACAGTACCCAATGGCACAAAAAACACGCTAATCGCGCTAATCAAAAGAACTAAACGTTTCATAAATTCCCTCTGTCACTTGCGGTTGTTAAGGCTGTAAGACTATCATCCATAACACTATAGGCCTTTAGGCACTTCTTGCCATGCATGAATTACCAACTTTCGAACAGCAACTTTCACGGTTAATTTCATTAGCCTCGGTGAGTTCCGCCACACCCGCATGGGATATGGGTAATCTTGCAGTTATCGAACAGCTCGCCGAATGGTTTACTAGTCTGCACTTTTCTTGTGAAATTTTGGTCGATCCGCAGCAGTCTAATAAGGCCAATCTTATTGCAACTATTGGGCGAGGTGAAGGTGGCCTAGTTTTGTCAGGGCACACTGACACAGTGCCCTTCGATGAGCAGCTTTGGCACAGCGACCCGCTGAAAGTATGCCAACGTGACCAGGCCTTTTATGGCATTGGCACTGCCGATATGAAAGGCTTTTTTGCCGTTATCATAGAAGCCTTACGCCACATGGATCTCAATGCCATTAAACAACCGCTCATTATTGTCGCCACCGCCGATGAAGAAAGCTCCATGAGCGGCGCCCGACGACTGGCTGCCTCGAGCTTACATGCACCTCGTGCTGCCATTATTGGCGAGCCCACCGGATTGCGCCCCATCCGAGCCCATAAGGGTATTATGATGGAAACTATTCGAATCACCGGCCGTTCGGGGCACAGTTCTAACCCGGCACTGGGGATAAACGCACTAGATGCCATGACTGAAGTCATACAAGCCCTTATGCACTACCGCCAAGAGCTAGCGATACGCTATCGCGATGCGCTGTTTGAGGTAGACCACCCAACCATTAACCTTGGCCATATTCACGGTGGCGATAATCCCAACCGCATTTGCGGACAATGCGAGCTTCAATTTGATGTTCGCATGATGCCCGGCATGGCCATAGACCATGTGCGGCAAGAAATTCTTTCTTTAATTACCCCCATTGTAGTTAAGCATCGCGGCATACTGTCATTTGAAGCGCTCGTGCCAGGCGTTGAGCCCTTTTTGCTCGACGCCGATTGTGAATTGGTGGCAGCGGCCGAAAAAATGACAGGACAATCAGCGGGCATTGTTGGATTTGCTACCGAAGCCCCTTTTTTCCAAGCGATGGGCATAGATACCATTGTCATGGGTCCCGGCAGTATAGACGTGGCACATCAACCCGATGAACATTTACCACTGGAGCATATCAAGCCAGCGATAAACATTCTGCAACAGATGGTCAGTCACTACTGCCTTTAACGCGCTAAATACGACCTTACTTCAGGGGCGTTGGGCGCAATTTCAGACAAATTGGCCACCCATTTCGCTATGTTGGAATGTTCACCCAGACTCTGCTGAAAGTTAATTGCTGTGGTTAATAGTTGATAGTCATAGGGCCAGGTCACAAGGGCTTTTTCCAGCACGTCAACCGCCGCCGCCACTTGATCCTGATTTTGAAGCGCAACCGCTAGCACGTAATGATGGCGAGGAATTGCATTACCCGTGGCGACTGCGGCCCGAAGATAGGCAATAGCTGCGGAGTAATTTTTACGGCGAACTTCACTCATGCCGAGAGAGTACTGCACTAACGCCGAGTCTGGAGCAATCACCAGCGCTCGTAATAATAACTGTTGGGCTTGATCTTCCGCCCCTAGCTGGCGATTAAAATCGGCATAATTAATTAAACTGGCAACATCGGTTGGATCGATAGCTAAGGCATTTTCAAAATGTTGCTGAGCCTTCAATAGGTCTCCCTTTTGCAACGCCAACTCGGCCAGACCTAGCTGCGCTGCCGGCATATCCAAACCAGCCTCTAACATACGTTGATATGATTGATGCAAGGACTCAACTGCACTCTGGTCTTCACCTAGCTGCACCACCGAAATATTTCGTAACGCGGAGGATAATGCAACCCTAACGACCTCACTAGGGTCATTAATCAATTGACGTAATGCCGGCCATTTCGTCGCCGGAGGTAAAACCTGAAGGACTTCGATGGCCGCCACTCGCATTAACGGATCAGGGTGATCAAGCACTTGTAATGCCAATTCCACTGACATCCTAGAAGGCGAGCTTGCTAACTGTTGCAAGAGGCTAGCACGCACAAAGGAAGGTTGAGAATTGTCCTTGATCCAGCCAGACAACGCTCTTACCGCGCGTGGATCATAATTTCTAGCGGCCTGTAGGTCTGCGGACCAATGTGGTTTAGAAGACCATGCGAGGCGTGCTTTTTCAACCTCAGCATCATCTTGGTGGCAGGCCTGACAAGCATTGGCCTGCCCTGGAAGAGCACTCGAAGGCAAATGAAAACCATGGTCACGACGCCAATCAACACCCATATATAAACGCTGACTCATATGGCAGTCGACACATTCAACGGTATCTTGGGCATGACGACTATGTTGTTCAGTGGCAAACGTGTCTGGGCGGTGGCACTGAGCACAAAGACCATCACCACTAGCGATCGTGTTGCCTGAATGTGGGTCGTGGCAATGGCTGCACCGCACGCCACGCTGATACATTTTGCTTTGTAGAAAAGACCCAAGCACAAATACTTCGTCTTTAATTTGCCCATTGGCAAAATAAAGATCCTCTTGCAGTCCGGCAATACGGTACCTGTCGTGGTAATTTTTACTGGGCGTGGCATGACCATCCAACAGACTTCGGCGCGAGTGACAACCACCACACATAGCCATTTCACTGTCATCGCTACTACCCTGCGGCGACGCTATAGCCGCGCCGTCTTTAAAAACGAAGGTCGTTGGTGTCGTGCTATTGATTAATCCACTGCCAATAGCAAGGTTTTGATTGCGAGCGCGCCGGACATGCTCGCTAGCAGGTCCATGACAGGATTCACAGGCAACGTTCACTTCGGCAAAGGTGGTATTGTAGGTATTGGTGTCAATATCAAACCCTCTCTCTAGCCCGGTTGAGTGACAATCTGCGCAGCGTGAATTCCAGTTTTGAAAGGCACCTTGCCAAAAGAATGGATGGCCGGGCTGAGGGTTTTCCTCTGGCTGTAAGTGAAACCATCTTTCACCTCCCTCAGTCTTTGGCCGGCTATCCCATGCGATATCAAAGGCCTGCAGCCTACCCCGGCCAGCCTCAATCAAGTATTGCTGCAATGGCATTACACCAAAGGTATAGGCAACTTTGAAATCGCTGCGCTCACCCTGTTCGGTAACGGCATTAATCCAAAACCCATTATCTCGTTGAAAAAAACGTGCCTCGGTTTGACCAAGCTTAAACACTTCACCCGCAAATGGCGCCAAAACGGATGCCCGAGTTGCGGGCTGCATGGCCATGGCATGATGCGATTTTTGCCATGACTCAACCTGCGGTTGATGGCAATCCAGACATTCCGATACCCCCATAAATTCTTGGGCCTGGCAAAGGTTAGCCAATAATAGAAAACTAAAGAATAAAAGGCGCATGTTGTTGATCGTCTGTGGAGGGGAAGGGTGCCGCCAACTGTTTGAAGATGCGATGAAGCCTAATAGGATCGCGGCTATCCACAAAGGTATCTTCACCCAAATAGGCCGCATTCAGTACTATCGCTAATCGCTGGCTACTATCAGCATCACATTGTTGCTCAACCGCGGTGCGCAAAGGCACCCCACGATAATGTTGGTAGCTGTCATACAAAGCATAGAAGTTGGAGGCAAATGTTGACCAGTCACCTTGTTGTACTGCATGTATGCATGCCTGTTGAAACTGGTAACGCTTTTGATGCAGGGGCGTTATCGCTCTGTTGGCCACATGACCTAGCCAATAGAGAACCATCACAATGGCTAACAAGGCAAACCATACCCAGGAGGAGGGTATCCAGGATTTTCCTCCTGAAATCATGTCACCAAGTGGCCCAAGTGCAGGCACAATGAGTAATTGCTGTTGGTCGCTTAACTTATCCCACCAAATAATTTGCTGGGCAGGCGCATGGATAGAGACCTGTTGCGTTGCAAGCACAGTAAAATTATCTGTTCGTCTTGCCGTGCGACGTCCACGCTCACTCTCATCGACAAGTTCTGGTAAATTTTCATAAACCGCCACACTACCGCTGTGGCTAAATTGTGGAACGAGTTTAGGCAGAAACATGGCCAAACTATTTTCTGCCTCACTGCGATAGGCAAGTTGGAGCGACTCTCCGGCGGCTAAAATCATCTCATTACCTTCGCGGTAAATCTCACCATTCACCAACACTTGCACACGGTAATCGCTGGCCACCAGTTCAATGTCTGGGATCGCAATACCCAACAAACTTGACCCTTCAAGCGTCACAGTTTTCTCGATACTTTTGCCATGCTCATTGGCAACTGCGAGGGAAACAACCACCGGAGATAAGGTTAATTGCCCGGTTTGACGAGGGAAAATAGCCAGTGGCCAACGCTGTACTGTCCACATTTTGCCATCAATCCGCTGCCTGAAATTATCCGCAAATACTTGCCGCTGTAACCACAACAATGCTTGCTGACTAGGTAGTTGAATATTCGCAGCTTGTGTAAACCAATTAGGTGTCGCTAACTCTAAATTCACGGCGACTTCTTCTCCTAATTGAGCGCGCTGCTGGGTGACGATAAGCCTCGCTTTGAAGTCCGCCTCATCGATCTGCCACGCCATGGCTGGCGCCGCCAAAAGCCAAAGTAAACACAGTATTACCTTATTCATCAGACTTCCCGCGGTGAGCCTGAAGCGCAAAAAGAGCCGTTAAATAATCCCCTACCGCCGTATTGATATGCGCCATCCAACGCTCGGCAAGTTGCTGTTGGTTGAGTATATCCTGCCCGGACAACTGGTCCTGCATCGCGCTATCAATGAGTTGACTAGGATCTTCTACTGCCGCTTGTCCGATAATTTGTTGCTCTTCCTTTTGGTCGATATCGGTTTGTTGAGCCTCTGTCATCTGCTGTCGCTCAGCCAAACGCTGCTCTATTGAGGCGATATTTTGCGCAACTTCTCGTCGATAGGGATGATCCAGCCCCATGGCGTAATACACCGACAAAGCGCGTTGCAAATAATCCTGTTGCGCCAACGCATTCCCTAACATCAACTGTGCATAGGGTGTATCCAAAGATGCAAAATGCAGTGCCGCTTGCTCAAAATCACCACCTTGATAAAAACTAATGGCCGTCCACAATTCATCGTCAAATGCTTGAGCTGCAAGATCGAACCGACCCTGTTGAAAATAGTATCTTCCTTTTTGGTCTCCACTAAACCACCAATTCGAAATATTATCAGCGCCATTGCTCGCCCAAACTTGCGGCGCATTGAAAGACAATTGGCACACCAGCAAAATGCTCCACGCCAAACTCCAACCGCGCCTGAACCAAAACAACATGAGCACGCCCATCGGTAAGATGAACAAGTAACCATCATCGCGCCACTGTTCGGCACTGCTCTCAGTACGTGTTAAATCCCGTAGTATGTTATCGACTAAATAATCCACATCCTCTTGGCTGAGGCTTACCAAAATGCCATCAGAGGACTCCTCCTGCTCACCAAATAGCCAAGTTTGCATGGGCCAAGGCGAGCGATCCAACACGGGCGGTGTATCGGTCAGTAAAACCACACTACTCACGTCGACCTTCAATGCCATTAAAGGTTGCTCTATCCGTTGCCAATATTTACCCGCCACTGGCATTTTCAGAGATGATAATCCCGCCAAGGTATAGGTGAGTAATTGTTTATCGCGACTAGGTGGAAGAACCCAATGCGCGCTTCCTGCAAACGCAATAATCCCTACATTGGTGGTCGGCAACGCCGCTACTAAATCACGACTCTTTAGCAATGCATGCTGCCAAGAAGACATCCCGCCAACCTGCTGCTGCATACTTTCGCTGGCATCCAGCGCTAAGATAACCACCCCTTCATCTTGATTTAGCGGTGTCTCTTGTCGCTGCCAGCTTGGCCCCGCAAGTGCAATGGCGAGGATCGCTAGCGCAACGAGTGCTATGGGTAATGGCGCTATCCAACGTTTTACCGGCTGTCTAACCGTGAGCGCCTCTCTCAAATGATCGGCAATGCCTGGGGCAGTGGCACTTTTTTCTGGCAAACGTGCATAGAGCCAGAGCATGACTAAAGGGGGTAAAGCAAACAGTAACCAGTCCGGTCGGATAAAAGCTAGAGGAAGCGCATTCATAATCGCCCCCTTCGCCACTGCAAATGCAAACTAAATGCCGCGTTAAGCAAGGTGGAAAAGTATAAGATCAGTATGGGATAGTGATACAGATCACTGCTTGGATAATACCATTCCACGGTTAATTCACTGGGCACCGAAGATGAAAAATCCTCTGCAAGTGACTGAATGGCTGTCGTCGAACGAGCATCATAGAACGCTCCCCCAGTGATGGCAGCGATAGCTTGCAGCGTCGAAGTATCGACGTCAGCACTGTCACTATGCTCGCCGATGGCCACAGTGAAAATTCGAACACCACGATGGGCCGCGACCATCGCCGCTTCCCGAGGGGGCACCAGACTGCGGTTATCACTACCATCGGTGAGAAGCAGCATGACTTTTTCTTCACCATCACTCCCCGCTAGGTGCTTTAAACCCAGGCCTATTGCGTCACCTAGTGCTGTATTTTGACCCGCTGGGCCAACCCGAGTAGCCAATAGCAATGTCCGCCATGCTTCATTGTCTGCGGTAATGGGGGCTTGTAAGTAGGGTCGGTCGCCAAACACAATAAGACCCAAGCGGTCACCGGGACGATTATCCGCAAAGGTCTCTAAGTGGCTAACTAGCCTATCTAAGCGAGTTGTCTGGCCACCATCAACTTCATTCATCGACCCAGAAATATCGACGAGTACTAATAAATCGCGACTTTGTTTATTGATAGCGACAGGCGCCTCAATCCACTGAGGCCTGGCTAGGGCAACAAGCACCAATAACCAACTCAACACTAGCAAGATCACTTGCGTCGGAGAGCGGCGATGAACCCATGCAGCGCGCTGCTGCCGCTGGCGAGATATTGATATCAGGTGTTGGTATAAAGGGGCCCGAATATGGGGCATATAGCGGCGATAGGGCCGCATCAACCTTACCAGTAAGGGTAATGGAAGCAGTAATATGACCCAAGGGTAAACAAACTCAATCATACTTGGTAGCCTGCGGCGGACCGACCACTTGCATGGCTTTAACAATACGTCTCAAGCCATCCACCACGTTTGTGGCTGGAGGCGTATCAATTTCACGATAACATGCACCAACAAGCCATTGCTGAACGCCATCACCCAGGTCAATGTGACAGTGACGACATAACAACTCTATGGCTTCTGGCAGTGTCAACGACGCGATATGTTGACGAGGGAGATAATGCAGTAACGTGCGTTTTAAAACCAAAGACAGCTGCTTAGCTTGATGTCGTGAAGGTTGTCTTGCCGTGGTATCCAAAGTCTGCTGCAAGTCATACCAAGGCGCATTTTTAGCCGCTAGACGCAGCTTATGCCGATAGTAGCCTACCAACAATAGTATTAGCGCTAATAGTAAAAACCACCATAGCGGCTGCGGCACTCCCCAGTCAGGCAGTGAAGGCAAAGGAGGATCAACCACTAAGGGCTCAATGACCATATCTCAGCCTCGCAAAGTAGCGCAATACATCTTCCACTGCATCACGACCCGCATCAAGGGATACGGTAGCTATCCCTAAGCTATCGAACAAACGGGGCCAATGCTTTTGTTGGCTCTGCTGCATTGCCTCAATATGCTGGGAATCAACGTGAAGTTGATAGAGGTCATCGCCCACTAAATGATCCTTAGCCAGTGAAAAATCTCGCTCCATGGGATCGCTCGCTAGTACGATGAGAACTTCTTGCCGCTGCTTTAATAGCCTTAACAGACCAGGACACTTGTCACACCAGCCGGCTAAGTCAGATATTATAACGATGCGCTGAGCCGCTTTAGCTGCGCTGATTGCCATCTGTAAATGTTCACGAAAGGCAATCGGTTTCGCCGGTTTAGGTAGGTCTGCACGCAAGCGCTGATTGAAGTCTACGATAGCCTGCATACACTGTAAAAGATGACTCTGGCGCCTTGAAGGCTGTAACCACAACCGTTCTTCATCACTAAATACCGACAACCCAAATCGATCGCCACACTGGACATCTCGCCAGCCTATCAGGGCCGCAATTTTTGCAGCGGCGGAAGATTTAGTGTCGTAACGACTACCAAAAAACATACCCATTCGCTGATCGAGAAGCACCATTGTCATGTGGTCGCTTTCTTCACTGTAAACACGCACATGGGGTGAACCGCGCCGCTGGCTGACTCGCCAATCAATCCTGCGGATGTCATCACCCTGACGATAGTGCCGCAACTCTTCAAAATCGAGGCCTCTACCACGCTGAGGCGATTCTTGTTGACCCGCAAAATGCTCAAATAAATTATGTGCTGGCAGGTCCTTCCACACCTTTAACCGAGTGCGTATGTCCAGTAAATCCTGCATGCTGACATGAGCTTGTCCAACCATTATACAAGAGCAACCTGAGAAACTAACTCAACCATAACATCATCGGCCGTCAAGCCTTTGGCCATGGCTTCATAACTCAACACCACGCGATGCCGAATGACGGGCGCAAGCATGGCACGAACATCATCGGGGTCGACAAAATCCCGTCCATTTAACCATGCATGGGCGCGCGCCGCGTGCTCTAGGGCAAGCGTTGCACGGGTGCTCGCTCCCATGAAAATCCATTCGGGCAATCGGCTTTTTGGGTAGTCCTCTGGCTGTCGGGTCGCCATGACCAGTGCCACGATATAGTGCTGGATACTCTCTGCCACTTTCACCGCGTCTATTTCTTCACTAGCGTTTTGAATATGTGTTAAAGGCAGAGTGGTTAAATCTCTAGCTGACTGTTCTTGCCGCAACGTTTGCAAAATTAATAGCTCTTGGGTGGCATTGGGTCGATTCACCAGAATTTTCATCATAAAACGATCAACTTGTGCTTCTGGTAGCGGATATGTGCCCTCTTGCTCAATAGGGTTTTGCGTTGCTAATACCATGAAAGGCTGCGGCAAGGGATAACTTTGCCCGGCCACGGTGACCTGTTGTTCCTGCATGGCTTCAAGCAATGCTGACTGCACCTTAGCGGGCGCACGATTTATTTCATCGGCTAATACGATATTGTGAAAAATAGGCCCCGCTTCAAATTCTAGCTTTTGCTGCTGTTCTTCACCTACTAACACTTCGGTCCCCGTAATATCAGAAGGTAGTAGATCTGGGGTGAACTGGACACGGCCAAAACTGGCGCTGATATGCTGCGCTAAAAATGTGGCTAAGCGTGTTTTAGCGGTACCGGGTAAACCTTCCAATAACACATTGCCACCACATAATAGGGCAATGAGCACGCCATGAATAACCTCTGGCTGACCTATGATGGCTTGCTCTAAGTCTGACTGAAGGCGCTGCAATGCAGCTCTCGATTCACTCATGATGACTCTCACTTAATCGTTATGTTTATCCCTATATCATGCCTTAAAAAAAGTGCAACTGTATGCATAACAAAGGTTTTGTCATATATTAACTTTTTAGCTAACAATTGAAAGGTAAGATCCCCGTGAGCGATGAAGTGTCATACGTTAAATGGTTTCGAAATGCGGCTCCCTATATCAATAATCATAAGGGCAAAACCTTTGTCATCATGTTCGGCGGCGATGCATTGTATGATGCAAACTTTCCCAATATTGTCCACGACATCGTGCTGCTGCAGAGTCTTGGCGTTCGCTTAGTTCTCATTCATGGCGCTCGACCACAAATTGAAGAACGACTTGCCCTGCGCGGTATTACGTCCCGCTTTCACCAAAATGTAAGGATCACCGCCGACTCGGAAATTCATGCGGTAAAAGATGCGGTGGGTAGTATTCGTGCCGACATTGAAGCCATGTTTTCTACCGGTGTAGCAAATTCTCCTATGCACGGAGCCCGCATCAAGATTTGCGGCGGTAATTTTGTCGCCGCAAAACCGATGGGGGTAATCGAAGGCGTCGACCATGAACGCACGGGTGAAGTGCGTAAAGTTCACTCAGACAGCATCAAACAATTACTGGACGATGGCAATATCGTGCTGTTATCACCCATGGGCTTTTCGGGCACGGGCGAAGTGTTTAATTTGCACCTTGAAGATCTCGCTGTTAGCACTGCCGCTGCATTAAAAGCTGACAAGATGATCATGTTGTCGAGTCAAACTGGCCTCTATGACCAAGAGGGAAATCTTGTGCGCCAATGCAATCTTGCCCAAGCAAAAGCCTGCATTGCCGAACAACGCCTTCGCCACGCGGTCGTGGGTGCCTGTGAAGCGGGTATTCCTCGCAGCCATATCATCAGCTACAGTGTAGACGGTGCGCTGCTGCGCGAGCTATTCACCTTAGAGGGCTGCGGCACTCTCGTTTCACAAGACCCTTTTGAGTCGTTGCGCCCTGCCATTATCGAAGACATACCCGGTATACTTGCACTTCTCCAGCCGCTTGAAGACCAAGGAGTTCTGGTCAAACGATCACGTGAATTGCTGGAAAGCGATATCAACAAATTTTTTGTTATTGCACTCGATGGCCTAATCATCGGTTGTGCCGCCATGTACAGCTATGATCGATCGGATCAGGCTGAGCTAGCCTGTATCACCATTCATCCGGACTACCGTGAGTCTAGCCGTGGCGAGCGTTTGCTTGAACACATGGAATCCCTTGCTAGACGCAAAGGATTTAAGCGCTTATTTGTGCTGACAACACGAACGGCACACTGGTTCCAAGAAAGAGGCTACCAAGCCGAAGAGCTCCACAACCTACCAGAGCAGAAGCAGGCCCTGTATAATTACCAGCGCAACTCAAAAGCTTTTGTAAAATACATTTAAATAGAGATTTACCATGCCTCAATATCGTTCACATACTTCTACCGCCGGCCGTAATATGGCTGGTGCCCGCGCACTTTGGCGCGCAACCGGCATGAAAGATGATGACTTTTCTAAGCCCATCATTGCCGTTGCTAACTCTTGTACCCAGTTCGTTCCGGGGCATGTCCATTTAAAAGATCTTGGCCAACTCGTCTGCCGTGAAATCGAAAAGCACGGTGGTGTCGCAAAAGAATTTAACACCATTGCTGTTGATGACGGCATCGCGATGGGTCACGACGGTATGCTGTACAGCTTGCCATCGCGCGACATTATCGCCGACTCCGTTGAATACATGGCGAATGCACACTGTGCTGACGCCCTGGTATGTATTTCTAACTGCGACAAAATTACCCCCGGAATGTTGATGGCTGCGATGCGCCTTAATATTCCGGTCATCTTTGTTTCGGGTGGCCCTATGGAAGCGGGCAAAACTAAACTCGCTGACCACGGTCTAGATTTGGTTGATGCCATGGTTATCGCCGCAGATGACTCGGTGAGTGATGAAGTTGTCGCCGAGTATGAGCGCTCTGCCTGCCCAACCTGTGGTAGCTGCTCTGGTATGTTTACCGCCAACTCGATGAACTGTCTGACAGAGGCATTGGGTCTGTCATTACCGGGTAATGGCTCTATGTTGGCGACTCATGCTGACCGTGAAAAACTGTTTCTTGAAGCCGGTGCCCGCATTGTTGAAATCACTAAAGATTTTTACGAAAACAATAATGCCATGGTATTACCGCGCATGGTGGCAAGTTTTAAAGCCTTTGAAAACGCCATGATGCTTGATATAGCCATGGGTGGATCGACCAACACGATTCTCCATTTGTTAGCCGCCGCACAGGAAGGTGAAGTTAAATTCACCATGGCGGACATCGATCGTTTATCACGTGAAGTACCACAACTCTGTAAAGTTGCTCCCAACACGCAAAAATACCATATGGAAGATGTCCACCGCGCTGGTGGCGTCATGGGCATATTGGCTGAACTCGCCCGTGCTGGACTACTTCATACCGATGTACCAACGGTCCATAGTTCATCGATGGGCGCCGCGCTGCAGTTGTGGGACATCATGGAAACAGACATAGATGCCGTTAAAGAGTTTTACAAGGCTGGGCCCGCTGGCATCCCAACGCAAACGGCCTTTAGTCAAGACACTCGCTATAACAGCCTAGATGCGGATCGAGAGAATGGTTGCATTCGCTCAATTGAGCATGCGTTTTCATTAGAAGGCGGTCTTGCCGTTTTGACGGGTAACATTGCCATCGATGGCTGCGTTGTAAAAACATCGGGTGTCGATGATGAAAACCTAGTTTTTGAAGGACCAGCACACGTTGTTGAGAGCCAAGAAGATGCCGTCGATGATATTTTGAACGATCGTGTTAAACCCGGAGATGTGGTGATAGTTCGCTATGAAGGCCCGAAGGGTGGGCCAGGCATGCAAGAAATGCTGTATCCAACTTCGTATCTAAAGTCTAAGGGTCTTGGTAAGGCATGCGCTCTTCTTACCGATGGTCGATTCTCTGGGGGGACATCGGGTTTATCGATTGGACACGCTTCACCTGAAGCTGCTGCAGGCGGCAACATAGGTCTAGTTGAAAGTGGCGATATGATTAAGATTGATATTCCCAATCGCAGCATCAATGTGGCGTTAACTGATGCAGAACTGGCCAGCAGACGCGCTGCCATGGAAGCTAAAGGTAGTGACGCATGGAAACCCGTAAAACAGCGTCCGCGCAAAGTCTCCACGGCATTGAAAGCCTACGCTAAATTAGTCACCAGTGCTGATACGGGTGCCGTTCGGGATGTTACCCAACTGTAGTTAACCAAATATCTCGTACTAAAGGCTCCCTCGGGAGCCTTTTTTTCAAGCATAAAAAAGGCACCCGAAGGTGCCTCTAAATTATCAACAAGATTACTCTTGTGACAATGACTCGATACGCTTGAGCTCAGAATTCAAATATTTGATCCATTGACGAGCAAACTTTTCGGTCTTTTTAAACTTAAGTGCACGGTTAAATGTCTTCTTAGCGTCTTGATAGTCCTCTTGATAGAACTGGGCTTGGCCCAAGACCAAAAGAGTATTCTCTTCAGAGCGTAAGTCGCCTTTTTTAAGCGCTAATTTAGCCGCTGCTTCTGCTTCTTTAAATCGATCCAAGCTGATATAGACATTCGCCAAACGTGAGGCAGCCTCACCATTTTTTGAAAGATCAGCAGCTTTTTTCAACGGCTCAACAGATTTTTTAATCTCTTGTGCTGAAGCTAAGAAGTTACCAAGGTACTCCATATTCTTAGAGGTTTCTTTAACGATACCGTCTTTAACACCTTTCTGAAGCACTTTAGCCGCTTTATATGGAACATCATTGCCGGCATACAAACCTGCCATCTGCAATAATTCACTCTCGCGAGTCAACATTCCCTGAACGTAGGCGGTTTCCATAGTTACCATTTGCAGCAAGTCTTTCTTCTGCTCACCATACATCATTGAAAGTTGAATCCAGTACTCTCCCTTAGGATACAGTTTTACTAGAGTTTCCAATACATCAACCATCGCTGGAATATCGCCTTTCTCGAAGTAAAGTACTCGAGCTAGCAACAACCATGGCTCTTTAGGAAGACGGCCTTTCTCAGCATTTTTTGCTAAGCCTTTTTCGACT
>Ga0209962_1000032_pt1 | contig 41373 bp, 40 predicted proteins | sample SalPonA_C_H2O_MG_FD_185722 | JGI IMG/M metagenome (GOLD analysis project Ga0209962, IMG submission 185722) | Water microbial communities from South San Francisco under conditions of wetland restoration - Salt Pond MetaG R2A_C_H2O_MG (SPAdes)... | ecosystem: Environmental > Aquatic > Non-marine... | reverse complement strand
TCGTGCTTTTTGTGAGGAAGAGGCTGAGACTCGTAAAGAATTTGGTGTTTATCACTATGATGCAGACACCCTGGTGGCACAAAACATTACTGAGTTAGTGTTGCCTGAAAACTTCCCTAAAAAAGTTTTTTTCACTTTAGATATCGATGGTATGGATCCATCGGTTTTCCCATCGACAGGAACACCCGTGCCGGGTGGATTGGGATGGTATCAAACATTAAGTTTGTTTGAATCGCTGTGCAGGCAGCGAGAAGTTATTGGTTTTGATGTAGTCGAGTTTGCGCCGATTGAGGGCTTTCATGCCTATGATTTTGCTGCGTCACTATTAACCTATAAGTTAATGGGCACCGTATTAAAGCACCGTGGTTAGTCGCGGTGCTAAACTGGCAAAAGATAGTGGTCTAAAAGAAAAAGTGGCGTGTAAGTAACACGCCCCAAATGACGCCGCTAAATATCATGGCTATAAACACAGCAGCTGAGCCAAGATCTTTGGCTCGACCACTTAACTCGTGATATTCAAGGCCAATGCGATCGACAGTAGCTTCAATGGCGGAGTTAAGAATTTCAACGGTGAGTAACAGCATTAAACAAAACCACATGGCTAGGCGTTCGTATAGGGCCATATCTATAAATAACAAAAAGAGAGTCCCTAACAGTAATATCCACACCTCCATGCGAATGGCTTCTTCATGTTTGTAGCCAGCCGCCAATCCTTTAATAGAGTTTTGGTAGGCCTTTACTAAGCGTGTTATGCCGCGGTGACCAGGTTTTCCTGAGGGTAGTTCGCTCATGTATGCTTTCTCTTTTATGCAAATGTGACCTTGTTTGAAAGGTTGATTTTACCTAGGATCCATCATGAGTCCTAGTAAAACAGATAGGAGTTTATTTTGTCGGACACTAACAAACTTAGTTTAAGTAGCAAAATTTTTATTGGTTTAATTGCTGGGGTCGTAGTGGGGTGGTTATTAACCAACCTATCAGAAATGCCCGGCGTAGAGTGGCTGATTAATGCACTTACAGTGATTAAGTCGCTTTTTGTTAACGCTTTAAAAATGATGGTAGTGCCACTCGTCTTAGTGTCTCTGATATGTGGTGTGGCCTCATTAAGTGATCCGAAACAGCTCGGATCCATTGGCGGTAAGGCTTTTGTACTTTACCTGACCACCACCGCTATTGCTATTTCCATGAGTCTTTCTATCGCGTATTGGATAGCGCCGGGCTCTGGCTTGGAAAGCGGCGGCGAGAGTTTTGCTGGTGCTGAGCCCCAGCCTTTAACGGCTGTCTTGGGAGGCTTAGTGGCCGCCAACCCTATTCAAGCGATGGCTAGCGGCAATATGTTACAGATTATTGTGTTTGCTATTTTGATGGGTTTGGCGATGAGTGCCAGTGGCGCGAGTGGTCGAAGGGTGGCGGACTTTTTTAATGATTTGAATGATGTCATTTTGAAGCTAGTAACGCTGATAATGAATCTAGCACCTTACGGGGTGTTCGCCATTATGACCTTGGTGGTGTTTGATTTAGGGTTGGACGCCATTACTAAATTAGCGACTTATTTTGTGCTTATGCTCGCGTTGTTGGGGCTACACATGGTGGTTACCTATCCTGCATTGCTGGCGGTTTTTGGTCTCAACCCATTAGTTTTCTTGACTAAAGTTCGCCCGGCGATGTTGTTTGCTTTTAGTACCTCTTCAAGTGCCGCTACTTTACCTGTGACGATGGAGGTGGCTCGCAAACGATTAGGCGTAGGGCGAAGTACCGCTTCATTTACATTGCCTCTTGGCGCCACGATTAACATGGATGGCACGGCGATTATGCAAGGTGTTGCCACAATTTTTATCGCTAATATGGCGGGTGTTGATCTTCAGTTTGGCCAGTTTGTGACCATCATTTTAATGGCAACGATGGCTTCGATAGGAACCGCTGCTGTGCCATCGGCGGGTATGGTTACGCTGACCATGGTGTTAACTCAAGTGAACTTGCCAGCAGAGGCCATCGGTATGTTGTTGGGTGTTGATCGTTTGCTGGATATGGTTAGAACTACCGTCAACGTGACGGGTGATGCTGCTGTTTCAACAGCGGTGGCAAAATTGAATGGCGATTTGGATCATCGAATCTACAGTGATCCGGGTGCCGGCTTGTCTTTTGAAGAAGAACATTTTGAACCTGTTAAGGAGAAAAACGTTGGGTGATTTGTTGCGTACCCCATTGCATGGTCTGCACCTCGAATTAGGTGCCCGGATGGTACCTTTTGCTGGTTATGATATGCCTGTTCAATATCCATTGGGTGTTTTGAAAGAGCATTTACAGACTCGTCAGAGTGCAGGCTTGTTTGATGTTTCACACATGGGTCAATTAATCATTGAGGGCCCCGGCGCTGAAAAGGCGCTTGAAGCTATCATTCCAGTCGATCTTGCCTCATTGCCGATCAACAAGCAAAGCTATGGTCTCCTCTGTAATGCAGAGGGTGGCATTCTTGACGATTTGATTATTACTCGTTGGGCTGATGAGGTGTTTTTTGTCGTTATCAATGCGGCTTGTGTGGAGACAGATATACCTCATATTCAGTCCCACTTGCCGGATACGGTGTCCTTGAATTTTCTTCAGGGCAGGGGCTTGTTGGCGCTGCAGGGTCCCGCGGCGGTTGATGTGCTTGCAGAGATTGCTCCAGAGTGTCGTACACTATCATTTATGACGGGTGCTACCGTTTCGATTGGTGGGGCTGAGTGCTTTATTACGCGCTCCGGTTATACGGGTGAGGATGGCTTTGAAATTTCGGTTCCGGCAGAATCTGCCGACGACTTGGCTAGACGTTTGCTTACTGATGAGCGTGTAGCGGCGATTGGTCTAGGTGCGCGTGATTCACTGCGACTTGAATCTGGATTATGTTTGTATGGGCATGATCTGGATACTCAAACAACACCCGTTGAAGCTGGGCTCTGGTGGAGTATTAGCAAGGCTCGTCGCAACGATGGGGAAAGAGCGGGTGGTTTTTTGGGTGCTGAGGCTATTTTTGAGAAAAAAATCGCAGGTGTCGAGCGTCAGCGAGTAGGTTTGAAAGTTAACGCTAAGGCGCCAGTTAGAGAGGGGGCGGAGCTTTTTGATTCGCAGCAAAATTTGATTGGTGTTGTAACTTCGGGTGGTTTTTCGCCCAGTCTTGGTGCTCCTATCGCCATGGCCTATGTGCAAAGCAAGTATAGTGATATTGGAAGTGAGCTATTTGCCAGCGTGCGCAATAAATTGGTTCCGGTAACCGTATGTAAGATGCCATTTATTGTGCAAAATTATTATCGAAGCTAACTAAACGTAAAAAAAAGGCCAGTCATACTGGCCTTTGTCATATTATCGCTTGTCAATGCTGACGTAGTCGCGCTGTTTGGGTCCAGTATAAAGCTGGCGAGGGCGACCAATCTTAAGTGGCCCATTCATCATTTCTGACCAGTGTGCGATCCAACCAGGGCAGCGGCCAAGAGCGAAGATTACCGTGAACATTGCCGTAGGAATACCAATAGCCTGCAGGATAAGACCAGAGTAGAAGTCCACATTGGGATAGAGTTTGCGGTCGGCAAAATAACTATCTTCGATAGCGATTTGCTCGAGTCGTTTGGCAACCGCGAGAAGTGGCTCACCCTCTTTGCCGAGTTCTTTAAGTACTTCGTCAGCAGAAATCTTCATGACGCGGGCACGTGGATCAAAGTTTTTGTAAACACGGTGACCAAAGCCCATTAGACGGAACGGGTCATCGCGATCTTTTGCGCGATCAATAAATGTATCGATATTGCTAACGTCGCCAATTTCATTGAGCATGTCGAGAACAGCCTCATTAGCGCCGCCATGAGAAGGTCCCCACAGTGCAGTCACTCCGGAAGCAATAGCCGCAAAAGGATTGGTGCCAGTGGAGCCGGATAAGCGAACGGTAGAGGTGGAGGCATTCTGTTCGTGATCAGCGTGAAGAATAAAGATTCGATCCATGGCTTTTGCCAATGTTGGATTAATCTTAGCGTCTGGGCTTCCATCACCAAAGGTCATATTGAGGAAGTTTTCGGCATAATTTAGATCAGCTCTAGGCGCAATAAATTCTAAGCCTTGGCTGTAGCGATAACCCATAGCCGCAAGAGTAGGCGTCTTCGCGATGACTTGCATGGCCACTTTGCGGCGATGTTCAGGGTCATTGTTGTCTATCTCATTGTGGTACTGCGCCGCCAAGACGCCAAAGGCCGATGTGAGCATCGCCATGGGGTGTGCGTCTTTGGGAAATGCGCTGTAAACGTTAGCGAGAAGTGGATCAACGGCCATCTCGGTATTAATTTCGCTTTCAAAGGCGGCAAGTTGCTCTGCGTTTGGAAGTTCGCCGTTAAGCAGTAAATAACATACTTCCATATGACTTGATTGTTCGGCTAATTGATCGATAGGGTAGCCGCCATGTAAAAGTATGCCGTGGTCACCATCGATATAAGTCAATTTAGACTCACATGCTGCGGTAGAGACAAAGCCGGGATCATAGGTAAAGCAGCCCTGTGATGTTAACTTGGCTACGTCCACGACGTCTGGACCAAGGTTACCAGAGCGAATGGGAAGTTCTATATCGGCGCCATTCACATTGAGGGTTGCACTTCGGTCTGTCATATAAGCTCCTGTTACCTGGAAGGTGGTGATAATTGATCAACCACTTTTGGATTGTTGTAGAGACAATTATTGTCTTATACGCAAAAAAAGGGTGATAAGTATAAACTAAAATGGGGCTCGGTTGACCAGTCGTGTTACCGAAATTTGCATTAGTCGCATTTTTAAAAGGCTGCTAAATCGCTATGTGGTAGTAAATTAAAGGGTTTCAGATTTATTAACTGTTACTAATTTACACATTTTATTATGACTATTATGCATTTTGTTTTGTCTTTTTGTGCTCGGGACCATATAATTCGTGCGCTGCAATAACAGTAACACCCACTTTGTATGCGTATGTTCACGTCCATTAACGTCCACTAGGTGGACACAGATAAAAGTGTGTATAGCCGTGACTGATAAAAGACCCGTAAATTTAGATTTGAATGCGTTTCATTTCCCACTTCCCGCCATTGCCTCTATTTCGCATCGTGTTACCGGTGTGGCTCTTGTTATAGGCGTTGGTATCCTTATTTATATGCTTGACCAATCACTTACGAGTGCTGCTAGTTTTGCCGCTTTGAAAGAATGTATGACATCTTTCTGGGCTAAGTTGGTGGTATGGGGTGTCTTGTCTGCGTTGATTTATCACTCTGTTGCAGGTGTTAAACACCTAGTTATGGATGCAGGCTTTGGAGAGACCTTAGAAGGTGGTCAGTTGGCAGCAAAAATAGTGTTTGCTGTGTCTGGCGTGCTAATTATTTTGGGAGGCTTTTGGATATGGTAACGTCAATTACTAGCTATGGCCGCAGCGGTACCTCCGATTGGATGATGCAGCGTATAAGCGGCGTTATTCTATTGGCATATTTTTTATGCGTGGGTGGTTTTATCGTCACCACAGCAGACCTTACGTTTGAAGTCTGGTCGGACTATTTTAACAATCGTGCCATGCGTATTTTTAGTTTGTTAGCCATTATTTCCTTGGCGGCGCATGCTTGGATAGGTGTCTGGGGTGTATCTACAGATTACTTAACTACACGTATGGCTGGCTCAAATGGCGATACACTTCGTTGGATCTTTCAAGCGGCCTGTGCCGTACTGATCTTTGTGTATTTTGTTTGGACAATTGAAATTCTCTGGGGCGTCTAATTATGGCCAACATCAGAACAATGACTTTTGACGCGATCGTTATCGGTGGTGGCGGTGCAGGTATGCGCGCATCCCTTCAGATGGCGCAGTCTGGTTTTAAAACTGCAGTAGTAACTAAAGTATTCCCAACGCGTTCACACACAGTGTCTGCTCAAGGCGGTATTACTTGTGCAATTGCTTCAGCTGATCCCAATGATGATTGGCGTTGGCACATGTACGATACCGTCAAAGGTTCAGACTATATCGGTGACCAGGACGCTATTGAGTACATGTGTAGTGTTGGCCCCCAGGCTATATTTGAGCTTGAGCACATGGGCTTGCCTTTCTCTCGTACTGAAGAAGGTCGTATCTATCAACGTCCTTTTGGTGGTCAATCTAAGAACTTCGGTGAAGGTGGTCAGGCAGCGCGAACTTGTGCGGCGGCGGACAGAACAGGTCACGCTTTGTTGCATACGCTTTATCAAGCCAACCTTAAGAACGGTACGGTCTTCTTAAATGAATGGTATGCCGTTGATCTGGTTAAAAATGCTAAAGGTGCGGTAGTTGGTATTATCGCTTTGTGCATTGAAAATGGTGAGACAGTATTCATCAAGTCTAAGGCTACCGTGTTGGCTACTGGTGGCGCGGGACGTATTTACGCGTCAACCACCAATGCTCACATCAACACTGGTGATGGTGTTGGTATGGCTTTGCGTGCTGGCTTCCCAGTACAAGATATTGAGATGTGGCAGTTCCACCCAACCGGTATTCACGGTGCAGGTACTCTGGTGACGGAAGGTTGTCGAGGCGAGGGTGGCTACTTAATTAATAAAGATGGCGAGCGTTTCATGGAACGCTATGCACCAAATGCCAAAGATTTGGCTGGTCGCGATGTGGTTGCTCGTGCCATGACCTTGGAGATTTTGGCAGGTCGTGGTTGTGGTCCTAATGGCGACCACGTGATGCTCAAGCTTGATCATCTGGGTGAAGAGGTACTTGAAAGCCGCTTGCCCGGTATCTGTGAGTTGTCACGTACATTTGCTCACGTTGATCCTGTGAAGGAGCCTATTCCGGTGGTACCAACCTGTCACTACATGATGGGTGGTGTACCAACTAATATTAATGGCCAGGCGATTATGCCTGACGAAGCGGGCAACGATGTCATCGTCGATGGTTTGTATGCCTGCGGTGAAGTGGCCTGTGTATCTGTGCACGGTGCGAACCGTTTGGGTGGAAACTCATTGCTGGATTTGGTTGTATTTGGTCGCGCTGCAGGTATCTACATCGAGAAAGCGCTTCGCGAAGGTATTGAGTTGGATGAAGCTTCACAGGAAGATATTGAAGCGGCGATGGCTCGCCTAAATAAAGTTAACAGCAGTAATGATGGTGAGCCTGTAGCGGTTTTACGTAAAGAACTACAGACCATTATGCAAAACTACTTCAGTGTATTCCGTAATGGCGAATACATGAAGAAGGGTGTTGAGCAGCTTGCTGAGTTGCGTAAGCGTATTGAAAACGTGAAGCTCGAAGATAAGAGCGATGCGTTTAACACCGCGCGTATTGAAGCGCTTGAGTTGGCGAATTTGTTCGAAGTGGCAGAGGCGACAGCGATTGTTGCAGAAGCTCGTAACGAAAGTCGTGGTGCTCATGCGCGCGAGGACTTTACTGAGCGCGATGATGAAAACTGGTTGTGTCACTCAATGTACTACCCCACTGAGAAACGTGTTGGTAAACGAGCGGTTAACTTTGCGCCCAAAACGATGGACGCTTTTGAGCCCAAAATACGCACCTACTAAGAGGATGTGAGATAGATGTTGAACGTAAGTATTTATCGATATAACCCAGCCACTGATAAAGCTCCTTACATGCAAGACATCCAGGTCGATACTGGTGGTCGTGATATGATGGTGCTCGACGTGCTGGAAATGATCAAAGGCACTGATACCACTATGTCTTATCGTCGTTCTTGTCGTGAGGGCGTATGTGGTTCTGACGGTGTGAACATGAACGGTAAAAATGGTTTGGCGTGCATAACACCGCTATCTGAAATTGTTAAAAACAATAAGTTAGTGTTGCGCCCATTGCCGGGTTTACCAGTGATTCGTGATCTCGTGGTCGACATGAGTCAGTTTTATCGCCAGTATGAAAAAGTTAAGCCTTATCTGCTGAACGATACTCCTGCACCGGCTATTGAGCGTCTACAGACTCCTGAAGATCGCGCTAAATTAGATGGTCTATACGAGTGTATCTTGTGTGCATGTTGCTCGACAGCTTGCCCCTCGTTTTGGTGGAATCCTGATCGTTTTATTGGTCCATCAGGTTTATTGCAGGCTTATCGTTTCTTGGCAGACAGCCGTGATGAGGCGACAGAAGAGCGTCTTTCTGAGCTAGATGATCCCTTCAGTGTATTCCGTTGCCATGGTATTCAAAACTGTGTATCGGTTTGCCCAAAAGGTCTTAATCCGACTAAGGCAATTGGCCACATTAGAAACATGTTGTTGGGTAGAGCAACCTAATTCGCTTAACAGCGTGCTTAAATTGCTTTAAAATCAACATTTATAAATAGGGTCGCTACTGCGGCCCTTTGCTAATATATGAGTTTGCTTGCCATACTCAAACGCCATTTTTGTTGGCTTGAAATTTAGTACTGACCGCTAAGGTCCGAGGAACCCAAATGCATGAGGGCATGATGGAGCTTTTTTTGAAAAGCTCACACATCTCAGGCGGCAATGCTGCCTACGTCGAAGATCTTTATGAACAATTTCTAGTTGATGCCAATTCTGTCCCTGAAGAGTGGCGCAATTACTTCGAGCAACTTCCTGTTGTTCAGGATTCACTTCCTGTCCAAGATATACCTCACTCTACGATTCGTCAGCAATTTGAATTACTTGCTAAGCAAAAACTTAGACCCGTTGCTGCATCACTGGAGTCTCATCATGCGACTGAGTACGAGCGCAAGCAGGTTAGGGTTCTCCAGCTAATCAGTGCCTATCGTCAACGTGGTCACCAAAAGGCAAACCTAGATCCTCTCGGATTGTGGCAGCGCCCTGTGCCAGCAGACTTAGATTTAAATTTTCATCATTTAACACAAGCCGACTACGATACTTTATTCCAAACGGGTGTTTTCTACATCGGTAAGGAAGAAGCAACACTCAAAGAAATTCATGAGGCGCTTGAAAAAACCTACTGCCAATCAGTGGGCTCTGAGTTTATGCACATGGTGTCGACCAAAGAGCGCACTTGGTTGCAACAGCGCATGGACAGTGTTCGTTCAGCTCCCGAGTATTCAGCTGAGGCAAAATTACATTTGTTAGAGCGCTTAACTGCAGCGGAAGGCTTAGAAAAGTACTTAGGCTCTAAATACCCCGGCACAAAACGTTTTGGTTTGGAAGGTGGTGAAAGCCTCATTCCCATGATGGATGCTTTGATTCAACGTGCAGGTTCCGGCGGTACTAAAGAAGTCGTTATCGGTATGGCCCACCGCGGTCGCTTGAATGTTTTGGTTAACATTCTCGGTAAAAATCCATCAACGCTATTCGATGAGTTTGAAGGCAAGGTTGAATACAAAGGTTCTGCCGATGTGAAATATCACCAAGGCTTCTCATCCAACGTGATGACTGAAGGTGGTGAAATGCACTTGGCGATGGCGTTTAACCCGTCGCACCTTGAAATCGTTTCACCGGTGGTAGAAGGTTCGGTACGGGCTCGTCAGGACCGCCGCAAAGATGATGAAGGTGGTTTAGTGCTTCCCGTTTGTATCCATGGCGACGCTGCTTTTGCAGGCCAGGGTGTGGTGATGGAAACCTTCCAGATGTCACAGACCCGTGCTTATGGTACTGGTGGGACAGTCCACATTGTGATCAACAACCAGGTTGGCTTTACCACGAGTAAGCAGGAAGACGCCAGATCTACGGAATATTGTACTGATATTGCCAAAATGGTTCAGGCGCCAATTTTCCATGTTAATGGTGATGATCCGGAAGCGGTCTTGTTTGTAACAAACCTCGCGGTAGATTTCCGTCAAACGTTCAAGAAAGACGTTGTTATTGACCTCATTTGTTATCGCCGTCGTGGCCACAATGAGGCCGATGAGCCGTCCGGCACTCAGCCGTTGATGTACAAAAAAATTAAGACGCAAAAAACTACACGTGATTTGTATGCTGAACGCTTAATTGCACAAAATATTTTATCCAAAGAGGGCGATCAAGAACTGATCAACGATTACCGAGAAGCATTAGATACTGGTAAGCATGTAGCTAAAAGTTTGGTGATGGAGCCCAATTCAGAGTTATTTGTAGATTGGACACCTTATTTGGGTCATGAATATTGGTCTTCTGAAGTCCCGACAAGTCTTCCCGTTGCAAAACTTCAGGAACTAGGTAACCAATTGCTGCGAATCCCAGAAGGGTTTGAAGTTCAGCGTCAGGTTCAAAAGGTCTACCAAGATAGAGCCTTAATGGCTGCAGGTGGTGAACCAGTAAATTGGGGCTTTGCAGAATTGTTGGCCTATGCATCACTCATTGATCAAGGCTTACCCATTCGTCTAACGGGACAAGACGTGGGTCGTGGTACTTTTTCGCATAGACACGCGGCTTTACATAGCCAAAAAGATGCGAGTACTTTCGTTCCTTTACAGCATTTAAGCGATGATCAGCCCAATTTTACCATTCACGATTCTTTCTTGTCTGAAGAGGCGGTGCTTGCATTTGAATATGGCTATGCCACTACCGCTCCTAGTGCTCTTGTAATTTGGGAAGCCCAGTTTGGTGATTTTGCCAACGGTGCTCAAGTTGTTATCGATCAGTTTATTACTAGCGGTGAACACAAGTGGTCACGTGTATGTGGTTTGACGATGTTGTTGCCACATGGCTACGAGGGGCAGGGCCCAGAGCATTCCTCAGCTCGCCTTGAACGATTCTTGCAGTTGTGTGCTGAACATAATATTCAGGTTGTTGTTCCATCGACCCCCGCTCAGGTGTTCCACATGATGCGTCGTCAAGCGATGCGCATGATTCGCAAGCCCCTAGTGGTTATGTCTCCCAAGAGCTTATTGCGTCATAAAGAAGTGACTTCAACGCTTGATGAATTGGCTAATGGTAGATTTGAGTGTGTATTAGCTGAAACAGATAACCTGGATCCTGCGGCAGTAGATCGTTTAGTTATTTGTAGCGGTAAGCTCTATTATGAATTGCGCGCTGCACGTAGAGACAACAACCTTGAAAATGTGGCCATTATCCGCCTCGAGCAGTTGTATCCCTTCCCAGAGGAAGACATGACTCGAGTTCTGGCGCCATACACAAACTTGAAAGAAGTGGTATGGGCGCAAGAAGAGCCTCAAAACCAAGGTGCTTGGTACTCAAGTCAGCATCACATGCGTAATGTAATTGCTAAGCATGATAAAAACTTGTACCTAGAATATGCGGGAAGATCGGCATCGGCCTCTCCTGCCGCTGGCTATATGGCCCTACACGTTAAAGAACAAGCTCACGTGGTAAACAGTGCGCTTGGATTAGAATAAGTGACATCGCAACAAGGAATTCAATGACATGGCGATTGAAATTAAAGCACCGCAGTTCCCCGAGTCTGTAGCTGACGGCACCGTTGCTACTTGGTACAAAAAAGTAGGTGAGTCTGTCTCCCGTGACGAACTGATCGTCGATATCGAAACCGATAAAGTGGTTCTCGAAATCGTAGCACCAGAAGACGGTGTGATTAGCGAGATAATTAAAGGCGAGGGCGATACGGTACTCAGCGAAGAGCTTATTGCCCACTTTGAAGCGGGTGCTGCTGGTACGGCCGCCACTGCAGACCAAAGTCCTGCTCAAGAACCGGCAAGTGAAGCCCCTGCAGGTGAAATTAAGGCAAGTCCTGCTGCTCGTCAAATGATTGAAGAGAAGGGATTAACGGCTAGCGCTATTACGGGTTCTGGCAAAGGCGGCGTTATCACTAAAGAAGACGTTGTAGCTGCTTTGAACAAGGCGCCTGCAGCCTCTACTCCTTCGGCTGCATCCGCACCAGTCGCCACAGCGCCAGCTATACCAACCGGTGAGCGTGTTGAAAAACGTGTACAAATGACGCGCATGAGATCTCGCATTGCTGAGCGCTTGTTGGATGCCAAGCAAAGTACTGCCATGTTAACCACGTTTAACGAAGTAAACATGAAGCCTGTGATGGAGCTGCGCAATCAGTACAAAGACTTGTTTGAAAAAACACATAATGGCACTCGCTTGGGCTTTATGGGTTTCTTTGTCAAAGCCGCGACCGAAGCTTTAAAACGTTTTCCTGCGGTGAATGCTTCTATTGATGGCAACGATATTGTTTACCATGGTTACCAAGATATTGGCATTGCAGTTTCTACCGAGAAAGGGTTAGTTGTTCCTGTATTACGCGATACCGACAACATGGGAATGGCTGATATCGAAGCGAAAATTCGTGAGTACGGCTTGAAGGGTCGTGATGGCAAGTTGACTATTGAAGAAATGCAAGGTGGCACGTTCACTATCACTAATGGTGGTGTGTTTGGTTCTTTGATGTCGACACCGATCTTGAATCCTCCCCAATCAGCAATTTTGGGTATGCATAAAATCCAAGAGCGCCCAATGGCTGTTAATGGCAAGGTTGAGATTTTGCCAATGATGTACTTGGCGCTTTCTTATGACCACCGTTTGATTGATGGTAAAGATTCTGTGCAATTTTTGGTCACGATTAAAGAGTTGTTAGAAGATCCTGCTCGTATTTTGTTAGACGTGTAAATATATGCAAACCCGCTACGGCGGGTTTCTTTGTTAGAAATTATTAGTATTGGAAGAAAAGATGTCACAAAAATTTGATGTTGTAGTCATTGGTGCTGGTCCTGGCGGTTATGTAGCGGCGATTCGAGCTGCCCAGTTGGGTTTAAAGACAGCCTGTATTGAAAAATGGGTTAGCGAAGATGGTAAGCCTACCCTTGGCGGTACTTGCTTGAACGTGGGTTGCATACCTTCAAAAGCGCTTCTTGATAGCACGCATAAGTACCATGATGCTGCACATGATTATGCTGTTCATGGTATCAATATTGAAGGCATCAAGTTTGATGTTGAGCAGATGATGGCTCGTAAGCGCCAAATCGTGGGTCAATTGACTGGCGGTATCGGTGGTTTGTTTAAGCACAATGGTGTTGAGCTTATCCAAGGAGCGGGCAAATTACTCGCTGGTCGTCAGGTTGAAGTGACTGCTGCTGATGGTTCAGTGAGCATTGTAGATGCTGAAAACGTGATTATTGCAGCGGGTTCTGTGCCTGTTGAAATTCCTCCTGCGCCACTGACTGAAGGTATTGTTGTCGATTCAACCGGTGCGCTGGAATTTGATGAGATCCCTAAACGCCTCGGTGTTATCGGCGCTGGCGTCATCGGTCTAGAATTGGGTTCTGTTTGGAATCGCTTGGGTTCAGAAGTTGTAGTCATTGAAGCTATGGATTCTTTCCTGGGTGCCGTTGATCAACAAATCGCTAAAGAAGCGAAAAAAATCTTCACTAAGCAAGGTTTGGATATTCGTTTAAGTGCTCGAGTAACAGGTACTGAAATTGATGAGAAAGCGGGTACCGTGACTGTCATTTACCAAGATGCAAATGGTGAGCAGCGCGAGACTTTCGACAAATTAATCGTCTGTGTAGGCCGTCGTCCTAATACCAAGAACATTCTTGCTACTGATTGTGGTGTGACTATGGATGAGCGCGGTTTCATCTACGTCAATGATTTCTGTGCCACTGAAGCTCCTGGTGTTTATGCGGTAGGTGACATTGTTCGTGGCCCCATGCTTGCGCACAAAGCGTCGGAAGAGGGTGTAATGGTCGCCGAGCGTATCGCCGGTAAAAAAGCTCAAATGAATTATGATTGTATTCCCGGTGTTATTTATACCCATCCCGAAATTGCTTGGGTGGGCAAAAACGAAGAGCAGTTAAAGGCCTCTGGTGAAAACTACAAGGTCGGTGTGTTCCCATTTGCCGCTACCGGTCGTGCACTTGCTGCCAACGATTCAGCGGGCATGGTTAAGATGATTGCCGACGCAGAAACCGACCGTATTCTCGGTTGTCACATTATTGGCCCTAGCGCAGCAGATTTGTGCCAGCAAATTGTCATCGCTATGGAATTCGGTTCAAGTGCTGAAGACATTGGCTTGACGGTATTTGGTCACCCGACACTATCTGAGGCAGTTCACGAAGCTGCATTAGCCGTTAATGGCCACGCGATTCATATGGCGAATCGCAAAAAACGCTAATATGTAGATTTTTCGATTCGATAAGAATATAAACAGTCGATTGGGGGCCCCGCGATGGCGGGGCCGTTTAATGATAATCGCCACAAAATGGCGAAAGTAATGGTAGGAAACTATGAACCTTCATGAGTATCAGGGCAAACAGTTGTTTGCTGAATACGGCTTACCCGTTTCGGTAGGTTTCGCTTGCGACACCCCCGAAGAAGCCGCCCAAGCTGCCGATCGTATCGGTGGTGACAAATGGGTTGTCAAAGCACAAGTTCACGCTGGAGGCCGCGGTAAAGCAGGTGGTGTGAAATTGGTAGATAGCAAAGATGAAATCCGCGCTTTTGCACAACAGTGGCTGGGTAAAAACTTGGTAACCTACCAAACAGATGAAAACGGCCAGCCTGTTAGCAAAATTTTGGTTGAGTCTTGCACCGATATCGCTGAAGAATTATACCTTGGTGCCGTAGTTGATCGCTCAACTCGTCGAGTGGTATTTATGGCTTCAACAGAAGGTGGTGTTGAAATTGAGAAAGTGGCAGAAGAAACGCCCGAAAAAATTCTCAAAGCGACGATTGATCCATTGACTGGCCCTATGCCTTTCCAAGGTCGTGAGTTAGCTTTCAAGTTGGGCCTTAAAGGACCTCAAATCAATCAGTTCGTGAAAATCTTTATGGGCTTGGCAACCATGTTCCAAGAGAAAGATTTGGCATTGATTGAAATTAACCCTTTGGTCATTACCGATGAGGGCAACTTGCACTGCCTAGACGCTAAAATCGGTGTTGATGGCAATGCTTTATATCGTCAAGCCCAATTGCGTGAAATGAACGACCCAAGTCAGGAAGATGCTCGTGAAGCACACGCTGCGCAGTGGGAATTAAATTACGTAGCGCTAGACGGTACGATTGGCTGCATGGTTAACGGCGCAGGCCTTGCTATGGGAACCATGGATATCGTCGCACTGCACGGTGGCTTCCCCGCTAACTTCTTAGACGTTGGTGGCGGTGCGACCAAAGAGCGTGTTACAGAAGCATTCAAGATTATTTTGTCTGACAGTAACGTTAAGGCCGTTTTGGTTAACATCTTCGGTGGTATTGTTCGTTGTGACCTGATTGCTGAAGGTATCATCGGTGCGGTTAAAGAAGTAGGTGTTGATGTACCTGTTGTCGTGCGTTTGGAAGGTAATAACGCCGACCTAGGCGCGAAGGTCTTAGCCGATTCAGGCCTGGATATTATTGCGGCATCTAGCTTGACCGATGCGGCACAGCAAGCTGTTAAAGCAGCGAATGCATAAGTAGGGGATAACACGTAATGAGTATTTTGATCGACAAAAACACCAAAGTGATCTGTCAGGGTTTCACTGGCTCACAGGGTACAATGCACTCAGAGCAAGCTATCGCTTACGGTACGCAAATGGTTGGCGGTGTAACTCCAGGTAAAGGTGGACAGACACACCTTGGCTTACCTGTATTTAATACAGTCGCTGAGGCAGTTGCACAGACTGGTGCTGATGCATCTGTGATCTATGTTCCTGCGCCTTTCTGTAAAGACTCTATTCTTGAAGCCGCTAACGCTGGCATCAAGTTGGTTGTATGTATCACCGAAGGTATTCCTACGCTTGATATGTTGGAAGCTAAGGTAAAATGCGATGAATTAGGCGTCCGCTTGATTGGTCCTAACTGCCCTGGTGTGATCACTCCCGGCGAGTGCAAAATTGGTATTATGCCTGGTCACATTCACTTGCCTGGCAAGGTGGGTATTGTTTCGCGTTCCGGTACCTTGACGTATGAGGCTGTAAAGCAAACTACCGATGCAGGCTTTGGTCAGTCTACTTGCGTGGGTATTGGTGGTGACCCGATTCCTGGTTCAAACTTCATCGATATTTTGGAAATGTTCCAAAAAGACCCAGCCACTGAAGCCATTGTAATGATTGGTGAAATTGGTGGTACCGCAGAAGAAGAAGCTGCAGCCTACATTAAAGCTAATGTTACTAAGCCTGTTGTTTCTTACATTGCGGGTGTTACTGCTCCAAAAGGTAAGCGCATGGGTCACGCCGGTGCGATTATTTCTGGTGGTAAAGGTACTGCGGATGAGAAATTTGCAGCATTGGAAGATGCAGGTGTTAAAACTGTTCGTAGCTTGGCCGAAATTGGTTCAGCACTTGCCGAAATTACTGGTTGGGAAATGAAGTAACTCCTCCAGTGCTTCGCGAAAGGCAGCTTAGGCTGCCTTTTTTTTGCCTGAAATTTATTGCTCCAAGCAATGATGAATAAATAATTGAACTGATGACTTGAAACCCCATTGATAATCCCCATTGTTAGAACATTGGTAAATACATCAGGAGGAATAACGTCAAATGACCGCCGCCAAAGAAACAATGGGTTTTCAAACAGAGGCTAAGCAATTATTGCACCTCATGATTCACTCGCTATATAGCAATAAAGAAATCTTTCTACGCGAATTGATCTCAAATGCTTCAGATGCTGCTGACAAGCTGCGTTTTGAGGCTCTTAAAACCCCGGAGCTTTTCGAAGATGACGCTGATTTAGCCATCACTGTTGAATTTGATAAAGAGGCCAAGACAATCACTATCAGTGATAACGGTATTGGTATGAGCCGCGATGAAGTTATCGCAAATTTAGGCACTATCGCTAAATCAGGAACGGCTCAGTTCCTCAAAGAGCTAAGTGGCGATGAGAAAAAAGACTCGCAACTTATCGGTCAGTTTGGTGTTGGTTTTTACTCTGCGTTTATCGTTGCTGACAGCGTGACGGTAGAGACTCGGCGCGCTGGGGCATTAGCGAATGAAGCCGTTCGCTGGCAATCTAGCGGTGAAGCAGACTTTACGATTGAAGATATCGAGCGTGCATCGCGCGGTACTTCAATAACGTTGCATCTGAAAGATGAGGCTCTTGAGTTTGCTGACAATTTCCGTCTGCGTGGCATCATTAAGAAGTATTCTGACCACATTTCTTTGCCAGTAAAAATGGCAGCGTTGCCCGATCCAAGTGCGGAAGAGGGTGAAGACACAGGCGAAGAACTAAGCTTTGAAGCCGTAAACGAAGCCAAAGCTTTGTGGACTAGGCCTCGTGGTGAAGTGACTGATGAAGAATACCAAGCCTTTTACAAGCATGTTAGCCATGACTTTGATGACGCCTCAACTTGGAGCCACAACAAAGTTGAAGGTAAATTAGAATACACAAGTTTGCTGTATGTACCCAAACGTGCCCCGTTTGATTTATGGAACCGCGATGGACAGCGTGGTCTTAAACTGTATGTGCAGCGCACTTTTATCATGGATGAGGCTGAGCAGTTTTTGCCCATGTATCTGCGTTTCATTAAGGGCGTTGTTGATTCCAATGATCTATCTCTCAACGTTTCTCGCGAGATTTTGCAAAAGGATAGCGTTGTTGAGTCAATGAAGTCGGCGCTGACTAAACGCTCTTTGGATATGCTGAGCAAGCTGGCGAAAAGCGATGCTGAAGCTTATCAGGGGGTTTGGGATGCCTTCGGAGAAGTATTGAAAGAGGGCCCAGGTGAAGATTTTGCTAATCGTGAAAAAATTGCTCAACTATTCCGTTTTGCAACGACTCAGTCTGAAGGACAAGTAGAAAATCAATCGCTATCGGATTACGTTTCACGTATGCGTGAAGGTCAAACCAAGATCTACTACATCACTGCTGAGAATTACAATACGGCCATTAACAGTCCTCATCTTGAAGTTTTTAAGAAGAAAGGTGTTGAAGTGTTATTGCTTACCAACCGCATCGATGAGTGGATGGTTTCGCAATTAAATGAATTCGATGGCAAGGGCTTTCAGGACGTTAGTAAAGGAAAGCTTGATTTAGGTGAACTTGAGTCAGAAGAAGATAAGCAAGAGCAAGAAAAGCTAACTGAAGAGAGCAAAGACTTAATTGAGCGTGTTAAAAATAGTCTTAATGATCGTGTCGCTGATGTGCGAGTGACTACACGTTTGACTGACTCGCCAGCCTGTTTGGCGGTAGGTGAGTTTGATATGGGTCTACAGATGCGCCGTTTGCTTGAACAAGCGGGTCAAGAAATTCCAGACACAAAACCGGTGTTTGAGCTTAACCCACAACACCCCTTGGTTGAGCGTTTGGATCAGGAGAGTGATGAGGATCGCTTCCATGATTTGACAGCGATTTTGTTCGATCAAGCGCAATTGGCTGAAGGCGGTAACTTGAAAGATCCTGCCGCCTATGTCAATCGCCTGAACAAGCTTCTACTACAGATGAGTGCATAATGACTCATCGTCTAGTTATCATGCGGCACGCAAGTGCCGCCATGGTAGCTGCTAGCGATTCGCTTCGTCCTTTAACTGAAAGAGGTGTACAGGAAGCGCATCGTTCAAGTTGTGCCTTTCCATTTGCGCCTAGTGTTATCTATTACAGTCCTTACCTTAGAGCACAGCAAACCGCCGCTATATTAGCTTCGTATTATCCCTATGCGGAATTAAAAGAGGCTTCATGGCTAACCCCTGAGACTAACCCTGCAAGCGTTGTTGATCAGTTAAGTTCTGTCGATTGTGATATCGCCTTGGTCTCACACCAGCCTTTAGTGGGGTCTCTTGCCGCATTGTTGATTCATGGCAACGCTCGATATAGTCATGACGTGCCATTTTTAAGTCCAGCCTGCATGTTGGAGCTCAAGGCCGATGTTTTCCAAGCAGGTTGTGCTGATTTGATTAATACTATTATCTAAACCAAAAGGATTGAGATAATGCGCATTAGTGTTTTTTTGCTACTTTCTTTACTTTCATTTTATGGCTACTCCACGCCCTTGTTTCCGAGCGCTGTTGTTTTTGAAAACAGCCGTATTGCGGAAGCTAGATTTAATTTAGCGATTGGCGGCATGGAAAAGCAAAATGGCGTGTGGCAGCCAGAGAAGACACTCAAAGTAGCTATTGAGGGAGAGCGTCAAACCCATGAAATTGGTTACTCGGCCAGTGTTCATGAGGCTTTTGAATTTTACTCTAATGAATATAAATCCTTTGTAGTCCAGCAGTTATTTAGCTGCGAAGGCTTAGATTGTGGTAGTAGTGCACAATGGGCTAATGGCTATTTTGGCGTTCGAGAGTTGTACGGTCCGGACAAGGAGCAACGCCTTGCCGTGTGGTTATTAGATACAGAGGGGCAGCAAGAAATTGTGACCTTGTATGTCATTCAACGAGGAAACAAAAAAGTTTATGCTCATGTAGATGCGTTTAGTCTTACTCAACCCCTTGCGGTCGATATGCCACGTTCGCAACTAATAGATACCGTGTACAACATCGATAAAATGCGCACCGATGCGCTGCGAGATTTGGCTAAAACGATTCGTGCGATTCAATCTGAGGATAAAAATGTCTGGTTGGTGGGGCATGCCTATGGCAGTACTGAGCAGTCAGAAAACATGATAGCTTCAAAGGAACTTGCACAGGCGCTAGCTGAAAAGCTGTCAATGTTGGGAGTGGTAGATTTGAATATAGATGCGGTAGGTATGTTATCCCCACTGGGTGGAACGAGTGCTGACCGGGTGGCTGTTTTAGCGGTTGTTAACTAAGCCTCTATTGTGTTGATGCTTAAATAAAATTTCTTTACCCCAAGCGCCTGTTAAGTTTTGACGGGCGTTTTTATTTCTGGGTGTTTCAAAGCGACACCATCTCCATTTTCCTTGATGAGCAGATAGGATTTTCTCACTCCGCATCAATCCAATATTAAACACTTCACCCTGAGTGAGGTACCTATTCACAATGTTAAATATCATGATGCTTAGCCAGCATATTTTTGAGAATTGTGGCGATGAAGTACCTCAAGTGATTGTTATATCAAAAATTTTACAACTACATCTTTTCTTTGCTTGAACACAAGAGTATTTTCGGGTGACGCCATAGAGCGCTTTATAAAAGGGGATCACAAAATGAAAAAATTTACTGCGAAACAGCTTGCACTAGCTGTAGCTGCACAAGCCGCGTTAGCGGGTGGCATGGTGACTGTTGCCAATGCTGAAGAAAATCTGATGATGGAAGAGGTAATTACCGTTGGTACTCGTGGTAAACCACGCACTGCTGCTGATTCAACTGTTCCAGTTGATGTTATCACCGGCGCAGAGTTCCGTGCTAATGGTTCAACAGACGTACAAGATATGCTACGTACCTCGGTGCCATCTTTTGATGTTAATACTCAACCCATTAGTGACGCAGCAACGATTGTTCGTCCACCTAACGTTCGTGGATTATCGCCTGACAATGTTTTGGTACTAGTGAATGGCAAACGCCGCCACAGAGGTTCCATTATTGCATTCTTGGGTGGTGGTATTTCGGATGGTGCCCAAGGTGTGGATATGTCTGCCATTCCTTCATTAGCGCTTAAACAAGTTGAAGTGCTGCGCGATGGTGCATCATCTCAGTATGGTTCAGACGCCATTGCTGGTGTTTTGAACTTTGAGTTGCGTGATGACGCTGAAGGCTTTGAAGTTGTTACACGCTATGGTTCTACTTTTGAAGGTGATGGCGACAATATGATGGTCGCTGCAAACTTGGGTCTACCATTGGGCGATTCAGGCTTTATCAACTTGACGGCTGAAGTGCGTGATGTTGAAGGTACTGTCCGTGCCGCTTTGCGTGATGACGTTCTTTACGCACAAAACAACGGCTATGCTCCTGTCGCTGATTACAAGGCAATCAACGCTTATACTGATCAATATCCACAATATTGGGGTCAGCCCGATGTTAAAGACGACATTAAATTGTTTTTCAATTCTGGCGTGCAATTAAATGAGAATGCCGAACTGTATGCGTTTGGTAACCACGCGGCTCGTTCAGTTGAAGGTGGTTTCTTTTATCGTAACGTTGTAGGTAGCAACGGTGTATTCGGTGGTCAGCGTGGCGGTGTTTACAAAGGCCCAACGGTTGACCCATTAACTGGTTTAGCTTCTGATACTGGTGTTCCATCAGTATTAGTGGGTGATATGGATGGTGGTAGTAGCTGTATCGATGGTATTCCATTGGGTGGTGCAGGTGGTGTTACCCCTGACCCTACATTCTTAGCGGCTGTTGCCAGCAGTGCGAACTGCTTCTCATTTATTGAAACCATCCCCGGTGGTTTTACACCACGATTTGGCGGTGATAATGAAGACAACGCTGTTGCTATTGGTGTGCGTGGTGATATGCCGTCTCTCAATGGTATGACTTACGACCTAAGTGCTCAGCGTGGTTCAAACCGTACTGACTTCTTTATTCGCAATACGGTCAACGCCTCATTGGGTAGCGAATCGCCCCGTGACTTTATTCCTGGTGGTCAAAAGCAAACAGAAACTCTTTTCAATGCTAACTTTTCATATGGCGTTGATGTTGGTTTAGCATCAGACCTTAACATCGCCTTTGGTGCAGAATACCGTGAAGAGCAATTCGATCTTTATGCCGGCGATCCATTGTCATACAAGCTAGGTCCATTGGCTGACCAAGGTTTCTCATCAAGCTCGAATGGTTTTGGTGGCTTCCCTCGCAATACTTCAGCTAAACAGGACAACACCGCATTCTACGTTGATTTGGAAGCAGAAGTGACGGATAAGTTGACCATGCAAGCGGCCGTTCGCGATGAGCAATTCAGCAACTTTGAAGGTACAACGAACTATAAAGTAGCGGGTATTTATCACGTGAGTGATTCGCTGCGTTTTCGCGGTGCATTTTCAACAGGTTTCCACGCACCTACCGCCGGTCAGGCCAATATTACCAACGTGACTACGCAAATTGTTAATGGTGTGTTGATTGATCAAGGTACCTTGCCTTTGTCATCAGCCGCTGGACAATTGGCCGCGGATTTCGTTGCTAGCCAAAATAATGGCCAACGCCCTGAGCTCGGTACAGAAGATGCTGAAAACATTTCGTTTGGTGTGTCTTTTGACATCGGTGATTCTACTTGGACCGTCGACTACTACGACATCAAAGTTGAAAACCGCATTGCTCTTGGTGCCAACGTCAACTTCTTGGATGCATTGAACTATGCGGGCGGTGGTTCTAGTTACACATCAGTCTCTAGTGCACTAGCAGGTTTGGATGCCAGCGGTACTATCGATCGCCAAGAGTTCATTGGTCTTGATGATCTGGCTGAATTCCGTTTCTTCACGAGTAACTTCGATACCCAAACCAAGGGTGTAGATGTAGTAGGTAACACCAGTTTTGATTTCTTGAGTGGATCATCGACGCTGACGGTAGCATTTAACTACAACAAAACAGAAGTGACTGATCGAGGTACTATTAATCCGATTGATAGTGGTCGAGTAGAGGCGTTGGAAGATTTGTTACCTAACTTTAAAGGTAATGTGTCGTGGTCTCACACCCAAGGTGATTTCCGTACCATGCTTCGTGCTAATTACTACGGCCCATGGCGTTCTACCGGCAACGGTTATGATTTAGGTTCGAAAACCTTGCTAGATGCACAGGTTTCTTACCAAATGAATGAATCATTAGAGTTAATCGCTGGTGTCGATAACTTGCTTGATGAATATCCTGCTGTGAACCCAGGTTCTGGTGGCACAGGTCAATTGTACCCAGAAGATAGCCCATACGGTTTCTCTGGAGGCACTTGGTACTTGCAAGCGCGTTTGACTTACTAGTCTAGGACGTTGGTAGCCCATCTCTTATTGGAGATGGGTGTACATAAAAAAGCCCGCAGCTGCGGGCTTTTCATTATTTGCGAGAGAATACCTAGTCGCGAATCAGTGACATAAATTCAGCACGGGTACTTATATCTGTCTGGAAGGTTCCTTTCATTGCTGATGTCTTCATCGAAGAATTTTGCTTTTCAACGCCTCGCATCATCATACACATATGCTTGGCTTCAATGACCACACCGCAGCCCAGTGCGCCGGTAACCTGCATAATGGTTTCAGCAATTTGTGTGGTTAGGTTTTCTTGGATTTGAAGGCGACGAGCATACATATCAACTATACGAGCCACTTTAGAAAGCCCAAGTACTTGGCCATTGGGAATGTAGGCTACGTGTGCCTTACCTATGAATGGCAATAGATGGTGTTCGCATAATGAATAAAGCTCAATATCTTTAACGACTACCATTTCGCTTGAATCAGAGGGGAAGAGGGCATTATTAACCACATCCTCTAATTGTTGATCGTAACCACGATTTAAAAATTTAAAGGCTTTGGCTGCGCGATCTGGGGTATCCAAAAGGCCTGGGCGGGTAAGGTCTTCACCGATTTCTTCGATGATCTTGGCAAACGAATCTCGCATTGGTATCTCTCTGTATTTAAATAGTTTAGCGAATGGTAGCAGATGCCCATAAAGTGATAAACTCGCTTCTTTTGTAATGAGCTAAAAATATGGACGATAAACACTTATACGATCTAAAAACCATTAGAGATTGGTTGCGTTACTGTGTTAGTCAATTTTATTTGCACGACGTATTTCTTGGCCATGGGGACAATGATCCATGGCAAGAGGCCCGTCGTTTGGTGTTACGCACGCTCCACCTGCCGGTTAACACTGGGGATGATATTTTAGATGCTAAATTGATCCCCCAAGAGAAAGATGAGTTGGCAAAAAGAATACAATTACGTTGTGTTGATAAGATGCCTACAGCCTACATTTTAGGGGAGGCTGAGTTTGCTGGGATTATGTTCAAAGTGTCTACTGATACCCTAGTGCCACGCTCGCCATTTGCTGAACTCATTCTTGGCCATTTTGCAAATGTGTGTCGTTTGCCACCCAATCCAATTATTTTGGATATGTGCACTGGGTCTGGCTGTATTGGTATTGCCAGCGCATTGCATTTAGACGCGGAGCAAGTGGATCTAGTAGATATTTCGGCATCGGCTTTGCTTGTGGCTCAAGAGAATGTGGATATTTATGACCTAGAAGACCGAGTTAATGTTATCCAGTCGGATTTATTTAGCCGGTTAAGTGAGTTTCAACGCTACGATCTTATTCTTTCCAATCCTCCCTATGTGGATGCTTTTGATATGTCTACATTACCCGCAGAGTACCTTCATGAGCCCTCACTGGGATTAGCGGCAGGTGAAGATGGTCTCGATTTGGTGCATACCATCTTGGCTGAGGCGGGTAAATATTTAAGCGATGAGGGGTATTTAATTGTAGAAGTCGGGAATTCATGGCCTGCATTGGCTAATGCCTACCCAGACGTTGCTTTTGAGTGGTTGTCTTTTGAGCGTGGTGGTCACGGAGTTTTTGCCTTGAGTGCAGCCGAATTAAAGGCACACTTTGGACCAGTAGCATAGCCCCAAGGCTTTTCTACCCGTATAATATGAATCTTTACCAGTAGTGATGAGAAGTTATGTCAGGCAATAGTATCGGCAAGTTATTTACCATAAGTACATTTGGTGAAAGCCATGGCCCCGCATTAGGATGTGTCATTGATGGATGCCCTCCTGGGTTAGAAATTGATGCCGAATATATTCAGCGAGAGCTTGACCGCCGTAAACCAGGAACATCACGCTTTACCACCCAACGGCGTGAAGACGATATGGTTGAAATCTTGTCTGGTATGTTCGAAGGTAAAACCACTGGAACCTCCATCGGTTTAGTGATTCGCAACAAAGACCAACGTTCAAAAGATTATGCCAATATTGCTGAGACTTTCCGTCCAGCACACGCTGATTATACCTATACACAAAAGTATGGTTTTCGCGATTACCGTGGCGGAGGCCGCTCCTCAGCGCGCGAAACAGCGATGCGTGTTGCCGCAGGTGCATTTGCTAAAAAGTATTTATATGACCGCTTTGGTGTCACCGTACGTGGCTTCATGTCTCAACTAGGTCCTATTGAAGTACCCTTTAACGATTGGAATGAGGTGGATAATAATCCTTTCTTTGCTGCAAATGCAGATAGCGTTTCCCAGCTTGAAGAGTACATGATCGCCCTAAATAAAGAAGGGAACTCGGTCGGCGCAAAAATCACTATCGTTGCCGAAGGTCTTCCTCCTGGTTTAGGTGAGCCCGTATTTGATCGATTAGATGCCGAATTAGCGCACTCATTGATGAGTATCAATGCTGTAAAAGGTGTAGAGATTGGTGATGGTTTTGCTGTAGTGGCGCAAAAGGGCACCGAGCACCGCGATGAACTTACTCCAGAGGGTTTTGCCAGTAATCATGCCGGTGGTATTTTGGGGGGGATTTCAACAGGTCAAGACATCGTTGCACACATTGCTCTCAAGCCTACTTCGAGCATTCGCCTCCCCGGTGAAAGTATTAATACTCGTGGGGAGTCTATTGAAGTTGTCACTAAGGGCCGTCATGACCCTTGTGTCGGTGTTCGCGCAACACCTATCGCCGAAGCCATGATGGCGATAACGCTTTTGGATCATTTGCTGCGTCACCGTGGTCAAAACGCTGATGTTAGCTGCGACACTCCTGTGATCCCCGCTTCTCGCTAGAACGGGGCTTGCATGCCTTATTGGCGGCTTTCGTCGTTTTACTTTAGCTACTTCTTTGTTGTTGGTGTGTGGATGCCTTTCTGCGCGCTATATTTTTCCGATCTTGGCTACTCTACAGCACAAATAGGCCTGCTCGTTGCCATGATGTCTATCACGCGCATCATTGCTCCAAATTTGTGGGGCTGGCTTGCGGATAAAACGCAGCGACGGATGACGATTGTTAAGATGGGTTTAACGGTTTCTCTACTCATTTTTATTGCTATCTACACGGCTAATTCATTGGCAGTCATGATAATGATAGTCATGGGGTATACCTTTTTTCTCAATGCGGTGATGTCGCAGTTTGATGTGCTTACCCTGCAATTTCTGGGAGATCAGTACGCAAAATACGGTAGGGTCAGACTTTGGGGGTCGCTGGGATTTGTGGCGGCTGTGTTAGTCGCTGGAAAATTGTTTGATATCTATGAGTTATCGGCGTTACCTCATGTCATTATTGTTGGCTTATTAGTGGCGTCTATTATTCCATGGACGTTAAAAGAGCCTCAGATAGAAACGACGGAAGGTAAAAACCATCCGTCTATCGTCTTCGTGAATGTACTAAAGCAACCTTCAACTATCGCCTTCCTGTGTGCCGCGATACTACTTCAACTTAGTCATGCTCCTTACTACACTTTTTTTTCGATCTATCTGGAGGGGAGTGGCTATAGCCGCGGTGAGATTGGCTTTTTATGGGCATTGGCAGTGATGGCTGAGGTGGTCATGTTTACTCGCACCCATAGTTTATTACAACGGTTTAGTGTCAGGACTCTAATGCTGGCGTCTCTTTGGATAGCTGCAGTGAGATGGACGGGAACCGGATTAATGGTTGAAAACCTAGTAATTTTGTTGTTTCTGCAAACACTTCACGCATTTACTTTTGCGGTCTTCCATGCCGCGAGCGTTGATTTCGTTAGGCAGCATTTTCCTGTTCAAAGCCAGGGGCAGGCTCAAAGTTTGCTTAATGCGGCAGGATTTGGTGCTGGAGCAGCCATAGGCGCTTACGGTAGTGGGATGTTATGGGATTCAATGGGTATGATGACTTACTTTATTGCGGCGATAGCCGCCGCTGCAGGGGCGCTTGCTATCTGGTACTATATACCCTCAGTTAACGAGAAAGATTCCCATGCAACGAGCTAAACGAATTTACAGGCGTTACTTACGCACCATTATCTTAGCGGTCGCAGCAACAGTGACGTTCGTATGGTCTGCTATCGACATGTTTGGTGTCGATCCACAAGAGTTATGGCAGTTTTTTAAGTTAAGTGGCACAGGCTTGGTCGTTATTATTGTTTTTGCTGCAGGCCTTGCCACGTTGATGAGATTTCTTCGCCGCTAATGGGCTAAGATAGGTCTATATCAATGCCAAGCTCCATGCTGATGTTGTTGATGTCGACCAAGAGGGCATCAATGTCTATTTGATCGGCTACCTGGATTATTGCTTCGGCTTCAAACATTGGATCACCACTCATTGCTGCACTGGTAATTTTACTCTCCATTTGTTTAACGTTGATTTTGTTTTGTTCTAGTGCCTGGCTTATGGATTTGACGATGCCGGGGCGATCCGGCCCCAAAATATGCAGTGCCAATTCCATTGTTTTAGCGCTTTCGTGCGCACTGGTGAGCTCGGTTAAAATTTTAAACTCCTCTGAACTCAGATCATGTAATGCCTTACACAGGCTATCGCTGTTCTGAGCGGAAACAGAGATTAAAACAATACCTGTAAATTTGCCCGCTAACTGGGATAAATTACTTTCCATCCAATTACCGCCTTTGGATGAAATGATGTCAGCAAGGCGTTTAACTAAGCCCGGCTTATCTGCACCTATAAAACTCAATACAATTTGGTCTAACATAAAGTGGTCCTTTATCGTTTTTAGATGAGTATAACCCTATAGTAATGATCTTCCACTTGGAATTATGGAGACAGATATGAAGGTGAAAAAATTAATTGTCATGGCGGCGGCAAGTATGATGATGTCCAGTACCCTGTTAGCAGATTCATTACAATCCGCTATTGATGGTGCGCACCGAAGTGAAAAACATACCGTCCGCGATGAATTTCGTCGTCCCTACGAAACATTATCTTTTTTTGAAGTTAAGCCTAGCAATAAAGTCGTTGAGATATGGCCCGGTGGTGGTTGGTACACCGAAATTCTAGCCCCCTTACTGCACGATAATGGTCATTTGGTGGCTGCGCATTTTCCACCTCAAGAAAAAGCAGGTTACTTTAAGCGTTCTCGTGAGGCATTCTTAAAAAAATTGGCCGCTAACCCCGAGATCTATGGCAAAGTAGAAGTCACCTCTGTTCATCCACCTGTGCATGACCAATTAACCGAGCCTGGCACGGCTGATAACGTACTGACCTTTCGCAATGTCCACAATTGGACAAAAATTGGCATCGATCAATTGATGTTTGATAGTTTCTACGAAGCGTTAAAGCCTGGCGGTATTCTCGGGGTTGTCGAGCACCGAGCCCCTGAAGGTGCTAGCAAGCAATATATGAAAGACAGTGGCTATGTGACGGAATCTTATGTCATTAGTTTGGCAGAAAACGCAGGATTTGAATTAGTGGAAAGTAGCGACATCAATAACAATCCTGCTGATACTAAAGATTACCAGCAGGGCGTTTGGACATTGCCGCCCACACTGGCCATGAAAGAAAAAGATCGCGAAAGATACGTCGCGATTGGTGAAAGTGACCGTATGACCATTAAATTTGTAAAGCCATAGTGATAGAAATACCACTAAATGAGCTCTCTGCAGATGCACTGCAGGGAGTTCTTGAAGAATATGTAAGCCGTGATGGAACCGACTACGGCGAATTAGAACTAAGTCTGCTGCAAAAAACTCAGCGATTGCTGCAACAATGGCAAAGAAAAGAAGTAGTACTGGTGTTTGATAATGATACTGAATCGACCTCTTTTCTAAATCGCGAAGAGTGGCAAAGGATATTGAACGCTAATTAGTATGGTGTTTGCCTTGAAATTTTGTGGGAAAATAATGCTTTTTCCATTGGACGTATTTAATGTTTGAAGATGCCGATCATCAACTTGATGCTACGGGCTTGTTGTGTCCTGAGCCTGTTATGATGCTCCACAATAAAGTGCGTGATATGCAAGTAGGTCAAACCTTGCACGTTTTAGCTACTGACCCCTCGACAGAGCGTGATATTCCAAAGTTTTGTATGTTTTTGGGGCATGAGTTGTTAGATCAGCATGCTGACAGTCAACTTTTTGAGTACCTCATCAAGAAATGTTAGCGCTTAACAGTCAGCCAACGTTTAACTGTAACGATCTTGTTAAGCTGTTTAATGAAACGTTTGAGACTTCCCATAACACTATATTGGTGGCCGGCGGTAGTGAACCGCTATATTTACCGGCTAAAAACGGTGAATGCGCTAAAATTATCTTTGCTTATGATTATTTCTCTAGTGCGTTACACGAGATCTCCCACTGGCTGATAGCGGGAGAGGCGCGCCGGAGGTTAGAAGATTATGGATATTGGTACAGCCCAGACGGAAGAAATGTCGAACAACAACAGGCTTTTGAAAAAGTTGAAGTGACACCACAGGCGCTCGAATGGATTTTAACAAAAGCTTGTGGTCGCTTATTTAGATTGAGTTTAGATAATCTTAATGGTCAAGTGTGTAGTTCTAAGCCTTTTGCGGAGGCGGTACACTACCGTGTTGGAATGTTGACTAAAACAGGGCTTAACGAGCGAGCCAAACACATGCGTAAAGTTCTATGTGACTTCTATCAAACTCCCTCCGAGTTAGAAGAGACGGACTTTCATTTGAAGGAAATTTATACTGGTGATGCGCTCTAAATTAAAGATTATTGCTGATGAAAATATACCTGGATTGGATATTTTCAAAGGTCTTGGCTCGATAACTTGCCTGCCGGGTAGGACCATGACGGCGGATCAGCTTAGCGATGCCGATGTCTTGCTTGTGCGATCGGTCACAAGGGTCGATGAAACATTATTGCGTGGCAGTAATATTAAATTTGTTGGTACGGCAACGATTGGTATTGATCACCTCGATATAGATTTCCTCAATAAAAAAGGCATTGATTGGGCCAATGCCCCGGGCTGTAATGCTAATTCAGTTTCAGAGTATGTTTTGGCTGCGTTGTGTCATTTTCATGCGGATGGCCTAGATGGTTTGATGGGTAAAAAAGCAGGCATTGTGGGCTATGGCAACGTTGGTCGGCTAGTGGCCAATAAACTGAAAATGCTCGGCATGCAAGTGACCGCATACGATCCATTGTTAAACCGCGCTATGAATCTTGCTCTGCAGTCATTGACACATATCTTTGAAAGTGATGTTTTGTGTGTGCATGCTCCATTAACGACTAGCGGTAGATTTCCCAGTTTTCATATGGTTACCAAAGATCACTGGAATAGGCTCAAGCCTAATGCGTGTTTTATTAGTGCAGGGCGAGGTGGGGTTATTCCTGATTCTGAAATTGCGCACATGATTTCCCAGCGACCTGATGTTCGAACAGCGATAGATGTTTGGGAAAACGAACCAGATATTGATTGGTCTTTGGTGAATAAGGTCGATATTGCCACGCCGCATATTGCAGGTTATAGCTATGATGGTAAATTGGCCGGTACTCGGATGATTTACAATGCACTTCAAGCGCATCTTGGTAATTTTCATGGTTCGCAGCTAGGCAAGGGTGAGACTGCGATGGAGTTGGATGTGAGTAGTGTTCCTGCAAAGCATCAAATCCAATTTGCACTGAAAAAAGTGTACGATATCAACGCTGATTATGAACGTTTCAAAACAATTTTAACGAAACCTATGGAGCACCGTTCAGAATTTTTTGATCGTTATCGTAAGGAGTATCCCCAGCGAAGAGAGTGTTCGCATTTCAAATTAATTGGCTTTAGTGGTGACGCTATTCGTCGCACCCAGGCTATGGCGTTTGGATTTAAGTTTTGACCTTAAGTGTTGGCTTACTGATTAATCCTTGGGCAGGTATTGGAGGCCCAGCAGGCTTAAAAGGTAGTGATGGTGCCGAGATTGTTGCTGAAGCGGTAGCAAAGGGCGCTAATCCACAAGCGTCACATCGAGTTCTGCAAGCCTTAAAGGTGCTCGCAACTGATGCGTCTAATATTCGTTGGTACACCGCCGCAGGAGATATGGGCGAGGATAGCTGTCTTGCTGCAGGTCTGAACCCTGTGATTGTTGGGCAGGCGCAATCCTATCCTAGTAGCAGCGAAGATACAGAGCGTTTGGCTAAAATTTTGAGCGATCACGGGATCGATGTATTACTTTTTGCGGGTGGTGATGGCACTGCACGCAATATTTTTAATGCGCTGGGGCCTAATTTACCGGTAGTGGGAATACCTGCAGGTGTAAAGATGCACTCAGGCATTTATGCCCTGACACCACGCGCAGCGGCACAAGCCATTTCAATGCTTGCCAATGGTCGTGCAATTTCCGTGCGCCATGAAGAGGTGCGTGATATCGATGAAGTGGCTTTCCGCAAAGGGATTGTTAAAACTCGCTTTTATGGTGAGCTGTTAGTCCCAGCCGTTGATGAATTTCTCCAAGGGGTTAAATCTCCCGGGCAAGCGGGAGAAGAAGATATTTTGCTGGGCATTGCCGACAGCGTTATTGAATTACTTCAAGACGATGCAATTTCTATCCTAGGGCCTGGTTCTACTACGATGACCATTTGTGATCGTTTAGGCTTACAAGGCACGCTTTTAGGTGTCGATGTGTTAAGGGGTAGTGAAATGCTTTTTCCTGATATTAGTGAACACGCACTGTTCGAGTTTTTGTCTGAGCAAACCGCCCCCACAACGATATACATAACCGCCATTGGCGGGCAGGGGCATGTCATCGGACGGGGTAATCAACAGCTCAGCCATCGCATTTTAAAAAGGGTGGGTCGCGACAACCTCTGTATCGTTGCATCCCGGCAAAAAATCGCTAGCTTGGCGGGCAGGCCTCTGGTGATGGATAGCGGTGATAGTGAGTTAGATAGTCAGTGGGCAGGCCCTATGCGAGTTATCTGCGATTATAGAGAACAAATATTGTATCCCATGGGCGTCAGTAAGGAGTTTTCGTATGAGTGATGTGCTTGGCGCGTGGGTCGTTCTTCCAGCAGTAGTTGCTATTGTGGTTGTTTTGTATAGTCGTGAGGTTATCTCCGCACTTTTAGCCGCCATGCTTTGTGCCGAAGGGCTCATTTTGCTAGGAGGCGGTGCAAGTCTAGTATCGGCGCCGGCAGAGGTGGTTAATCGAAGTTTGGCGGTGTTCAGTTCAGAGGGGAATGTAAAAGTTCTGGCCTTTAGTCTATTGATTGGTGCTTTTTTAGCCCTTGTTCGCTATTCAGGTGGGGTCGCCGCTACTGTTCGAAGATTGATTGATATAGGTTTTGCAAGTACCCCTCGTAGAGCGGGATTAATGACCTATCTCGTTGGTGTCGTGCTATTTATCGAGAGCAATCTTAGTATTTTAACCTCTGGCATCGTTGCCCGTGGATTGTTTGATCGTTTCAAGATGAGTCGAGCAAGATTGGCTTTTATTGTGGATTCGACCGCCGCTCCCATATGTATTTTATTGTTGATGAATGCATGGGGTGTCTTTGTTTATGCATTGATCGAAAATCAGGGCATTACTAATCCGGGTGAGGTATTGCTTGGGACTCTTACCTACAATTTCTACGCTTGGTTTGCTCTTGCCGTTGCATTTTATACCGTCTGGACGGGGCGAGTGCACGGAGCTCTGCGGCGGTTTGAACTGCAACAACAACCTGAAAATAATGATGCTGATGAATCGATACAAGAGGGCCGCAGCCGCTACATGTTAGTCCCTTTCGCAGCGCTCTTGATCACCATGTTGTTGGGCCTTTATTTTACTGGCGATGGAAATATGCGAGCGGGTGATGGCGGGCTATCAATTTTGTTTGCTGTGTTAGTAGGTACAGCCGCCGCTTATGTTTTACTGCGCGTTGAAAGTCGCTTTCGGCATCAGCAGTTAATGGATTTATCGTTTAAAGGCATTGGTGAATTATTGCCAATGGTCATGATACTTCTACTATCTATTGCATTGGGAAGTTCTCTAAAAGTCCTAGGAACGGGTATTTATATTGCTTCGCTAGCTAGCCAGCACTTGCCGCTTTGGGCGGTTGCTCCATTGCTGTTTCTGTCGGGCTCAGTGGTCGCTTTTACCACCGGAACGTCGTGGGGTACCTTCGCTATTATGATACCGATAGCCGTGCCATTAGCGCTAACTACAGGTATGCCTGTGGAACTACTTGTCGCTGCAGCATTGGGGGGAGGAGTATTCGGTGATCATTGCTCGCCAATTTCTGATACAACGGTGGTGTCTGCACTCGCAGCGGGATGTGATGTGCTAGACCACGTCTGGACCCAATTACCCTATGCTCTGGTAACCGCGTTGTTTGCCAGCGTGGCCTATCTCATCGTAGGTTTAACCTAGAATGTGAAAGCAGACCTTGTTGCCGTCTGGGTCTTTGACGTAAGCGCCATAGAAGGTAGGCATACGCTCACCGGGAGCACCGTCACAGCTGGCACCATTTTCAAGCGCTAACTTATGCATCGCATCTACTTGATCGCGACTTTCACATCGCAGTGCAATCATATTACCGTTACCTGGATGGTTGGGTTCGCCATCGTAAGGTGTACAAATAGCAAACGTCGCTTCTGCCATGCTTTTGCCGAAAAATTGTATACGAGGAAAACCGAAAAGGGCTGTTCCGCCCATGGCTTCTACAATGGGCGTGTAAAAAGCCTTAGCTTTTTCCATATCACTTACACCGATAGTGGCATATCCGAGCATATTTGCTCTCCTATTTTTTGATTGAATTGACAATAGCCTCAGCATTGCGACGACGCGCTGCTTCAGCAATGTCCTTTGATACCACTGTCTTGCCAATAGGCATGAGGGCCATTACCGCCAGTTTTACATGCTGAATGGCAAAAGGAATGCCAATGATAGTAATTAGTAACAGTAACGCTGAGGTTAAGTGAGCCAAGGCTAGCCAAATACCGGCTAAGAAAAGCCAAATAATATTGCCAATTAAGCCAAGTGTTCCGGTGCCTATATCGTCTTCGCCATTGAGTTCACGCCGATCGATCGCCTCACGCCCAAATGGCCAAAACATAAAGTTACCGAACACAAAACAAGCTTTACCCCAGGGAATACCAATGATACTGATAAAGGCGATTAGTCCATAGAACCACCACAAGAGTCCCATGATAACGCCACCCAGTAAAAACCAAATAATATTACCTAATAGTCTCATGTTCGATGTCCCTAAACTTGTTTATATGTGCTTAAAAAGCGTTCTAAAGAAGAAATGGCGCGGTTTAGGTCATCCACTCTGGGCAAAAATACTAACCTAAAGTGATCGGGGGTTTTTAAATTAAACCCGGTACCGTGGACCAATAACACCTTTTCTTGTCTAAGAAAATCTAGGACAAATTGTTCATCGTTGCTAATGTTAAATCGTTTTATGTCCAATTTAGGGAACATATATATGGCCCCTTTGGGCTTTACGCAGCTAACACCGGGGATGGCGTTTAACATCTCATATGCTACTTCCCGCTGTTCTCCCATTCGGCCAGAGGGGAGTACTAGGTCATTGATACTTTGATAGCCGCCCAATGCGGTTTGGATGGCCCACATCGTTGGAACATTGGCGCAAAGTCTCATAGAACTGAGCATATCGAGGCCTTGTATAAAATCTTTGGCGCGATATTTGGGGCCGCTAACTATCATCCAGCCCGAGCGAAAACCTGCTGCGCGGTAGGACTTGGAGAGTCCGTTCATAGTGAGCGTTAAGACATCTTCTGAGAGCGATGCCAAGGGTACATGCTTTATCCCGTCATAAAGAATTTTGTCGTAAATCTCGTCTGCTAACAGGATCAGATTGTGTTCGCGTGCTAATTCAACAATCGCTTGGAGTGTTTCTTTTGGGTATACCGCCCCTGTAGGATTGTTCGGGTTGATGACCACGATGGCTTTGGTGTGGGCAGTAATTTTCGATTTAATGTCGTCGATATCTGGCGCCCATTCATCCTGCTCATCACACACATAGTGCACGGGTGATCCACCGGAAAGTGTCGCTGCGGCTGTCCATAACGGATAGTCAGGTGAGGGGACGAGTACCTCGTCGCCATTGTTTAGCAGAGCCTGCATAACCATTACAATGAGCTCGCTAACGCCATTGCCGATATAAATATCGCCAATTTCTACATTGCGAATCCCCGTTTTCTGGCATTCCTGCATAATCGCTTTTCGCGCAGAGAATAGCCCCTTGGATTCAATATATCCTTGAGAGTTGGGAAGATTGTAAATAACGTCTTGAATTAATTCTTCTGGAGCATCAAATCCAAACGGTGCTGGGTTACCAATATTAAGCTTTAACACCCGCATTCCATCTTCTTCCATGCGGGTTGCCTCATCGAGCACTGGGCCTCGAATGTCATAGCAAACTTTGTCTAATTTATTGGATTTTTTGTAAACGTTCATAACTGTCCTGAGGTGTTTTTACGCCACCGAGCGAATCCCTGTTGTAGATACTGTATCCTCAGGTAATATTCGCCTTTCGACGATCAACTGAGTCGTTTGATTGTAGCGTTTTCAAAAGGTAATAGCGATGGCCGAAGATAAAGTCTTTAAAAGTGATGATGAGTGGCGTCTGCAGTTGAGTGATGAAGAGTATTTTGTGTGCAGACAACAAGGTACAGAGCGCGCATTTAGCGGTATTTATTGGGATGAAAAGCGCCGCGGTGAATATCGCTGTAAATGTTGCGATGAGCCGTTATTTACCAGTGATGGTAAATACGATTCGGGCTGCGGTTGGCCCAGTTTCTATGAAGCGTTAGATCGCGCTAAAATTAACGAGATACGCGATACATCACATGGCATGATTCGCACTGAAATTCGTTGTGCTCGCTGCGATTGCCATCTAGGACATGTGTTTCCTGATGGTCCGGCCCCAACCGGTATTCGCTATTGTGTAAATTCAGCATCTATTACCCTATACCCTGAGGATTAAGGAGAAATCTGTGACACCCACACGTGTTGTTGACATTATTAAAGAGAATATCGCTATCGGTAGCTCTGTACTATTGCAGGGCTGGGTTCGAACTCGTCGTACTTCAAAGGCCGGTATCTCTTTCATCGAGCTTAACGATGGCTCTAGTTTGGCCGGAGTGCAAATCGTTGTTCCTGAAGATGCCCCTAACTACGACCAAGTTATTAAACTTTCGGCAGGTTGTGCTATAGAGATCAAAGGTGTGGTTGTAGCCTCTGAGGGACAGGGACAAGCGCTTGAGATTCAAAGTAGTGACGTGACCATTCACGGCTGGGTGGAAGATGCAGAAACTTACCCGATAGCCAAGAAACGCCATACATTTGAGCATTTGCGATCTGTTGCTCATCTTCGCCCACGTACCAACGCGATTGGTGCGGTCACACGTTTGCGCAATACGGTGGCAAATGCCATTCACAATTATTTCTACAGTCATGGCTTTTGTTGGATTAATACACCGCTCATTACATCGAGTGACTGCGAGGGTGCAGGCGAAATGTTTCGAGTATCTACCCTCGATTTGGCTAACCTGCCAAGAGACGACAAGGGTCAGGTAGATTTTAAACAAGATTTTTTTGGAGCAGAAAGCTTCCTCACTGTGTCTGGACAGCTAAATCTAGAAGCTTATTGTTTGGCCATGTCTAAGGTGTACACCTTTGGGCCGACTTTCCGTGCAGAGAACTCACATACTTCTCGTCATTTGGCTGAGTTCTGGATGGTAGAGCCAGAGATAGCCTTTGCCGACTTACAGGCTAATGCAGAATTGGCTGAGGATTTTATAAAACATATTTTACGTGCGGTTATGAAAGACTGTGCTGACGACATGGCGTTCTTCAATCAGCGTATCGATAATCAGGCCATTGAGAGAATCGATAATGTGATGAGTAAGCCCTTTGTTCACATGGATTACACCGACGCTATCAATATTCTCCAATCCTGTGGTAAATCATTCGAGTTTCCTGTGAAGTGGGGTATTGATCTTCAGAGTGAGCACGAAAGATTCTTGGCCGAGGAATATGTCAAAGGTCCTGTGGTTGTTAAAAATTATCCCAAGGAAATTAAAGCCTTTTATATGCGCTTGAATGACGATGAAAAGACGGTCGCCGCCATGGACGTATTGGCGCCCGGTATTGGTGAGATCATCGGCGGTAGCCAGCGCGAAGAGCGTTTGGATGTATTGGACAGTCGCATTGATGCCCATATGCGTGAGGAATTGTGGTGGTACCGTGATTTGCGTCGTTACGGCACCGTTCCGCACGCAGGTTTTGGTATGGGTTTTGAACGTATTCTTAACTATATCAGTGGCATGGAAAATATTCGTGATGTTATTCCGTATCCACGTGTACCCCAAAGCTTGAATTTCTAAGGGACCTTTCTAGCCACGCGATGCCCATACATCGTGTGGCTAACAAAGCTTGTTCTGCCTTCATTATCACCTTGTGAAACAATTCCAACAATCTTGCCACGCTGAATCACCGCTCCTCCGGAAGCGCCCTTAAAGGCCAAACAATCAACGGTAATTTGTTGTTCATCAAGCGACAGGGTGCTGGGCATGCAATTTTCTTGATAGGTAAGTCTTTCTCCGCTTGCGCCAAGACCATCATCGCCGCTAAAGCCTGCAATGGTAACTCCGCCTTCATGGTATTGATCCATAGGCAGTGCGGTCATTGCTTTAGGTAATGGGGTTTCAGCACGAAGTAGGGCCCAGTCGCTTTGCATTGAGCCTCCGTGAACGACAACATGCACATCACGGGCATGCCATATGCCCTGGTTATCGCGTATTTTTAAGGTTATTGGTCGACCTAAATTTGTGTAATTTTCAAAACAATGCCATGCACTTAATAACCATCGATGTTGATTATAATTATCTCGCACAAGAGTAGCTGAGCAGTCCTCGATAAAATGCTGTGTTTCGTTGTTTATTTTTCTCTCTGAAGGAATGGTGAGCTTGCCTATTGCCGCCAATACCTGGGGGCTTTGTTGATTGAATACGCTACGCGGGTCTGCTTGCGATGTAGCGCTCATTGTGATCATCGCAGAGGTTGTGCAGGAAAAAATTAAAAAGATTGTTACTAGGTGATTAATCATTCTCATAGTTATACTTTGTAATAGCTAGGAAGAAATTACAATTTATTTTTAATTGTTATTATTTTCAATGAATTAAAGAGTTTTTCTAAGAGGAAGCTTTAATTATATGTGGTCGCTCTCAAAACAAAAAATGCGCGCTATAGGTCATCGAGGCTGTAGAGGTCCCCATCAGGAGAATTCATTTGCTGCCATACAGTGGGCTTATTCTAACGGTGCATGGGCGGTTGAAGTGGATCTTTGGCTGATTCAGGGGGAATTGGTGTTGATTCATGATCGCCGTGCTCATGCCTACAATGGTGCAACAGGCTTGATTAAAAATGTAGCTCTTGAAAAGCTTAGAAAGATCATGGAGATTCCCAGCTTAGATTATGTGCTGAGACATGTTCCTCCACAGCGCGGCATCAACATAGAAATCAAAGATCCCGAAGCTCTTTTGCCAATGATTGAGCTTATTGTAGATCATGTGAAGGCAGGGTTAATTCGCTGGGAGCAAATGTTGTTTTCAAGCTTCGATCACAGAATTCTTGCTAAGTTAAAACAGCAGCATAACGAAGCACAAATAGCGCCATTATTTGCTGGTATTCCACTAGACATTTGCCGTTATGCGAATCAGATGGGCGCAACATCGATTAACATGGATGTTGATTGTCTTGATTTACAGACCGTTCAACAAGCCCATAAGGAAGGTCTTGCCGTGAATGTATACACGGTGAACTGTGCGATCGACGTGGATATGTTAGCGGACTGGGAAGTGGATGGAATAATCTGTGATGATGTTGCTTGGTTAATGGCTTATCGCCACGCCTAATAAAGAGTCGGGGGCATGATATGCCCCCGACGTGTTACTAGGGTAAAAGGTGTTGTACCGCGTCTCGCTCTTCTGCGAGCTCTTGTTCAGTCGCAGACATCTTGTCTCGGCTGAATTCATTGACGGGAAGGTCTTGTACAATAACCCATTCACCATTGCAGCAGCGGCAAGGGAATGAATAGATTAAACCTTCTGCAATTCCATAGCTTCCATCTGAGTAAACGCCCATCGATACCCAGTCATCACCTTCTGTGCCAAGCGCCCAGCTGCGCATATGATCGATAGCTGCGTTAGCCGCAGAGGCTGCTGAAGAGGCACCACGTGCTTTGATAATAGCTGCGCCGCGCTGTTGTACGGTAGGAATAAAATCGTTTTCGTACCACGCTTGATCAACAAGATCGGTAGCCGTCTTGCCATTCACTTTGGCGTTGTATAGGTCGGGGTACTGAGTCGCAGAGTGGTTGCCCCAGATAGTCATATGGGTCACATCGTTGACTGTGGTGCCTGTCTTCTGCGCGAGCTGGGTCATGGCGCGATTGTGATCGAGGCGAGTCATGGCTGTGAAGTTGCGAGGATCAATATTCGGAGCGTTACGCTGAGTAATCAACGCGTTGGTATTGGCTGGATTACCTACCACCAATACTTTGATGTCCTTGCTAGCATTGTCGTTAATGGCTTTGCCTTGAACCGAGAAAATGGCAGCGTTAGCTTCCAGCAAATCTTTGCGTTCCATACCAGGGCCGCGAGGGCGAGCGCCAACGAGTAATGCATAATCGCTGTCTTTGAAGGCAATGTTAGGATCATCAGTACAAATAACATCGGCTAACAGTGGGAATGCACAGTCATCTAATTCCATTTTAACGCCTTGTAAAGCGTCCATCGCAGGAGTGATATCCAATAATTGTAATATCACTGGCTGGTCGTCGCCGAGCATGGCGCCAGAGGCGATTCTGAAGAGTAGGGCATAGCCAATTTGGCCAGCTGCACCGGTAACGGTAACGCGTGCGGGTTGCTTCATTGTAACGTTCCTTAGCTTGTCGTTAATGTGGTGGTTACCACGAAAGCCATCATTTTAACGCTACCCATTATTAAATGCTATTAGGCTTATGGTGTTGCTTAGAATTTTGATTTCTATCTTTAGAGGGTTTTACAGGGAATCTGGGGCGAAGTTTTTACAATAGCTATGGCAATATGAGTGCATATTGCCGCTAATTCCCTTAAAATGCGCATCTTTTGAACCACCTGATGATCTATCATGAGCGATTTACCCCTTTTTGTTGATGCCACTGAAAGCGAGCAGACCTCCCCACTCAGTGAAGCTAATGCGACTGTTGTTGGCAAAACTGCTTTCAATAAACTGCAAAAACGTTTGCGCCGTTTAGTTGGAAGTGCCATCGAAGATTACAATATGATCGAAGAGGGCGACCGTGTGATGGTTTGTCTCTCTGGGGGTAAAGACTCATACACCATGCTAGAAATTCTTATGAATCTTCAGCAGAGTGCGCCTGTTAACTTTGAGTTAATTGCCGTCAATTTAGATCAGAAACAGCCTGGGTTTCCAGAGCATGTACTACCCACTTATTTAAACGAGGTGGGCGTTCCGTTTCACATTCTTGAAAAAGATACTTATAGCATTGTTAAGGATGTGATTCCCGAGGGTAAAACCACTTGTGGGCTATGCTCGCGTTTAAGACGCGGGTCACTTTACAATTTTGCCCAGCAAATTGGGGCAACTAAAATTGCCCTAGGCCACCACCGCGATGATATTATTGAAACGTTGTTTTTAAACATGTTTTATGGCGGCAAACTAAAAGCCATGCCACCTAAACTGCTAAGCGATGATAAGCGCAACGTGTTGATTAGGCCACTTGCTTACTGCAAAGAAGTGGATATAGAAAAGTTTGCAAAGGCTAAAAACTTCCCCATTATTCCTTGTAATCTTTGTGGTTCTCAGGAAAATCTTCAGCGGCAGGCTATAAAGGCAATGCTGCGCGAATGGGACCGTAAACACCCCGGTCGTACTGAGAGTATTTTTGGTGCGATAAAAAATGTTGCCCCTTCTCAATTGGCAGATACTGAATTGTTCAACTTTGTCGACCTTGAGCAGCAACGCGCCGAACCCGAGGCGCCTGATAACGACCTCCTAAACTTGATCAACCTGTGAGTGTATATGTATTCACTGATAAGAAGTCTCCTTTTTACTCTTCCTACTGAAACTTCACACAATGTTTCATTAACTTCGCTCGACGCTATGGAGCGGATGGGTTTAATTGGCCTGGTAGGGCATGATATTGAAGATGATCCTCGTCATGTGATGGGTTTAACGTTTCCAAACCCTGTGGGCTTGGCGGCAGGCCTTGATAAAGATGGTGACCACATTGATGCAATGGCGGCGCTCGGTTTTGGTTTTATTGAAATTGGCACGGTCACGCCGCGTCCACAACCAGGCAACGATAAGCCCAGGTTATTCCGTTTGCCCAAGGCAAATGCCATTATTAATCGTATGGGCTTCAACAATAAAGGTATCGACTATCTGATTGAGCGCGTTAAAGAAGCCAAATATCGTGGTATTTTGGGGATTAATATCGGTAAAAACTTCGACACGCCGGTCGAGCGTGCTGTTGATGACTACCTAATTTGCATGCGGAAAGCTTATCCTCATGCCAGTTATATAACGGTGAACTTATCCTCGCCCAATACCCCTGGCTTGCGTGACTTGCAGTTTGGTGAGCCGCTCAACAACTTACTTAGCGCTTTAAAAGCTGAGCAACAGGTGTTAGCGGACTTACATGCGGTGTATGTGCCGCTGGTTGTAAAAATCGCCCCAGATATGATTGAAGAAGACGTTAATACGGTAGCTCAAGCGCTGGTTGATAATGGCATCGATGGCGTCATTGCGACAAACACCACTATTGATAAGCGTGCGGTAGCTAACTTACCCCATGGTTCAGAAATGGGCGGACTAAGTGGGGAGCCCGTTCGCGAG
>Ga0209962_1000031_pt1 | contig 42179 bp, 53 predicted proteins | sample SalPonA_C_H2O_MG_FD_185722 | JGI IMG/M metagenome (GOLD analysis project Ga0209962, IMG submission 185722) | Water microbial communities from South San Francisco under conditions of wetland restoration - Salt Pond MetaG R2A_C_H2O_MG (SPAdes)... | ecosystem: Environmental > Aquatic > Non-marine... | reverse complement strand
GTATACATCACTCACGCTCGGGTCTCTACACTTTATCATATATACCGAAGTGTTCGCATACATACCATAAAAACACACGTAATCTTTAGTCTCATTTCGTGTATAGCCGTGCGGGGCCATACCGACGCAAAATCACAATCGTCGAGGATTTTTCTAGAGATTTGTAAAAATAAAAAAAATATTTTTTACACTTTCTTTTTTCTAAAAAAAGTTTTGAAAATAAAAAAAGTTTTTTAGAAAATTATTTGAGAATCATCACACCCCATGTCTAAACACGGTTACCGTGTTCACGACGCACCTCGCAAAGCGCACGGAATGTAGGGCTGTCACTAACTATGTACTCGTAGCCATGCGTGTCGGTCGAAACGTCACAGCGGGGGACCTCAGTCGTAAGGAAACCTATCGAATCACCCCGTAAACCATATAAACGTGTCGCAGTATCATTCCACGTCCACGAATATACGGTAGACACTGGGTGGGAACGTAATGGGGTTATGTTGCTCTTCAAACGGGGGTCGGATAATATTACGGCATCCAAACACCGTCTTGCCACATGGATAGCCATTTTTTTTGAAGTGTCGCATCTTGTAAGTGTGGATAGTCTATGTTCACAAGAATCGTGTGATCATTTTTTGTGTTATTTTCGATGTAGTGATACATACCTGGTTCGAGGAAGAAGCATTCACCCTCCTTCAGCGTGAATTTTTTATGTGGGATGCCACGTGTTTCGAGTACACGCACTAGACCCAACATATTTTCATGTTGCACATCTTTTAAAAACTGGACTTCATCTCCATCGGATTTGAATAACAAGACTTCTTTCTCACCTCTGAGCATCATCACGTATCTAGGAGTGCAATCGAAGTGCGCTAAAATTCTATGTGGTGTAGACGCCATCCTTAATATAATATCTTCGCCATCTCTTTGTGGAATTTTATATTTATCGCGTATCTTCTGAACCTGTGAACCATACTTTTTATAAAGATATGGATCAAATACCATTTTACATTGTAAGAAAATATAATCATTTTTATTCTTTCGTATGTCTCTAAATGTACCCATGTATTCCCTCATTGGAATAATCCTAGGTGCAGTTTCATGCACACGCGCACATAAATTCGAAAAATGAAACTCCTGAATTTTTACTTGGGGTTCTCTTCCTGACCATAAAATAAAAATGACAATGATGAAGAGTAATAAAACCCACTCCATACTGGTATATTTATACTTTTTTTTAATGACAACATTTATAGCTTCTAGAAGATACGTGAGTCGTTTTAGTATCATTATGACTCGCCTCACAATCTTGACCACCAGCTTTTTTATTTTTGGTAACGATATACTTCCAGTTTTGTTTAGTACTTACTCTTCGCGTACAGCCACCACACGCACCATTTATTTTATACTCACCACCCGATTTAGTCCAACTTCCAACACAATGGTTACAGTTTTGGGATTCGGACTCACTGCTAGGGGTATTAGATGGACAATTCTTTATAGCTCTAGTTCTACTTCTAGAACGACTCGACCCATCACATGTACTCCATGCACTCCATGGATTCCAGGCACTTTTATAACAGCAGTTTTCTGATTTACGAGTATCGGCATCACTATTCACAGTGGTTCGGGTGTACCATTGTTTACCATCGGAACCACATCCACCAGTCTTGGACCATGCACCAATGTATTCACAATCAACTTTACGGGTTTTAACACTTGATGGACAGTTTCCAGCCACTGTTTGTTGTTGCGTTTTTCTACCTATAGAATTACACGTGGTAGTATCCGCCCAATCACCTTTTTGATAACAACACGCCATTTTTTTAGATTTTGCGCTGTCTGGGCATCCACCTGGTTTACCTTCTGTGAATGACTGTGTGTATATGGCAAGACCCTTTGAATTGCAAGAATTTGGAGTCATAGCCCAATCACCACCCTCTACGCAACACTCTTTGGGTGAACCGGAATTGCGCCTTTCCTTGTCACCGTGTGGGTAATCACAATCGTATCCACCGTGTTGAGCTTTGGTCGTAATAGAGAATATACGTTCTTTATATGGTTGTACACCACATGGTTCATCGGACTTTGGAGCACTCCATTTGGACCAGGTACCTTCGCAGTTTATTGGACATGGTTTGCCTGTGCATTTTTCCCATTTTACAAGTTCTGGGCAATTTTTAGCATCTGTAGCTATGTTATAAAACATCTTTACACCCTTTTGTCCACATCTAACTTTTCTTTGATCATCTTCACTTCTCACACATCCTAGACCGACATTTTCAACCCAACCTGTATAACTGTTACATTTCGGTGGTTCTGGTTTTGGACATGGGACGTTACAATACCCACCTTTTGTCATGGGGCAAGAACCACTTCCGACAGCTGGTTTATAATCTGGTGCCGTTGTGTCGAGATTAAGCTCTGTTATACCGTCACCACACTTACCCTTCGTTCCATCTAGTACAATCTCTTTCACATTACCCTTCGTATCATATTCTTTGCGCACACACTTACCCGTGTCTTTCCACGTGTCACCCTCACAAGGTTCTGGACACAAGATACTACAATCCTTTTCCTGTGGTTCGCATTTACCGTCACCCGTAGCCGGTTTAAAATCTTTGTGATTTGGATCTAAAATCCAAATCTCTTTACCGGGTCCACAGCTACCTTCGGTTCCATCCATGGGCTTTCCATTGAGTGAACACTCCTGCTGTTTAATCCATTGAGTACCTTCACAGTCTTTGGATTCTATAGGTATTATTTCTTCTGGGAATTGAAATTCGCCTTTTTCCATAGCTTGCTTGGTAGCTTCATCTATTGCGACCTGAAATTTAGACTCATCATTTTCCATTTGAGCCATGATTTGCATAGCTGCAAACGCCATCCCAACCAAGATGACTAAAATGACGCCTATTTTCAGACCGGCAGACTTCATTTATATCAACGCACATTTTTTTTGTAATCTAAATTTTCTTAACCATGTTATACACAGGTTCACTAAAATCTATATCCAATTTACCCATATTTTCAAAACCTAGACTCTCCGTCCATTCTATGTGATGTTCTTGCACAACGGTTGAAAAATATTTTATAGGTCTACTTACACCATTTTTACCGTTTAATATCCACTGATTATAATAATAATCACCTAATTTTCTTCCAAAACCAAGTCCCTGGATTTCAATTGGTACACATATAGAAAAAACCATTAAAGTGTCGCCATCCGGATAAAACCCCGTGTTCATTATTTCATTGGTAATATGTATACCATTTATAAGTCCACCGTACATGGCACCAAATATTTTTCCTTTATATCGAACGACTAATGTTAAATCTGGGCATTCATTTACAAGTTTTTCTGTAAATTTTCTTCCCGGTACATCGCTACTCGCAGAATACACCGACAATTCAATTCTTTTTATTTCGTCTATATCATCTAGGGTCATTTGTGAAAAATTAAATGTATCAAAATCAATATTTTCATCTTCACTCGTTATCTCATTTTCTCTTATACACAGTTTACAAAACCACTTTTCACCACTCTTTACCTGTTCGTGTGAATATTCAGACTCAATTGGTACACTGCCATCTTCGTTTAATATATCAAAGCTTATAACAGAACCAATTGGTAATTTATACATACGATTTAAATATTCAAATAATAATTCACCCCCTTCATAATCTGTATCTTCAACTAATGGAATGTAATAAGTCTTAATTACTTTAGTAGTAAATCCGTAACACATAGGTTTAATAAAATCACCCTCCTTAAATCTTAATACCTCAAGTTCTTCGCATTTACTAAGTTCTGCTGTAGTAATCCTTGATATCACATTTTTCAAAATAGAATCTTCGCTGTGTGAAAGTCTCGCACTTTCAAATTTAGATACACGTTCATTCCGTAATAAGAGTGGTTCTGATTTATTTTTTATGTAATCGCATTCTTCTTGTGTGATTACATTAAAATTGATGACTGGAATTTTGTATTGACTGTTATCCATTATTGTTATATTCATATTTTTAATCTACAGTTTTAGCATCACATGGATCACACCTATCCGCCCAATCCCAGAAAGTGTGTTCTCCTAACGGTATTTTATGGTCATCAGTTATCAGACACACAAAATTATCAGGTATAATATCAGTCGTTTCCGATTTATAATATTCAGAAACTCTTATAAAATTGTTATTATCATTTATTAGGTGATCTCCTGTGACGTATATATATTCACCGAGTTCCTCACTGAATATTTTCATATATTTACCATGTGAAACATTCTTGATATTTAACAAAACATTCACACACGCACCGCTAATAAGGAAATCACCCAGTTTGATATCACTCACGGGTATAATCTCACCACTTTGAAGTTTTATAGGTGTATCTTGTGAGAAGCAACCACCATAATATGGGGGAGGAGGTGGAGGAGGCGGAACATATTTGGATTTACTTCTAAAATTATTAAGAGATATAGTACCAGTAGATGGAGCATAGCTACCATCACTGAAACGAACTCCGTAGTATTCAGTTAGAGAGTGTGGAGCTGAACCACCAAACTCGGCCGCAACCTGACTCATACTAGGTGAAGAACTGATAGCCATATATATAATATAAATAAATTAAAGTTGATTAAATCTGTCGCGTAAAAAGAATTCCTGTGCTATTTCAGCTTCATTACACGATTCACAGAAATCTGACCAATCCCAAAAGGTGTGTTCACCTATGGGGATTTTATGAGTGCTTGTTATCAAACACACAAACATATCTTCCACAACTTCAGTTTTTTCTGATAATTGTGAATCCCTAACACGTATAAATTTACCCATTTCCAATATATAATGACACCCAGTAACATAAATATATTCATTTAATTGACTATTGAATATTCTATAAAATGGGACTCTATCAACATTTCTAACTTTAAGTATTACGTTCACTATTTCACCGTCTTCGAGTACATCACCGAGTGTTAAATCTTTGATAGCTATAACTCTACCATCTCTGAGTTTTAATTTGGTATTAGGTGAAAACGACGTTGAAAATTTAGTCCTCGGTGAAATCGTTTTATTTTTGTGTCTAGAAATAGGACACTGCTTCTTTTTATGATTATTATAAATAAACGGTGTATATCCAAAGAGTGGGGCGCTCATTTATAATAATCGTACCATTATTTATTCCCTATTTGTAACACAGACAATCATTCTTTAAACATCAAATATATTACAATTAGTGCGAATGCGACGATAGATGCATAAATATACATATTTTCAGATTCTCTATTAGCTTCTCTTTGTTTTCTACTTTCCTCTAATTCCAATTTTCTTAGAGCAACTTTGTCTTGGTGTTCTTGTTTGAGCCTCTCTATGTCTCCCGATTCATCATCTTCAAAATCGAGTTCCCATGGATCAGTACCCATAAAATTTTCATTTATTTCACACTTACTAAATACCTCTGTATCTACAGCGGTATCTACTTCTGTATTCTGTAAACATATGTTTAGATTAAACCCACATGGGGATGTTTTTCTCAAATCGTCCATTATAGGGGGTTTGTACTTATTCTGACCGACACAAACTTTACCTGGACAATACAATCTGCGCATAAGTTCTAAACGAGCAACAGCTTTGTGTGGTCCCACAGTGTCGGGTACATTTGCAAGTGTATCTTCTACATACTTAAGAGATTCGACACATCCTGGTAGAGTTGGTTCCTCCTCGCAATCACGTTCTATCACGTTATAACATGAGCACCTCTCATCCATTTTATTTTCATCATTCGCACAAAACGCCTCGTTAACCGCTGATGACATCCTATAAATACTAAACATTTAAAATTCCAACTACCAAAAGTATACCTGCACCTGCACCGAGTAACATAAGATTTCTTTTTTTATCGGCTTGTTCTTGTTGTGCTATACCTATTTCTTCTATTCTTTTCAATTTTTCGTCGTGTCCCGCCATCTTATCAGCGAGCTCTTGCGCCTTTTTACGCCTATCTTTAGCTCTCAGCTTCAATTTATACTTTTTATTTTCGGCGGCTATGAGACTTGCATTTTCAGACGTTCTCATACCAAGAATAGCCTGAACACTTTGATCTTGTGCATAGGCTGAATCAAGATCTGTGAATTTTATATTGTTTATGGTACAATCTCTGAAATATTTACTGTTTATAGATTCACCAACTTGTACATCGGATGCACACAAATCAAGTTTGAAGTCGCATCTACCAAGTTTAACATAGTCATCATACTCAGGTGGTTTATATTTGTCATCACCACAGACATCGGAACCACAGTGATATCTCAATGCTATTTCTCTCGCCGCAAGAGCTTTCTGTGTACCAAACTTTGGATGATCTGGTATAGAATCTAATATTGTTTTTTCCCACTCTTTACCTTCTTTGCACCCAGGTAGATTTGGTTTAGCGTCACAATCTTCGAATATCACATTGTAACATGAACATTTTGGGTCGTTTGGATTTTCGATACACCCAGCTTCGTCCATGGACATCTTACATTTATGCTATATTTTTTTAATCGATAAACATAAATGAAAAGATTGATAGTAGCATTTTCGGGTTTGGTATTTGGGTGTGTTTTACCTAGGTTACACGCGAAAGTATCTAATACTGAACACATACACGTACCACACTGGCCTGTGTAGAATAATTTGTGTGTACATAGTAAGATGTCCATATTGGAAAAGGCTATACAGGGTAAAGTACCCGTATACTTTGTACTAGCACATGGACAAGATTACTCAAAGAGTTCGCAAGTTATCACGAGTGTACCGAGAAATAAAACACTCATATTACCAGTTAACATAGGTGAACAATTGAGTTATGATGCGGCTCAAGAACTTGCTAAAAGATTCTCATCCAGGCAAAAACTGTCAAATTTCCTTTCGACTCTACCAAAGCAATTCACTGTGTTAGATTATGGATCACAGTTTCCGGATACACTGCTTAAATTCCATGATCCACATTTCTGGACTGGCATACAGAAATTACCATACAAGAAATTTGAGATGGGTCTAGATAAACGAATACACGTAGAGAAAAACACGCACATGAAAGGTACATCTCCGACCATGTCGCCAAGAAAAAAGCTATCCACGTTTCTTAATGAATCGCCAGAAGAAGCGTTATACATAATAGCTTCATGTAGAGGTGTAAAGGGTGTTCCAGCTAACCAAATCCGCGCAACATCAACCATACCCGCACAAAGAACGTCTGCACAAAAGCGTAAACTGGAGAGTGTTAAACGTGAAACTGAAAGAAAATCAAAAAAGAGATACACACCACCAACTGGAGATACGAATAAGAATAATTCCAAGAAACGAAAACTCGAATCAACCAAAAAGAGAAAACGAACACCGAGTGAGACATCTAAAAAGAAACCAAAGGTATACAACGAAAATGAGTTGGCAAATAATTTGTCTAAACTGAAAATTTAATTACAAAAAACTTTTTTTTATTTTCTACACTTTTTTCTTTCAAAAGAAAGTTTAAAAAAAAATATTTTTTTTTCAAATGAATCCCTGTCTAACCATTTCGATTTCCTCGGCTATTTTAACACATCTCATGTTTAGGTTACGTATAAACAATGATCTAAACATGTTTTCAACCTCCATGTATGCTTTACATATAGTCATGAGTTCACTTTTTGAACCTACCATAGCTTCGAATGTCTCGGCCGTATAATCATCTAAGTATATGAAATGTGTTTCATAATGGTGTTTGAGTGCTTCACTAACTACATTAGGTGTGACTCTACGTAACATTTTAACATTCTTTATAGCCTTATCAAGCATTTTAATCTCATTCTCCTTAATATGTATATCCGTATATCTCATTCTATTTTCATAAGCAGTATGGAAATGCAAACGCGCTTCATCGTCTATACCTAGATGTTCTAAAATCATACCTTCTGGAAAAAGACTCCGAGCCGAAATAGTTTCTGTTGTATTTTCTGTTTCAGACTTATAAATATCACGCATGGTGTTACATAACTCAAGATAATCGCCATCGGGCATCTTATCCGAGTGTTTGTCTATGATTCGCATCACATTCTTGAGATCATCTTCCATACTTATACCATACACGGATCATTTCTTTAGTTAATCTACAGTTAAGGGAGGGGCATCTTCGATGACCTCCATTTCATACACGTTTTCTTTCTGTGTGGGTCTTATTACAACTATTCTACACGTTTTCACTCCCATCATCATAACTCCCGATGCCTGTGGTGATGGAGGTGGAAGAATTATAGGTTTACACAAAAGAGAATACATTTGATGTAACAGTATAAAAAAATAAACCGAGTGTGTCGTAAGATGCTTCTTAAAGAACTGAAAGATCACTACACATTGATACGAGACGAGGTCTCTTCGCTCCCTAAAACATTCATATCAGAAACACCTCGCAAAGAGGGTGAATGGGTAGGATCGGAACACCTCAAAAATGTAGTAGAATTATACACATCTGGTAAACACGGATGGCTGAAAGGTGGACAGGACCATGTCGCCGAAGACTGGATCAGTTGGCCACTCATATGGGATGGTAAACCAGTGATTGGTAACTGCGAAATGTGTCCAGATACATGTAAGCTTCTTTCATCAATAAAGGGTATCAATGTCGCCGGATTTTCATTGATGAAGGGAGGTGTAAAACTAAAATCACACACTGACTATGTTGGACCTAACTACAAATTTACGTATCATTTAGGATTAATCGTACCATACGGATATTGTATTTTACATCACTCAAAGAGTGGTGACACTATAGAGGAAAATGGGAAACATATCATACTTGACGCACGAGAGCCACACTGGGCCGAAAATCTATCAGAAGAAGACAGAATAATATTATACATGGAATTAAACTAAATATCTATATTAACTATACTACTTCTTGAAAAATTTACACGTGTAAAAGGTGATTTTGCCGTCTTTCCACCCTTAGAATTCAACCATTTTATAATACCATCCTTGTTATATACACGTTTTACAACACCGTTTGTCTGTAGCGCTTCATCAACTATATACACTCTCTTAGATCTCTGTATATTGTTTTTGTTTACCTCTGTGAAATTAGAGTTTATAAATTTTACATTTTTGGACACACTTGGCGTGTTAGATTCACTCAAAACGAGGAGTTTGTTTCTCAATTGTTCGTCTGTGAGTGTAACAATTTTTGGGTCTCGTGGTAAATTTCGTTCTTCTCTAGCTAGACGAACGGATTTGAGTAGTTCGCTTCTAGGTAGAGCGCTTAGGTTTACCATTATAATACACGGAGATAATAAGTATTATGCATACTTTGTATTTAAACTTTTAATAAAATCACTATGTTTCTCGTCTGATATTTTAAGAAACTCTTCATATTTACACGCGTTTAAATTCGCTTTGAATGCTTTTACCAAATATCGATCCATCCTCTTTGTGTATATTTTACTCTTCTTATTGAGTAACCATAATTTAAAGCGTTCTTGTAAAGTGAGTCTTTTTTTAACGTACCCATGAATACTCATCTTATTATAGTATGTATACTATTTTCTAAGCTCTCACACCCCGCCGGTGAATATCCATGAGGAGATTGCACAATTCTAAGTATTTCCCTTCCGGAAGGCCACAGTCTTCAATCACAGCGAGGGCCTTATGAAGGTTGGTCACCCTTTCTTCAACTGGAGCTACGGGCACGGCAGTGGCTTGACGCTGTTCAATTCTCTCGCGCTCACGCGCACGTTCAGCGATTGTCGTGGTGCCCCGGCGTTCTGCACAGCGTATCTCTTCCCAAACATATGCAGTCATTTGCCGACGAGCTTCTGTAGAGTGACCTCTCGTGCGTCGCAATTGGTGCATCATGTCTTCCGGATACCCATTGATTTCTCTGTCCAGCATTTTGAGCATATCAAGTCTATTGTTTTTGATAGTAGCCAATTTAACTGTGTTTTCAACGCCCGTCAAACCAGTGGAGCGACCCTTCCACATTTCAATAACCTTCTTGAGTGTATTGATATTACCGGTAGAGATGGCATATTCAAAATGTCTCGGATACCAGTCTCGGAATCTGTGGCGAAAATCGTTGTAAATTAACTCAATCTTTTGAACGTGTTCAGACTTGATGGTCTCTTTAAAAAGACTGTTCAAGTCTACAACATCGACAAAAGCAATTATGAAAGAAGTTGGGATATGCATGATCACCTGTCTCAACAAAGTGATGTCATTATGCCTGACGGAGGCATAACCCAAATGACGAATGACGCTCATTCTGGTCTCATGGTCCAGAGTTTCGATATCGCGGAAAAAGGAATAGAATTCGCTATTCCATCCATTTTGAGCACAGGGATAGATTTCACCCACAAAGGACCTGGGGCAGCCAGCTTCTTTGAGGAAGTTGTAGATTTCTCGCTGTTTGTGGCGAGCGGCGGTTTCCATAGCATTCTTGGATTTCTTGTAGTTGAAGGTCTTGAGACACTCGAGGTGCCCCTCCTTGATAGCAGATAAGCAGGTTTTGCAGTATTGGCAGCGCATTTTTTTTTGAAGTGACTTTTTGTAGTGCTTAACCCGACTTAGGTATATTTTTTCGTCATCTTTTTGTAAAATTCATCGTACCTATCCTGTACCTTTTCAGCTCGTTGTCCGAGCATCTCAGCAGCTTTGGTGAGTTCCTTCAACTTCTTCTGTTGGGCAAGTGGCACTTTGCGCGCCTTTTCCCACGCTTTATATAATTTTTCGGAACTAGTAACATAATCTTTTGAGAGTTTTTTGTGTTTTGCGATTTCTTGTGTGTCCATCTTTGCGATGACTTTCTTAAAGAGTGGCATTGGATTACCAGCTCCAACTATTTTTCGCCATCCTGCCGGTTTTCTCATTGCCATGTTTACAGTAGAATTACAAAAAAGTTTAAGCCGTCACACCCGACTTATGCAAGTCTTACGTTAGCGGATTCTCCACCTTCCCCACCCATACCAACTGAACCACCTTTACCACCCATACCACCTCGTATGTTTATTTTACGAACAACATTGTGTTCACTTCTCTTAGAATTGTTATTTACATACTTTGGTACCGTATTATGCATACCAGTTCCAGCTATGGAAACTCCTATGGGTTTACCAACTTTACCGTTCATCCCACGGTTACCCCCGTTCCCACCATTTCCACCATGTATAAGAACTTGTGTATGAACTCTATTTCTTTTATACTTTTTGAGTGGCCTACCCTGTTCAAGCAGTTTTTGGTTTAGTTGGTCATTCGTGAGTCCGGTTGAACTCCCATTTAACAGGCGTTCGCGTATATTTCTTGATTTCAATAATAGAAATATTTTATCGTCTTTGTTTGTCGCGTTCGAACGCATAACATTTTCTATTTTCGAACGTGTACCGGGACTCTCACCAATAAGCATACCCTTTATCTTACGTATATCAGCGTTATCTGGTCTATAATAATTTGTAATTTTTGTAACAAATTCAGCATCTGTCTGGTTCATCATGCTCGGCAACAATTTCATATGTGCTTGTTCTTTGAGTGCCCGATTTATCATGGCGTGTTTTTTGTTGTTTGTGAGTGAAGATCTTGAATACCAATCGTACCATTTTCTCAAACGCTCCACATTTATAACCAATCGATTTGGCTTCGCGGCTACCATATCAGCAAACTCTCTGAATGTTTTTTTCTGAACTCCTCCGACTGCGTTAGCATAGGATCTACTCATTTATAATACAAAAATATTTTAGTTTGGTTACACATATCTACATCATCTTACATTTTATATATGGTACTACACCACAGCGGTGGTTCTAAATGAATTTAACGAATTCTATGTCACCTCTCTTAACCATCTTCGTCGTCATTGGGTTTATGAATACATTTGTGTTTCCATTAAGAGTGTATACGTCGTGAATATTTTTGATGTCATTTCTACGTTTGTATATGTGTTCTTCACCCTGTCTCGTACGCACGTTCGCTAATTTTTTAAATGTATTTACCGTCATGTATGTCGCCGGACGATTGGCATTTCTGATTCTCATGGCAGTGTTACCAGGTTTGAAGTTTACATACGAAATAGAATTAGACGCACCGTTATTTGGTATTCCCTGATTTATATATCTGATTGGAACACGGGGTACATATTTCCAACGATTATAATAGTTTTTAACGCTCATTTTTCCGTTAAGGTTATTATTTAAACCATCACTATTATACTCTATCCGCGCGTAATTACGCAATTTCAATATACTCTCGGGAATATTTATTTTTCTTTGATGACTGACTGCTAAATTGACCAACTCATTCATGTTACCTATATTTTTTGGTAAAGAATCCAGTTCCCGAACACCAAATAATTTTAATGACTCCAATTTTTTCAATTTAGTGATACTATCCGGTAATCTTTTCAGGTATTTATTATACGATAAATCCAACATCTCGAGTTTTTGTAATTGACCAATATCCTTCAGCTCGTTTGGATCGCGTATCCGATTATCCCGAAGATTCAAGTGTGTTAATTTTGGAAATTGAAAGAAGAACGCGTCTGGAAATTTGGATATGTGTAAACCTTCTAACGTCAACTCTTCCAAATTCTTTGCTTTCGATACATCTTTAAGAAGATTTGCCCGCTGTCCGTTCGTGTGAGAGACGACTACCGAGTCGGGATCTCGCGCCTCTATACGTAACAGTTTGAGAACTAATGGATCCGAAATATTAGAGATGGGTTCAATATTCGTGTTAAATTTATGAACTATAGCATCCAATCTTTCTAATTTTAATTTTTTCAAAAGGTCTCCCCGGAATTTACGAACCTTGCCTAGTATGTAAACATTCTTAAGTGTGGGGCTATTAACCATCTCTTGTGTAGGAAATTCACTTACTATTGAATTCGAATGAATGGTTACAGTTATAACCCCTTTCATGTAACCCTTATTTTTGAAAATATCATCATCCTTGATAACTAATGTTTTGCCTTTGTTTAAACGATATGATCGATTTTTGTTAGACATTTATACTATATATTCACAAAAAAATAGAATATCTATGCTACTACACCCCGCTTGTGTACATCCATGAGGAGGTTGCACAGTTCTAAGTATTTACCTTCCGGGAGGTCACAGTCTTCGATGATGGTGAGAGCCTTGTGGAGGTTGGTCACTCGTTCCTCGTTGACTTCAACTTGAGCAGCTCTCTCTTGAATGCGTTCAGCATCAAAACCGTGTGTCGCTGCCCAATCCTTCAGGTTTCGTCTACCCCACTGTCTCGCACCCGGAGTTGAGTCACACGTCGCAAAAAAGTCTGCCGGCCATTCGGGACAAACTGCATGAATCGTCTGTATTTCAATAATTTTATTGTATCGAATGCAATAATTCTTCCAGCCAATTGACACATTTTCACTACCACCGGTAAACCAGAAATGGTTGAACAAGCTCCAAGTATTTGCGTTGCCGGGGTTGTTGTAGCTGAGAATGAGTTTCGCCACGGAGTCCCAGCAGTGCACATCGATTCGCTCGAATACATATCTGAAAGTATCCATAACCATGTGAAAGCGTGCGCAATATTTCTTATTCTTGAAGATCATCTCCACCAATCTGCGACCATTATTCATCCACGCGCTCGGCCATACAGTACTACCGGGGTTAAACGTTCGCTCAACCCACATAATCATACCAAGTCGTAGGCTAAACACCGCACATTCCATGAAATCGACCATATCCTTGCGCGTAGCATCGTTGGTAGTTCTCGGCTTCAAGTATGGATACATTTGAGGACACAAATTAATGTCACCAGACTTGATGGCGAGTTTGAAGAGGGCAATTCTTCTCGGATTGGAAGATTCAGAAACAGCTCTGAGAATGTATGGATACCATGCTTCACCATTATGTTGAACAGCATGCGTCGCAATTTCGTAATCACTTGGTTTGATGAGATGTTCACTTTCCATCGCACATTTAAACATTTCCAGTCTGTTCTTTTTCACGCATTTGATGATCGTGTCGGTTTGGGTTCCGTCCACGATACATCTGGTAAAGCATGGAAGACAGTCATTGTCTATCGCAGTGTTCAAGTTACAGTTGTTGCAGGGCATCTTTTTTTTGAAGTGAATTATTACAAGATCTAATCCGACTTAGGTTAAATAAAATGTGGATTTATAATAAAAATGAACGTCGCACTCGAAGCTATACTTAGATCATTTGCGGTGTTCCTAGGTGTATTTTTCACCGTGACGTGGGGGCGAAAGAGTAAACCCGCATGGGACATAGCACCAATAGTACTTTCTATAATGTTAGCTCTTCTACTTGCATTCACACAGAATATTGAACTGTAAACTTCCACCTCCGAGATTCACACAGCAGTTTAAAGTGTAACATATATTAGTTAGTAATGACAATAACACATTATCAAATTTACGGCGAAAGATCAAGTGGCACTAACATTTTAGATTGTAGTTTAAACCAAAATTTTGATGCAATAAATGTGTTTTCAGAAATAAAATGTGTCACAGATAGAATATTTAGAAAATACGGACACAAACATTGGTTTGGCAATAATTTGGATTTATCAGATACAGATAATACACTTTTTATATGCATAGTAAGAAATCCAATAGACTGGTTAAAATCTTTGTTTAGAAAACCGAGATGCTTATATGATTCAATGACCGAATCACCGGAATCATTTTTATATGGAAAAGTTGAGTCATCTTGTTACATTTACTCGGAAATGAAACCAATTGATGGATTTTTAACAAATAAAGAAGTTAACCCAGAAACAGGTCTAAAGTACAATAATATATTTGAACTTAGACATGAAAAAATTAAATGGATGATTGAAGATTTACCAAAGTTGGTTAAAAATCACATAATTATCCGTTACGAAGATTTAATTAGTGACTTTCAAGGCACAATGGAATTAATAAAAAACAAAGGATTAAAACCCAAATCAAATATAGAAAATGCTATAAATGCAACTAAAACTTGGATGAAGCGGGATGGATATAAAAATAGTAAACTTAAATTTGCACAACCGGACCCAAAAATACGAATGGGAACACCGGTCAAGTGTAACAGCAAAGCATTTAATTTCGAACTAAAAGATTACCCAAAAGAATATATATATTATGAAAAGTTACTTGGTTATTATAACTAAAGTTTGCTCAGATATTTAGAACCAACCTTCTTCATGAATCTGTGTTTTTCTTCCCGGCTATCGAAGATGATTTTAAATCCATTACCAAAATATGGTTTGGGTGCGGGTTTATAGTAGTCTTCTAATTCATCATCTGACTCTTCGAAAACATAATCCGGATCTGGGTTTCTAGTACGTCTAACACGCATATTTCTTATTAAATGATACGTACTTGACTTTATCTGAGTTTAAAGATGTACATCTATACATCTTTAAATGAAGACAATCATCATAGCTCTTCCAGGAAATCAATTTTCGGGTGCATTTTTACGAAACTGGACAAATGCACTTTTATATCTACAAGGAAAGGGTTACAAAGTCATGACGGTAAATGACTATAGTAGCTTTGTTCCATTTTCAAGAATGAAAACTCTTGGTCTTAACACGCTCAGAGGTATTGACCAAAAACCATTTAATGGGGAAGTCGATTACGACGTGTGGGTCACTATAGATAGTGACATATTTTTCATACCGGAACAATTGGAACAGTTAATAGAAGATACCGACAAACACCCAATAGTATCAGGTATTTACAGAATGATAGACATGAAACACTACGCAGCAGTAAAAACGTGGAACGCAGATTATTTCAAGAAGCATGGATCGTTTAAATTTTTGCGCGTGGAAGATTTAGAAGGTGCACCGAATTATATGAAAGTGGCGTATAATGGTATGGGATTCATGGCTGTAAAACGAGAGGTACTCGAAAATATGAAATACCCATACTTTCATAGGGAATTACAAGTATTTGAGGCAGACGATGGTACAGTCATACACGAAATGTGCTCAGAAGATGTGTCGTTTTGTAAAAATGCTAAAGATGCCGGGTACGACATCATTGTAAACACTGAACTAAAAGTAGGACACGAAAAGGAACTTGTAATTTAAAACCTGATTCTCAATGGTGGTAAAGGTATGTCATCAAACGAATTCACGGTTGCTGTATTTGAGGATGCACCCACTAGATTCTCGAGGAACGTGCGAGTATTTGATATGGGTACAGATACATCATCAAATCTCGCCATTCTTGAACGAACTAAATCACGCTTCATCTGTGTGATTTCTTTGCGCAGCGTTTCATTTTGTTCCATTAATTCTAAATAGTCATTCGTTAAATTAAGTATGTAATTGTCTCTCACGGTATCACCGGAAGCGTACAAACGTTTGAGATTATCACATATTTCGAGATACACATTTTCGGGGAGGTCAGTTTTGTGTTCGTCCACAAGGGACATGATACTTCTGATAGGATCCATTTTTAATTATTACACACAAATCTTTTATTCTCCTTCACTTTCTAACATGATGCGCAACCGTTCTTCTATACTCTGACCATTCTCTTCACACACCTCGAAGTCGGCATCAGCTGTATCCGGATCAAAAATATCCCCGTGATTTTCACATAATTCACAGACCACACCTTCTGTTGGCGACTCACCTATGGGGTGATTGTGCACAGGTACTTCCTTTTTTTTGATATCTTTTTTAACTCTCGGCTTTTTCTTTCGTGCAGGTACCTCATTTTCAGAGGTAGAAGCCTGTTGAACCGGGGGTGGCTTGTCGTGCTTCTCACACACATCTTTACCCGGTTTTGCTCTGCATTTACACCTGTTTCCACTAGATACAGCAACCGCGTTACATTGCACCCTTGGTTCGACTGGATCTTTGGGCATTCGTTTTTTCGTTTTCATTTCTTCTCGGATACATTTAACTTCTTCGTGAAGTTGTTTGTTCTCGACCCGAAGCGTTTTCACTTCTTCGATGAGAGACTTGATGAGATCGGTGATGTCGGCCATTTTGAGTTTGAGTGACTTATTTTATCATACCACTCGCATCGACTTAGGAATTCTTTTCTCAGTAATTTTAATGATCGATCGACCAGTGTCACTTGTTCTCGTTGAAGCCATATTGATAGGATTACTGACATTGGCTATATACACGGGCGTATCTAAAGTCGTGAAAGATGCACGGGCGCTCGTACTTACAGGAGCACTCGTCCACCTCTTTTTTGAATATTCTCCAATGGGAAATTTAAATGAACGTTATTGCAAATATTTATTAAAAGCCTAATATTGAACCGAGAACTCTATTATTTCATCCGTACTTGAGCTCTAAAAGGGTTTCAGAGGCTATACCTTCATCTACATGTGATTTACAACACCCATATTTAGATGATTTATGCCAACACCCAGGATATTGACATTTAGGCCTCGTCTTCACTGTCGTACGTATACTTTCTTCTTTTTCTCGGTAGTTCGTCTTCATCGTGTTTGATTTCCCCATCTTCAGTATCCGATTCGGTCTCCGATTCGGTCTCCGATTCAGTCTCCGATTCGGTCTCAGATTCCGAATCGGTCTCAGACTCACTTGGGTAGTCGATAAGAGGTAAATATTCTTCGAGTGCTTCCCAATCAACCCACTCAGATAACTCGTTATACTTGATGAATTCTTTCAATTGCCCCTTTTCCTTAATACCCCACGTATTCTTTGCAATATCAACCCAATAATCAAGTGATTCTTCGTCAATTTGAATAGGGTACAAATTTACCTCATCTTCGTCGCTACCACCCTGTAATTTAACGTGTTCACAGTACATATCATACATGTACTCTAACACGCCGGTGTTAGGCATACTTGCATCTTCCAAGAAATTTTCATGACCAAATGTCAAGAAATGAACTTGGCCATATGATGCATTTAGTTTTTCCTTTAAAATACCCATGTAGCACAGGTGACTTTTTGAATTATGGGGAATGAGCTTTTCCGGAAAATTATGACATTTCAATGCCCACACCTCCGTGTCTACACCGGTCATTCTGGTCATCAAATCATCCAAATAGGAAAGACGACAGAGAGTCGTGCAATGCTTAACAAGTTCAAGGCAGAGGCTCATTGTTTCTATCTATATCATTTACGTTTGATTTGTTTAAGTGTATTATTAAAAGTCAATTCTAGATGCAAGTCTACCGAAGGTCGATTTCTTAAAGATCTTTTCTCGTTGTTCGAAATCTCTACAACGCTCTACAATTTCGTAAAGTCTTACCTGGGCTTCCATGAGTTTATCGTCGTGAGTAAATTCCGTGTGTCTAGTTGAAGGTCTCCAACTTGAAAATTTGCTGTAAAAACGTTCCTTCTCAATATTTCGATTTTCAATTTCCTTGAAGCGTTCAATTTCAGAACAGCATACCATATATTCGTTCATTCGGTCATTGAGTGTTTGCATTTTTAATTCGTGCATTCGTAATCTCACAAGATCAATTGCGGGATCATACATCGAAGAGTCTTCTTCTCCGTAAATTTGGTGTACACGAAGAGTTTTGAGAATGATACCCAGATCCCTGAAGCTCATGTCGTAAATGGAGTGATTGTTTTTTTGGTGCATCCGGACACCGCATCTCTTGTTGGATGACCTTTTTCCAAATTTCGATTTGGATGTCTGTACACAGAGATCTCGTGGCTTGACAGAACGCAAGGCGGAAATCATGGGTCGTGCAACCATCTTGCATTATATACTCACTAATCCTTTATAAGTCTTTGGAAATTGAAGTGTAATCTCTTCACCAGCCTCGTTTATGGCCGTGACTATCTCGTAACCTTCTTTGGTATGGTCGGTTTTTATGTCGTAGCTGATTGTCTTAGGAATAAAAATGTTAAATAATCTGTCGTATAGACTCATTCTTCTTTCTTCTTACTGAGATGTTCTTCTTCGAGTTTTTTCTTCTCACTCTGTATAGTTCTCAGAAATCGCTTAGGATGCTCTGAAAGAGACGCCCACCTAAAGTCGTCGATTGAATATTCAATATATTCCGGTACGTGTGCTACAAACACAAATACACCCTTTGCGACCCTGAAGATCCAAGTTGTCGCTAAAGCGTAACAAAACGCTCGTGGATAAAGCCACCACATATACGTGTTTATGTTATGCTTTTTTTATCTAACTTAATTACAAGATGAATCTTCATGAAGTACCGAAGAAGATCCAGTACATAACAGTCGATTCAGAATTCGTAAAAGGATCAAACAATGCATTTACGATTGATTTTTCTTTAGATTCAAATGTACACATGGAAGACATGACTAAAGTCATAGGATTCAAAATAGTTGACTTTTATGTGACACAGGTTGGGGAGAACGATTCAAATGGAGCAACTGATGTATCAAAATACATAGATGTTGTGTGTGAAGATATACCAAAACGAGCACAAATACTCGATGAAAGAAATGGACAAATACTCGCACGCATACCACTCGAGAGAAGTTTTACAGGGAGTAACTCATTCATAATGAGGGATAAACAATGGAGATCATTTCACAGAGAAACCTCTCTATTTAACCCTATATCAATACAAAAAACAAATTTCAAGTTATACGAATCACAAGGAGATGGAGACTATGAATTACTTAAACCAAGTGTATCATTTTATATGATAATTGAAATAACAACTATAGACGTAAAAGAAAAACCAAGAAACAAGGAGGTACAGATATTACAGGCGTTAGATCGTCTGATGGACAAAATAGACGACCTTAATCATAACGTTAAAAAATTACCAGATGCAGAACAATTGGAGAAAGCTAGAAAGGAAACAAAGAAATACCCATTTAGCTATCTCATGGTGATGGTAGTGTTAATTTTAGGAGGTGTATATTACATTACTTCAAAACAGTCTCCCCAGTCGCAACCTTCTTTTTAGTCGTCTTTCGGACAACCTTCTTCACAGGCTTTGGAGCTTCCTCAACTGGAGCTGGAGCTGGAGCTGGAGCTGGAGCTGGAGCTGGAGCTGGAGCTGGAGCTGGAGCTGATTCAGCCTTCTTTACTGGAGCTGGAGCAGCAGGCTTTGCACCACTGTCAATCTCATCAACCAATCGCATCAACAAACCATACACGTGTTTCTTGTTGATTCGAAGAGTATTCATTTCATCTCTGATTTCTTGTCTGAGAGCTTCCATTATAATATACATAAAGGAAATATTATCTTTAAACATAATGATAGTCATAGGACCGACTCTTCTGAGTGGAATAGGGCAACATGCTAAGAAATACACAGAGATGTTCCCTGATTGGAAATATGTGGAAATGAGTGAAACAATACCCGAATGCGACAATGCGTTTATATTTGCGCTTCCTATTCAATTATGGTTTGATAAAATTATTGAATTAAAATCAAAGATAAAACATTTACATTGCATGACTGTATGCGAAACAGAAACTGTGCACGAAGACTATGGTAAATTATTTGATTTATTTGAACGAATTGCAGTTCCAAGTGAATTCTGTAAAAAAGTATTTTCGAGGCAATTTCCGAATAAGGAATTCTATGTTATACGTGCACATATACCACAACACGATGTGTATAGATTCTATCACATAGGAAATATAATGGACCAACGTAAAAATTTCAAGGATATACTTGAATCGTTTATTCGCCTGAATAAACCAAACGCAAAACTAATCGTAAAAGCTACATGTAATCAGCCAGTCAAAATAAACTTACCAAATGTAGAGGTAATAAATGGACTCATATCAGATGAAGAAATGGACAGAATACACAGAATGTGTGATTGTTATGTAAGTTTTTCAAGTTCAGAAGGTGTAGGAATGGGTGCAGTGGAAGCGGCAATCAGGGATAAACCAGTTATTATTACTGATTACGGTGCGGCACCCGAATACGTAAAAACACCGTATACAATAGAGTGCGGACTTCAAGAGCTGCAGAATGACGACTTCTTGTTTAAAAGGGGTATGCGATGGGGCAAACCTAACAAACAACAACTCGCGGAATTTATGGAAGACGTGTATGAGAAACGATTGAGATATATGGATCACTCACATACGAAACACATGGTGAGTAAGGAAAACGTCTCACAACAATTCATCGATGATGTAATTGGTAAGGAAAACAATGAGACCCGTGAGAATAGCACCTGAGGCGATCGCACCCTTTTGAGCGATTAACATGGACACGATATCATCGACAAATCCAACGTTTGTTGGCTTCTTTACTGTATCTGGGACAATCTTGGCGATAGCTACATAGAGAGCCATTGCTATTACAACTGGACGAAGTGTCTCTTGGTCTAACATTTATAGTACACTAATATTTTATCTTCGGTTGATGTTTTTTGCAGAAACCGCCACATGTAGCCTTAAATCCACACGGCTTTCCAGCCAAAGTCGTTGCTCGACAAGTGTGTACCGTGTGTCTTTTTTCTACAATTCGCTCAGGCTCTTTGTCTATGACTTGAATGATTCTACTTTGTTTGTCTTTTTTGAGTTGTGCATACTTTTGCTTCATCTTCCAGGTTGCGTTTGCGAGTTTCTTGCATCTATCAGTAGGTGAATTCACCCGGTACATGCGCATGGCGTCAGTGAGGCACTGTTCGTAGGACATCTTTAGAATGCTTTGATTAACAAGGTGGTGGGGGCTGACTTAGGTTAATTATACTTAATAGAAAACCAAACAGCTAATGTGAATCTATTCGTTTTTGTCGATATTTCATTTACACCGTGTACATAACCAATATGAGATGGAAACATTACCAATTTACCTTTTTTTGGTTCAATCGTTATACCAAGTTTAGGGAAATATGTTTCTCCACCTTCATAATCATCATTGAGATATAAAATAGCTGAATAAACTCTAGATACACAATAATCGTATGCACGACCAGTTGTAATGTCTATGATGTCACAATGTGGATCCATCTTCTGACCATTATACCATGTAACAACTGATGAATAATCAACAATCAAATCCTCTTTGTATACATCCCTTGCTTTAAGTAAAATTTCATTGGCAATATCTTTAGCAGTATCTGTGGGAAAGTGTTCTACATTTCTAGACCTATTAGCAAAGAAATTTTGTTCCTTTTCAGCTTCTATAGTTGGTGTATATTCAATTTCTTTTACTATAGTATCGCACAGTTCACTAGACACGAAATCTTCTATCTCTACTAAATTACTCATGTATACTATAATATACATGTTTCTTTAAATATTACAATCATACCAATTTTTAATTGGTGTGTTTAAATTATAATCAAAGACCCCTGCCTTTGTTTTTAAAAAATCGCTTAAGTGGAAGTCTCGTTTATTAAAAGTAAGGTATAAAAACATGGGTCGGGTTATAAGTAACGATATACATGTTTCATTTGTATATGATGCGTCACAACTGAAACTTAAACTCACGACGTATGGCGAAGAAGCTCGTGAAAAATTCATCCGAATGTCCGCTAAATATGGGTTTAATCCACATGTTTTCCGCGTTGAAGTCGAAGTGCGTGCGAGTGGTAAGACAGCTGGTATGACAGATACGTACTATTATGGAGAGGGTAAGAGGTTTCGTTCATTAAAGGAAATTGAGAGATTTTATAATCCGATACCAGTATCTGATGAAGATATAGAAAGCTATATTATGTCTAGGTACTTTTCTAATTTTGACTCGGTTATAAGATACACGATCAACCTGTGTGAGCCATCTGCCGCCCGATCTGGAGTTCAGCCGGATATATTTCCGTTTATTGAAGGTGCACACGTAGTCACACATTTCGATTCAAAAGGGAATCGCAGAACCATGTGTATTCACCCATGTAATTCGGGTATCAGACATTATGGCCGCGTGGGGTGGCAACATGCATATGCTTGCAGATGCCCTATGCATATAAATTCTAGTTACTGGAGACGCTTGACCTCCAAGGTTCTTTCAGACAGACAAAATTTTTTAAAATATAAAAATAACAATTACATTGAAACTGTCATAGGAATGACATACGATAAATATTTGATATATATGAGAGATAGATTTGTTTCTACATTTCAGGGTATTTTACCAGAACATGAATTCACTTTAACCCCCGAAAAACTCATAGAATCAAAATATGTTATCGATGAGTTCCTACCTCGATGCTACGGTAAGAAATTCAAAAACAGAAATGACATTTCTATTTTTTTGGCTAAAATATTTAATTTTAAAAATACACAATATCTCATTAGAAACAAAGACCATGCGGTAACTTTGGGGGTTGATGTAAATGAAAATAGGTACTTGATCAACGATTGTAAGAATGGGTCAATCTTGTCAGATGCACTTGAAAATTTTGAAAAAATAGTGCCTTCCGACGCAGCCGTGGCGTATTTCAATGACGTTGTAATAAAATTCGGTGATTGATTCGACTAAAGACCCCCACCTTTGTTTTTAAAAAATGGCTTAAGTGGAAGCCTCGTTTATTAAAAAGTAAGGACAATGAGCGAAAGTATCCAAAAACTCACACACGTGGAACATATATTGAAGAGACCAGACTCATATGTTGGTCCTGTGTCTCGCGTTGGTGAGCAGTATTGGGTCAAGGAAGGTGATGGATTTGAAAAGAAAACAGTCATCTATGCACCAGCACTTCTCAAGATTTTTGACGAAATTCTTGTTAATGCGATCGACCGTAATTCACTCTATCCGAAACAGGTAACGTCAATCTCAGTCAACATTGACCGGGAGAAAGGTGAAATCAGTGTTGAGAACAACGGGCCTCTCGGGGGTATCGCAGTGAAGGAACATGAAAAGGAAAAGATTTGGAATCCAGAACTCACGTTTGGGCATCTTCTCACGAGTACAAACTATGATGATTCACAGCGGCGCGTTGTTGGTGGTAGAAATGGATACGGTGCAAAGCTCACGAATGTGTATTCGAGCAAATTCTCCATCAAAATTAAGGACTCTGAAAACAACACGACGTATACACAAGAATGGACGGATAACATGAAAACGTGTGAAAAGCCAAAGATGCGTAGCTACTCGGGGACGACGTCGAGTGTCTGTGTGACGTTTACACCTGACTGGTCAAGATTTGGTATGAAAGGAATGGATGATCACATATTCAAAATCTTTGAGAAGCGTGTTTATGACGCAAACATCTGTACGACACAGGGGTGTAAAGTCAAGTTTCAAGGTGAAGCTCTTCCGAAGACGGCATTCAATGAATATGCCAAGATGCACACAAAATCTGACGAAGTTTGCCTGTTTACGTCGGATAGATGGTCCGTGTGTGTCGCTCCATCCGAAGATGGTTTCGAACAGGTGTCTTTCGTCAATGGTATCTGTACGACGAAAGGTGGGAGTCACGTGGATCACGTAGCGGGTATCCTTGCGTCAAATATCATTGATGAAATGGCGAAGAAGATCAAACTCAAACCACAACAAGTGAAGAATGCATTCATGGTATTCGTAAAAGCGACGCTCGTCAATCCTACATTCAGTAGTCAAGTCAAATCTGAGTGTACACTCAAACCACAAGAATTTGGGAGCAAATTCGAGCCGACGAAGAAGCTTATCAAAGACATTCTCAAAACGGGTGTTCAGTCTGAATTGATGGCACTCTCCAAATTCAAAGAGATGAAGGAGCTCCAAAAGTCTGACGGTGCACGAAAGTCTAAAATCACTGGTATTCCAAAGTTGGATGATGCAAACAAGGCAGGAACGCAACAATCTGGGAAATGTACTCTCATCATCACAGAGGGTGATTCTGCTAAGTCTCTCGCAGTTGCGGGTCTTTCAGTGGTTGGAAGAGATTATTACGGTGTATTTCCACTCCGGGGAAAATGTAAGAATGTGAGAGATGCGTCGGTCAAACAGCTCACAGAGAACAAGGAGTTTAGCGACCTCAAGAAGATTCTGGGTTTGCAACAGGGTAAAGTATACACGTCACTTAATGAACTCCGCTACGGGAGACTCATGATTATGACGGATGCTGATACAGATGGGAGTCATATCAAAGGTCTCGTACTTAACATGATTCATTACTTTTGGCCAAGTTTACTTGACCTAAATTTTGTGGTGAGCATGGTCACACCCATCATCAAGGCGACAAAAGGGTCTCAAACAATGTCTTTCTACACGGATTCTATGTTTAGACTCTGGTACGGAAACGGAAAACCTGGATGGAAAATTAAGTATTACAAGGGTCTCGGTACCTCTACATCTGCAGAGGCGAGAGAGTATTTCAAGAATATTGAAAAGCTCACGGTCAAGTTCGACACCGATGAAAAAACGGATGATTCTGTGATACTCGCCTTTGATAAAACAAAGGCTGATTCTCGAAAGACGTGGCTCTTGGAAAGCACCGAAAAGGAGAGTTCGGAGCTTGAGATACCATATGGAAACATCGAAAGAATTAACATTACGGAATTCATTCACAAGGATCTGGTAAATTTCAGTCTCGCAGATTTGAAGCGATCCATCGCACACATGTGTGACGGCCTCAAACCTTCTCAAAGAAAAGTCATGTATTCATGCTTCAAGAAGAATTTGACGAATGAAATGAAGGTTGCGCAGTTGGCGGCGTATGTTGCAGAAACATCGGCGTACCATCACGGAGAGGTATCACTCGCAGATACGATTGTAAAATTAGCACATAATTTTACAGGTTCAAACAATATCAATCTCCTCGAACCATGTGGTCAGTTCGGTACGAGACTCATGGGTGGTAAGGATGCGAGTCAAACGAGGTACATTTTCACGAAGCTCACAAAGGATGCGAGAAAGCTCTTTGATTCACGGGATGATGCAGTACTCAATTATCTTGACGACGACGGGCGACCAATCGAACCGGAATACTATGTACCGGTCTTACCGACCGTTCTCATTAATGGAACAGAAGGCATTGGAACCGGTTTCAGTTGCTATGTTCCACCGTTTAACCCAAAAGACATCTGTGAAAACATAGAGCGAGCTATTTCCGGGCAGTCGCTCAAAGAAATGAAACCGTGGTTTGATAAATTCAAGGGTCGTGTTTTCAAAAACGAGGATGGTCTTTGGATTACAGAGGGTGTATGGTCAGGCAACAGTGCGGGAACGAATGTTAAGATTACAGAGCTTCCACCGGGACGGTGGACACAAGATTACAAAGAATACTTGGATGGACTTGTGGAGAAGAAGATCATATCCGGATTTGTGAATAACAGTACAACCGAAAATGTGGATTTCACAATCACGGGGTACACAGGGAAGAATCTCATCAAAGATTTTAAGCTCCAAAAATCGTTCCATGTGAGTAACATGCACCTGTTTCACCCAACCAAAGGTATCAAGAAATATGAAAGTCCAGAAGAGATTTTGGCTGATTTCATAGAAGTGAGAATGCAAACATACAAGAAACGAAAAGAACATCTCATCGCCGTTCTCAAAGAGAAAGCGAAGAAGCTTGAGAATATGTCTCGTTTCGTGGATGCAGTGATTAACGAGCGAATCATTGTGTTCAAGAGAAAGAAGAGTGATCTCGAAAGTGAGATTTCAAAAACATATGATGCGATTGACGGTTCATATGATTATTTGCTCAACATTAAGACGTATCAATACACCAAAGAAGCTGTGCAGTCACTCGTAGAAGATACACGGAAGGCGACCGAAGAGCTTAAAATATTGGATGCGACCACACATTTGGACATGTGGAAAATGGATTTAAAAATATATAAGCAATAAGTAGTATGTGCGATAGATCGGGACCAGACACCGGTGCTGCACTTTGCTTGACCGCTATAGGTGGTCAGGACACATATCTTCTGGGTAAAGAATCACTCTTTAATTATGACCAAAAGAGACACTCGGAATTTAGAAAGTTTCATAGGAGTTTTAATATAAACAAACCATCTAGTGCTCCATCAAATTGGCCATTTGGACAGACAGTAAAAGCAACATTCAATCCAATGAACATGGGTGATCTTTTGTGCAATATGTATATACGGGTTAAATTACCTGGATTAGATGGCACAAACTACAATTACGCAGACAAAGTAGGAAAACATCTATTCAAAAGCATCACTATGCGTGTGGATGAAACTATAATTGAGATATACAAAGATGACATAGGATACATATATGATGAATTATATTTAGATCACGCAGAACATGTAAGTAGAGAATACACAGATAATAGATTTATAAACCGAGTTACTATCCTGTCAAGTTCCCTTCAAAGCGTAAAAACGTCTAATACGTTTGTCTATGTACCTATACCATTCTTTTTTTCTAGAAGATATGAATCATCTGATTATGAAACAAACGTTCATAATAGACCTTATTTTCCCTTGTGTGCTATGAACAAACAAAAGCTCGAGTTTGATATAGAATTCAGGCAACAGACATTCTTTACAAATAGCCCAAGCGATTTGACTTTGTCAAGCTTTGATATAGTGACTGAAGAAATATCAATTACACAAGAAGAAAGGTTATTTTACACATCTTCTAAATATGAAATGATAACTGATATATTTCATACACACCCCAAATCTGAAACAGAACCAGGTAAAGAAAAATTTAAGATTGAACTCGCTCCACAAGGGAGGGTGAAAACAATTCACTTCTTTTTCAGAAACAAGTTATTCGAAGATGAGACTATTGCGAGTAATGTGACTGCAACACAAGAGACTTATCATTACTATCACAATAGATTTAACTTTACACCCTTTCCATATTATATAAAATCAAATGATTCGATATCAGATGATATAGCTATAAATTCAAAATTTACTATAAATGGTGAAGATTTACCAAACATAAACAACCCAGATTCACATTACTACAGATATTTGACCACAGTAAATCATAAATTTCATGGTTCGCCTAGAAATATATTCACGTACAGTTTTTCAATGAATCCACGTAATGTAGATCCATCGGGAAGTCTCGACTTTACAAATATTAAAAACAACAGAACTACGCTTGAATGCACACTTAATCCATATTACGGCACAAGTGAAGAATTTACCTGTCATATATATTACACTACATACACTACTCTCACTTTTGAAAATGGGTATCTCAGTACAAGAGTTGAACCTTTATCGTATTCAGATACTATTGGTGAATACGGTACAGGTGTACCAACTGGAGAAATCGTTTTAGGTGGAGAAGGTCAGCCTACCATGATTGCTTCATTTCCCGAATAGAGTATCTTTGTGCTCTTTTATGTAAGAAATAATACCATTCTTAATACACCACTTGATGAAATTGAGCTGTGCAACAGTCGTATTAATTTCATCATTTGTACCAGGTATTTTATACGAAATCTTATCGGAACGACAAAATGGGTCGAATAATTTTTTGCTATATCCGTCGAGTGTCGACTTGTAAGCACAGTGTACACTGAAAATCTTACCATCGATTGTTTTATACATCAAATTTGTTTTCTTAGAATAGTTTGTGATAAACCATTCAAGGTTTCTAAGAGAAATACCACCCGTCTTTGAAAGAATTTGTGAAAGTGTTTTTCCATTCTCGGGGGTACCATAAAATGCATCAATTGAATTTAGTAGGATATCCGATTTCCTCATATTACATCATAAGCTTCAAGTCTCTAAATTGGTTACTAGATGAAGATTCACATGCCGGGCATCCAACCTTAAACAAGGGTGGAAATGCATGATTATGTCTGATTGTGGCTGTATTTACATTCACAGGTTCATGCAATTTAGAAGAAGCTGCATGTGATAAACAAAACCCATCATGACTCGCCTTCCTTGTACACGGCTGACCACCCTTTTTAATACCCAAACAATACCCACCCGGATTTGGCAAATCCCGTAACAAAAGTTTAAGTGGTATGTTGTGAATAGTAGATATTGATTGTGCGTAAATTAACATGCGTTCGTGACACGCTTTCTCTACCTCATCATTAAATACCTTATTCAGATTATCAGAAACCCGCATACCCTTATTACAGTATAGCGCCTAATTTTTAAATGGGAGTTCATCGAGAGGTGTCTCCTTTTGTTTTTTTGGTCTTCGTTTGGGTTTAATTTTGGTAAGAATCTCACCAAATATTTCCTCTTTGGGGTCTTCAAATAATGGTTCCAAAAGATCACACACTGGATTTATAAATTTATTCATGAAATAGTATTCATAGTCAATAGGTACATTATTGTCCTTCACATATTTTGGATCTTCTGATTTTTCAAAAGCCTTTGCTTTTGGGTCGTCCGTCTTCACAAGAATGTAAGGCACTCGGTCACCTGACTGTGGTTCTGAACCAGGTTGCCTCTCGCGCATTTTACGGACAACCTGCACATGCGCTTGGTTTATGTCTTTGATACCGGGGCTATTTATAGATACACCGTGTCCCTTGACTTTGTATGAATCAGACAAACTCTGTGAAAGTGTGAGCTTTTCGTTCGGTACATCACCTTCCAGTAGTTCGATGGCTCTCTGAAGTGCGAGTGCTTTCGGTGGTTCGGTATCACTACTTTCAAGTACGACATCCAAGAGTTCCTTACACACCTCTCTTACATGTGCCGTGTTATCACGTCTCACGAGCTGAAGACCCTTTACATCAATGTAATCCATATTCATCTTTCCGTCCTTTCCTTGTGTCCACAGCTTTGCGGCGTATCGTTTTTTAGAATAGAGAAAATAGGGCCAATACACCTTTTCGAGTTCCAAATTATTCGGTTTCTTGAAAAGTGTGGTACATTCTTCAGCGGCGCGCTCACCAATCTCCCAACTGTACTCAACGGCTTCAAGACCTTTACGATCACCCACATCAAATTCGACCATGACACTATCGGTGTCACCGTACCTCACTTTAGCACCCGGAAAGTTCTTTTCCACATACTCCTTCGTTTCATCAATCATACTCCGACCTTTTGTCGTCACGGTAGATGCGATATTCACACACGGAAGCATTCCCTTCGATGCACCAGTGAACCCATACACAGAGTTCATACTGATTTTGTAAGCTAATTGCTTACCGTTATACATGGCTTTGAGTGCACCAGTAGACGCCGCCATATCCTTCTTCGCTTGCTTTCTGAACTGTTTCAATTCAAGGAGAATGCTCGGTAAAAGTGTCGGCACACCCTGTGCGAACTTACACACTCTCTTTGTAGGAGGCTGCCCCTCAACCTTACTCGGCACAGGAATCTCAAATGTTTCGTATTCCACGCCAGGTACATTTTCGTACTTTGGGTCCATTACGAGACTCGAATAACACAAATTGTGCGCCATCATGATCGAAGGATACAGACCTTCAAAATCTAGAGCTGTAATCGGTTTATAATATGCACCCTTTTGCGCTTCGAGAACAGTCGCACCTTCGTATCCTTGGTCACCCAGTTGACCATACTGAATCGTTGGAACCATGAATCCCATTTCTCGTGCCTTCTTCGTCAATTGACTAAACACCTTGATTTGTTGACCCCGTTCCACGAGATAACACAGGGGTACCCAGGTCGCCTTCGCCATTTCCAGGAGGTTAATCAGGATACACAGTTTAGACAAAAGTCTATGTGGAAGAAGGGTATCCTTAATACAATATTCCGCAACTTCCCGCAATTTTACAGGGTCGCCTTCCTTGTATCGAGCAAACATCTCCTTCGCGGGCATATCAATCTTGTTGTCTCCGAGATACAGTTTAGATACATTATCAAGTTTATATGAATCAAGTTTATATCCCTTCTTTACCTCGTGGAATAGATCAAAAATAAATCGACCAGGCATACTGACAAGTTTCAAGTCATTGTCACCCAAGGCACTCGATGATAATTTTTTAGTTGTTAGTTCACAGTTGTGTCCACGCAATTTACTCAATTGAAAAAACTTGAGGTTACATTTGGTGATGATAGCTCTTTTCATGAGGTATTCAAGATCAAAACCAAAGATGTTCCAACCAGTTATGATGTCAACCTCTTTTTCGTGTAAATAGTCTCTAAATGCTTCGAGCATTTCACGCTCGGTGTCATATGATACTATAGTAGAGCCTTCAAGATTTGGGTCTGTCTTTTTATAACAGAGACAGGTCTTATCATAGGGCTCATCGCTTCCAAATTTACAAAGAGAAATTGCAATTTGAAAACATGCATCACCTTCAATATCGGCATCCGGAAATTTACCAGTTGAGCTGTTACACTCAATATCTACCGACGCAACCACAAATGGGGCTGTTTCTGGATTTTCGATCGGTGTAAGTGTCCTCCAATTTTTGCATTCTAAATCTATGTCTACATGTGCATTATGAGATGAATAACATTCATCACCACTGTCCAACCACCCAGTTGACTGAATCCCAGTTCTATGCATGAGTCGCAACACCGGATCCAAATTGGATTCATACATCTTGAGTTTAATAGTTTCATCTGGTAAAGGGCGTCTCAATCTACCAGTAACCATCCTCCTCGAAGCAAGATTCTTACAAAATAATTGAAGATACGGAAATTGCTCATTATTTTGAAATCCCCAGACATCTTTGCGGTGAATCGTGTTATAACTGGAAAGACAACCAGGACACGCCTTTTCAATTTTGTTGTATATGATTTGCACTCTTTGCTGGGTCACATTTTTCGGAAGCTTCACGAAAAAATAAGGTGTGAATGCAGTAGTGACACACACCGATTTACCTTCTTTTGTTTTACCAAAGATACTGATCAAGTGCTCGTCATCTGTATCTTTCGTCTCCCAGGTGAGTGCTTGAAATACAACCATACTTCGTTATGTACCTAAAATTTTAATATCGTTTAATAATAATTATGTCAGCTGCACTTGTCGATCTTGTTTCAGTGGGGGCTCAGGATGCCTATATAACCGGTGACCCACAAGTGAGCTTCTGGCGCCAAAACTACAAACGACACACTAACTTTGCTATCAAACCAGAGCGCATGGATTACATTGGTACGTTTAATGGCGGAAATGAAATTGTAGTCCCAATTCGTTCCAAGGGTGATCTTTTGAGTTACGTGTGGATTGAAAAAGGTGGTATTAATACACCTGGTGTAAACACCGAAGGTCTTATTTCCACGGATGACACGTCTCTCACTGAATTTAGTTTGCATATAGGTGGCCAAGAAGTATGCCGGATGGACTCTCTCTATGTTCAGGGTATTCACAATGTGATGCTTAGAGATAGCCAAGCTAAATCGACTTTTACAGTCACTACATCTGAAATTTCCGACAACGCAAAGGGTGTCAGTGGTTCAAAGTCCGATTATTACATAATCCCATTCTTCTTCAGCGAAGATTGGACAAAGTCGCTCCCACTCGTGGCGTTGCAGTACCACGATGTCGAATTGAGAATAAAGTGTAGAAGCAAACTCCAGAATTTGGGTGCGACCCCAAAAATTTATGGTATGTATGCGTATTTAGATACCGCTGAACGCGAGCATTTTACAACTCAAGACCATGAACTCCTTATAACCCAGATTCAATACCAACCAGTCACCAAAACTGATACGTCCATTGATCTTACATATTTCAACCACCCAATCAAATCTCTCCACTTGACCACATCAAATGTATCCGGTACAGGGTGGTCAAATGATTACAGCTTTGATAAAGCATCCCTTTACATCAACGGTTTGGCCCTCTTCGAAAATATGTCCAACACGTTCCACCACAATGTTGTTCACGAAATGCACACGACGACTGTTGCGCCATCCACACTCGATGCACTCCCAGTGTTCTCGTGGCCTTTCTGTCTCACTATGAATCGCGCACAACCAAGTGGAAGCCTTAACTTCTCTCGAATTGATAACGCTAAACTGACTATCCAATCTCCTAAGTCTGATGCGAGAGACGGTTTGTACAGAGTTTATGGTGTAAACTACAATATTTTACGCATAAAAGATGGTATGGCTGGAATTGCATTCTCGAACTAATTTCCAGAAGAACCAAACCCGCGTTCTCCGCGTTGTGTCTGTTTTAATTCTTCAACCTCTTCTATGAGCGGCGTTTCACATCGCTCTAAAATCATTTGGGCAATACGATTCCCCTTTTTAATGACGAACGGTTCACTCCCGTGATTAAATAGGATAACTTTCAATTCACCCGTAAAATCGGGATCAATAACTCCGGCTCCTGTTTGTATACCATGTTTGAGTGTAAGACCGGAACGTGGTGCGATTCGACCATATACACCGCGTGGTAAACACGCACACACACCGGTACTCACGAAAGCCCGTTCCATAGGCGGAACCATTATTTCTTCCATACTATATAAATCGTACCCCACCGAACCAGGTGAAGTCCTCGTCGGTATGATAGCATCCGGGTATAGCTTCTTAATTTGAAGACTCATGAATTACATTCGATACAATTCTTTATGTGTATATATAAATGCTCCCACTCATCATAGCACTCGGCGCAGCCGCCATTGCATACACATTCACAGGAGAAAACCTTGTTTCGGCAGAAGAAGCTAAAAAAATGATAAAGAGTGGTAAAATAAAGAAAGTCATTGACGTTCGAACTATAACGGAATACAGGCTAGGACACTATAGGGGTGCAATTCATTTACCAGTGAATAAAATGAACTCTAAAACAACATCGGAACTCCCAAAGAAGGGTTTACTCGTCTACTGCAACACTGGTCAAAGAGCCAGAATTGCGGCAGAGAAATTGATTGATCTTGGTTTCCAGGACGTATATTACATTGCAGGTCATTACTCATCTATACAATAAATACCGCGTTATTATAAGTTATGGGTATCACAATTGGTATCATTATCTTTATGGTGTTAATACCAGTCATAATAGTCGCAGCTACACGTATCATGCACCAAAGGTGTGAAGGTCAAGACTAAACACAGTTTAATGAAATGAAGTATGCTACATATGTTACTATATACGCTATAGATACAGCAAACATACAAACATCCCCGAATAAAATAGAATATGCAAGTGCAATCGAACAATATAAAGTGTGTAATAATATGAGCATTTGAACATATTCACCATTAGATGTACTTAACACACCTACAGAAAAGGATAAACTTGTCACTGGTACTACAGGAAATTCAAATGTACCAGCAAATGCTAATATAGTCATAAATTGACATACAAATAGAAATTGTATGAAACTCCATACCCTCTCATTCCACACTTTAGATGGTGTAATTTCTACTACCGTTACATCCTCTTCGTACCTATGTGCCAAACATATAGATTTATCTGGATTGTGTACCGCCTTCCATATGTTTACCATATATACTAATAAAGTTACATCTTTAAATTTCCCAAAAGGTAGATGAACTTCTAAAATGGTGACGTATTGCATCCGCTGCTATTACATAGCGCGTTATACCAGATGTTGGATCCCATTTAGGAGGGCAGTGTACATCAAGTGGTGAAAACATGTGCCATACAAACGGAGTTGGATCACCTATAATTTCTTTACTACCCTTCTTGAACATAGTTCCTTCTTCGAATCTATCCAAGTACATTACACCGCAATCTGAAGCCATACCATCTTTTCTATATTCACCATGCGCGTGCCATCCAGGGTAGTTTGGATTTTCTATGCCAGGTCTCTGAATATATGCCCAAGATATCACTTTATCCGGCTTTTTACTACACGCCTCAATGAATGATTCCTTTACAACTTGCCAATGTTTACCTGTATTTTCGAATAATTTTGGCAATGTTTGTATTCCAGCGGCATTCGGCCACTGTCCATATTCAGATAAAGTTTTTTCTATATCATTAATCAAGTCATCCTTGTATTTGGTGATTACATTTTTAAAGTCTGTATCTACCATTTATAGATTAAATAAACATCTAACTTTTAACTAGGAACGCAGTCTCTTTAATCGCTCTAATTCCTTATTTGGAAACACGGTGAGTTGTGTGACAGGTCCATCTAAGTATACTTGTCCATGATTCTTAATTCTGTCACATTTTAATACCTGATTTACACGTACTATATTCACGCGCGCTACTCTCGACTTTGCCAATTTACTGTGATACACTGCAAGCGCTGCGGCATCCCTTTTAGTTTCACGGGGCAATATAGTATCTTCGCAACACACTACCACATGTGAACCAGCTTCTCCGTCTACGTGTATCCACCACTCATTTGGAAAACTCGATTGTGTGAGCGCATCATTTTCTTTTGCATTCTCACCCACCTTTATCGTTATTCCGTCAAGAGACGTATACGACCGCATACATAGATTATAACATTTATCTTTATACATAATAATGATTACTCGAAAGAGAGGCGTCTATTACAAGGATGGCGTGAAATTAGCAGATCCGGAACAGAGTCGATGTCAGAAATTGGGTATACCGCCTGCATACACAAATGTCAAAGTGTATCCAAAACACGCAAAGCTACAGGCAACGGCGATGGATGGACAAGGCAAAACGCATTATTATTACCACGAGAAATACCTAGATGCACAAAGGAAGAAGCGTAAAGAGAGAGCAACAGATATTAATTTCTCTAAAATAAAATCATCAACGACTCGTATATTGTCTCAAAATGGACATCCATCATGGGATGACGCACTTGCACTTCGCATGATATCAAGTGGATATCTTCGTTCGGGTGTCGCCGAACGTGATACAGGTGCACTAGGGGCTTTTGGTCTCGAGCGTAAGCATGTAAAACTCAAAAATGACGGCGAAACAGTTGTATTTGATTTTCCAGCAAAATCGGGTCAAAGGCGCCTATTTGAAGCTCATGACCGTGTGTTACATAGCGCACTTTCAAAAAGACGAGATGGATTACTCGTTGGTAATGCGAAATACGAAAGAGTACGAGACCTCTTAAGAAAAATAGTTGGAAATGAAAACATACAACTTAAGGATATACGAACAGCTGGAAGTATGCAACTATTTGAGAAGCATTTGAAAGAAACAAAAGGTGACGATAAACTCGCTCGAAAAATAACTGCAGAAACTATAGGTCACACGCCAAGTGTATCTAAAAAATTCTATTTGTTGTAAAATGGCGAGAACTACAACGACGACGAGAGAACAAACGTGGAACAAGAGGGATAATTACACATTGAAAATGTTTACGCGAAAGCTCTATGAAAAATTACATAATCTTGAGTTCTTGGTTGCCTATGCGTACATGTGCATGATAGAAACGCAATTTGTGGTTAAGAAATTGAAAAGGATCGATCAGATGTTTGTTCAATCTTACTAAACACGAGAGTCTTGATGCGTTTCTTCATTCGTTCGATGTGATCGGTACTTATAAGTACACAATTTTCAACTAGTATCTTACCTCGATGCTCGATGACGAGCGGACCGCCAGTACCAATAGCCGAGTTCAGGATTTCAAGCATGGTTTAATTTTTAGACGACATTCTCCAACTTGGGTAAAAATAATCACGTTTTAAGTTAAAAACTAAAAACTACACTACTTTATATGCACGTCGTACTCACACAAAGTCCGTTAGTTTCACGTAAATACAGGGTGTTACTCCCAAATAGGAAGACAATCGATGTTGGATCTCTCATGACACCGGACTACACAGATCATAGAGATCCATCTCTCATGCGAGAACACCTCCTTCAAAGAGGAGCACAGATACCAAAAGGCCTTCGAATCGAAACGGACCCATATGAAATACATCGAGGTATGCTCTACGCAGACACCAGCACGGAAGAGAATTGGGATGATCCCTTTCGTGCGGGGTACTGGGAACGGTGGCTTCTTTGGAGTTACCCAAACGTAAACCAAGCACAACTATGGATGACGATGCGAAAGAATATTCTGTTCATGCCCACTGAAGAAATGATGTGGTTCTGTGATGAACGGAAAAGATATTAAACACCCGTCGAACCAAAACCTCCGGCACCACGCTCAGTCTCACAGATTTCAGTGATTTCACGGACGTATGGCGTTTCACACCTTTCCAAGATGAGCTGCGCAATCCTATCCCCCTTCTTAATCTCAAAAGGAGCGTCACCGAGATTAAAAAGAGCGACCTTAATTTCACCCGTATAATCTGGGTCAATCACACCTGCACCCACGTGAATACCATGTTTCACAGTGAGTCCAGATCTCGGTGCGACACGTCCGTAGACATTCACTGGGAGAACAACTGCGACCCCTGTCCCGACAAGAAGGCGACCGCCGTGTGGTATACTACAATCTTCAACACTATATAAATCATATCCAACAGCATGAGCAGAACCCCGAGTCGGAACAATAGCATGTTGAACAAGTCTTTTCACTTGAAGTTCAGACATTTTACTCATAAGGGGAACGTAATCTTTATCTCAGATGATTATAGATGTACATCGCGGACTCGGTATACAAAACTCCACCGAACACACGTGGCACTATTCAGTGGGTGAAAACCTAACAAATATCATCGGATTTACAATTGGAAAATATTTAAGGACAATGGTCTTTATGTAAACAATGTGGTCGATCCATAACGCAGTGGTACGAGCCACATCTCAACCAATAAATGATTACGATAAACTCAAAAAACGTATCAATCGCATGACCGTCGCGTACGGGGGTGCACTCACATCTATGTATTTCATCACACAAGGTGCAGAACAGGGTGTGTCTTCTACGATCGGTGTCGCTACGTCTTTGGCCTACATATCACTCCTCGAAAATCATGTGGATAACATAGAAAATGCATCTTTTCAAAAACAATTGTTAGCTCCAATAGGAACCGCTGTATTTGAAACTGTGTGGAATAGCGCACCTTTTGCATTTGATTTTGACTACGGAGCAACATTCGTTGGATTTCTTGCATATAAGGTAGCACTATTGAGTGTCGTGTATGATGAGGTGCGAAGAATGTTGATAGATGAAGATAAATAAAAGCCTAAGTCGACTATGAATTATTAAAAATATATAAATGGGGTACAAAACCGACGGCAGTAGCCACCATGACGGTGTGAATGGTGAACACTCTCTCATACACATGATAAATACAGATCCTAAATTTTCGTGTGTACGAGAAAAACTTGGAAAACTCGAACATCGAGGAGGGACTAAAAATACCGCCGATGCCGTGAGTGACCGTGGACTACGCATTTCCATAAAAACAAAAAATAGCAACAATGGGTCTTTTGATTGGCTCAATAAATCTTATATACACGAAAACGATGGTAGCAAAAAACTACTTGACGACATCAAAAAGTACTACAAAACACACGGGGATGAAAAAGATGTCAGGTTTATGATCAATAAACTATCAAATATGCTCATCAAATTTACAGATGTAAATAAGTACACTGATCACATAATAAATAATTATGATTGCGATTATATATGCATAAACTTTGTAAAAAAGAGATATTTCTTGATGTTTCATAAAAATGAACTAAAAGAACTATTTGGTTCATGTAAAAAATTTGTAGAACCGGTGAATACAAACACGTCGTGTGTAATTCCTGGGAGTAGAAACTTGCGAATTAGACTCGTGCTCAATAATGGTGTGAGGGCTATACTGAATAAGGGTTCACACTTGTGTGTAAAGCTTCAACAGGATAAACCACTTTCATTAGAGAAATTTATACGAGAACCTATTGTAATCTATTATTAATTATATCGGTATTATCATTCATATCTATGAGTATACATTCCCTATTTAAATTTTTACACGCCTTCGCGGTCGTACCGGAACCACACATTGGATCCATGACCAAATCTCCTTCGTCACTTGAAATAGATATGATTCTCTCTAGCAATTGAATGGGTTTAGCGGTTGGATAAGATCTCAATTCAGATCCCTGTCCAATCGAATGAATATCATCCCATAGATCGGTGCACGGTTTACCTTCCGTTTCGTGTAAATAAATCTTTTTATACAGCTTAGATTTTTCAGTCTTTGGAGGATGTAAACGATTGTCGTCTCTTAATTTTATGAGCTCTTCTTTCTTTATACGCCACCCCGACACAGGATTGAACACTTTTCCATTGAACTCAAACGAATACATGTACCCTTTCTTCGTATTTTCCGTGACTAAATGCCCGAGAGAATAATTACCTCGTTCATCTTTATTGTTGAACGAATTATTGAGATACTTTTCATCACGTGGTTGATACACCACATTGAATTTAGGAGACTTTGAATTTGTGCACTTGAAAATGATGTCTATCGTTGCACCGAGTTTCTTTTTCACGTTGTTCTTTGAACGACATTTCTTCCAAAATATCGGCTGCACGTATTTGAATTTGTCTCTGAGTATTTGTTCGGGGACAAACATGCGATCCGCTGAAATGTGAAAAAACAATGTACCATTCGATGTGAGTTTTGGTAAACACTTGTCTATGACCCGAGTTATAAAGTTTTTATAATCATCACCTTTCCATGTATCAGAAAATCCAGTTGAATCATCCTTAGACATCATGTAATCTCTACCGCTATCGAATGGAGGATCTAAATATATGGTAGTCACCGTATCATTTTTTACTACATCCAATTTTTCTAAACAATCCCCTATGATATATCTCATGAAATCATTACGCATAAAATCTTTAATTCTGTAGATGTACTTCTTTTTTCATTACAACTATTTATTGTTATCTTCTAGCGAGAAAGCTTCTTAATTTTACCAGTCACGATGTATTCATCAATCTTATTTGAGATGCCTTTGCCGATACCCGGTACTTTGTTGGGTCCTTGTGAAATATCGGTACCATTCGTGACTTCAAAATTGAGTTTTCGAATAGACTCGGCAGCCTTCTTATAAGCCGCACTCTTGTGGGTATTTTTCTCGGACTGTGCGAGTAAATCCAATTGTTCCGCGATATTCTCATTTGTCGTGAATGTCTTGAATCTCTTAATTTCACCGGTTTCAAGAAATTCATTTATTTTTCGGATGGTACCCTTTCCGATACCACACATGTGGGAAAGTTCTTCGCCTTTGGTTACCTTGAAATCGAGGTGGTAGATAAGATTGGCGGCTCTTTCGTATACAGCTTTCTTGTATTCATTTTCTTCCTCTTTGGCGAGCTCATCAAAAGCTTCAGTGAGAGGTAAGTTGTAACAGACAAAGAAGTTATCGTCAGATTCAGATTCAGGTTCAGATTCCGTTTCATATTCGGAGTCAGAGTCGGATGCAACGGATTCTTCATCACTCACTTGAGCGTAGTGAAGCATGGTTTCATATTCCAGGATAGCCTTTTCTTCTTCACATTTGCGGAGACGCTCTTTGAGTTCAGTGTTCTCCTTTTCAAGGTTAGCGATGTAGGTAGCAATAGATTCGGCGTTCATCTTTGATTGAGTCGATTGATTATTCATGGTGGTCAACATGACTTAGGTATTTTTTTGTGTGTTTATTTTAAGATGTCAGCAAAACGTCCTTGTACCTCAAATGGTGAATCACTGTATTACAACCTAAATGAAATAGGAGACATCACAGAGGGTAAGAAAAACACCAGCTTTGAAGCCAAAATGCTCATAGACGTTATAAATGAAATAGAAGGTAAATGTATATCTATACACAGGCAATGTAAATCGCAATATCCACTCATAACACCTGAAAATTCTAAATATTGGCTAACCTCCATAGATCAAGAAAATAGAATATCACTCGCACACACGATAGAAAAGGCAAACATACCCGTACTTTATAACACACCGAGAATGTGTGATCCGGGTGTTACTATATCCAAAAATTGGAGTCTTCGTAATTACATAGAAAGTCGAATTTACCTATTTAACAGAGTTTATAACAAAGGTCAATCTATAAATAAAAGAAAAAGAGATTTGTGTTATGCAAGCATAGTTTTCGATTTTAGACCATTCGTGTATACCATGACATTGGAAGGAAAAACTATATATGTGTCCCAAGAAATAATTCCATCGTCAAAAACTAAACTTGGTTACACACCTATCACTTCAATAACTACTAGAGAACCCACCACCCCCAACAAATCAAACTCAAAATCAACGAACAAATCAAACTCAAAATCAACGCTTGATATGTTTAAAATCATGGTTTTAAACGTTGCCTCGAGTAAAGCAAATGGAGGTATAGCGGGTAACAATTACAACGTTAAAATGAACGCAGGAAACATGGAGGCGTTCATCAAATTTATAAGAGAGTATGACGGAGTTGAGTTTGTTGGTAACTCAAATTCAAATAGTTCATTTTTTCCAAAACAAAACATACCTGGTATACCAAACATACCACTCACAGATGATATAATAAGAGTGTTCTATTATGATTTACTCCATGATAAAGTAACAAAGGGTATAAAATTCAAATATTTTAAACAGTTATTTACCAGTGAATTTTCAAACTTTAACAAATCTGTCACATTTAATATACATGTGGGAGCAGCTAAAGCGGCCAAGTCGTTTTCAAACTACAGAAGCATACTTTCCATGAAAAATGAAGTGAAAACGGCGTTCAAGGGACGCGGCAATAAAAGAAAGGAAGTAGACATCCCACAATATCCAGCCATGTTCAAAACTATAGGCGACTTGTCGCAGTTCATATACGCGGGTAAATACAACACGATAGTGGCTAGTGGTGATAGAATGGGTATAGCTACGGGTTTATACGTAAACGCAAAGATGAATGTGGCTGTCAAGACGATGATAGAAGATGGTATAACGGGGTTTGTTGTATACACGGGTAAGAGTAATGTTAAATTCCAATCTAGATCGTCGTGTGTAAACATAAAAGGTAGTGCATGCATGTTAAATGGTTCAGTAAAAATACCAAAGGAACGTTTTGAAGAAGAGTCTAAAAAATCTTTACCACAAAACATTCGGGAAGGAGTGAATAGAATAGAAAAAACCAAACCAAAGCTACCAAGAGGTTTCAAAAGTTTGGCTCAGCTAGTAAACAAAAATTCGTATAAGATACTCACACCCATCACAAAAGCGAATTTGAAAAAGAAACTCATCGAGTTTGCTGATTATTTACCGGGTGAAGTGGATAGATATATGAACATAATAAGCCCAGAAAACAGGGGTAAACTCGCGGCGGTCGCTGGTATAGGTCTCACTACTAGAGCTGGTGCAAAACGAGATAGAAACAGTGCACCAAGTCCACCAAGTCGGGTCAAGCGCGCCAGGACCACTAAACAGGTCACATGGGCGAACAGCGTAAAAAATAATCTGAGTGCGAAGCGGAATGTAAACGGAATAAATACACCCGGTGCTAACACGGTCATGAGTTTAATGAGACAAACCGGGTCCGCGAAGACCGCGAAGACCGCGAAGACCGCGAAGACCGCGAAGACCGCGAAGACCGCGAAGACCGCGAAGACCGCGAAGACCGCGAAGACCGCGAAGACGCCCAGCGCTAAAA
>Ga0209962_1000030_pt1 | contig 42379 bp, 37 predicted proteins | sample SalPonA_C_H2O_MG_FD_185722 | JGI IMG/M metagenome (GOLD analysis project Ga0209962, IMG submission 185722) | Water microbial communities from South San Francisco under conditions of wetland restoration - Salt Pond MetaG R2A_C_H2O_MG (SPAdes)... | ecosystem: Environmental > Aquatic > Non-marine... | reverse complement strand
TCTCCAATCAATAGATGCTCAATTAGTTTTTCCCGAAAAGACGAGTGCAAAAAGTGTTTTTGCTCATTACGCGGGTCTCTACCAACGGTGTTTTTATCTTGGTTCTGGGGACACAAAATATCACTCCATTCCAGTTCTTGAAGCTCGCGATTATCACCGTTCCACGAGCGACCATGCCTAGGGTAATTACCTTTTGTTAGTCGACCAACATGGAATGGTTCGTTACCAGAGCGTTGAATGAGCACTTTGACTTCCTCAAGTCGGCGACAATATAAATCTTTGCCGATAGTAGGCTTACCCCATGCCAGTACAACAGTGCAGTTATCGATTGAAAGCTTGTCTCTGATTACCTCATCGTTTCGCACTCCAACGATCTCATCGTATGGCTTATTTTTAAGCACTGAACTATCGGTTGAAATAAACGCAAAGAGATTAAGAAAGACCACTGTGGCAAACTGATTTTCTTCAGCCCAGTGTGCTACCTTCCCCACCGTCGGATCTGAGACCGATTCACTGGCGGTGCTGGGATTCGATTGAATGACCACGAGCGTCTGGTCCGATTCACAGTCGGTGATCACCGAAAGCGAATATCTATACGCTTCGTCAATATCACATGCCCCTAGACGGTACGTCATAACTGTATTCCCCGAGTAAACTTAATCAACCACAGGATAAAAAGGATCCCCCCACAACGTACTGGGATTCTCCATCATCACCTGAATAACCAGCGGTTGAATAACCCGTAGAAGCTTCGTGCTGTCCTGAACCTGTGCCCGGTTCACGCTGCCATTCCAAGTCGCGGCGCCGTGCATCATTTGATTTCTGAGCGTGTATAGGCGCCGGAACACTACAGCTAAGACCGCTGCCGTATCTTGATCGGCGAGACCTCTCTTGGCTTTGCGCTTTGAAGCCTCAAACCGCTCTCGCCACTCAGCTTCAGGAATGCGACCAAACTTAAAGTCCCAAAATGGCTGGAAAGTGAACTCGTTATCCAGCAGCACACGCACTGAACTAGAAAACTCAGACCATACTTGTTGATAAAGCCGATTATTGCTATCCAACTCCACGATCTTGCCAAAGAAATCATCGAACATACTCTGAGCATTCTTTCGATACTGCTCGTCTACATCGTAGGCATACGCTGAGTTGAATGAGATCCATAAGAATATGAACTCACCGTCTAAGTCATCACCACACATCTCCGAACGGTTAAGCCAACTAAGGGCACGGTGCACTCGCACATCTAGATTTTTCGAGAAGCTCTCGCGCCGAGCTCGGTGTTGTTCTTTCAACTTTTCGTAGTTCATCGGTTATTTGCCCCCTGCTAATCTAAACCATAGGGCAAGAGGGCAAATAATCCAGCGATATGGAATTATCCTGTACCGATACCCAGTGCCCTAACGCTGGCCTTTTAGAGAGCATCGCTCTATTTCCGTCTAACGTTGGATCGCGCAGCAAGATTGATTAGCTCAAGTGCTGCCATCAAAGGAGCATGCTTTCTGCCAGTCTCTAAGGTTTTCAGCACAGGCGAGTAACCGCCTTCATCGACCCAACGCTCCCAGAGTCTTCGGTGATACCGTCGCAGATAGTCGATAACCTCAGGGTATCTGGCTTGTATCCGCTCTCGCTTGGACATTGGCGGTCGCTTCGGCGGTGGCTCTAAATCATTTAGCAAAAACTCTTGCGACAACTCAAAGTTAGGGGGTGGCATCGACGCAGACTGTGAACTCATCACTCGCCGGTCTCTGCTATCCATATCCGCTACTTCATGCTTTCTCGGTGCTCTTCCCAAGCGTCTGTCGATTTCAGCACGCAGCATCCGAGTAACCCGCTGGCCGCGGAGCAAAGAATTAATCGCATCTTCGACATCAATAACGACAATGCGTGGAATAGGTTCCTCGCGCAGGCTACGTAAAAACCAGCGGTGTCGCTTTTCTTCCTCGAAGGCGCTCAACTCCTCTCGCAACTCTTTGAAACGAACTCGAAGCCGGCTCACTTGGTGATATTCGTGCAACAGCTCAGGATCAGAAAATACTCTGCGCTCACAAATCTGTGTCATTTCAGGCGATAGTCGCTCGCCCCAAAAGTACTGTTCGAGCTGAGCGTCAGTTGGATTCAACATAGTCCTAAAACCTCCCCAAGCTTACGACGACACCGTTGCAGCCAACTGCCAATCGTTCCAATAGGCTTGTCTAAAACGTCTGCAATTTCGCGCTGGGTATGCTCAAAGATCGCGAGCGAAAGCACATCTTGGCACTCCTCTTTCATTGAACCGAGCGCCTTAACTACGCGTTGAAGTTCAAGGCTCAAGTCAGACGAGGCCTCAACCTCTTCATCCCAGATAATCGATCTTGTCGGGCTTCGGAAATAATCTGTGATGAGATTTCGAAGTACCCCAAATGCATAGGGACGAACCTGCTTCCGGGGCAAATCCCTATCCAGAGCAAGCATCTTGTAGAAGGTCTCTTGAACTAAGTCCTCGGCCACATGCTCATTAGGGGCTCGCAGTTTCGCGAACCCCATCAGGTCTGGCATGGCTTTTACCAGTTCATCCTCATACCAAGGCGGCTTATACATTCAAATTGACCTCGTTATCATTCAACAAAATAACGTACACGACGACCACGTGTTGCGCTTGGGCGGACGGGCTCAACTTCAGGTGCACAGAACAGATGGAGCAGAGAGCCGTTATACTCAGCTGCTATACCCGAACACTCAGTTTGAGCAAGAAGCTGAGTCTCGACGCCGACTGAAGGCCGCTCACGCCATTCTGCTTTAAGCATAGACAGTGGTAAGGGTATTGGGTTTCTTGCCACGGCACTGTCCATTAGCCATTCTCGAATCGACTTTTGAATGGCGGATTTTGCCCACTCCTTACGACCGAATATCTCGATGAACTCAGAATGCCCTCCTGAAACCTTGTATCCGAAGGCGTCAAATTGGGTGAGCTTCTCTTGTGCCTTGTCGAAGCGATATCGCTTATCAGTCGAGGCTCTATTAAGAATCTCCACCATATCTTCGGTCTCGGAGTGACTGGCAAATCGTGTACTCATTTGAGATACCTCAGCCCACACTTCGCTCTGAATTGACTGATTGCCCATTTTCATCGCACTCGCTTTGCGCGCTTTTACTGAAGGGCCCGCACTGAAGCTAGCAGGTCTAAATTCAGACGTTCGATAGTTCCACCGGCCTCTCTCAACGCAGTTCACCGGCACAAGGATTTCACTTTCTGGCGGCACCACGACCGTTTTCTGTAAAACACGATTCTGTTTTGCCCCCTCTAGACCCTGACCCTCGAGGATCACCAAAGGCTGTTTTGAGAAGTTGAACACTAAGATTTCTTGGACAGAACCGCCTTCGCTGACCTCGCGAATTTTCACGAGGCCTTGCTCGTAGGCGGTATCAAGATCAATGAGTTCTGCTAAAGCCTGCTGACTGATCCCCTCCAATTGAACAATTGGTTCAATTAACAGACCATCAATCTGCATCGGCTCGCCAAATTCTAGTCGGGGGTAGAGCGATTCAAAGTAGCGCAAGGTTCTCTCCGTGTACGGGTTGTTTCCTATACAACGGATGAGTGAGCCGTTTTATTGCAAAAGATTTAAAATTAATCGCTCACCGTTGTACGACATAGCTGGGCCCGATATGGCAAGTAGCTGTGGAGAGGCGATCTGGGTGATCCTCGATAACCTAAATTATCGGAAGATCTGCACCAAATCATACGGTTATTTGAAAATTGAGTTTTCATAACAAGACGTCATAAAAAATAAAAATAGTGACCTGTCTAAGCAGAAAAACTCGTCATCCTATTTATTTCCGATACCTAAATGGTTCATGACATCGAGAACATGCAGCGCGATTTGTTTCGCAAGAAAAGGCGGTACCGCATTACCCACCTGGAGGTATTGAGCACTCTGCCCACCTTCAAAAAAATAATTATCTGGAAAAGTTTGAATACGAGCCGCTTCCCTTACCGTGAGTGACCTGCACTGTTCAGGATCGTAGTGAATATTTGCGTGACCATCCTTGTGCATATGAGCGGTAATGGTTTTAGCTCGGTAGTTTCGAGCGTGGGCTCGAAAACGATCCTGAAAGTTATCGGAATACCAACTGTCATGATCCGAAGCCAGATCGATCGGGAAAAATTTTGTTTTTGGTGATGGCGATGTCTCGTTCGTAGGTGCTGGTTTTTTTCTGGCAGCATCTGTCCACAAAGCCGTAAACAAATACCTTTTCAGATCTTCCGGCATGTGCTGCTTGGCTCGATGGTTAAGAGCGCCGGGGCAGTCTGCCCATTTCAACCAAGCTTCCAGATCGGAGTAACTCTTGCCTCGCTCAGGCCTCAAAGCATCAGTATCTTCTGACTTTAAGTACGAATCATCCCCTACACGTAGCGGTTCGGAAATACCTGCTAACAGCGATCGAATTCTGTTCGCTATTTGCGGGTAAACCTCCTCCAATAGTAATGTATATTCGGGCGTTTTTGCTTCAATAACTGATATCTGCTCGGCAGTTAATACCACAGCATCTCGACTTAATTTTTGCTTCTTTGCTTCTTTATACTTGGCACATTCTTTCTCCCATCGTATTACGCCTTCAACCCCCCTCCTGATGGCTGCTTTTCCGTTCACTTGATCCAGTAATTGCTGAAGGTTATTCCTATAATTTTCGAGCCAACTTGCATCAGAGTGATCCAAGCCCTGAGTACAAAAATCATCTCCTTTGCGAAAGCTGAAGGAGCTTCTGATTCTCGGCAAGCTAGAAATTGTTTCACCAATCGATGGTGCTAGTAGCTTTCTAGCACTCATGGTTAAGTTCATTGAATTTTCTGGATCGTGCTCAGCACGAATTCCGAGGAGTATTACACGTCTCCTATCTTGAGGAACGCCAAAGTCAGTAGCGCGGACAAGAAAATCGGCCTCGCTAGGTGCATCATCGGTACCAACGAAATCGCTATGCTGTTTAGTCAAAGAGTAAATGTGATAAACCTTGGTATCACCTTTACTTGGGTGGTCCTTAAGATACTCAAGTCGCTTAATAATTTTGGGGAAAATGAGCTCACCGTTTGCCAGTTTTGCCGATCCAATCCCCGCGACGTTCTCCATGATAAAAAGGTCCGGCTTCGCTCGTAGAATGGTATCGGCATACTCTTTGTATAAAAAGAAACGCTCATCATGATCTTGGTTGTGGTCCGGATTGCCCGCCCGAACTCCCCTCCCGATTGTTGAATATGCCTGGCAAGGGGGGCCCCCTATGACGATCAGAGGATCGCATTCAGTAATAGGCTTTCCGCTTGCTCTTCCGGTAGCCGTCTTAACTTTATCAATTCTGTCCTCGATCTCTATTTGTTCTTTTGTCCGTACCTCGAAATCGTGATCGCTGGGTACCTCTCCGTTTTTCCATTTTTCAAAAATCGCGCTATTACCAAGCGCGTGTGGCTTTGTGAGTGTTTCATACTGTGCCGCGCGCATTTCTGGCGTATTTTCTATGGCCTCCCATGCTAGCTTTCTCGCAGCAGGATTAGTACTAGTGACATATTCGTTGTATGGCCGCTTATCTTTTAACTTCCTATAAAATGCACGGAGAGTTAACGTCTTGTGCGCATTTGCTTCCTTTTCTACCGACATGGCGATTTCAAAAGGGGAGGAAGGCTTACAATTACTGAACCCCTCGCCAAGGCCACCGGGGCCAGCAAACAAATCAATGACGGTGATTTTTGAGGTCATAAGCTTTTAAATATCTCACGAATTCGGATGCGACCCGTGGCGTTACCTCGAGTCTTGGCGTTACTTCGAGTCTTGATCGCATAGTAAGTTGGTTTGAAAGTGCGGGCGCAGCTACCACCGATTGAAGCAATTTCGTCGACGATGGAAAGACCTCACATAATTCGAACTGTGCAGCCTTTTCTGATTGCTCCAGGTTACTTGTGACCTGTAAAAAATTCAACTTTGAAGCAGTGGGAAAGACTACAAAATTCACTTTGAGCTTGTCTCTCTGACATGGAGCGCTTCACCTAATTACAAGACCAAATAACAAGATTAAGATAAAAACGAGTCTGTAATTTCCAAACTTCATATTTTTGCACATTGTACCCGAGTAATAACTCCACTTTCTTTGAGGAAAGCATCCCCCTTGCCAGCAAGCGATTCGGCGCCCGAATCATCCATAATTACTCGACTCTCAATCGCGCTCTTCACTCTCAAAGCGAGCTGTGCGGGTAGATTAGATCTCAAGTTTGTACTAATCACAGAAGCATCAGGCTTTTGAGTCGCAATTATCACGTGGATTCCAGCAGCACGAGCTTTCTGCGCCAGCCGTTTCAAGTTTGCTTCGATTGTTTTTTTTGCATCTGGCTCAGAGGTTAGATCTGCATACTCGTCGAGAACTAGAACCCATCTCGGTATCTTTTGATCATCGGCAACAACGCAATTATAGTCAGCAACTGACCTAACCCTGCGTTCCTTGAACTTCACATATCGGGCCTGCATTTCTTCTACCGAGCGAGAAAGTATGCTGATTGCATCATCTTCATCCCAGCCAATATCACCGTCTACGTATTCGGAGTCGGACAAGTGCTCAAGCTCTGTACCCTTCGGATCTATTAGTTGGAGTCTAACCTCATCAGGCCCATAGAACTTCGTGAGGCCTGCCAAAATAGTATTTAGCGCTTCAGATTTACCACTACCTGTAGTTCCAGCTATTAAAAGATGTGGTGAGTTTGACGAATTGAAATCAATCGCCACAATATTGCCAAATCGATCCTCGCCTATCGGAACAGACAGTCCGATTTCGGGCTTAGTCCAATTACTCCAAAGCTCATCTGCTTGAACGAAATATCGATCTTCATCTAACTTAGGCACATCTATGGTGACGTAGCCCTTGTCGATATCGAAGCGCATCTTCTGGGATGCCTCTAGCTCCAGCGCTAATTTCAAAGCATCAATCTTCTCGGATAGCTTTCTCGGATCCACACCTTTTCCGGGCTTTATTCGGAATAGTATCGACGCCGGCCCTTCTATAGCATACTCAACTGAGATGTCAGGGCGGGCTACCGTAATACCATACTGACCATAGGTATCGAGTATAACTTGGTATCGCCTATCAAGCTCCAACCTACCCAGACGACCTGCTTTTTTGTGTGGGCCAGAAGCTTGCGAGTCAACGTTGATATCGATGTCTGTCTCCGCCATATCTACTTCAGTATCGCCTTCCGTTTCATCGATGGCGTCCACTTCAATCTGCTCGATCGGCAGTAACTGTTGAGGCGTAATACGTCCTAAGAGAGCATTGCCTCCAGTTTTAACAACAATAACAAACGGATCATAGTCGTAAGCATAGGACTCCAACTCTCTAGAGCTGGAGTACTCGCAGATCGAGTAAAGTCCTGATACTTTTACATCAGCAAACTCTCCTTCTCTGAAAAGGTTTCTAATTTGATCCGAGACTCTAGAGCGCCGACTACTAACCTCATCAGGAACTGTTGTCTTGACTGTGACAGCCTCATCGCTCACCGTATCCACCGCCGCGAGCAAAGTGTCGCGCCATAAGCGTCCGTCTAAAGGATCTGATTCGCCCGAGCTGGGTAAAACTGCCGCGAACATCTTACGGGTCTTACTCACTTGATCTGCACCATGTGGCTCGTAACCTTGACTCCTTAGTTTGCTCTCAACAACTAGAAGATTTACTGATAATCCAGAATCATTCAAGCAGACGGCCAGTCTGATCATGTCGGCGCGCATGGTGTTCTTTGACGGAAACCACTCTGGGTGCTCATCTAGAGAAATCCAAGCAACAAAACCTTCTTCAAAGGAGTTAACCGGGATCAAACTATCAGATACCTGTCTCGCAACACTAAGACCCAATATCTCTTCGGTGACCCTAGAGATTCCTAACGCATCAAGCGTCAACCTCGGCGATATTTCTCTTGCTTCTGAATATATCGAGCCGGCAAGTTGAGCTTCAGTTTCGCTACTTGATCGGTCTCGCCCAATAATTTCTGCTACTTTTCTGATTTTTCTAGTTAGTCGATCGACCACAAATTTTTTTCCAGCATTAGAGGAAACAAGAAGTGTAAACAGCCCGCCTGGGCCAACTCCCTCCCTGATTGAAAGGACCTCAGGTCGCGTTTCCAAACGCTCAATTTGCTCTCTGGTTATATGTCTCTCAACAGTTATGACCCAATGAGAACGTTTATGAAGTGCATCGAAAAACTTAGCGGTGTTGTGGAAGTTAATGCGAATATCGATAAAGTCGGTTGCTTCAGGCCTATCAGAGGCAACCGGGCTTCTGCGCTCATGCCTTACACACAAAGTTGACCAATGGGAAAGAGCCACATCAGGCGTTTTTGGTCGCAATGACACCCAAAGAGCATCTGTACCAGATCCTGAAGCAATGTAAGTAGGGTCATCCAACAGAGGGTCAAATCGCCCAGGAATCGCACGTTCATCCTCGTTACGTGTATCGATACTTGAGTTATCGTCTAGGAACTGCGGTACGATAGAGAGGTCACAAACGAGGTCACCTAAGACAATCTCTGGATTATCTTTAACTTCAGTGAAATCGTGCAGATTCAATTGAATAGGTGGAAATAGGGCACCCTCCCCAGAAAGTCTATTATCTGTGTCCACCAACTCGAACTGACGAGCAGCTTCGTCCCAACGCTCTTTGGGCAGTATCAACTCCACTGTTACCGACAATTCTTTAAACTCACCTTTGCGGACGCCTTGCACTACTTCCGCAGCCAAAGCACTAGCACTTGGTGTCACCAATAAAATGCGCAGTCCATCAGTTTTGTAAGGATGAGCGTGCAAGTATGCGGTGATTTGACGAACGATCTCTGCAACCAAACCTGAATGTAGTTTGTTTCCAGAGGCCGCCCCCCCAGCGGACGCTGCATGCTGAAAGGTTTCGCTCCAACCACGCTCGCCATCTGCAAACATCAAATCCCCATTCATCGTGGATTGAATAGCTGGCTGCTGATGAGGTGACAAACCTTCGATCCAATCTAAATAAAAACGTTCATGCTGCTGATTCAATTCAAGCGACCCCTCCAAAGCCTGAACTGCGAGGTCGATCGACTTTTTCAAATACGTTGCAATCCATCTTAGCTTCAAAGGATGCGATTGCAGCATTAGCAGTCTGTTGCCGTCATACCCTTGAACACAGTCCGAGCTTAAAAACTCACTCATCCCATCTGGTATACCTCCAGACGGCACGAGCGTTTCTCTCGCTTCCGTCAACACGGCTAACCAATCGTCAAAAATATCGTTTAGTAGCTCTACGGTTAATCCGCCAGAAGCGGCTTTATCTCGAAACTTACCTCGCACTTCGTTTAGGCTACTTAGCACAGGAACTTCGCCATACGAACGCGAACGATGTCCAGAGTCCTCATACTGAAAAGGGACCTGCCGCTGAACTACCTCGGTTATCCAAGCTTCGCCAGACAGGTTAGTGGGTGCCTGTGGTATTGAATCTAAAGAGGCTCTGTCAGGACCGCATACTGATATCCAAAACAAGGCTAGATACAAATAATCATCTGGGAGCCACTCAACGGGAACCTCGCTATCCACAACGGTTCCATCGGATACCCGTACTAAACTAAACTCTAAAATTAAGGGTAACCAAACGACACCCTCTTCCTCTTCAGATGATGACTGAGCTTGCTCACTATCGGGATCAATCTCCTCCTTTAAAGGAGGTACAGGCAAGGTATCAGTGAGTCGCTCGTCTACCTCGAGAGAGAACACCGAATGAGAATCAACTAGACTATCGGCGACGTCCCTAAGAGATTGCCCATAGAGAAATGAAAACAGCCCTAGTGTAGGATAGTACTCCTCACCTAGCACGGTGCTAGTACCCACAACTATCCGATATGCAGTGTTGTCTATATCTGTTCGACTTCTGAATTCGGAAGCGACCTCGGAAACCTTTATGATCGGATTGTTGATCCGGTCTAGGTTTGGAGCAGCTAGTTTCTCGATAAGCCTCAAGGTCTGTTTCGTCAACAACTCCTTTAAAGTCTTGAGTGCTTCGTCATCAACCTCAGCCTCTAGGAACTTTCTCGCATCATCGGCTTGTCTACTATTGAGGCCTTCCTTTACAGACAAATGTTCAAACTCTGAAATTCGAGAAGCATCTGCGCTTTCTATTTCTTGAAAAACGCGATCACCCAGCGGCAACCCTTTCACGTCTTTCACAAATATCTGTTCAAATATTCTGTACGGGATGCTCGCGCGAAGCTCTCTCGATGAATTCAAGCAGTAGCTCGAACATGCTGCCCGCCAATGCTCCAGATCAACTGCGCAATAAAGTTCTCCATCTTCATCAAAAAACTTAGTTCTTAACGCATCATCAGCCGTTTTCTCTGCGTCTAAATCTGCCGAAGGAGATGCCGCCAACTCTGACCTGAGGAGGTTTAATGCTAACCGCCTAGCGACACGGCTTTCAGATTCCCTCCAATGAACGTCCGGGAACATATCGAGTTCAGTTAGGTGTCTTCCTATCAGCTCGTCTATTTCATTAGATGAGTAGATCCCTTCACCTTCAACTACTGCAAATGCGGTTGCCACTGAGAATCGAGCAAACTTTCTCACGGGTATTATGAAACCGGTTTCGTTTAAAGCACGAAGAACTTGTACCAAGCGCTGCTTTAGTAGATCGTACCCATCCGGATTCGGTGAACCACATGTGGTTAAGGCTTGTTCAATAATCTGCTGAGGAACCGAGAAGTTCTCGCTATCAAAAGATCCATCTAGGAAATTCACATCCCGAAGAGTGAAGATGTTCTTTAGTCCCTGCTCATCACTCTCCACCTTAGTCTCTATGTAAACCAATCCACTATCATTATTATTCCGGTAGTAAGTTATAGATCGGTTTGGGTCAGCTCTATACTCTTCTGGGAAGTCGGAATGTGAGTCACTTGCTACCAACAACCTCACGCCACCTAGGCCCCTCTCATTACTTTTCTGCTGCCAAATAGCCAGAAAAGCAACTGATTCGGATCGCGTTAGGTTTTTAATACGAAATGAACCGTGCTCCTCATCTCCAGTCTTAAGACTGTTAGCAACGATTTCAAAAGCGGAGCCAGCTATAACTTTATCGATTTCAATCATCTTACTTCCAAACTAGGATGCGCTTTTTGGGCTAACCATGCGTGTTGCGTCGGAATACTGGGTGACAAGCCCGGCCGCAATCATTTGCAATGCAAGCTGCGCCTCGTTCTCTTCAAATATGCTCGCATCCAGCGACTGAATAAGACCAGAAGCTTCTGCAGCGCCGCGGCCCACTGCGATTCCGAGTCTCTCGAAAAGAATGTCATGAACAAATCTTTCGAAGGGCATTTCCGTCCCTGAAGGGATGGTCGCCAGTACAATCATTTCCAATGCGTCTACTGATAATGTGAAGTGCTTACGACCCCTCCACGCATTCAAAACCCCATTGGCCGCTGCCGTCGCCCAGAAGAAGCTTCGTATTTTGTTTCGCTGCGCATTTGGTAAGCGCGGCTCGATCGTCTTAACTGCGGAAAGTATGTTGTTTAGTATCTCTTGCAAACAACGCTGCGAGGCTCGTCTGAGTTGAGGACTTCCTGCACCACAGTCACAGATAATTACACTGTCCTTTAAATCTAGAGCGGCTCTGGCAAATTTGTTTTGCATTAACACTAACCAAAGGCCCGTCCAGCCCATAACTGCGCGCACTTTCGATACTGAAGTCGCCTGAGACTGTTGCAACAAAGTCAGAATACCGTCTCTGTATATGTCGAGAAACGGGTCGTTTATCGGACAACTAGACTTTTCGATCTCATCAACATTTCCGGAAGAATCTTCGTAGCTTTGTGTGTTAACAAAGCTTGAGAGCATCTCTAGGGGACTATCAATGGATCGCTCATATAGATTCGCAAATCCCTCTCGAATCTTTCTCAACCTTTCAGTATCGTGATCAAGTCTTAAAATTTTGAATACCAAACTACCCCCACCGCGAAGATACAAACGTTCGATTCTGATCTGACTATTACGCTCTCTGGCATCCCAATGTATCAGTGATGGGGTGTAGGGAAAGAAGTGTGCTCGCGACCATTTCGGTTCTTTTGCACCACTGGGGATTTCTAATTGAAGACAACGGAACAGCTCTCTCAGGGTCTCCTCGGCATGCCGATCATCGAGTAAAACATTATGCCGCCTAACATCGTTTTCAAAATCCGGATCCCAAACTAGCTTCCTCGCAAAGTCATGCGATCGTCTTTTTATTTTAACTGTTTCATCGCTAGGAAGAATTACCGTAGATTCCGAACAGTAAATAAGATTTAAAAGTTCTAAACCGGGATAGTGTCCAGCCGCGTCAAAATCGAGCACACCGCCAAACAACTTGCGAGATACATCGGGGCCTTTCAGTATTGGTGCTGTGGTACCTTCAGCATTAGTTGACATAAGACTCCTTATCAATTTCCGTCAGCAACCTGAATGGTACTTGCGTCAATTGAGATCGTTTGAGAGATTCCGTTTTTCAACAGACTTATTTGATCTGAATTCGATTGCGCATTTTGAGCGATTTTGCCCAAGAACCCTGTCACTCGACGAATGTCGTGCTCGTAGAACTTCGTTGGTACATGTCCTGCTGCTGCACGTAAAATACAGTCAAAAGTCATCAAATCAAGGGATAAGTCGTGCACGTTTTCATTGTGATCGATAATCCTGAGAATCACGTGTCTATCGATCCAATCAACGCTATCACTGACGTGATGCTCAACTTCTTTTTTGTTTCCCCATTTATCCGATAGCCTGATTAGATCTACATTTCGGGGCATTATTCGAGCAGCCAAAATTGCTGTACCGGACATACTTCGCCCAAAGGCTGGGTCCACCAAATGAAGAGTCGGTGTAGGGTTGCGAATTTGCAAACCTTGCAAATGGTGCAGTCCTGCTATAACTCTCTTTTTCAGCAAAGCTTTTTCAGGAATATCTAGATCCTGAAACACCAAACGTAGAAAATCTCGTCCATGCGGAAAGCCAAGATGAGCAAGATCTAATTCGGATGAAGCAATACCGTCGAAATAAGCCCGCCGCCGCAAGGCACGGACGACGCGAGTAACATTTTCAGCCTCTTCCGCCCGATGCTTCTTATTTCTCGGATCACCGATAATTTCATCAATCCCTTCGGCCGCATCAATCAAAGATGCTTCTCCGGCTTGGTTTGATCTGAACTTTAGATCAAGCTGACCGGCAGAAAATACTTCTTGTTGATTGACAATCTTTTCGTCTACATCCCGTATAGCTCTTCGCCCTGGATCTAATTTTGACAGGTACAAGAGTGCCGGAATCCTCTTCACTTTTTCCTTTGTGAGAGTTTTAGGTGGTTCAAAAGCTAAATTGTAAAAAGCATATTCTTGCTGCCACCCCTGTTGACGACGCGATAACATTGCGCCGACGTCCGCGCACTTCAAACCGCCAGTAAGAAGGTATGAGAAAGCCATCAGCATATCTCTAATAGTTACCACATACCCGATTCGTTCTAGTGTGGCTAAAAGCAACTTAAGCTTTGATTTTCTGATGCTTGCATGTTCGTCTACTTTATCCGAGAGCAATACTCGGTTGCGGTAGATCGGACAGGAGTTCAAAGCATCACAATCCGAGCATACCTTCCATCTCCGTGAATCAGTCCATTCCCTCAACGCCCGATCCCCGAGGGATGTGCCATCATCACCACTCGCAACAGATTGATAGTTCAAGTTGACGATGTGAATTTTTCCATCTTGACTGGCTTTACCGGTCTCAAATGTGGATTCGAAGCTTGCTAGTATTTTCCGAGAGTGTTCACCGGCCTCTTCCGCTGATAACACTACTCGTAACTGGCCCTCGTTAGCGCATATGATGTATACATCGTCGCCTATAAGCGTAGCTTCAATCAGGCTGGCACCAACGCTCGGTGTAAATTCAGAAAAATCTTTGAATATGCGGAGCTTCAGAGATGAATCGGGATCAGAGGCCAAATGAATAGAGTGATCTCCGTTACATTTATCTTTGACTAGCTGTCGAGCTGAATCCTCGTCATAACCCAAGATGCTCTCAAGTATTCTCCGACACAGATTTGTTTTCCCGTGCCCTGCATCTCCAGTCAACACTATGACTTTAGCGCCAGCAGCGATAGATTCTCGGACATATTCAAAAGCAGCAGTCTCCAAATTTAGAGAATCTTTGGATACTTGATACTCTTCGTAGATTTGGTCATGAGATGGGTCAAACGGTAAATATCGACCCATGCGGTCTACATGCGAGTTCGTCTTTAGCGCCAAATCAGTAGCTCCTTTTATCGACAGTCTTCTTCAACTGTTGTCCATCCTCAGGGTTTTATCCAGTTAACTTGCAGAATTTTCTGAATCGATTTTGCTCGCCTGCGCAGTTGTGTTGATAATCCGCTTAAAGTAGAGCTAAACCGATGTGCTGGTAACGCCAGTACACTCGCACCACCTAAAGCCAGATACTGGCCACCAGAGAAAGTCCACACAGCTCAAACAGACTGGGAGAGTCCGCTCATTTCAGCCCTATGATTGAACTGACCTAACGCTTACTTGGGGAGATTGATCGCTCATACTGCTCGTTTTCTAAATTTACTAGCTATCGATTAACTCTCGATAACTCATATTTATCGAATTTTTTCGATTTATCAACGCATTACGAGAATCTGAACTGATTCCCCTGTAAATCCAGTATAGACGACTTATCAAAACTGGCTTTGCCCGACGATAGTTCAACACCGACGAAGGGCCGCATAGGCACTCTAAGGTGACCGTCTTCAGAACTCGATGCCGGAAATGAAGCCAATTGAAGCGATGTAGTCCTGCTGATACGACGCGCGATATCAGCAGGAAACAACTTTATTGTTTAGGAAAGGACTTTAATGTCTAGGAAAGAACTTTATTGTTCAGGAAAGGACTTTAATGTTCCACGACAGTTGTTCGGCTGGTTATCCATTCTAGCTAACACGCTCAAACATTAGATCCCAAACGCCATGGCCGAGCTTCTCGCCGCGCTTCTGGAACTTGGTGACTGGACGGAAGTCGGGCTGGGGTGAGAACAGGCCTTCACCCGCTTGGTTTTTGTAGCCCTCGGCTGCGCTCATCACTTCCATCATATGCTCTGAGTAGGGCTCCCAGTCTGTTGCCATGTGGAACACACCGCCGATACTGAGTTTGTTACGGATAGTCTGCGCGAACTCTGGCTGGACGATGCGGCGTTTGTTGTGACGTTTCTTGTGCCATGGGTCGGGGAAGAAGAGCTGTACTCCGGCTAATGATCCATCGGGAATACACTGCGCAAGCACTTCAATAGCATCATCACAGTAGACGCGAATATTGGTTAGCCCCTCCTCTTTGGCACGCGCCAACAGACGGCCGACACCCGGTGGGTGCACCTCAATACCAATAAAGTTCTTCTCAGGGGCTCTGCGAGCCATCTCGATTAGGGAGTCGCCCATACCGAAACCGATCTCTACGGTCACGCCACCTTGGTTACCAAAGAGCTCCGTGAAATTTAGCATACCTGAATCTAGCTCAAGGCCGAACTCGGCCCAGTTTTCATCATAGGCACGCTGCTGCCCCTCGGTCATACGCCCAGCACGCACCACAAAACTGCGGATACGGCGGTGCTTTTTTTCCTGTTCAGGATTCTGATCGAGGTTCTGTTCGTTATCACTCATGAGGTTTCTCTACTACTTAATCTTTGCGCCACTTCAGAGCAGCGTAGGCCAGTGCGAGCCAGCCAATAATCATGGCGACGCCACCGATGGGGGTGATGGCACCGAGTATAGGTTTATCCAGCAGTACTAAAAGGTAGAGGCTGCCAGAGAAGATTAGGGTACCGAGCGTCAGGGCGTAGCCAGCTATCGACATTAAATTGGAACAGCCTCTTAAGTGCGCTCCGACAGAGGCGAGGCCAACAAGCGCTAGGGCATGCCACATCTGGTAAGTGACGGCAGTTTGATAGGTCTCCATACGTTCCGGTGTTAGCAGGTCGCGTAGGCCGTGCGCGCCAAATGCACCAAGCATAACGCCAGAAGCGCCAAATAGAGCGGCAATTAAGAGGAATCTTCTGTGCACTTTTATCTTCTATGCGCTGTGGCGTCCTAAAGTTCAGTGGCGCAAGGATACACTAGTCCACCCAGAAACAGAAAAGGCCGCGAGTGCGGCCTTTCATCATGAAGCGTCTGAATTAGGCGATCATTATCGAGTTCTTCAGCTTCTTCATTGCGTTCTTCTCGATCTGGCGAATACGTTCAGCAGAGACTTCGTACTTAGCTGCGAGCTCGTGCAGAGTCGCTTTCTCTTCCACCAACCAGCGCTGCGCCAAGATATCGCGCGCACGCTCGTCCAGTTCAGACATAGCGTTTGCAAGCTGCTGCTGAGTGTTATCTTCCCAGTTCTGGTGCTCCAGCATAAGTGCAGGGTCTGCGGAGTGGTCTTCCAAGTAGAGCGCCGGTGCAACCGCTGCCGCGTCGTCATCGGCATCAGCAGGCGCGTCAAACGCCATATCGGTTGAAGCCATACGGCCTTCCATCTGGCGTACTGTTGCCGCATCAACGCCAAGGTCTTCCGCTATTGCGTTTACCTCGTCGTTGTTCATCCAACCTAAACCTTTCTTCTGCGAACGCAGATTGAAGAACAGCTTACGCTGCGCCTTGGTGGTCGCAACTTTAACGATGCGCCAGTTTTTCAGGATGAACTCGTGCATTTCGGCTTTAATCCAATGCACTGCAAAAGAGACCAAGCGCACGCCCATAGTGGGGTCGAAGCGCTTAACCGCTTTCATCAGGCCAACATTACCCTCTTGGATAAGGTCACCTAATGGCAGACCGTAGCCCTGGTAACTGCGCGCAATGTGCACTACGAAGCGCATATGCGACATTACCAGCTGGCGAGCTGCCTCAAGATCGTTTTCAAAGAAGAGACGTTCTGCCAGCTCCTTCTCCTCGTCAGCGTTGAGGATTGGAATGGTGCTGACATTCGCCACGTACGCGTCTAGGTCGCGACCTGGTGACAGATGTTCAACAACTTGCAAGCTAGTGCCCATTTTTCGATTTCAACCTCTATAAAATCAAATACTTACTCAGCTACTGCTGAGCTTGCCCAGTTTCTTTCTCGCTATTGTCTTTGACATCAAAAAGCGCCAAAAGTTCCATAAGAGAGAACTAATATAGCTAACCGGACCCAAAAATGTACCAGAGTCAGTGATAAACGCAAGCTTTCCCGCTTCGGATCACGTCTCAGCGAGCGTCAAACTGCGTTAGCTGTCGCGATACCGCTAAGTATGCGCCACCCCACCCTAGCACTGATCCTAGGGCCAGAAGACTGGCGACCCCCTGAAAACCGAGCCACTGTAGTTCAAAACCGCCCAGATAGAGGGTAGTCAACTCGCGCAGAGGTGACTCAACAAATATTAACGCTAGATAGATCAGCAGGGTCGCCAATACAGCACCAAACAGACCGTACCAAAAACCGGCGTAGAGAAAGGGTCGGCGTACCCAGCCCGACGTAGCGCCGATTAACAGACTCACCTCGATCTCCTCAAGACGGCTACTAATTAGAGTTCGAATGGTATTAGCAACCACCAGAAGCACGGTGAGACCCAGCAGCACGGAGAGGATCAAGCTCACGCGCTCGAAACTCCCCAGAATCGCGCCCAAACGAACCAGCCACTCGATATCCAACTCAACACTATCCACCTCTTCATAGGCGAAAAGCGACTGCTGCATCGTCTGCAGAGCCCCAGTGCTGCTGTCACGCGGCACGATCAATATGACCGCGGGGAGCGGATTGTTCTCAAATAGATCCAGCAGAGCGCCGAGCTCGGTACGCTGCTTAAACTCTTGCGCACCTGTATCTGAACTAATCAGTTCAACAGAGAGCAGATCATCTCGCAGCAGTAACTCACGGCTAATCACGTCGATACGTCTGGTTTCGATACCGGGCTTCAGGTAGACCGCTAACTGGGGTTTTAGGTCCGCAGCTGGGCTTAGCTGTTCAAGATTAACCAGCAGCGTAAGCAGAAAGCCGGGCACTGCCAGCGCCACACCCAGCATTGAGAGCGTCATTAGAGCCGCCAACGGCATTTGCAGGAGGCGCCGTAACGCTTCCGTAGCTTCATAACGGTGGCGTGCGAGCCAGTGTTTAAGGCGGTCAACCCGAGTAATACGGTGTCCGCTCGCGCCACGCGCACTAGACTGCGCCCGTTTAGACATTGCGCATCCGTCCCTTATCGAGAATCAGCACACGATGCTTCATGCGCTTAATGAGTGCTACATCATGGGTTGCGATGAGCACCGTTGTACCGATTCGGTTGAACTGTTCAAACAGTTGCATAATATCGAGCGATAGCCGCGGATCCAGGTTACCTGTTGGCTCGTCGGCGATAAGTAGGCGAGGCTTATGAACGATTGCCCGTGCGATACCGATACGTTGTTGCTCTCCACCGGAGAGAGCCATCGGATTTGCATTTTCTGCTGACAACAGCCCGACTCTGTCCAGCGCGGCTCTTACTCTTCGGCCTATATCGTCCTCGGAGTAACCCGCTATCTGCAGTGGCAGAGCGATATTTTGGAATACCGAGCGATCCGCAAGCAAACGGTGATTCTGATAGACCACGCCCAACGAGCGGCGGTAATGCGAAATTTGATGTTTACGGAGACTAGCGAGGTTCTGCTCGCCTACCCACACCTCACCCCGACTTGGGCGCTCTACCAGCGTGAGAAGCTTCAACAGAGTACTCTTACCGGCTCCTGAGTGACCGGTAAGAAAAACCATCTCGCCAGACTCCAATTCGAAGTCGACCGCGCGCAGTGCGTCATGACCGTTGTCATAACGCTTACTGACTGAGGTGAATCGAATAGCAGCCATACTAGGCGTTAGTCAAACAGCGCGTCTACGAAAGCTTTCGCTTCGAAGGGGCGCAGGTCATCGATCTGTTCACCGACACCGATAAAACGAATCGGCAAGCCAAACTGCTTAGCGATAGCGAAGATAATACCGCCCTTCGCTGTGCCATCGAGCTTAGTTAGGCTGATACCGGTAACCCCAACAGCTTCGCCGAACAGACGTGCTTGGCTAACGGCATTCTGACCCGTGCCAGCATCGAGAACCAGCATCACCTCATGTGGTGCACTCGGGTCGATCTTCTGCATCACACGAACCACCTTCTGCAGCTCCTGCATCAGGTTGTCTTTATTCTGCAGGCGACCGGCGGTATCGGCTATCAGGACATCGACGCCCTTGGCTTGGGCTGACTGAAGCGCATCGAAGAGTACTGATGCTGAATCTGCTCCTGTGTGCTGCGCGACAACCGGAACATTATTGCGCTCGCCCCACACCTGCAACTGCTCTACTGCAGCTGCACGGAAGGTGTCACCGGCGGCCAGCATAACCCTCTTGCCCTCGCTCTGGTAACGTTTGGCAAGCTTGCCAATTGTGGTCGTCTTACCAACGCCGTTAACGCCTACCATTAAGATAACCGTTGGCTTCTTATCGCTCTTTAGCTCTAGTGGCTGCTCCACACCGACCAGCAGGTCAGCGAGTATTTCACGCAGAGCGGCTTGAACTGCTTCCCCGGAATCGAGCTTCTCTTCATTGATGCGGTCTTCGAGCTGACTGATGATACTGGTGGTCGCTTCAACCCCAACGTCTGCCATAAGCAGAAGCGTCTCAATCTCTTCGATTAGATCTTCGTCAATTTCAGGCGAACCGGCGAAGAGCGAGTTGATCTGTTGCGTCAGGCCCTGCTTGGTGCGCGTAAGACCTGAACGGACTCGATCAAAGAAACTCTTCTGTGGCTCTGGCTCTGAAACAGTTTCGGACTCTGGTTTAGTCTGCGCAACAGATTCACCTTCTTGCTCACTGGCGTCGTTATCTGACGGCGACACAGAAGGCTCCTCCTTAACAGGGGCAACTTCGGCTTCGAACTCAGCAACGGGTTCAGCAGGCACCTCGGCAGGAGCAGTATCAGCCTCCTTCGCGGAAACCGTTTCGGGCTCCGCTTCCGCCTCTACCGACTCAACCGGTGCAGCTGTGGGCTCGGATGGCTCCTCAGCAGCAACCTGCTTCTGTTCGTCAGATTGCGCATCTGCGGTGACTTCAGGTTTCTCAGATTTAAGCAGCTGCCAGATAAACAGCATTATTAGGAAGACAACACCCCCGATAATCCAGGGCACAATTGAGGGATCATATCCCTGCTCAGTCATCCAAATATATAGCGATTCCATGATCTAAAACTTCCAGCCGAGGCTCAAATTGAATGAGCCGAGTCAAAACAGTGTATTGTGTTACTCACAAGGGCCGGTATATTAGCATATAGGCCCAAGGGAAGCTGCGAATAAGTCCCACCTGTCTCAGCGAACCCTGTGATGCATAGCTACTAGGCGAGTCTTGCAGCTAATGGCCTAGCCCTTAGCAAAAGGCTCAACAACGTAGATATGTATCACAGGGCTCGCCCTTCGGGGCTTTCAGGCAGATTCACACTCTACGTTGCGCTTTTTTGACTTAGCCCGCTAGGCCTGCAAAATCGCGCCTTGATTGTAAATCTGCCTGTAAGCCTGAGGCAGGCTGGACTTTTTCGCAGCTTCCCTATAGAAGTACTCGGTCATAGACAAGGAGTGGCGTGATTACAAACATAATAAATAGAGGCGACCGCCCGCTCTTCAATCGCAAATACCTCATGGCTCTGGTGTGGCTATTGCCGGTAGCTATAATTGCGCTTAATAGCCTGACACCCTCAAGTGATCTCATTGCCGAACGCATCGCAGAGAATCAGCTCTGGTTAAAGAGCGAGAGCACTGGAGTAAACATCTACTTCAACCAAGGGAGTGGGCTTACCAGCAACGACAAGGCTCGGCAGACACTACTGCTAGAAGGGCTCGAGCTTCGTTTAGCTTCCCCAGAGGTACAAGAGTTACTCGAACAACAGCAATGGGTTGTGCGACCCCAGCTCTCAAGCCTTACAACCCAGCTGCAAATTGATGCGAAAGAGCCAGTGGAGGCGCAAGCGCTGCAGCAGTTTATCGAACTTCTCAGGCAACCGCCTGCAGTGGACTGGATCGAACCCATAGAGCGTATCAATGCGCAGATCTATCTTGCCAGTCAAAACGGGCGCCAGCGTGCACTAGACGCGTTACTCAGTAGCGCCACCGCGGAGCCGCTGGCAGCGCGAACCTATGTCGAGTTAGTGGACCGAACTATCGCCCTCCTCTATCTCAGCGAAGAGACCCCAGAACCGATCGAGTTAGCCGCACGCAATCAGCCCAGCACTGCGCTTCAGGGCAAGAGCAGCGTTGCGGTGCGCGCCCAACGCCCCGCAACCCTATTGCTCTGGCGTCTGGATGCACCTAGCTCGGCTAAGAGCTACTTAGTGCAACAAACACTTGGGGGTCTGGTTTCAGCTCAACTGGCTCAGTACCCCAATATGCGCCTCCAACAGCAGCTAACTCCCGAAGGCTCGTTGGTGCTGTTGGAGGCGGGCAGTAGTGAGGCCGATTTAAACACGCTGCTTGAGAGTCTCAAGAGCGACCCTGAACTGCTCAATGCTGCCATAGAGCAGCTGCAAACTCGCTGGGAGACAGCCTTAGAGCAACAACCCGAGGCCTGGGCCGAAGTGCTTTTGCTCTACGCAGTTGAACCACAGAGTTTAGAGTCCGCTTTCAGCGATCTGCGTGATAGTGCGCAGAAAGATATCAGTGAGATATTGCAACATCTGAAACAGCCTGCCGACCGCAGAGCACGACTATTCACTGCCACCAGTAGCTAATCATGTCCCGACGAAATGCCCGCAAGCCATTGCCTAAACCTCAAACGAGCCCTGAAGCGGTTGTCCGTATTATCGGTGGCGAGTGGCGTAGCAGAAAACTGAGCTTCCCGGAGAGTGAGGGGCTCAGGCCAACACCCGATCGTGTGCGCGAGACTCTGTTTAACTGGCTACAGTCTGTAACCCCAGGAGCGCGCTGCCTGGACCTATTTAGCGGTAGTGGCGCACTCAGCTTTGAGGCCCTCTCGCGCGGTGCGGCAAGTGCCACACTTATAGACAGCTCCGCCCAGGTTTGCCGCTCACTTAGAACTAATCTTTTGGGCCTCAAAGCGCAGAACGCTGAGGTGATTGAGAGTAATGCGCTGAGTTGGCTCGAGGCGCAGCCGAAAGATATGTCAACGCGGTTTGATCTGGTGTTTCTCGACCCCCCCTTTCGCAAGGGGCTACTGAAACCGATCGCACAACTGCTGGAGAGCAGAAATCTGCTTGCTGACGACGCCTACATCTACGTAGAAACTGAGCGCGAACTCGGTACGCCCGAACTTCCACCCAACTGGCAGTTACATCGCGAGAAGCAGGCAGGGCAAGTGAGCTACAGGCTCTACATCCGCAGCTAGATATTCCTAATAATTATATAAATAGGATTTTATATAACTTCTTATTTTGATCGCGACACTCTAATATTTGTCGCGTTGGCGGATCTTCGCTAAGATGCGCGGCACTGATGTCTAGCTTGAGAGAAGCAGGATGAACACCGTTGCATATCCGGGTACTTTTGATCCGATCACAAATGGTCACAGCGACCTGGTAGAACGTGCGTCGAAACTCTTTGATCGCGTGATAGTTGCTGTTGCAGAGAGCCCCAAGAAGCGACCGCTACTGCCACTTGAGCAGCGTGTAGAGCTTACCAAATTAGCTCTTGCGCATCTGCAGAATGTTGAAGTTGTCGGCTTTTCTGGGCTACTCGCGGAATTCCTGCGTAAACATAACGCAAACATTATTCTGCGCGGTCTGCGTGCGGTTTCAGACTTCGAGTATGAGTTTCAGCTCGCCAACATGAACCGTAAATTAGCACCCGAGGCCGAGAGTCTTTTCCTTACCCCGGATGAGCATCTCTCATTCATCTCGTCTACGCTAATTCGTGAGATCGCATCATTGGGCGGCGACGTAGCAGAGTTTGTTCATCCTGCTGTTGACGCTGCGCTGAAGCAACATTTTTCTGAAGTTTAACGGACTGCGGTCCGAGAAAAGAGGTAAGTCAAAATGGCTTTGATGATTACTGACGAGTGCATCAACTGCGATGTATGTGAGCCGGAGTGTCCGAACGAGGCGATCTCTCCCGGGGATGAGATCTACGAGATCGATCCGAAGAAATGTACTGAGTGTGTAGGCCACTACGACACTCCTCAGTGTGTTGAAGTGTGTCCTGTTGACTGTATTCCTAAGGATCCAGATCACGTTGAGACAGAAGATATGCTGATGGCTAAATACGAAGGCCTTATCGCCGCTGGCTGATATCTGCCGGGATCAAAAGAAGGGAAGCCCTCGAGATTCAAGAGCGGCTTCCCTTTTTTGTTTACGAACGTTCGGGCCTAAATCTGCGGTTCAAGCTCGTTGAGTTTGAACTCAGCATCAAGACGCTGGCCAACTAGATTGTCGCCTGCCAAATGATGCGCGTACTGCATATGCAGGCAGCGCACTTTGTCCCAGCTATTGATACCGCCAATACCCACCTTATTGAACATATCGGTGTACCCCAGCGCTTCAAGGCGCGCTCGGTCAGAGGGGTCCATTAACTTCCAGCGACGATCCACATAACCTTGCTGCTGGCTGTGAAATTGAGCGCGCAGCTGCGCATCATCCTGCAACTCCTCCTCAAACCGCTTGATCCAGCCGGTCATCTCAATGCGGCCTATCTCGCGGCTAAGGTCACGACTACAGAGCCAGTAGAGGGTTGGGAAGGGTTTATCATTTACCAGCGAGCGCATCTGCAGTACCAGCGGCACACCTTGCGGATTCGCTACTGCTACGGCAGCTATACCGCGGGGCTCGCGGCCAATCTGCTCTTTCACAATGGCTAGCTGTTGAATTGTTGGTTGCATACTTAAACCTGTGCGTATTGCTCTGCATCACTGATCCATCGGCGCCCTAACGAGGCTGCCAACTGCGACTCGGAGCTGATACGGCCAGCACACTCATGTACGGTCTCCATCAGATCTGCGTCACGCTGAAGATCAGCGATTCTAAACTGCATCATGCCGGTCTGTCGGGTACCTAGTACCTCACCCGGCCCGCGCAACTCTAAGTCACGTTCGGCGATGCGGAATCCATCCGTAGTTTCACGCATTACGGCGATGCGCTCACGCCCCTGACGTGAAAGGGGTGCATGATACATCAGAACGCAGAAAGACTCTTGTGAACCGCGCCCTACTCGCCCACGCAACTGGTGTAGCTGCGATAAGCCCAAACGCTCTGGGTTCTCGATAATCATTAAGCTGGAGTTGGGTACATCTACACCGACCTCAATCACGGTAGTCGCAACTAGAAGGTCAAGCTCATGCGCTTTGAAGCGCGCCATGATCTCAGCCTTTTCAGCCGGTTTCAGGCGACCATGTACTAAGCCAATACGCAACTCAGGCAGAACTTCTGCCAACTCCGCAGCCGTGGTCTCTGCCGCTTGGCACTGCAGAGCTTCCGACTCCTCGATTAGAGTACAGACCCAGTAGGCCTGCTTACCAGACTTACAGCCCTGTCGCACACGCTCAATGACCTGACCTCGGCGGGTATCATCTATGGCAAGCGTCTTCACCGGCGTGCGCCCGGGCGGTAGCTCGTCGATTATCGAGCAGTCAAGGTCGGCGTAGGCACTCATCGCCAGCGTACGCGGTATCGGCGTTGCGGTCATAATGAGCTGATGCGGCAAAGTGCCATCTTTACGCCCCTTTTCACGCAAGCTGAGACGTTGGTCCACACCGAAGCGGTGCTGCTCATCAATCACCACAACAGCAAGGTCAGAGAAGTTTACATCGTCTTGGAACAGCGCATGTGTACCCACAACAACCTGCCCTTCACCACTGGCGATCTGCTCCAGTACCGTTTTACGGGCCTTCCCTTTTACCTTACCGGCCAACCAGCTAACTTCGATACCCAGAGGTTCTAACCAACTCTTAAAGTTGATGTAGTGCTGTTCGGCCAGAATCTCTGTCGGTGCCATTACTGCCGCCTGCCGGCCATTCTCTATCGCTTGCAGGGCTGCTAACACGGCAATCATCGTTTTTCCCGACCCCACATCACCCTGCACCAAGCGCAGCATCGGCTGCTCACGGTTCATATCGCGCGCCACTTCCCGCGCAACCCGCAGCTGCGCAGCAGTTAATTTGAAGGGTAACTGATCAAGAAACGGCCGACTCAAGCGTCCAGTCGCTTTCAGCGATGGGGCGCCGAAACGCTGGATCTTCTGACGTGCTTGCCGCAGCGTTAGGTTATGTGCCAGTAGCTCCTCAAAAGCTAACCGCCGCTGTGCGGGGTGGGTGCCTGCTATGAGTTGCTGCTGATCAGCATTTACCGGAGGCTTATGGAGATAGTGAATAGCATCGGTTAGTGCAGGGTAGTGACGCCGCGCCAGTTCGCTTTCCGGAACCAACTCCTCCAGCGGCTGAGTGCCCAACAGCTCAAGCGCTGCAAGGATAAGGGCACGCAGGCGCGTCTGGGTAATCCCCTCTGTTAGCGGATAGATTGGCGTTAACGCCTGCTCTAGCGGCTCCTCTTTGCCTGCACGCAACACTTTGTACTCGGGGTGCACCATTTCAAGCCCCGAAGGTCCCGGGCGCACCTCACCAAAACAGCGAACCTTAACCCCTTTGGCCAACTGGTTTTTCTGCGCCGCATTGAAGTGGAAAAATCTAAGCGTTAACGAGCCGGTCCCGTCATGCAGACGGCAGAGCATCGCGCGACGGCGCCCCATCTGAATATCGCAAAGCTGCACTTCACCTTCCACGACCGCTTCAATAGAGGGCATCAACCCGCCCATCGCTGATAGTCGTGTACGATCCTGATAACGTGCAGGCAGGTGAAAGAAGAGGTCTTGTAGTTGGAGAATTCCGAGTTTCTGCAGTTTTAAAGCCAGTGCCGTGCCGACCCCTTTAAGGTCGGTCACCGGACGTTCTGCAACGGGTATTGGGGACATCAGTAAATCTTATTTGCTTGATCCGTGGCACTTCGTAATCGCGTTCACCAACACATCAATCGCCTGAGGTCGCGGGAAGCTCGCCCGCCAACCCAGCGCGACTGTGCGCTGCGGCTCGGGCGCTTTGAACGGCAGCACCTCAACCATACCTTCAGTTGGATGGCCCTCGATAGCCGACCTAGGAAGCACTGATGTACCCAGACCGGACGCCACCATCATGCGAATCGTCTCCAGAGAGCTCCCCTCCGTAACGCGGTGTTGGTCATGGAAGGATTGATTCAACGATGGGCAGGATTCGAGCACCTGATCACGGAAACAGTGACCTTCACCCAACAACAGCATGTTGAGTTCGTTAAGCTGTGAGGTTTCCACCTGTCCCTGTTTTACCAGCGGGTGATCCTTGGGGGTTATCATACTGAAGGTCTCATCGTAGAGCGGGCGGGTAAGCACGTCGGGCTCGTGGAACGGCAGCGCGATAATGATGGCGTCTAGCTCACCTTTGCGCAGCTTGTGCCGCAGTGTTTCAGTGAAGTTCTCCTCAATATAGAGCGGCATCTGAGGTGCCACACGCTGCATTTCGGGAACCAACTTGGGAAACAGATAGGGACCAATGGTGTAGATAGCGCCCACACGAATTGAACTGGCCAGCTGGTCTTTACCCTCTTTGGAGATCTCTTTGATGGCATCAGCCTGCTCCAGTACTTTTTGCGCCTGCTTCACCACTTTTTCACCCACCGGGGTTGCCCGAACAGCGTTTTTACTGCGTTCGAACAGTGCCACACCCAGCTCATCTTCGAGCTTTTTAACAGCGATGGAGAGGGTCGGCTGGCTTACGAAGCAGCGCTCGGCAGCGTGACCGAAGTGTTGTTCGCGAGCGAGAGTAACGATGTAGCGAAGTTCTGTAAGCGTCATACTCTTTCCTCTGCTACTCTGTGCTCCTACTTTTGCTGTGGAGTAATTGGAGTGGCGCAGTTGACTATTCTTATCGCCGGTTGCGGAGACCTGGGCAGTGCGCTCGGTGAGCGTCTCGTAGCGGCAGGACATCAAGTTTACGGCATGCGGCGTAATATAGACCAGCTATCGAAACTACTGGTTCCAATAGAATATGACCTATTAAGCGACGTTGCGCCAGCCAATTTACCCAGGGTCGATTACCTCATCTATACGGCAGCGGCAAAGTCGCGCGAACTGGCAACTTATCGAAAGATCTACCTCGATGGACCGCAACGGATTCTCAATGCACTGCCAGCGCCGCCTCGCCGGGTAATTATCACAAGCTCTACCGGGGTTTACTCCCAAAACCAACATGAGTGGATTGATGAAGTCAGCCCTGCCGAACCAAATAACCCTTTTGGTCAAACCCTACTTGATGGAGAGCTTGCTCTAGCAGCGTCACACCCAGCGGTAACACGGGTGCGTCTATCTGGCATCTACGGGCCGGGGCGAGAGCACCTACTCAACCGGATTCGAAACGGGGAGGTTGCGCTGCGAGAACCTCTGCATTTCAGCAATCGCATTCACCGAGATGATGCCGCCGGCTTTATTGCACATCTGGTAAAGCGTGCAGAGCAGGGAGAACCGCTCGAACCCATCTACCTCTGTAGTGACAATGAGCCGACGCCAATCGCTGAAATCACCGCTTGGCTGGCGAAGCGGATTGGAGTAGAGGTGAAAGCTGAGGTGCCCATTGCACGCGGGGGAAGCAAACGCTGCCGCAACACCTTGCTGCGTGCGACAGGTTATGAGTTGCTCTACCCCGACTATCGCCAGGGTTTTGCCGATCTAATCTAAGCTTTGTTAAGCAGGCGTGCGGCTTTAACAGCGAAATAGGTGAGGATACCATCAGCACCAGCACGCTTGAACGCCAGTAAAGACTCCAGCATGACCGACTCTTCATCCAACCAACCGTTCTCGAAGGCAGCCATATGCATGGCGTACTCACCGCTTACCTGATAGGCAAAGGTCGGTACCTGTAGCTCAGTTTTAACCCGACGAACGATATCCAGATAGGGCATGCCCGGTTTTACCATCACCATATCTGCACCCTCAGCCAAATCCAGCGCCACTTCATGGAGCGCCTCATTCGAGTTCGCAGGGTCCATCTGATACGAGTACTTGTTGCCCTTACCAAGATTGCCCGCTGAACCAACAGCGTCACGGAATGGGCCGTAGTAAGCGCTTGCATACTTGGCAGAGTAGGCCAGAATTCGAGTATTGATATAGCCGTTCGCCTCAAGCGCTTCGCGAATGGCGCCGATGCGGCCGTCCATCATGTCGCTTGGTGCAACCACATCAGCACCCGCCTCAGCGTGCGACAACGCCTGTTGTACCAGAGCATCTACGGTCTCGGTATTGAGCACATAGCCGCTCTCATCAATAATTCCATCCTGGCCATGGGTGGTAAATGGATCGAGTGCCACGTCGGTGATTACACCAATCTCTGGACAGGCTGCTTTAATCGCACGAACGGCTCGTTGCGCGAGGCCCTGCGGATTCCACGCCTCTTCTGCTTCCAGCGACTTTACATCAGCAGGGGTAACGGGAAAGAGTGCGACTGCAGGAATACCCAGCTCCCAGGCTTCTACCGCTGCTTTGACCAGACGGTCGATGCTAAGACGTTCAACACCCGGCATGGAGGGCACAGACTCAGAGCAATCCTCGCCCTCTATGACAAACATCGGATAGATAAAGTCGGCCGGTGTTAGCAGATGCTCGCGCATCATCGAACGGGAGAACTCGCTAGCCCGCATACGACGCATGCGAGTAGATGGAAACGCGCGCTGACTCGGATCGAAAGCCACAATATACCTCGGGGTGTCGTTAAATTAGGTTGGCCGCAGTATACATGCTGATGCGCCAGCGCGCGAAATGGCTGACTTTTCCATATTACGAAAAAGGAATCTTTATTCTATTTTGGTATAAGAAATAGGAACTATTCCAATACTTACCACGCAAGTGGCTAGTTATTATGTGACCATGGATTGCTTACGAAGGAGTCGTAAGAATCAGGGATTGATAAACTTCGAGATATGACGCGGCAATCAGGGTCACGCAGGAAGCGGATAAGGCTGCATGGAGTAAGGATTATCTCACGTAGGGCGCATAAGGGATTATGGGCCCTTTTTTTATATCGCTTAATAGACGTTTCACCCTCAGATCTCCCCTACTCTCTCGCATCCCCCATCCTTAGTCTGCTTTAACTTCAAAAAAACAGTTAGAATCCTCACACTAATTCATAACCAGCAGGTAGGTACGATGAAAAAAGTGATGATGCTAGGCTCTGGAGAACTGGGCAAAGAGGTCGTTATCGCACTGCAGCGTATGGGCCATTATGTGATCGCATGTGACGCCTATGAGGGAGCTCCCGCCATGCAGGTTGCCGACAGGGCTGAAATATTCTCAATGCTTGACGGCACAGCACTGGATGCAGCCGTTGCTAAGCATCAGCCCGATATCATCGTACCTGAGATCGAAAGTATCCGTACCGACCGCTTATACGACTACGAAGCTCAAGGGATACAGGTAACCCCAAGCGCAAAAGCGGCCAACTACACCATGAACCGTAAGCTGATTCGCGACTTGGCAGCAAAAGAGCTGGGTTTGCGAACTGCACCCTACGCTTATGCAACCACCTATGAGGAGTTCACCGCGGCTGTTGCAGAGGTAGGTATCCCCTGCGTGGTCAAACCGCTGATGTCGAGCTCCGGTAAGGGCCAGTCAGTAGTTAAAAGCGAGGCCGATATGCGCCACGCCTTTGACTACGCCTTAGAGGGCTCTCGCGGCGACCTCAAGGAGATGATTGTTGAGGGCTTTATCGACTTCGACTTCGAGATAACCCTACTAACAGTGACACAGAAACAGGGTGAAACGCTCTTCTGCTCGCCTATCGGCCACCGCCAGGAGCGTGGCGACTACCAGGAGAGTTGGCAGCCCTGCTACGTTGATCCAGCACAGCTGGAAGAGTGTAACGCAATGGCAAAATGCGTAACTGAGGCGCTCGGAGGCGCTGGCATCTGGGGAATCGAGTTCTTTATCTCCAAAGATGCTGTCTACTTCTCGGAGCTGAGCCCACGCCCGCATGACACCGGCATGGTAACGCTGGCAGGCACGCAGAATTTCAATGAGTTTGAACTGCACGCACGGGCGTTTCTCGGTCTTCCGATCCCTGCTATCGAACAGCGCTACCCGGCTGTCAGTGCAGTAATCCTTGCCTCTAAAGATGGAACGCCAGAGTTCAGCGGCATCGAGGAGGCGTGCGCATACCCGCAGTCCGACCTTAGGATTTTTGGCAAACCGACAACACGCCCCTACCGCCGTATGGGTGTAGCACTTGCTTACGATCGTACGGGTGAAGAGAGCATGGATCAGCTGCGAGCTCGCGCCGCCGAAATTGCCTCTAAAGTTAAGGTGCTCTAGAGACTATGCCCGAACTACCAGAGGTTGAAACGACCTGCCGAGGCATTGAGCCGCACATCGAGAAGCACAGCGTTACCGCAGTGCGAGTGCGTCAGCCAAAACTGCGGTGGCAGGTGCCCGCCGACCTCGCTGAGCTGATCGTCGGTCGTGAGGTGCGCCAAGTCGGGCGTCGCGGTAAGTATATTTTAATCGGCTTTGACAATGGTGAACTGCTGATCCATCTCGGTATGTCAGGTAGTCTGCGCGTTTTACCGCAGGAGACGCCTCCCGGCAAACATGATCACGTCGAGCTCATTTTTGATAGCGGCATGATGGTACGCCTGACGGACCCACGTCGCTTCGGAGCGGTACTGTGGCAGCCTCAAGGCGAAGTTCATACGCTTCTCGCTTCTCTAGGGCCAGAACCTTTGACGGATGCGTTTAATACAGATCACCTAGCAAAAGCCTGCAAAGGGCGTTCTCAGGCGATTAAACTGCTCATCATGAACTCGCATGTCGTGGTGGGTGTTGGGAATATTTACGCTAACGAGGCGCTTTTCCGCGCCGGTATCGACCCCCGACGCGCGGCTGGAAAGATATCCAAGGCCCGGCTTGAGCGACTGGTCGAAGAGATTAAGGCCGTTTTGGACTATGCTATAACCCGTGGCGGTACCACTCTGCGGGATTTTCTCGCCTCAGATGGAAAGCCCGGCTACTTTGCCCAAGAGCTGTCCGTGTATGGACGCGGGGGCGAACCCTGCAAGCAGTGCACTAAACCGCTGAAGGAAGTGCGCCTCGGGCAGCGATCAACAGTATTTTGCACTCAGTGCCAGCGGTAATCCTTTGACCCCAAGTCTGCTTCAAGTTCTACCCAACTCAGAAAAATACCAAGAGAACCTACGCAAGGGGCTCGGCATTGAGGGTGACTTAGAGTTGCGCGAGTGCTGGTTGTTTGAAGAGCAGTTGCACGTAGAGGTTTACCCACTCAAGCACTCTGCCCCAACGCTACTCTTTCTCCCCGGGATTGGAACCTACGTAGAGCTCTATGCAGAGTTTCTAACCGCCCTGCACAATAGCGGCTTCAATGTTGTGGCCGTTGACCCGCCGGGACACGGTTTCTCGCACGGTTCACGCGGCCGATTCGAAGTTACCAGTTTCGCCGAACAGTTATCGCGCTTAATTACCGCCTTTGAACCGCGATTTAGTGGTAGCTGGGGTGTCTATGGCTACTCAATTGGTGCTGTAAGTGCGCTGGCACTGGCGGAGCGCGACACCCGTATCGAGTCCGCCATCTGCGGCACCCTTCTACTCAGCGAATACCCTCCGGACTTGGTGCATGCACTGGGCTGGTCCTGGACCTCATTAAGTGCGGTTTGGTTTCCGAGTGTCTGTGTACCTCTGCGCAGCTTTATCGACTTCGAAACACTACTGGGCAACCACCCGGCAGGCCGTTGGATCAACCAGGATCGTCGAATTGTTTTTGACTACCCGCTGGTCACTCTGGCAAACCTATTTTCCCACCGCTGCGGCATTCTGCGGCGGCGCTACGGCTTCGATCTCACTATTTTGCAGGGCGACTGCGACGAAGTTCTCTCTATTGATTACGCTCAGCGCATCAAAGAGGAGTCAGAGCACCCCGTGCGTCTCGATGTCATAGCCAGTGCAGGCCATATGCTTCCCTGGGATGATCCTGAGGCGCTGGCCGGGCGAGTAAGAGAAGCGTTTGACGCTCGCAAGTGAGCCTGCATTCGCACATCGATTGCAAGCGCATCGAAGAAAACCTGCCTACACTGCAGAGGCGACTCAACAATGACAGGAGTTACTCCAATGGCAACATACGAATGTAAAGTGTGCGGTATGTCGGTAAACGCAACCTGCGGCAAATGCGATGCACCACTGGTCAACGGCACGCTCACCCTTGAGGATGGCACTGTGGTGCAGATCTCTTCGTGCCCAAATGGTCACGGTAAGATCAAATCACCACTGTGCTGTGGTCAGGATATGAGCTGTACGCTGGGCGAGTAAGCTACACCTTGGCGGTCAGCGCACGCTGTGTCTGATAGACCCCGACTACAGTAATTGCGATGCCCGCCAAAGCCAGAGCTGATAGCTGCTCATCAAACAGGATCCACGCCTCTAGCGTAGTCGCCAAAGGCACCAGATAGAAGTAGCTCGCAACTTTAGCGGACTCGCCTTCGCGAATCATAAACAGAAGCAGCAGTATCGCACTGACCGACAAGCCAAATACGAGCCAAGCAAGCGCACCCACTAGATGAGGATCCCAGACTATTTCTCGGGTCTCAAAACCAAAGGTGAGCAGCCCCATCCAGATCGCCGTTGCGACATACTGTACAAATGAGGCGGTAAGTAGATTTACACCCGCGCCAAAGCGTTTCTGATAGAGCGTACCGATTGTGATACTAAATAGTGCAACTAAGGTAGCCACAATCGCTCCGGGGTGGACGACAAACTGCTGATTGAACACACCTGAGCCGAGCACCAAAACCACACCCACTAGCCCAAGCCAGAGCCCTACCCAGCCCCGCATGCTGAGCGACTGGCCGAAGATGTAACGGCTTAGAAAAGCGGTCAACAAGGGCTGCAGACCCACCACGATTGCGGCAACACCAGCCGGCAGATCAAGTTTTATCGCCGCAAATACACCGCCAAGATAGCCTGCATGGATCAGACTTCCCGTTACAAGCTGGTGACCACTCTGCTTGAGCGATGGCCATTGCGATTTGAACCAGAGAATGAGCCCCAGAAATGCCAGCAAGGTAAGTAGCATGCGGATGAAGAGGAAATTGAACGGCTCAATATACGGCAACCCCCAACGTGCGCCGATGAAGCCAGTGCTCCAGAGTCCGACAAATAAAAAAGGAACGGCACGGGTGAAGTTATGGGAGAGGTACATTGAAATCATCCTAAAAACGAAGAGCCCGCAGTCAGACTAGCTGAGTGCGGGCTCTTTGAGAGGCAGAATCAATTACTTGATCTTAGCTTCTTTGTAGATAACGTGCTTGCGTACAACAGGATCGTATTTTTTGAATTCGAACTTGTCTGGAGTGTTACGCTTGTTCTTATCTGTGGTGTAGAAGTGACCTGTACCAGCAGAAGAAACCAGTCGGATCTTTTCGCGTGCGCCTTTAGCCATGATCTAGCTCCTTTTGCTTAAACTTTGTTGCCGTTTGCACGGACTTCAGCAAGAACGGCATCGATACCTTTCTTGTCGATGATGCGCATGCCTTTAGAAGATACGCGCAGACGAACGAATTTGTTTTCGCTCTCTACCCAGAAACGGTGCCAATGCAAGTTAGGCAGGAAACGACGACGTGTTTTGCGCTGTGAGTGAGAAACGTTGTTTCCCGTTACTGGGCGCTTACCAGTAACCATACATACTCGAGACATTTTAAAACCTCAGTTAATAATGTTTTCTTTTACTCTGTCAGATATTTATTGACCACCAACTTTCGCTTCCTATTCAAAGCAAAAAACCTTGGCAATCTCAGGCGGAGCGTCCGAAAACGAGACAAAAATCCCGTACCAATGAGACAGAGGCGCGCATAATACAGAAGTGTCAGGCGCTGCGCCACTCTTTTTGTTCACTTTTTCACCAGTCATAGGCAATCAACGTGTTAAAGCCAGCCGCGTTCAGCGAACGAGACACTGGTTCCACTGCCAATCACCAGATGGTCGAGGACACGAATATCAACCAGTTCCAACGCCCGTTGAATACGCTCGGTAATCTGCCGATCCGCTAGCGAGGGTTCAGCAACGCCAGAGGGGTGGTTATGTGCCAGAACCACAGCCGCCGCCCCGCGCTGCAAAGAGGCACTCACCACCTCACGTGGGTAAACAGCGGCGGCGTCGATAGTGCCGCTAAACAGAACCTCCCAGCCTATAACGCAGTGCTGTGTATCGAGATAGAGCAGACCGAAGTGTTCACGACTCTTCCCAACCAGTTGATGCTGGATAAAATCTCTAACCTGATCGGGCGTAGTTAGCGCGCTGCCTCTAGATAGACGTTGGCCCACAGCTCGACGCCCAAGTTCGCGCGCAGCCTGCAAGAGTACATAACGAGCATCACCCGCCCCATCCAGCTGTTTGAAGGTGCTGCGGTCCAGCGCCAACAGTGCAGCAATACTCTGCTGCTGATGCAGCCAGCGCCTGGCTAACTCAACGGCATTGCACCCCGGTAGCCCCTGCCCTATAAAGAGAGCAATCAGCTCTGCATCGCTAAGTGCTTCTGCCCCCTGCGCCAGCAATCGCTCGCGCGGCCGCTCAGTGGCTGGCCAATCCTGAATTTTCATCTGCACCTCCATGTGCGTTGCTCAAAATTCAGTATAGATGCTATTCTCCCCTTCCTAACCATTTCAGCTATGACTGGGCTTTCGGGGTATGCATAGACTTACTAACCGCAATATTTTGCTAGGAATCACCGGCGGCATTGCGGCCTACAAGAGCGCAGAGCTTACGCGTGCTCTCGTGGGTGCCGGCGCCAACGTGCGAATTGTACTTACGCCTGCAGGCGCTGAGTTCATAACGCCACTGACACTTCAGGCGTTATCGGGAAATCCTGTGCACCAGAGCCTGTTGGACCCAGAAGCCGAGCAAGGTATGGGGCACATTGAGCTAGCACGCTGGGCCGATATGATATTAGTCGCGCCCGCCAGCGCCGACTTCATGGCACGCCTGAGTCATGGCATGGCTAACGATCTGTTAACCACAGTCTGCCTCGCGAGCGACGCACCCATCTGCATAGCTCCGGCTATGAACCAAGCGATGTGGCGTGACCCGCGTACGCAAGAGAATGCTCAGCGCCTTACAAACCAAGGAGCACAGCTCTGGGGCCCCGCATCGGGTGAGCAGGCCTGTGGCGATGTTGGACCGGGTCGAATGTTAGAGCCCGCTGAATTGGCGCAACTTGCTGCTTCAGCCTTTGCAACACCAGAACTCGAGGGTAAACGCGTCTGCATAACAGCCGGTCCAACCCGGGAAGCGCTGGACCCTGTGCGCTACATATCCAATCATAGTTCAGGGAAGATGGGCTATGCCCTTGCTGCCGCCGCAGCCAAGGCAGGTGCCGATGTCATTCTGATATCGGGCCCCGTTAGCCTACCTACGCCCGCCGGCGTCCAGCGATTAAATGTCGAGTCAGCTGAACAGATGTTAGCAGCGGCGATGGAGCTAGCCCCAACAGCAGACCTCTTTATTGGTGCGGCGGCTGTAGCTGACTACAGACCTGTTGCGATAGCCGATCAGAAGATCAAAAAGGGTCAAGAGGAGCTGATGGAACTGCGTCTGGTGAAAAACCCAGACATCATCGCTACCGTTTCGAGCCTTGCTGAAAGACCCTTCACCGTCGGTTTTGCAGCAGAAACTGAAAATGTTCTGCAATACGCTCGCTCAAAGCTGGAGAGAAAAGGTCTCGATCTCGTAATTGCCAATGATGTCTCACAGAGCGGCATCGGTTTTAACGCGGATGAGAACGAAGTGACGCTAGTTAGCACACAGGGCGACTACACCTTACCGCGTAGCAGCAAACATGCGTTGGCACAGACCTTGATTCAACACATTGCGGAACTTATGAACACCCATGAGCAGTGATTTTCGCACCCCACTTAGCACGTTGGATCCACAGATTGTTCGTGCCTATGACTTCCGTGGTCGAGCAGCTGATCAGCTAACTGCCGCCGTTGTTTATCGTTTAGGGCGCGCTTACGCCACGCAGCTCCGTGGCCTCAATAGCGCACCTGTCTGTGTTGGAGCAGATGGTCGCAACTCCAGTCCGGAGTTAAAGCAGGCCCTGATAGCCGGCCTACGTGAAGGTGGAGCCGATGTTCTCGACTGCGGCTTCTGCGCCACACCTGTGGTCTACTTTGCTGCCGCACAACAGGATGCCATCAACGCGGTTGTGCTGACGGCAAGCCACAATCCATCAAATCAGAACGGTCTTAAGCTGATTCTTAACGGCCTTGCACTGCTTGGAGATGAGATTAGCGCGCTCGCGGAACTCGCCACTTCAGACTCACTCACTAGTGGCGCTGGAAAACTTCGCGAACATAACCACAATGCCGCCTACGTACACGCCATTGCGCAGCGTTTTACCCTTGCGAGCGGTATGAAAGTGGTAGTGGACTGTGGCAACGGTATCGGCGGTCCAGTAACCGAGATGCTCTTTAAACGCCTCAACACACGCCTCAGTCTACTCTTTGGCGAGGTTGACGGTGACTTCCCTAATCATTCACCCGACCCCTGTATTGCCAGCAATCTGCTGGAACTACAGCGAGCCGTACTTAAACAGAGAGCTGATATTGGCTTTGCCCTTGATGGTGATGGCGATCGTGTAGTCGCAATCAGCGCCAGCGGGCGAATTGTTGTACCTGATCAACTCCTGATGCTGCTAGCCCAGGATATTTTATCGTCCGAACCAGGCGGGCTCGTTCTGATGGATGCCAAATGCAGCTCATTAGTGCGCACTCAGGTTGAAGCAGCGGGTGGTGAGGTACAGATAGGACGCACAGGCCACTCGCCGATGAAACGCTTAATGCAGGCGAGCGGCGCAATTTGTGGTGGTGAACTGAGCGCACACTACTATTTCGCAGATTGGTACGGTTTCGATGACGGTCTATTTACCGCCGTGAGACTACTTGATCTACTGCAGCGCAGCACAAAAACCTTAGACCAACTGCTCGAGACGCTACCTCAACGGCTAAGTACGCCAGAGATGCGTTTGGAGGTAGAGGAGAGTCGCAAATTCGATATCGTCCGCCGACTAGAGGCGTGTAGCTTCTCTGCGAAGCAGATTATTAGTATCGATGGCCTGCGTGCGGAATACGACCAGGGATGGGGGTTAGTTCGTCCATCAAATACCGAAGCCGCGCTAGTTGTTCGATTCGAAGCGGACAGCGTAGAAGCCATGAATGCCATAATTACAGAATTTAACCGAAATTTTGCTCAAGTCGATGCAGAAACCTGCAAGATAGAGCTTTTTAACTGACTTTTAAGGAGGCAGATATGCCACTTAACCGTGACCAAGCCATCTCAACAGCAACTGTTCTCTCTGAGGCGATGCCATACATTCAGCGCTTCGTGGGTAAGACACTGGTGATCAAATATGGCGGTAACGCGATGACTGACGACAAGCTCAAAGCGAGCTTTGCGCGTGACATTGTTATGCTTAAGTTGATTGGCCTGAACCCGATTGTGGTACACGGCGGCGGGCCGCAGATTGGCGACCTGCTGGAGCAGTTGAAGATTGAGTCACATTTCGTCAACGGTATGCGCGTAACCGACTCTAAAACCATGGATGTGGTTGAGATGGTACTTGGTGGTGCGGTCAACAAGGAGATCGTTGGACTAATCAACTCTGCTGGCGGGAAGGCGATCGGCTTAACCGGTAAAGATGGCGACTTGCTGCGCGCACGCAAACTGAAAGTGAAGCACAAAACGCCCGAGATGGAGGCGCCGGAGATTATTGATATCGGCCATGTTGGCGAGGTTGAGCGTGTTAACGTCAAGGTGCTTGAGATGTTGGTGGAGTCTGACTTTATCCCCGTTGTCGCACCAATCGGTGTTGGTGAAGATGGTGCTTCCTACAACATCAACGCTGACCTAGTAGCCGGCAAAATTGCTGAGGTACTGCAGGCCGAGAAGCTGATACTGCTGACCAACATCGCTGGCCTGCTTGATAAGGAGGGCAAGGTACTCACTGGTCTGTCACCAAAACAGGTTGATGACCTGATTGAGGACGGCACGATCTACGGTGGCATGCTACCTAAAATTGACTGTGCTCTGAGCGCCGTTAAGTCTGGCGTTACCTCTGCGCACATCATCGACGGACGTGTAGAGCACTCCTGCATGCTTGAGATCTTCACCGATGAGGGTGTGGGCACACTGATCACCAATAAGAGTCTTAAGGTTGGAGCATGAGCGAGATAAAAGTTTCACGTCGCGAGCAGATACTCCAGGCGTTGGCGGGGATGCTCGAGAGCAACCCCGGTCAACGCATCACCACGGCAGCGCTGGCCAAAGAGGTGGGTGTCTCTGAAGCGGCGCTGTATCGCCACTTTCCAAGCAAGGCACGCATGTTTGAGGGGCTTATAGACTTCATTGAAGAGACCATCTTTAGCCGCGTTAAGCTCATCGTGCAATCAGACGCGGGGGCCGCACGGCAGGTTGAGCAGATGATCACTCTACTGCTCGCGTTTGTGGAGAAGAACCCCGGCATGGCTCGCATACTCAGTGGCGATGCTCTTGCGGGGGAGACTGAGCGCCTACGCACTCAGGTGAATCAACTGTTTGAGCGCCTCGAAACCCAGATAAAGCAGGTACTACGCGAGTCTGAGATGCGCGAAGGCACTCGCACTGAGATCCCTGTGGGTTCAGCGGCAAACCTGATTATCGCCACCGCCGAAGGGCGCATTCGCCAGTATGTACGCAGCGAATTTCGCCGCCGCCCGACAGAGTTCTGGCCGGAGCAGTGGACCCGTTTAGCACACGGACTATTCCGTACGACGAGCGTCTAAATTTGAACCAAGGACATTTCGACAAACGCCCCTGGGCGTTCTTTGGGGCGATATTTGCGCTGATGCTTGCCGCCGCTAACCTGCGCGGTGGGCTCGTGATAATTGGGCCTCTAGTTGCCGATATGCGCGCCGACCTTGGTGTAAGCGCGTCAGCGTTCGGTATGCTGATGACGCTGCCGCTCATCTGCTTTGGTCTGATATCGCTGCTGGTGCCTTCATTGGCAAGACGCATAGAGCCGCTTCAAGTGGTGCTGCTAGCGATCATCGTTATCGCCATCGGTGCTGCCCTAAGGCTCGTGATCAATTTCCCCGTTATGCTATTCGGCACGCTACTGTTGGGCACAGGCGTCGCGATTCTAAACGTGCTGATACCTGGGCTAGTTAAAGGGCTATTCCCCAGACAGAGCGGCTCCCTCACGGGTCTGTACACACTCATTCTCACGCTTGGTGCAACGCTCAGTATTCTCAGCGCCGTACCTATGCGCGACTATTTCGGAAGCTGGCAAGCGCCTATGGTTGTCTGGGCGCTACTGCCACTGCTGGCTGCGCTGGTTTGGCTACCTATGCTGCGAGTTAAGTTCACACCAAAAAACATGCCTACACCCAGCACCAGCGCTTGGCGTCTGCCACGTGCTTGGGCCCTAATGGCGTTTATGGGGCTGCAATCCTCCGTCTTCTATGTGCTCGCGACCTGGCTCCCACGCCTGCTTATGGATAGCGGTTATAGCGATATCTATGCCGGCAATCTCACCTCACTATTGGCACTCGTGGGTCTGCCTGCCGCATTCATCATCCCCATTGCTGCGGGGCGGCTAGAGACGCAGCGGCCTCTTGTACTGATGATCCTCATCACAGGTCTAGCTGGGCTCTTTGGTTTGTTGCTCATGCCTGAACGCTTTGCCGAGGTTTGGGTCTCACTACTGGGCATCTATGGCGGTAGCTCACTTAGCCTTGCTCTCGTGCTATTCGCGCTAAAGACTCATGATATGCGCCAGGCAACCTCGCTCTCAGCCATGGTACAGGGGTTGGGCTACCTCGGTGCCAGCCTGACACCGAGTATTGTGGGTGCTATCTACGACTTTAGCCACGAATGGACCTTAGTCATCTGGAGTCTGATTGTAATCATTATATTGCAGAACACCGCAGGCTGGGTGGTGTGCGGCAGAGGCAAAATAGACGAAAAGCATAGCGTCTGAAAAGGGTCCCGCAGGACCCTTCTTCCCTAGCGGCTGCTGACGATACTTAGAGCTTTTAGGAGGGTATAAGCCTGATAGAGCTGGAAATCCTCTGCGTTAAGCTCCTCGGCAACCGGCTTCGACTCATCACCATTCTCAAGGTGCCCCGCCAGATCGCGCTCCCGAATCAGCTCTACCGCGGGTGTATCCGCATCGTTGAGTGAACGACGCTCAACCACAACGTCAGGCACTATGCCCTGCGCTTGAATAGAGCGGCCTGAGGGGGTGAAGTAGCGCGCTGTTGTAATCTTCACGCCACGATCGCCGGCCAAAGGCAGAATGGTCTGCACCGATCCCTTACCGAAACTTTGCGTACCCATGATTACCGCACGCTTCTGATCCTGCAGGGCTCCTGCAACGATCTCAGATGCAGAGGCAGAACCACCGTTAATCAGTACAATTAATGGGGTACTCATATCAACTTGTGTCTCAGTGCGGGCATCAAAACTGAGCTCCGAGCGATCGAGACGCCCCTCTGTGTAGACAATCTGCCCCTCGTTGAGAAAGGCGTCCGATACATCAACAGCCGCTTGTAGAACACCGCCCGGGTTATTACGCAGGTCAAGAACGAGGCCCTTCAACGGCTCTTTTTCGCTAACTTTTGCGATCGCCTCAGCGAGCTCTTCGCCGGTATTTGCTTGAAACTGGCTGATACGCACGTAGCCGTAGCCATCAGCAAGTAGACGGCTCTTAACACTGGAGGACTTGATGGCAGCGCGCTCAATCTCCACCTCAAATGGCGCCTCTTTCGACTCACGCAGGATGCTCAGACGCACACTCGTGCCAATCTCGCCGCGTAACAGGTCAACGGCCTCATCAAGCCCCATGCCCTGAACGGGTGCGTCATCAATTTTGATAATCAAATCGCCAGCCTGCAGACCTGCACGCGAGGCGGGTGTATCGTCTATTGGGGAGATAACGTGAACCATTCCATCTTTCATGCCCACTTCAATGCCGAGGCCACCAAAACGCCCTGAGGTGTGCTCTTGCAGTGAACTGAAGTCTTCTGGAACAAGATAAGATGAGTGAGGGTCCAGCCCAGCAACCATTCCGCGAATAGCATCTTCAAGCAGTTGCCTGTCAGAAACGGGCTCGACGTATGAACTCTTAATGCGGCCGAACACTTCAGCAAACATTCGCAACTCTTCCAGAGGAAGCTGCGCACTCTCCTCAGCCTGAAGCGATGGTGTAACAGCCGTCGCCGCTAGCGCAATTGAGAGCATTAGTGGTCGGAACTTTCGCATGGGTCTACCTCGTTCTCTGGCCTTAGGGCCGTTGAAGCCATTTAATAGGATCTACACTCTTCGCCTTCTGGCGTATGGAGAAGTACAGTGCGGGCTGGGCGTATCCACCACTGCTCCCTGATACCGCTATACCATCGCCCGCCGCGACCCAGTCACCAGTCTGGCGAAGTAGGCTCTGGTTGTGTCCGTAAAGGCTCATGTAGCCTTCGCCATGATCAACAATAATCAGCAGACCGTAACCACGCAACCACTCGGAGAAGATCACCCGTCCTGGATGCACAGCATAGACGGTGTTGCCTGCCTCCACCGCAATCACGACTCCATCTCGGCTACGTTCGGAGCCGAACCGTTGGAGTAGAGCGCCTTTAACAGGCCAAGGCAACTTACCGCGCGTCTTGGCAAAGGCTTCACTACCGGAGGCGAGCTCCATCAGGTCAACTGAGCGGTTGATATCCTCAAGCAGCTTCTGCAGGCGTACAACGTCGGCATTTAGCTCCGCTACCCTACCCCGCTTCTTGTCGATAGAGCTCTCTATACGGGCGAGCGTTTTAACCCGTTTAATTCGGGCTGTTTCAAGCGCTTTCTGCTGCTGTTCAAGTAACTGGCCCTCGGCGCGTAGCTCCAACTCATTGACATCGATATCTGAATTCGTTGCCGCCAAGTCAGAGAGTTGGGCGGTGAAACTGTCCGCTTGCGCTTTAATCGCTCCGCTTAGCCCCTCATAATAGTGCATCATGCGATCTAGGTCGTTGGGCGAGCGATTAGACAATAGAAGTTTTAGGCGGGGTTGCCGCCCCTGTTGGTACTGTTCGCGCAGCAGAGTCTCAATCTGCTCTCGGCTTTGCGCCACCTGCTGTTGCAGCAGTTGACGCCGTTCAGTCAGATCAACCGCTCGGGTTTTGAGAGAGCGGATGCGCAACTCAAGATCTTTCTGCTTCAGGCTAAGCTCGGCGATCTCACGATCATTATCACGCAGCTCGCGCTGAAGCGATTTACGATCACCAAGTTCAGCGTC
>Ga0209962_1000029_pt1 | contig 42877 bp, 43 predicted proteins | sample SalPonA_C_H2O_MG_FD_185722 | JGI IMG/M metagenome (GOLD analysis project Ga0209962, IMG submission 185722) | Water microbial communities from South San Francisco under conditions of wetland restoration - Salt Pond MetaG R2A_C_H2O_MG (SPAdes)... | ecosystem: Environmental > Aquatic > Non-marine... | reverse complement strand
AGCAGTAGGTGTAGAATCGACATCTGGACGCTGAACAACATCGCGGTCGCGCTCATCAATACGCTGCCCCAAAGTACCAAAACGGGTAATCTCTGCATCTTTATGACCCGGCGTCACCACATAGCGATGACCATTGTCTAACTCCATATAGCGAGCATCGACATCCCTATCGGCACGTATACGGCCTTTTTCAGCCAAGATAACCTGAACCCGTCCTTCGCGATTCTCCTCGGGAATACGGGTGGCAATAAACACATTTTCCATCTCTGTACGATCTTCGTTGAGCGCACGCGTGTAACTCACTCGAGAACCGTCGCCATAGGTTTTAAAACGACCCGCGACGAGCGTATTAATGCCCTCCGAATTGCGGGGATCATTACTGATATCCCGTGCCTTTTGCCACGCCGCAGGAGTCACGTACAAGCTGACAAAACCCACAACAATTGACACGAGCAAAGCAGAAACCATAGTGTAACTCGCCAACTTTCTTGTCGAGACTCCACAGGCAGACAATACGGTCATTTCGCTTTCAACATAAAGCCGGCCATAGGCCAATAAAATCCCTAAGAACATACCTAAAGGCAAAATTAACTCAAGGAAACTAGGCATTCGATAAAGCAACATCCAAAACAGCACATCACCGGCAATATTGCCTGAGGCAGCCATCGATAACAGTCGAACCAAACGGCCGCTGACCACGATAAGCAGCAGTGAAAAACTGACCGCAAACATGCTGACAATCACTTCACGCATCAAGTAGCGCAGTATGATCACTCCGACGCGCCTCCCGCAATATAAGCGCGAACCCGCTCTAAATCTTCAGGGGTATCAACGCCACCGGGAATAGGCTGGCACGTTTCAGCTACCGCAATCTTACCGCCATTTGCCAGCACGCGAAGTTGCTCTAGCTTTTCTATCGACTCTAGCGCCGCCACCGGCCAGGTGACAAAGGCGTGTAACGTCGACACTCGATAGGCGTAAATCCCGATATGACGCCAATATTGATTGGCACTTAATTGAGGGTTTTCACTAGCAAAACTATCTCTATCCCAGGGAATAGCCGCTCTAGAAAAATATAGCGCGCGCTGGTGCGCATCTGCCACAACCTTCACGACAGCAGGGTTAGTCACATCCTCAAACGATGTAATAGCTTCGCACAAAGTAGCGACATCAGCCTCATTGCCGTCATTGATTAGCTGGGCAACTTGATCGATGACCGCCGGGGGAATCAGTGGTTCATCACCTTGCACATTGACCACGATATGATCGTCGTCCCACCCCATGGATGCCGCGACTTCCTGCAGGCGATCAGTGCCCGATTCATGATGACAAGATGTCATTAAAGCCTGGCCGCCAAATGACGTGACAGCCTCAAAGATACGCTGATCATCGGTTGCCACCAACACCTGGGCGGCGGAGGATTTCAGTGCCTGTTGGTAGACATGCTGGACCATAGGTTGCCCTGCAATATCCTGTAACGGCTTGCCGGGTAATCGAGTGGAGGCAAAACGTGCCGGAATCACCACTGAAAATTTCATTTTGCATTCGCTCCAGTCAGCGCCACAAGGCTTTGTATGGCCTCGGTAAAGATTTTATTGTGCCACACAGCGGCAACTTCAACATACCAACAGCGGTCTGCTGCCGCTAAATCAGCGCATTTTACGGCATCTTTTTCTGTCATCACAATCACACCATCACTGGGTAAGTCCGCCGGCATAAACTGATGATGATCTGGAAAATCTAACGTTTCTCCGCTAAAGCCATGCTCACATAACTGAGCAAAAAAGCGCTGCGGATGTCCAATCCCTGCTACTGCATAATCGGCGTTTTCAAAGTCAAATTCTGCAATGCCTACACGATGCCCCGTGGCAACATTCACCACACTGGTCCATTCCAAAATAAAGCCCTTTACAGCATCACCATTAACAAAGTGTGCATCCACATCTTTTAGCCGGCTAAGTGGCTCGCGGAGAGGACCCAAGGGCAGTAAAAAACCATTGCCAAAACCGCGCAAGGCATCACTCACCACGATTTCAAACGCACGACCCATGGCGTAGTGCTGTAACCCATCGTCGCTTATGATAAGCGCAGGAGAGTATTGCTGATTGATGAATTGGACACCGCGGCAGCGATCCGGATCAATAACGACTGGACAGGAGACTCGTCGAGCAAGTAACAGCGGCTCGTCGCCAACCTCAGAGGCTTTGTCGCTAGGGTTTACACGCCTTGGAAAATCTGTGCATTGAGCACCGTAACCGCGGCTGACAATAGCAACACTAATGCCCTGTGAAGCAAGAGCTTTAACTAAGGCTAGCGTCACTGGCGTTTTACCCGTGCCACCCACCGTCAAATTGCCCACAACGACCACCGGAGCCTCGCTCTGACAAGCCGGGCGTTGTCCAAGCCGATACTGAGCTCTGCGGATACCACTCAATAAGGCGAAAATCGCCGTCAAAGGGGCCAGCAAAACAATCAAAAGCGCATCTTTCCAAGATAAGCTGCGATACCAAAAATTCACTAGACGTCCTCAAATTGGCGGCTATGTAATTGAGCGTAACGACCACCTTGAGCAAGTAATTCGCTATGTGCACCCTGCTCGATAATTTTCCCTTGCTCCATGACAACAATACGGTCAGCTTGTTCAATGGTAGAAAGACGGTGGGCAATCACAAAGGTCGTTCTATTCTTCATCACTTCATCAAGCGCCTGTTGTATATAACGCTCAGATTCATTATCTAAGGCTGATGTAGCCTCGTCCAAAATCAAAATAGGGGCATCCTTTAGTAAAGCTCGTGCCAACGCAATCCGTTGCCTTTGCCCACCTGATAACAACACACCATCATCCCCTACCACAGTGTCTAAACCCTGAGGAAGTTTAGCGATAAAATCATCTGCATGGGCAGCACTTATTGCCGCGTGGACATCTTCTGGGGAGGCACTCGCCAAACAGCCATAAGCAATATTGTTATAAATCGTATCGTTAAACAAAGTAACTTGCTGAGAAACCAAGGCGATGTGTTGACGAAGTTCATCCAATGGCAACTCGTGAATGGCCACGTTATCAATATAAATTTGACCCGCACTTGGCTCGTAGAAGCGAGTCAACAATGACATCAGGGTAGATTTACCACTGCCTGACAAACCCACCAATGCTATGGTTTCGCCCGGACTCACGCTTAGATTAATCGAGTCCAGTACTTTTCTATCAGGGGTATAGAAAAAATCTAGATTGTCAAAACGCACTGCACCGCTTATGTCCTTTAGTAATACGCTTCCTTCGTCACGCTCACGCTCACTATCAAGCAACTCAAAGATATCCTCGGCGGCAGCTAAACCTTTTTGCACCACAGAGTACACTTCGCTCAGCTGTCTCACGGGCTTGTGTAACATCCCGGCGGCGGCTAAAAACGCAACAAATTGGCCAGGACTCATGGTTGCCGACATTTGAGGCGCCAAGACCAACCAGACCAAAACGGCTAGCGCCAGAGAAATGAACATTTGTAAGATGGGAGGACTCAAGGCATCGGTCAAGGCCATCTTCAAAAACTGAACACGGTTGTATTCACTGGCCTTAAAAAAGCGTTCTCGTTCGACATCTTTTGCGCCAAACATTCTTACTTCGCGGTAACCTGAGATCGCTTCACTCGAAACATGGGTAATATCACCCATCGAGTTTTGTATGCGACGACTTATACGACGAAAACGCTTCCCCACATAGGCAACCACAATCGCAATTAAAGGCGTGATCGCCAACAAAACTAGCGACAATTTCCAGTTGATATAAAGCAAGTAGGCCAACAGCCCGATGACTAAAAAACCCTCACGAACAACGGTGCGGATAGCATTGGTGACCGCGTCAGCCACTTGCTCAACATTAAAAGTGATCTTTGAAATCAAAAAGCCGTTAGTGTTTTGATCATAATAACTCGAGGGGGCATCAACTAAATGGTCAAAAACAGCACATCTCATACTGTGAATTACCTGCCGCGCTACCACTCTAATGAAGTAATTACCGAGTATAAAACCCACTCCACGCATCGTGGCAAGAACCATCATTGCGGTGGGAATAATGACGCGGAGTTGGTCACTGGTCGCACCATCTAAACCGACAAAATGATCGACCACTTTGGAAACAACCCCCATATCAAGAGAGGCCTGGCTACCTAGGCTATCGATAATGAACTGCATTAAATCAGCGAGCAATACGTCGGCTGCCGCAAAAAGGAAGAATCCTAGGATACTAATCAAGAAAAGTTTCCATGCCGGCAGAGCATACATCAACAACCGTTTATAGGTTGAAAAATCAGAAGGCGCTGACATCAGTTTTCCCCTTGAAGCGCGGCAATGGCCAGGCGTTGGTAACCAAGTGCTGCAGCCACATCCATCACACTAACAAAAGCCTGATGAGGTGCGTTCGCATCGGCACTTACAATAATTTGCGGTGACTCCAGACCATTGGCCGCTTGTCTCATGGCCCCCATCAAGATATCGCGGTTTGTCACCGCCAGTACATTGCCATTGATAGATAATTGGCCATTTCGGCCGATTCCGATATCGATCACCTGAATATCATCTTGTGCCTGAGAGCCATTGGCGTTGGGCAAGTCTACTTGCAGCTGTGTTTCACGATTAAAACTTGTCGAGACCATAAAAAAAATCAGCAGCAAAAACACCACATCAATCAGGGGTGTAAGGTTGATTTGCACCGGGTCGCGAAGTTGACGGCGGAACTGCATAACTAATCGATACTCACACGTCGTTTACTGTAGAGCGCATCAACCAGTTTAATCGTTTGCTGCTCCATATGAATGACCAAGCTATCGACTTTTCGGGAAAAATGTCTATGGGCAATAAGTGCCGGTATCGCAACAGCCAAACCTGCTGCCGTGGTTATCAGTGCCTCAGAAATACCTCCCGCTAGCACACCTGCATTACCAGTACCGTATTGCATGATTTCAGTGAACACTTTGATCATACCAATCACCGTACCCAATAAACCCAGCAAGGGAGTAATGGCAGCAATAGTGCCGAGTGTATTGAGATAACGCTCCATATCATGCACCACTTGGCTTGCGACTTCCTGTATGCTTTCCTTCATCACATCACGACCGTGTTTAGCATTATTGAGCCCAGCCGCCATGATGCTCCCGAGCGCACTCCCCTCAGCTAAATCCTTCAACTTATCGGGATCTAGCTGACTATTTTTCAGCCAAGACCAGACATCACTCAGAAGTGACGGCGGTGCCAATTTATTCGTGCGAAGAGCCCAGCTGCGCTCGATACATATTGCCATGGCGACCACCGAGCAAAGCACGATCGGCAACATCAACCAGCCACCCTTTAGCAGAATATCAAACACCCTATGTATCTCCTTGAATTCGATAGTCAAACTTTAACACATCTACGACAAACTGGGCATGAATCAATGCCAAAATGCCGGTCTTTCATGACGCGAAGAAGTAATATTCAACTCTCCATCTAGGTCGACTTCGATAAGGATGCCGCCATCTCTAGCTGTGTGCCAAAGCCTTGCGTTAACATTCGCATAGCGCTCCAGCACGTCTTTCACCGGGTGGCCGTAGCGATTCCGATAGCCACTCTCAACAATGATATGACGTGGTTTTAAGGTATTGACAAACTCCTCGGTACTCGATGTTTTTGACCCATGGTGAGGTACAAACAACACATCTACTGGTTCAAGCCCGGTTGACAGCAAATGCCGCTCAACCGTCGCCTCAATATCTCCAGGCAATAAGATACGCCGTCCAGCCACTTCAATCAGTAAACTACAGGATTGATTATTGGTTTTACTTTGAGGATGAGTTGCATCAGGCCACAGAGCAGTGATGCTTAACAATCCTAATTGCCAATGCTGGTTGCGCTGGCATATTGCGTTTTCTGGTAGCGCCGCGTTGCGTACATGAAAACTTTGTTTAAGCACCGACCAACCACCACTGTGATCAATATCACTATGGGAAACCCACACTTGATCCAGCCGAGCAATACCTAAAAGTCTTAACGAAGGTAATATTACAGACTGCATGAGACTAAAATCGCCGTAGCGAGGCCCCGTATCGAATAACCCCGAAGCATCGCCAGACTGCAACAAAACAGCACTCCCCTGCCCGACGTCAAAAGCGGTCATTCTTAGCGCCTTATTCGAAGGCTCTTGCTGCAGCACTGCACATGCCAAAATAAGTAGTACACCTAGAAAACGCATCGGGATCCATGCTGGCAATAAAAGCCAAACTGAGCCAATGATCAGCACTAAAACCTGAACCCAAGAAAGTGAGGTGGTAAAGCCAAAAGCCCAAGCGGGTGCTGATGCCTGAAAAAAGCACCATTCCAAGACCCACAAAAGTTCTTGCAGCGGCCACCAAAACCAAGAATGGATGGCGGCAGCTAGCGTTAATAACATGAGCAGCGGGAGTAAAATCGACATCGCGGGGACCAACACAAAATTAATCAATGGTGAAATCCAGCTAATAGTCCCCATTTGCCACCACAACAGTGGCGTTGAAAATATCAGGCATCGACCCTGAGCCATTAATAAGCTTTGCCACCAACGTCCCAATTGAATCGAGGCCATCAGTGCGGCCACCATGCCAAAACTTAACCAAAAACCAAGACTCAAAGATGCCATGGGCTGCCAACAGAGAACCGCCAATAGGGCTACCCCCCACCCCAGCCAAGGAGAAGATCTTTTATTAAGAAGCACAAACACCACAGCAACGCTTAACATAATGACTGCCCGCTGCGCAGGTAATCCCCACCCACTCAACAAGGCAAATATCATCCCTGCGAACCAAGCACCAAGCCAAGCCTGATGCCGCCTTGAAAGCACGCCATATAGACCAGGCCAAAGCGCAGCGAGGGCATATACCAACCAATACATACTTAGCGACATAAACCCTATGTGCAAACCAGACACCACCAACAAATGAACCGTTCCACTGCGAATTGACTGCTGCCATTGCTTAGCATTAAGCAAACTTTTGTCGCCGATGATAAGCGCCGCTAACAAACCTCTCGACGCATCTGTCAATGGCGATTGCAACAACCAATCTTGTATTACCGACCGCCATCTCAATAAGGCGCCATTAACATGATTGGGCAAAGGCTGTATCACATCCTTAATATAACCTTGCCCGGCGATACCCCTCATAACCGCAGCAGCCCCTCGATCGGGCAACAGGAAGTTGTGGTAGCTATGGGGGCGTTTTAGCTTCAACTCCATGGAATAACAATGTCCCGCGACAACCGGCCAGCCTTGATAATCTCCAACAATGACCTCCCCTCGCCAAACGGAAAGTTCAGGGATATTGTGAACCGATAAAATTTTCAATCGCAGTTGGCGATAGCGACCATCGAAAGGAGCAAATAAAGCCTTCACGCATGCGTCTACCAGAAGGGGTCGACCTTCCATAGTTATAGGCAAACGCTGATCTAGGTAGTAATGACCATTGAGTGTCACCCAGGCTACACCAACCAAAGGCGCTATAATTTTAGGAGCAACTCTGCAAAGGAAAATCGATACCGCCACACCTAGCCAAGCGGTAGATTCTTGCAATAGCGTCGAGGCATGGGGTAACAGCGACACCACTGCGACAAATAAAAGCATCCAGGTAGGCATCATTGCCTCACAATTTAAAAATTTAGGGCTTGTTTTTTAGCTTTAATGTATAGTTATAAGAATTTTTTGATAACCGAACAGAAGGACAGCAAATGCCCAGAAAGCACATAAAACGCTTTCTGCCGACGCCTGAAAAAATTAGAAATCAGAAAGGGCTTCACCTTTTAGGCGATTGGTTACACGACCCAAACCTATGGCACATAAACCGTGCTTCGGTTTCTCGTGCTTGCGCTGTTGGGCTGTTTATGGCCTTTGTTCCGCTTCCTACCCAAATGCTAATGTCTGCGGCGCTGGCCGTTTTATTGCATTGTAACCTGCCACTCGCCGTGGCTTTGGTTTGGATCACCAACCCCATCACCATGCCGGTGATTTTTTATGGCAGCTACAAGCTAGGGACGTTGATTTTAAATACGCCCCCCACAGAATTTGTGTTTGAACTCTCTTGGCAATGGCTGGGGTCTGAGCTCGCTAACATTTGGCAGCCATTTTTGCTGGGCTGTTTTGTGTCAGGTTTGATTGCCGCGCTAGTAGGAATGTATGGTTCATCACTATTATGGCGCTGGCACGTGGTCAGCCGCTGGCGTAAACGCCATTCAAAAAAATAGGCTATTCTCCGCGAAGCACTTGAGCTGGCTGTAATTTTGCGGCGCGCCATGCGGGGACAAGGGTCGCCAAAAAACAGATTAGCATCGAAATAACCGCAACAGCAACCACGTTGGAGAATCTTATGTCAGAGGGCAAATAAGCTATTGGGTATATAGCAGGGTCGAGAAACTTAACCCCCATTATCACCTCCAAACCCGACACGACATAAGGTGCTAGCAAACTCAAAATTACGCCTAATACCACCCCTAAGCTTACCCCCACTGCACCAATAATAGCCCCTTGTACGATGAAGGTTCTCATGACTGCCCCTCGAGACAACCCCATGGTACGAAGAATAGCGATTTCCCCTTCTTTGTCTCGCACTCCCATCACCAAAGCACTTACGACGTTAAAAACCGCCACCAACACGATCACTAGCAGTAATAGTGTCACTATATTGCGAGACATATGTACCGCACGATAAAGATTGCCATGGGTATTAGACCAGTCGGAAGCGTAATCAAACGATGGATTCGTTTGCTGAACTTCCCAAGCAATACTGCGCGCTGAAAAAAGATCATCTAACTTTAGTCGAAGTCCCTCCGGGCCAGCGGTTCCGCGCAATTGATTGGCGGCTTCAAGCGACATAAGCACAAGATTATTATCAACCTCAGTCTGAGTCGCAAAGGTATCCGCTACAAGAAACTTGCGCAGTAGCGGCATTCGCCTATTGTCACGACTTGGTACAATCATCATGACGCTATCGCCAGCATTGAGGGACAATTTAGCCGCTATCCCGGCCCCTAGTAGCAGCGTATTTGATGAATTTAAGTGATCACCGATGTGGGGCGCAAAACGATCAATATCCGATACCAATCGCTCATAGACCGGATCAATTCCAAATCCCAGTACTGGCACAACGACATTGCGTGAACTCAACATGGCTTGCACTTTAGTAAAAGGAGCTACTGCCGCAACCCCAGGATACTGCGCTACCTGTTCTAAATCATCTTGCCAATCGTTGAGACCAAAATAACTGCCCACAACCGCTTGCGGTACCAGATTGAGAATTCTGGTTTCTAACTCACGCTGGAAACCATTCATGACGGATAAAACCAATATCAATAAGCCGACACCTAAGGCCAATCCTGCAGAGGAAACGCGAGCCAAAAAAGATAATAACAACTCGTTTGCCACACCAAAGCTGTAGCGCCATCCAAGCTGCAGTGAGATGCCTCTAGCCATCGACCGACAGTACTCCGTCCTGCAAGCGAAGTGTGCGGCCCATCTTAGCAGCCAACTCCTCATCATGAGTAACCACGACAAACGCAGTTTGCATGTCCTGCATTAAGTCGCTCATCAATTGCCATACTGACGCTGCATTATGAGGGTCTAAATTACCTGTTGGCTCATCCATAAGAACGCAGTCTGGGCTGCCGACTAATGCCCGAGCAATAGCAACTCGTTGGCGCTCACCACCGGACAATTGCGCCGGCTTGTGATCTACACGCTTAGCAAGATTTACTTTGGTGAGCATTTCACCCGCTTGCCGCAAGGCCTCATCTTTAGCAATTCCTCTAATCATCAATGGCATAGCAACATTTTCCAAAGCAGTAAATTCTGATAACAGATGATGCAACTGGTAAACAAAACCTAGGTGGCGATTTCGAAGCAAATCGCGCTTGCTATCACTTGCCACGGAGAGGTCATTGCCCATGAGTAACACTTGGCCTGAACTAGGTGCATCTAGCCCACCCAGTAAATTTAGTAGGGTCGTTTTACCCGCGCCAGATGTGCCAATAATGGCCACACTCTCACCTGGCACAACGTCTAACTCAGCGCCTTTCAAAATGTCTAGACGCGCTCCACCCTCATTAAAATACTTGCACAGGGCTCTGGCTGTTAACACCGATGAGGTCATCACAAATCCTATTCATATTGCAAAGCGCGGGAAGGCTCAATGGCGGCAGCACGCTTTGCTGGGTAATAACTACTTAGCACACTCAAAACCAAGCTAACCAGAACAACGAGCAACACATCAGACCACAATAAATGACTGGGTAACTCACTAATATAATAAACCGAGGGATCAAACATAGCGCCGCCAACAAAACGCTCTACCGCGGCCACTAAACGACCGATGTTTAAAGCGAGTAAAACGCCAAGAAAACAGCCGATGACACTTCCCACCATGCCAATCAGCAAGCCCGTTGTCATAAAAATATTACGGATGCTTCCACTCGAGGCACCCATGACACGCATAACCGCAATATCTGCCCGCTTGTCATTGACTAACATACTCATAATTGACACTACATTGAAGGCTGCCACGGCAACAACAATCAACAACAAAAAAGTCATCATTAGCTTTTCCATAGCAATGGCGCCAAATAAAGCAGCATTACTCTCAACCCAAGTAGTCGATTTCCAACCCGACAAATTAACAAATCTGTCGGTTTGCAACATGTCACTATACGATAATCGAAGACCGGCCACTGCACCGTCACGGTAGCGAAACAAACGCTGACCATCCTTAAGAGCAATAAATGCCTCACTGCCATCGACCTGAGCGCCCGCTTCAAACACACCCAATACCTTAAAACGTTTTGTACGAGGAAATATCCCGAGCGCGGTAGTATTAAGCTGGGGAAGAATGACATCGACACGCTGCCCGGGAAAAACGCCAAGCTGCTGCGCCGTCACCGCCCCCAAAACAATGCCGTAGTTTGCCTCATTCAAATCATCAAAATTGCCCTCAACCATAACAGATGGCAGCGAGGAGACTTGCTGCTCAAGCTCTGGCTCTACTGCGTGCAAGTTAATGGCACGGGTCAACCCTCCGCTAACCAGCATAACCTGCCGACTAATCACGGGCGCGGCGGCTATGACACCTTGCTGCTCAAGCCATAACTGACGTGCACTCTGCCAATCTGTTAAATCCCCCACTTCAGGCTCAACGTAAACATGTGGTATGGTGGCTAACAATCTTTGCTTGAGCTCTACACTGAAACCGTTCATCACCGACAACACAGTAATTAAAGAGGCAACTCCGAGCACTAAACCCAGTGTTGATACTAGAGATATGAAAGAAAGCCACTGACTTCGTTTGCGCGCTGTCAAATAGCGCAATGCCACAAACGGAGTAAAGTGATTAGACATGATTAATCGGTTTCCCTAAGTACGCAAGCTAAGCAAATACGGTATATAGTGGGTAAAATTCAAGGTAAAAAGTATCGTGGATAATAAACGCAATTTCTTCAGAGTCCAAATGGCAATAGGCCTTCGAGTCATTCAATTGGGCAAAGATTTACCTCCTGTAGAGGTAACGAGCCATTTTGAACAATCTCAGGCTGCCATTCTAAGACAGCAGATGCAATCGATTCGTCAAAAAGTTAACCAAAACCTTCGTCAGTTACCGGCTGAGTTTGACATCATCACCTTGGCACTTCATGGCCTACAGCAACAAATCGACCTCTTGGCGAATGCTAACTTTCGAGAGAAAGAACAATACCATAAGATAAAAGTCACGCTTAGCGAAGGTGGTATTGGCTGGTTGCAAAAGGAACCTATTCATAAAAATCAACTTCTCGCCCTTAAATTAGAACTCGATGAATTCACCGACTATTGTGTGTATGGCAAAGTTGTTTCTTGCCGTCCAGAAGGAAGCGCCTATCACATTGGCATTGAATTTCAGGACATAGACCAAGAAGTTCAACAAGAAATTTCAAAATTTGTTTTAAGAGCTGATGCAGAATTACGTCGTTTAAGGAGCATAAAACAATGATCAAATTAATCACTTTTGTCACTGCTTTATTGGCCAGTGTAACTACCCTACATGCTGATACCATTACCGTACCTGTATCAACACAGGGCGATGAAACTAGACGCACAGAACTCCCTAAACGAGGGACTCACCACGACACTCTGATAGCCATGTGGGGGCAACCTGAAAGCAGTACTGGGCCGGTAGGAACACCCCCTATTCATCGATTAGATTATGCCGATTTTTTTGTTGTACTTGAAGGAGACTGGGTAATTCGAAGCGTATTGAAGGCGCGACCCAAAGCAGAATGAAGGGGGAAACATCCCCCTATCAACATCGATTAACGCTTTGTAGCGTCATAAGAAAGGTCACTAGCTTCTGCCGATTGAGAATTATTTTGCTGCTCTGTTTCACATAAATGTGGATTACCACCGCAAATTTCACACTCGGTATCTATACCCAACGCCGCAATACCACCACATGAACCTTTAATGGGCTCACGCCCCATTAAAACGCCAACAGCCATACCGGCAACTAATACAAGCACTACAGCTAGTGCCACAAAGAAGGTTGTCATCGTAAACTCCTAGCGAATATTATTCGCCATTAAAGACCCAAAAGCACTAGACTGGCTAGCTACAAATCCGTTATCACTGCGAGAAAGTATATATACGGCCAAACCCAGCTTTTCAGCCATGGCAAGACCTTGTTCTGGTCCCATGACATCAATCGCTGTCGCATAGGCATCGGCCTCTGCACAACTTGTTGACACCACGGTTACCGACGCCAAATGATGAGTGACGGGGCGACCCGTTCGCGGGTCAATGGTATGGGAAAAACGCTCTCCCTCAACCGTAAAGAAATTGTAGTAGTCACCCGAGGTTGCCACCGCCATATTATCAAGCTGGAGGCGTCTATGGATACTCGGCTGAATACCACTATCAGGCTCAGTGATCGCCGTTACCCATGAACTACCTGCCCCACGGGGACTGTAACCATGCGTTCGAAGTTCACCGCCGACCTCAACTAAAAAATTATTAATCCCTTGGGCAAGCAGCCAATCAGCGGCCCGGTCCACACCATAACCTTTTGCAATGGCCGACAAATCAATAAAGACCTCGGAGCGCCGAACCACCATCGATTGGGCTACATCAAGCTCAACATTGTCAAATCCAATAGATTGCAATAAATCATCGAGCTGGGCATCGCTGGGTAACTCATCAACGCTGACATCTCTAGGGCCAAAACCCCAAGCATTGACCAAGGCCCCAACAGTTGGATCAAAAGCCCCCTTACTCGCCTGATAAATTTGTTGCGACATAAGCAACACTTCCATCAGGGCTGCAGAGATTTCTTGCGCCTCACCTACCGTATTGGTGTTGAGCTTCATCAAGCCAGAATCAGGCTTGTAGGTAGACATTTCGGAATCAACATAAGCCAACGCGGCATGAACTCCCTGCTGGATGTCACCGAGCTCTAGACTCGAAGGTACATCGACAACAGTGATATTGTAAGTTGTGCCCATCACACTTCCGCTAAATCGGTAAGCCTCCGGAGCAGGCTGACAAGCGGACAACCACAAGCCACAAAATGCAAAAAGCGGGATTAAAAATCCCGCTTTACACCAACGCTGTTGGTCGAACATCGTTACTTAACCACCGAAGTCATCAAGGAAGATATTCTCGCGCTCGACGCCCATGTTTTCCAACATGTTGATGACCGCAGCATTCATCATTGGTGGTCCACACATATAGTATTCACAGTCTTCAGGAGCTGGGTGATCCTTCAAGTACTGCTCTAACAATACATTGTGAATAAAGCCAGTGAGGCCATCCCAATTGTCTTCGGGCTGAGGATCGCTTAACGCTAAATGCCAATCAAAGTTTTCGTTTTCTTCTGCCAACTGATCATACTCTTCAGCATAGAAAACCTCACGCAGCGAACGAGCACCATACCAGAAAGAAATCTTGCGCTTTGATTTCAAACGACGTAATTGATCGAAGATGTGAGAGCGCATTGGCGCCATACCCGCACCACCACCAATAAAGATCATTTCATTGTCAGTGTCTTTCGCAAAGAACTCGCCAAAGGGACCATAGACCGTCACTTTATCGCCAGGCTTAAGGTCAAATACCCATGAAGACATAATACCCGGTGGAATGTCTAACTTGCCTGGAGGAGGAGTAGCACAGCGAATGTTAAACTTAACAACGCCTTTCTCTTCGGGGTAGTTAGCCATTGAATAGGCACGTATTGTCGTTTCATCTGACTTAGATTCTAAGCCCAAGAAACCAAACCGCTCCCAGTCGCCTTTGTATTCATCACCAATATCAAAATCAGCGTATTTGACGTGGTGTGGAGGGCACTCCAACTGAACGTAACCGCCCGCACGGAAGTCAACGTTCTCACCTTCTGGTAGACGCAGAGTCAATTCTTTAATGAAAGTAGCCACGTTGGGGTTAGACTCAACAGTACACTCCCATTGCTTAACACCAAATACCTCTTCAGGCACTTCGATTTCCATGTCCTGTTTAACGGGTGTCTGACATGACAAGCGCCAGCCTTCTTTGGCTTCACGAGGCGTAAAGTGTGCAGACTCAGTAGGCAACATTGAACCACCGCCTTCGGTCACAACACATTTACATTGTGCACAACTACCGCCACCGCCACAGGCAGAAGGTAAGAACAAACCGTCTTCTGACAAAGTTTGCAGTAACTTTCCACCAGCAGGAACTGTGATTGTTTTTTCACCGTTGATCAAAATTTTGACATCACCGGTGCTAACCATTTTCGAACGGGCGAACAAAATAATAGCTACCAGGCCGAGCACGACCACGGTAAACATTACGACGCCAAGAATAATTGTATTCATTCGTCTCTACCCTTTAATTACAGATCGATACCACCGAAAGACATGAAGCCAAGAGACATCAAGCCAACGGTAATAAAGGTGATACCAAGGCCTTGCAGGCCCTCTGGAATATCGCTGTACTTCAATTTCTCGCGGATACCTGCTAGTGCAACGAGCGCTAGCGCCCAACCCACACCAGAACCTGCGCCGTAAACAACAGACTCGGGCAAATTGTATTCCCGCTCAACCATGAACAGTGAAGCACCCATAATGGCGCAGTTAACTGTTATCAGCGGCAAGAAAACACCCAATGCGTTGTACAAAGCAGGCATGTATTTATCGAGAAACATTTCCATAATTTGTACGATCGCGGCAATAACCCCGATGTAGCTCAACAAGCCCAAAAAGCTTAGATCAAGCGCGGCTAATGTAGGGTTACCCGTCCAAGACAACGCGCCTTCAGCTAAAAGTCCATGGAAAATGATATTGTTCACAGGAACAGTAATTGTCAGTACGACAATCACAGCAATACCCAGACCTACTGCGGCTTCTATTTTCTTAGAAATTGCAATAAAGGTACACATGCCTAGGAAGAAACCCAACGCCATGTTCTCGATAAAAATCGAGCGGATAAATAAACTTAAATAATGTTCCACGGCTTAAATCTCCTTAGCTGCGCTAGTATTAGGCGCAATCTTAAACTCTGGCTTTTCTACTTGGTTAGTGCGGAACGAACGCAATGCCCAAATGAAGAAACCGATCAAGAAGAAAGCACTGGGTGGCAGTAACATCATACCGTTGGGAACATACCATCCACCATTGCTCACCAGCGGCATAACTTCAAAGCCAAACAACGAACCAGAACCGAATAGCTCACGGAAGAAACCGACAGTCATCAACACGAAGCTGTACCCCAAGCCATTTCCGATACCGTCAAAAAGGCTAGGAATCGGAGGGTTCTTCATCGCAAAAGCTTCTGCGCGACCCATAACAATACAGTTAGTAATGATTAAGCCCACAAAAACCGACAATTGCTTAGAGATATCGTAGGCAACCGCTTTCAATACTTGGTCAACGACGATTACTAACGATGCAATAATCACCATCTGTACAATGATTCGAATACTGCTGGGAATATAGTTACGTATCAACGAGATAGAAAAGTTAGAACATGCCGTAACTGCCGTTACGGACAAGGACATAACCAGAGCTACCTTCAAACTTGACGTTACCGCAAGCGCCGAACAAATACCCAAAATTTGTAATGCAATCGGGTTATTGTTGACGATCGGGCTTAACAAAGATTCTTTAATCTGAGACATGATTACACCTCGCCATTACGCAATTTTTCAAGGAACGGCTTGTAACCAAGGTCGCTCATCCAGAACTGCAATAGATTAGTCACACCACGGCTAGTTAGCGTTGCACCCGACAAACCATCGACAGAATTAGATGCCATCGGTGATGCTGGATCAACAGAACCCTTAACCAATTTAATCACCGGCGTGCCATTTGAATAGATTTCTTTACCTGGCCACAATGCCTTCCAGTTAGGGTTATCCACCTCACCACCCAGTCCGGGAGTTTCTTTGTGATCGTAGAAACCAAGACCCGCAACGGTGTTAGCGTCGTTTTCCAAAGCCAAGAAGCCATAGAGCGTACCCCACAGACCGTAGCCACGCACAGGAAGAATTAACTTGTCCAGCGCATCATCTTTCTTCACCAGATAAACGGTTGCAAAATGTTCGCGACGGAATATCTTGGCGCTGTCTTCATTGGCACTCAATTTAGTGGATAGTGAAGGATCTTTAGCCGCTTTCAGTTGATCGTAACCGTCAGCATCAACCTCATCGGTAAATTCACCGGTACGCAAATCGACAACACGAATTTCTACGGATTCAAACTGTTCATCAATAGACACACCTTCCTGCAACAAACCAGCGGCGGCCAGAATGTTTGTCTTACGGTCTGTCACCTGGTTAGCCTCTTGCTGAGGCTTGAGGCTAACCGCCGCAGACGATACAACTAGTGCACAAACAACACACAGCGCACCAGCAACAATTAACGTTTGCTTAATCGAATCTTTATTAGCCACGTGCCAACCTCCGTTTCACATTAGACTGCACCACGAAGTGATCGATCAAAGGTGCAAACAAGTTAGCGAAAAGAATCGCCAGCATCATGCCTTCTGGGAATGCAGGGTTCACCACACGGATAAGAACCACCATCAAACCGATCAAAATACCGTAGAACCATTTACCTTTATTGGTCATTGAAGCTGACACGGGGTCAGTTGCCATAAAGATCATACCAAAGGCAAAACCACCGACAACCAAATGCCAGTACCAAGGCATAGCAAACATCGGATTGGTGTCAGAACCGATAAAGTTGAACAAGGTCGACAGCGAAATCATGCCGAGGAATACACCTCCGACAATGCGCCAAGACGCAATACCTGTACCCAACAAAATGGCACCGCCGATAAGAATGGCGAGGGTTGACGTTTCACCGTTAGAACCTGGAATAAAGCCAAAGAATGAATTCGCCCAAGTAAATTGCGCAGACATTGCCTCTACACCTTGGCTAGCCGCTACTGACAATGGGGTAGCCATCGTGTAACCATCAACAGCTACCCATACAGCATCACCGCTCATCGTTGAGGGATAGGCAAAGAACAAGAAAGCTCGTCCAGTCAACGCGGGGTTCAAGAAGTTTTTACCGGTACCGCCAAACACTTCTTTACCGACCACAATACCAAATGAAATACCCAAAGCGACAATCCACAGCGGGAGTGTGGGTGGGCATGACAAGGCAAACAGGATTGAAGTAGCGAAGAAACCTTCGTTGACTTCGTGGCCACGCTTCATAGCGAACAACACTTCCCAGAAACCACCAACAATAAATGTGACAGCGTAAATCGGTAAGAAGTACCACATGCCGTGCCAGAAGTTATCCCATACACTCGCAGGGTTGAGACCCGATGCCATGGTGATAAAGCCAGCGCGCCAGCCTTCAATGGCCATATCTGGATTTGCGACTAATACCGTATTGGCTTGCAAACCAACGTTGTACATACCAAAGAACATGGCAGGGAACGCAGCGAACCAAACAGTAATCATAATACGCTTCAAATCGACACCATCACGGACATGAGCAGTCGTTTTAGTGGTCGATGAAGGTGAATAGAAAATAGTATCTACCGCTTCGTATAAAGCGTACCAATTCTCGTAACGTCCACCTTTGTGAAAGTGGGGCTCGATTGAATCAAAGAATTTTCTTAGTGCCATCTTATTAACCCTCTTTTTCGATGCGGGTTAAGTTTTCACGAAGAATCGGACCGTATTCGTACTTGCTTTGGCACACATAGGTGCACAACGCCAAGTCTTCCTCGTCTAATTCCAAGCAACCTAACAGCTGAGCCTGCGCAGTGTCGCCAACAATTAATGAACGCAACAACTGAGTAGGAAGAATGTCTAGCGGCATCACTTTTTCGTAGCTGCCGACAGGAACCATGGCTCGCTCTGAGCCATTGGTCGTTGCAGTAAAATTGAAGCGCTTAGACTTCATAAACTGCGAAAGGTAGATACGCAACATAGAGTGCTTGTTTGCACCCGGTGACAACCAGCCCATAAACTCACGCTCAGCGCCTTCTTTTAATACGCTGACTTGCAAGTGGTAGCGCCCTAAGTAGGCAACAGCACCTCGGGCAGTACGGCCGCCCAACACTGAACCAGAGACGATACGATTATCTCCAGACAAGGTTTGACCTGCGACCAACTCATCTAAATTAGCACCAATGCGAGTGCGAACTAGGCGAGGCTGTTCAACCTGTGGGCCAGCAAGGGAAACAATGCGATCGGTGAACAACTTACCTTCAAGGAACAACTTACCCACGGCAATCGCATCTTGATAATTGATGCTCCATACTTGCTTTTCAGCAGAGGCTGGTGCCAAGTAGTGGATATGCGTTCCCGTCAACCCAGCAGGGTGTGGTCCGGCAAAAGCTACTTGGTGAGCAGAGGTTGGAAGGTCGAGCGAAACATTCGGTGCTGTGCTCACAAAGGTCTTGCCTTCGGTCAAACGACTCAACACAGTGACACCCGCTTTGAAAGCTTGAGCTTGCTCAGCAATCACAACCGAGGGATCCGCTGCCAATGGATTGGTATCCATTGCATTAACAAATAAGGCATTAGGCAAGGCATCAAGCGCAGGAACTTTGCTAAATGGGCGTGTACGCAGAGCTGTCCACAATCCTGAATTAACCAGATTGTCGACGACTTTCTGACGGGGCAATTCAGCCAGAGCCGAGGCCTCATAGCTGTCAAATTGCACGTACTCGTCTTCCTCAACGTCAATAACGACGGATTGCAAAACGCGTTTTTCACCACGATTAATTGCTGCAATAACACCGGTGGCAGGAGCTGTATAAACAACGCCCTCAGTCTTTTTATCAGAAAATATCGCTTGACCTGTGGTTACCCGATCACCCTCTTTCACCAGCATGGTGGGCTTCATACCCACGTAATCAAAGCCAATAATAGCTACGCTACGGGCAGCTGGGCCTTCGCTGATGACTTGATCAGGGGCACCGGAGATGGGCAAATCCAAACCCCGCTTGATCTTGATCATGTTGTCTTTTCACCTTCTTAAGGTTGATGTTTCGAAAGCGTGCTACACGGGATCCGATGAGCTCGCTGAATTACGTAAGAATGTGTTACGTATAGGCGTGTAAAAACGGCGCAATAAAAACCTATTTCTCACGGGGTGCGGATTATAGAGAAATAAGGGCGCTATGACTACCATTTGAGGGGATTTAGGGGGTAATTGTAACGGGAATTTTTCAATAATTTACATTAGTTGTGACTAATATTTTCGCAACCCCCCAAGGCACGGGGAGTTGCGAAAATTGACTAATCGCGAGGGAAAACGGCGTAATTGACTCCCGCCATCTGTTCTACAATGCGATGTACCTGACAGCTATACCCAAACTCATTATCGTACCAGCAATACAGCACCGCCGCTTTTCCATTAACAATCGTCGCGCCGGCATCAAAAACACAAGCGCTTCGAGAACCCACGAAATCTGTCGATACCACTTCTGGCGAATTGGTAAAGTCAATTTGCTTACGCAGTGGCGAATAAACCGCCGCCCAGCGCATAAACTCATTCATTTCTTCGACATTAGAAGCGGTATTGAGATTGAGTTTTAGAATAGCCATTGAAACGTTAGGCGTTGGCACACGAATAGCGTTACCGGTGAGTTTACCATCAAAGCTTGGTAGTACCTTGGAAACAGCCTTAGCGGCACCGGTTTCAGTCAACACCATATTTAGCGGAGCACTGCGACCACGACGATCACCTTTGTGGTAATTATCAATCAAATTCTGATCGTTGGTGTAAGAGTGCACCGTTTCAACGTGACCATTTTCAATACCAAACTTTTCTTCCAGTAACTTAAGCGGGGGAACGATAGCATTGGTGGTACAAGAAGCCGCCGACAGAATGGTATCGCTGTCTTCGATATCCTGATTATTGACACCATACACGATATTTTTGATATCACCTTTGCCCGGCGCCGTTAAAAGCACCTTTGACACCCCTTTTGCTTGCAAGTGGCGCCCAAGGCCAGCCTCATCACGCCAAACACCCGTGTTGTCAATCACAATAGCGTCTTCGATGCCGTAGGAAGTGTAATCTATTGACTCAGGAGCATTGGCATAAATCACTTTAATCTCATTACCGTTGGCCACAATGCTACTGTTTTCTTCATCGACTCTAATCGTTCCCTTAAATGAACCGTGAACTGAGTCGCGGCGCAGCAGACTGGCGCGCTTGACCAAATCATTCTTTGCCCCACCCTGGCGAACAACTATCGCGCGAAGACGAAGCGTTTCACCGCCACCGGTTTTTTCAATAAGTAACCTTGCTAGCAAACGACCAATGCGACCAAAGCCATACAGCACAACATCTCGCGGGCGCTCTACTGCAGTAATTTTTTTGTCGATGATATCCGCCAACTCACGACGCAAAAACGTATCAAGGTCGACTGGCTGCGCCTGACAAGCCTTTTCATAATTTGTTGCCAAACGCCCAACGTCGATATGAGACATCCCCAAGTTAAATGTCGAAAGCGCCTCTAAAATGGGAAAGGTTTCAAACTCGGACAATTCTGTCCCCACAATTTGGCGAGCTGCACGGTGCATCTTCATAATATCGAGCACTGACTTACCGACCATATCACGGCCGTAAATATAGGCTTTTGCACTGTTGTTACGATAAAGTTGCCCCACAATAGGAATCATCTTTTCAGATAACTCCTCGCGCAATTTCCAGTCGGTAAAATAATTGGCGGGACGCTCTCGAGTTGTATTAGTCACTATATGCTCTCCGTGAAAAAGCTTTGGGTTGTTTATGTGCAGTTTTATATTGGTTTTTATACATTATGGTAGAGCCTTGATAGTTAAACAATATAAGAACTAAAACCTGTAGTTTTGTTACCTTAACTCGCGAGAGCTGAGCGCAATAATGTAAAAAAACTACATTGTTAAAGGTGTAAATAGACCCTATCTTCGTGGTGGTAGTCCCATGCCGGGTAAAGTAAAATGTCTGTTTAACCACAGGAAACCGACCCCCTCATGGATTTAAGACAACTGCTACCTGCATTGCCTAGCAATTGCCAACGCCAACGCTGGACAGAATTGCAAGGCAGCAGCCTTGGCTTAACAGTCGCACTAGCGATGTCTGAATCCACCTCACCAATACTGGTGGTTTGCCGAGACGGTAATAGCGCCCAGCAACTAGAGCACGATATTCGTTTTTACAGCGGCAACCCTGACTCAGTTGTACATTTTCCCGACTGGGAAACGTTGCCCTATGATAGTTTTTCACCCCATCAAGATATTATTTCTGAAAGACTGCGTATTCTTCACCGCCTCACTCGACAAGAACGCCTTGTCCTAGTAACGACAGTCACTAGCCTACTGCAACGCATCTCCCCATCGAGCTACTTGGCAGCGCACAGCACACTTCTGGAAAGTGGTCAGACGTTTGATATCAATCATGAAAGAGCAACTTGGGAGGCCGCCGGCTATCGATGCGTCGATACGGTGTATGAGCACGGTGAATTTGCAGTCAGAGGCTCAGTAGTAGATCTATTTCCCATGGGAAGCTCAGCCCCTTACCGACTAGAATTATTTGACGATGAGCTCGAAAGCCTGCGCAGCTTCGACCCTGAAACTCAGCGCACCGTGCAAAAAGTTGATCGCATTGAAATTTTACCAGCTCGAGAATTTCCTCTCGATGCAGAAGGCATTAAACGCTTCCGCTCTCAATGGCATGAACTTTTTGATGTCGACCACCGCAAGTGTCCTACATACCGCGATGTCAGCGAAGGCATGGCTCCAGCGGGCATTGAATACTACTTACCGCTTTTCTTTGAACAAACCGAAAGCTTGCTCGATTATTTGCCTAGCGAAAGCCTACTGTTTGCCGACGCCGCCCTAGAGCCCACCGTTCAACAATACTGGGGCGACATTATCAATCGATACGATGAATTGGGTATCGACCCCACTCGCCCGCTTCTCCCTCCCAAGCATCTTTTCATGCCCAACGAAGAGTTATTTGGTCGCTTCAAGACGTTATCACGAGTTGTGTTTAGCAGTATTCCAGCCGACAAAACTCAATTTGTGTTCCCGGCCGCTAAGATGGCTGATCTCAGCATTGATGCTAGGGCAGAACAACCACTCGCCGAACTTTCAAAGCATCTGGCCGCCAATAATCATAGAGTACTCATTTGCGCTGAATCGACTGGACGTCGCGAAGCCCTGCTAGAATTATTTGCCAAAGCCAATATTCGCCCCAAACAATTACCCAACTGGCAAGCATTTATTGACGGCGAAGATAAACTAGCCGTGACAGTAGCACCTCTAGCCGAAGGCTTATGCTTACCTACACTGGGTATTGAAGTTATTGCCGAACCTCAGCTATTTGGCCAACGCGTCATGCAGCGCCGCCGCCGCAAACGCACAAGTGACAACGCGGAGCTGGCGGTAAAGAGTCTAGCAGAACTATCTCCTGGAAAAGCGGTGGTTCATGCCGATCATGGTATTGGACGCTACCTAGGGCTTGAAAGCATCCCTATTGACGGGCAGGCGTGCGAATTTTTAGCGCTGCAGTACGCCGACAAGGCCAAACTGTATGTGCCCGTCACTTCCTTAGACTTAATAAGCCTTTACTCTGGTGGTGATGACAACGCCGCCCCCTTACATAAATTAGGCACTGAGCAATGGAGTAAGGCACGCCGTAAAGCGGCTGAAAAAGCAAGAGATGCGGCCGCCGAGTTACTCGACATATATTCCCGCCGCGCGGCTCGACAAGGGGTACCCTGCAGCTTCAATGAACTAAGCTACCAGCAGTTCGCCGCTGGATTTCCCTTTGAAGAAACTCCCGACCAGACAGAAGCCATTGAAAACGTCATTCGCGACATGCGCGCCACCACGCCTATGGATCGCCTGGTTTGTGGCGATGTTGGCTTTGGCAAAACCGAAGTGGCCATGCGCGCCGCGTATGTCGCCGTTGACTCTGGCCGTCAAGTGGCCATTTTGGTCCCCACCACCCTATTGGCACAACAACACTACGAAACGTTCCGCGACCGTTTCTCTGAGTGGCCTGTCACGGTAGAAGTTGTTTCACGCTTCCAAAGTGATAAAGAAATCCAAGATATTATTGAGCGCCTAGAACAGGGTAAAGTAGACATCCTTGTCGGCACTCACAAACTGTTACAGTCGAGCATAAAATATAAAGATTTAGGTCTACTTATCATCGACGAAGAGCACCGCTTTGGTGTGCGTCAAAAAGAGGCAATCAAAGCGCTTCGAGCCGAAGTCGACATTTTGACCCTCACCGCAACTCCGATACCTAGAACACTTAACATGGCGATGTCAGGGATGCGTGATCTTTCCATCATTGCTACGCCACCTGCTCGCCGACTGTCGGTTAAGACCTTTGTCAGCGAAAAGAAAAAGCCGCTTATCAAAGAGGCCATATGGCGTGAACTGCTCCGCGGCGGCCAAGTCTATTACCTGCATAACGAGGTAAAAACTATACAAAACACTGCTCGAGAGCTGCAGGAACTTTTGCCAGAAGCCTTAATAGGTATCGGCCATGGCCAAATGCGAGAACGCGATCTAGAACAGGTGATGAGTGATTTTTATCACAAAAAGTACAATATTCTGCTTTGTACCACCATCATCGAAACCGGTATTGATGTGCCCAATGCCAACACTATTATTATCGACAGGGCGGATAAATTTGGCTTGGCACAACTCCACCAGTTGCGAGGCCGAGTTGGACGCTCGCACCACCAAGCCTATGCATACCTACTAACACCTGAGCACAAAGCCATGACAGACGATGCCCATAAACGTCTGGAGGCTATTGCAGCCGCCGACACTTTAGGGGCTGGATTTACACTGGCAAGTCACGATCTTGAGATTCGAGGTGCCGGCGAACTACTGGGTGACGAACAATCCGGTCAAATTCAAACCGTGGGTTTAAGCATGTATATGGACATGTTAGACCGAGCCGTAAAAGCACTGAAAAAAGGCAAGAAAATCAATCTTGAAAGTACGTTAAATAGCGGCCCCGAAGTCAACTTAAGGACCGCTGCACTCATCCCTGACGACTACCTGCCCGATGTCAACGCTAGGCTGGGCCTTTACAAACGCATTTCAGCTGCCAAGGACAATGAGCAGCTGCGTGAGCTTCAGGTAGAAATGATCGACCGCTTTGGCCTTCTACCGCCACCCACCAAGGCCCTTTTTTCCATTAGCGAAGTTAAATTGATCGCCGACCAAATCGGCATTTTAAAACTCGATATCGGTGCGGGAGGTGGCAGCCTGGAATTTGCACCTGATACCAGCGTCGCCCCGATCACGATTGTTAAACTTCTGCAAACTAAGGCGGGAACCTTCCGCATGAACGGCGCCAGTGGTCTTAAATTTACGCTGCCATTGCCAGAGGCTGAAGATAGGCTAGAATTCGCACTGGGATTATTAAAGGAACTGGGTGCATAGCCCTTGGAAAAACGATGCGTTTATTGATACACACACTGATCATTGCTGTTGTTACTAATGCCAACATTAGTATTGCCTCTGCTTCTGATTGGTACCAAATAGAAATGATCGTATTCGCTCACAACGATGAGGCTTCAGAAACGGAAGAAGCCTGGCCTGAAGACGTTGCTTTAAGCTACCCCGCTCGCGTTAAGATGCTGTTTGATGCCATTCAATTGCCTAGCGAAGTCAATGAAGACCCGGCAATCGATTTAGCTATTGGGTTTCCAGAATTTACTCAAACGCTAAGCTTGGAAACTCCAAGCAGCGAAAATCAGTTTGAATTTAGCGCCCAAGATGACTCGCCGCTATTGCCAAGCGAATCCCAAAACATTGAAGAAGAATTCGTCGATAAGCCACAACCACTGGCATTCCAGCGACTAGAAAGCGACGCCAAGGCTCTAAAAGACGCTTTTCAACACCTGCGGCGCATCGATCGTTATCGCCCATTATTTCACGAAGTGTGGCAGCAACCACTGCAAAGCCGGCGCCAATCTCCCGCTATTCTAGTGACCGGCGGTGAACAGTATGGCTCTCACTATGAACTTGAAGGCACGGTTAACATTGCTGTTGAGCGATATTTGCATATCGACACGGACCTGTGGCTACACAACTTTCTCCCCAATTTTGGCCAGCAAAGTACCTATCAAGTCCCTGAACTTCCGACAAACCGTCAGAGTGATTTTTTAAATGAAGATGTCTACAGCCCCTTCAGTCTTATTATCGACGAACCCTACCGTGTGTCACGCACGGTAACGCTGCGTCAGAGCCGCCGCATGCGCAGCGGAGAAATTCACTACTTGGATCATCCCTTAATGGGGGTTATTGTTCTGGTGACCCCTCTGGAGCGAGATTAAGACTCTCCAATTGCACCCGTGTCGTTGGATAGGCAATATCAGCACCGTGGCGCTCTACAATCTGGTAGATCTTAAATAATACATCTTGCTTGATGCTGTGAAATTCGGTCCAAACGATAGTATGCGTAAAGCAATAGACGAAAAAATCCAGTGACGAGGCGCCAAAAGCATTAAAGTTCACCATCAAAGTGCGGCCTTTGTCGATAGCACTATGCTCTCTCAACATAGCCTCAACGTCTGCAATGATGGCATCCAAAATTGCCGCATCGTCATAACGCACGCCAATCGTTTCAAAGATACGGCGATTGAGCATCCTCGAGGGGTTTTCTACTGAAATTTTGGTAAAGGTAGCATTGGGGACGTATAGCGGACGCATATCAAAAGTTCTGATGCGAGTGACTCGCCAACCTATATGCTCTACCGTACCCTCGATATCTTTATCAGGCGAACGAATCCAATCGCCGACCTTAAAGGGGCGATCGAGGTGGATCGTTAAAGCGCCAAAAAAATTAGACAACAAATCTTGCGCAGCAAAACCAACCGCAATACCACCAACACCACCGAACGCCAATACACCAGAAATGCTATAACCCAACGCCTGCATGATAATCAGCGCGGCGGTAATCGTAACAGCCAAGCGGAGTAGCTTGGCTATGGCTGCGGCAGTCGACTCGTCAATTTTAGTCTCTTCACCGCGCGCCTGAGCTCGCTCAATATAGACACTTTCGATACCTTTAATGACACGGACCAAGGCCCAAGCCAAAAGTACAATAACGCCTACTCGTGTCACATCTCCAGAAAACGCAAAAATAGGAATATCATTGGCCGCATCGATAATATCAACTGCCCAACTTAACCCCAACAACCAAATAAAGTACAACAAAGGCGTCGTCACGGCGTCGACAAGATTATCGTCGAGTGCTGTTTTAGATAGCCGAGTGCTACGCAGCAAGGCCGCTAACAAAATTTTTGCAATTAGGTGCAAAACCGCAGTGATAGCAATGACAACGAAAACGGCGCCGCTGGTTGTGGACATAATTTGTTGAAATTGCGAAACAATTTCCTGCATAACGACATGACTTCCTATATATAAAAAACATTAGCCTAAGCATGCCTCCTTTAAAAAAGGAGTACAAGTTCGAATATTATTCGACTATATCTTGTTCTGGTCTATACCTAATAAAAGATCTACCAATAAGGAGCTTAGTTATGTCAAAACTAAAGCCAACAGTTGGACAGTGGTATCGCGACGACGAGCGTGGATCCATTTTTGAAATAGTCGCCATCGATCACGATTTCATTGAGGTACAGCACGAAGATGGTGATATCGAAGAATACGATGCTGACAGTTGGAGCGAGCTCATACTACATGCCGTTGACGCACCAGAAGACTGGCGCAATGGCATCGGCTTGACTGGCGAGGATCGGCGCATGGACGACGATATAGTTCAGCCTGATAACTGGTCATCTTCTGTCGATGGTATTGAGCCGGAAATAGAAATCGATTTGGATGACTATTAACAACACTCTCTAAAAAGCCTGTTTAAATTAATCCTTGCCTGCGGCCAATACCTGTATATAATCACATGACTGTATAAAAAAACAGATAGGTATTCGCCATGCAAAAACTTACCGCTCGCCAGCAGGAAATTCTAGATCTTATTCGTCGCTATATCGATGAAACGGGTTACCCACCTACCCGTGCTGACATTGCCAACGAGCTGGGGTTTAAATCTGCTAATGCCGCAGAAGAGCACCTTAAGGCCCTTGCGCGCAAGGGGGCTATCGAAATGATAGCTGGAGCCTCTAGAGGCATTAGAATCCCAGGCATGCAGGACGGACTTCCAATAGTGGGAAGAGTTGCCGCGGGTAGCCCTATATTAGCCGAACAACACATCGAAGACCGTGCCAGCATTCCGGCCAATTTTTTTAGCCCTGCCGCCGATTACCTACTACGTGTACATGGCGATTCAATGATTGACGTAGGCATATTTGATGGTGATTTATTGGCGGTGCACAGAACGCCTAGTGCCAATAACGGTGAAATTGTCGTGGCTAGAATCGATAATGAAGTTACCGTCAAAAGACTCAAACGAGGCAGTGACCCAAGCAGGCTCACATTGTTGGCGGAAAACGCTGACTTTGCACCGATTGAAGTTGACTTACGAGAACAGGATTTTGCTATTGAAGGGTTGAGTGTGGGAGTGATACGCCAAACCATCTAGCGGACGTTTTAAAACTAATGCAATGTGCGCTCTGAAAAACCTTGGGGGCGGACATCATCATCTTGTGCCTCTGATGACTCTTCCATTTCATCCATGATATCGGAAACAGTATCTAAACCAGATTGAATCATTGCCTTTGCCACTTCCATAGTAGCGTCACCCATAAAATCACGCGCCTCAGGTGAAAAAATGATTTTCGCCAAAGGCTCGGCGTCTGTATGTTCGCCATCGACATCAACTCGACGAACGACGATTTCACCGGAGGGAAGTTGAACTATTTCAATTAGAGAAGCTGGCACAATAAATCACGCGTTTTTTGGTAAAAATCTATACTAACACAATCTTAGCTCAACATTCGACCATGCTCTCTCGAAAGCGATCGATCAAATCATCAAAAGACTTAAACCAGCTAGTCAATTCATCAACACCATAATGATGATTAGAAACTACTGCCAGTGATAAAGGGTCTACAGTTTTAGCGGCCACTGGAGACTCTTCACGGCTTGCTGTCATTAGATCAGCAATCCAACCACTTCGTTGAAGTGTGGCGAGCTCACGAAGCTCAGCGGGCAGATTATCAATGGCATCTAAATCATCGCTAACCATGATGGCACTGACTTGATCAGCGTCGCGCCGGGCTTTATCAGCCAACTCTTTGACAAGAGTTTGGAAAGTTACTCTTAGATGCCAAACAACCGCTTGACCCCAAGCATCAAGTAGCAGGGATTCCGGCAATGACTCGTGGTTTAGCTTATGTTGCATATCGCGCAACATAAGCTTAGCAAGGTACAAATGATGGTTAGTGCGAGCGCTTAAACGTTCTGCCACAAATTAAGCCTTTTTCTTAACGGTTTTCTTAGCTGCCGTCTTCTTCACCGCGGGCTTTTTAGTCACTTTTTTAACCGGTTTTTTTGCTTCAACTATCGACCAACCGCCATTGCCATAAAAAGCCTGCCAACCCGTGGCCTTTCCTTCGACTTCGGTCATCAAATATTGCTCTTTAGTCTTTCTACTGAATCGCAATAACGTTGGATTACCATCCGAGTCAACGGTAGGCCCTTGCATAAGATAATTGTATTTTGGATCAATCTCCGCGGCATGAGGGATTAGCTCACTCAGCAGAGGCGCTCTAGTCTCTCTATTGCGAGGAAATTTACTCGCTGCTAAAAACAAGCCAGCAGCACCATCGCGCAGTACGTAGTGATCATCGACTTTTTCGCATTGCAGCTCCGGCATCTGTACCGGATCCATTTTTGGTGGTGCAACTTCGCCATTACGAAGTAACTTGCGAGTATTACTGCACGACATACAGCCAAAATATTTACCGAAACGACCGGTTTTCAACTGCATTTCTGCACTACATTTATCGCATTCGATCACTGGGCCATCGTAGCCCTTAATTTTATATTTACCCTTCTCTACCTCGAAGCCACTGCAGTCGGGGTTATTACCGCACACATGTAATTTTCTTGCACTATCGATCAAGTAGCTTTCCATCGCCGTGCTGCAAAGCGGACAACGATGCTTACCAATCAATGCACGCGCTTCAGCTTCGTCATCGTCTTCGCTCACTGCTTCAACTTCGTCGCCGGGGATCAAGTTAATCGTCGTTTTACAACGTTCTTTGGGCGGTAAAGCATAGCCGCTACAACCCAAAAACACGCCTGTACTCGCCGTGCGAATCATCATTGGGCGAGAGCAATCGGGACAAGCGATGTCAGTTTCAGTAGGGTCATTAGCCCGCATTCCATGTTCGGAATCTTCTGCAGCGGCTAATTGCTTGCTAAATTCCTCATAGAATTGGTCTAACAAGGCCAACCATTCCACACTGCCTTCTGCGACTTTATCTAGCGACTCTTCCATGCGAGCCGTAAAACTAAAGTCGAGCAAATCTGAGAAATTTTCTACCAATCTCGCTGTGACAATATCACCCATTTTCTCAGCAAAAAATCGGCGATTTTCTACACGCACATAGCCGCGATCTTGGATCGTGGAAATAATAGCGGCATAGGTTGAAGGACGCCCAATACCCCGCTTTTCGAGCTCTTTAACTAAACTTGCCTCAGAGTATCGAGGGGCTGGCTTAGTAAAATGCTGACTGGGATCAAGTTTGACAAGATTAAGCGTTTCGCCCACCGCTAGGTCAGGCAAAATGGCATCTTCATCTTTTTTATTCCCGGCGGGTGGCTGAACTTTTGTGTAGCCATCAAATACCATAATTCTACCGCGGGTACGCAACTCGAAATCACCGCCAGTCACCGCGATAGTCGTTGAGGTGTAGCGCGCGGGAGTCATTTGGCAGGCCACGAATTGGCGCCAAATTAAGGTATATAAACGCTCAGCATCACGCTCCATGCCCGCCAAATTTTGCGGCAGAACATTCACATCCGAAGGGCGGATCGCTTCGTGCGCTTCTTGAGCTCCGTCTTTAGAACTGTAGCGAATGGGATTATCTGGCAGGTACTTAGTGCCAAACTGCCCCTGAATATAATCTCTACATGCTGCGACCGCATCGTTAGATAGATTGGTTGAATCTGTTCTCATGTAAGTGATGTAGCCCGCTTCATAAAGACGCTGAGCCAACATCATGGTCTTTTTAACCCCAAATCCAAGCCGTGTACTGGCCGCCTGCTGCAGGGTCGATGTAATGAATGGCGCACTGGGGCGAGAGCTAGTAGGTTTATCTTCTCGCTCGCTCACTTTAAGCGTGGCGCTTTGCAGGGCCTGCATCGCAGCCTGCGCTTGTGATTCATTGATGGGGCGGAAATTCTGACCTGCTTGTTTTTTCACCTCTAATCGCAACGCATCGCGACGAGCAGTTTCAGTATCTGCGTGTAACTCCCAATACTCTTCTGGAACAAAGGCACGAATTTCGTGCTCTCGCTCCACAACTAAGCGAACAGCAACGGATTGTACACGTCCAGCAGAGAGACCACGGGCGACTTTTTGCCAAAGTAATGGCGACACCATATAACCGACCACGCGATCGAGGAAACGACGTGCCTGCTGCGCGTTAACACGATTGATGTCTAGCTCAGAGGGTTGCTTAAAGGCATCCGTGATGGCTTTTTTGGTAATTTCATTGAACACGACACGTTTATATTCACTGACATCCTCACCAATGGCTTCGCGCAAATGCCAGGCGATAGCTTCTCCCTCGCGATCCAAATCGGTAGCCAGATAGACACGATCAGCGGATTTTGCCAGGCGCTTAAGTTCGGCCACCACCTTTTCTTTACCTGGAAGGATTTCGTAGTGAGCCCGCCACCCATTGTCAGGATCAATACCCATTCGATTAACGAGCTGCTCGCGAGCCTTATTCTTCTTGTAAGTTTCTTTCTCTGCAGGACTCATCTTACGAGTCAAAGCGGCTTGCTTAGCACGCGCTTTAGGATCAGCAGGAGTGCTTGAGCCACTAGTAGGAAGATCGCGAATATGACCAATACTCGACTTCACAATGAAGTCGTTGCCAAGATATTTATTAATGGTTTTCGCCTTTGCGGGCGACTCCACAATTACCAGTGATTTAGCCATTATCTCCAATGCTCGCTGCGGACACTTCGTTAGAAAGGTGTCAAAGGGGCGGTATAATTAAGAACTGTGGTCACGCTTGTCAAGTTTTCAACGAATATTTATTCTTTACGTTGCGAAGCAGAGTTTGGCACATAGCTTCCATAGATGCAGCTAAAGCAGCAACTCTTAACTCGTCTCCACGCTCGCGCCAATACACTATGAGCCCCTCGCTATTAACCTCCAAGAGTCGACAACTGTCAGGCATATCCGCGAAATGCGCTTCATCTAACTGCCCTTTACTACGATAGAGCTGCCACTCCCCCTCAAAACAAGGCAAGGTGAATTTCTCAGGCAGCGAAGACTTTCGCTCTTGTTCCGTCCAGGGGCGGATATAAGCCATAATAGAGGGCTCAACATGACGATCCCCCTCGCCATGATTTGGCGGCACGGCTCGAAGATGGACATGCAGACCCGCTTGTCGAGCCGCATTTCTTAAGCGTAGCAACTGTTTTTCTCTGGGATTAGGTCGCAACCACATCACAGGGCCAATCACTATTGCCACCACTAGAGCAATTATTAAATAGCTCATGATTTACCTCAAAATTTACACTAATACACTGCTTGAGAAGCAGATATATGTACTATGCTAATTGTAATAGTACTCAATACCGTCAACGGAGAGACCAATATGGGCATATATTCACACATTCTACTTGGCTTAGATTTAAGCCAAGATTCAGACCTAGTAGCAACTAAAGGCGCTAACCTTGCAAAACTCAATGACGCCACATTGAGCATGGTACATGTCATCGAACCCCTAAGTTTTGCCTATGGCGGTGACATTCCCATGGACTTCTCTACCGTTCAAGAAGAAATTTACCGTCAAGCCGAACTGCAAATGCGCAAACTCGGCAGCAAATGGGGTGTTCCTGAAGAAAGACAGCACGTCGTTATCGGCCGACCTGAGTCAGAAATTCATTCTTTAGCAGAAGAACTCAACGCCGACCTAGTCATGGTAGGAAGCCACGGCAGACATGGACTTGCCTTAGTCTTTGGCTCCACAGCTAACGGCGTCCTTCACGGCGCCACCTGTGACGTGCTTGCAGTGCGCGTCTAGAGAGTCTCTTCGGCCATGGCTTCAAGCTCCACCCAGCGTTCCATGGCCTGTTCAAGTGTCTGCTGTACCTGACCCAGCGCGTCAAGTTTAGCCGTCATCTCAGTATGATCTAACGCTGCAAAATCCTCCGACGCTATTTCTTCCTCGAGTTCGACAATACGATTTTCTAACTTCTCAATATTCGCAGGTAACTGGTCTAACTCAAGCTGTAACTTGTAACTCAATTTACGAGGTTTACTGGCAGGCTTTTCTACCGGTTTAGACGCTACAGTTGCCTTAGCCGTCTTTGGTGCAACAGGTGTATTGCCTCTCTGGCGAATCCAATCCTGGTAACCGCCAATATACTCCCTAACTTCACCCTGCCCTTCAAATGCCAATGTTTGAGTGACCACATTGTCCATAAATTCACGGTCGTGGGTCACGAGCAATAAAGTTCCGTCAAAGCTACCCAAAATCTCCTCAAGCAGCTCCAACGTTTCTACATCCAAATCATTGGTCGGCTCATCCATGACAAGTAAATTGGCTTGTTTGGAGAACATTTTAGCCAGCAATAAACGATTTTTTTCACCGCCCGACAAGGCTTTCACTGGCGATCTTACTCGCGCAGGGGGGAATAGAAAATCCCCCAAATAAGACATCACATGCCTATCTTTCCCACCTATTTCAATGAAGTCTCTACCGTCAGAAATATTGTCAAACACACTGCTTTCGGGGTCCAGCTGATCCCGCAGTTGATCAAAGTAGGCGACCTCAATCTTGGTACCAAGCGTTAGCTTACCACTGTCAGGCGCTAGCTGGCCGAGGATCATTTTTATTAATGTCGTTTTACCCACACCATTAGGGCCAATCAAACCCACTTTGTCGCCGCGCTGAATGGTGGTTGTTAAATCCCTAATCACCACCTTATCGCCATAGCCTTTAGCAATATTTTGTAGCTCTGCAACAATTTTACCCGAGCGCTCTGCACTGTCGACCGTCATCGAAACATTGCCCTTACGTTCGATTCTCTGACGACGCTCCTCGCGCATAGCTTTAAGCGCTCTTACTCGCCCTTCATTGCGAGTTCTTCGCGCTTTGATACCTTGGCGAATCCACTTTTCTTCTTCGGCCAATTTGATATCAAATAACTTATTGTGGCGCTCTTCCGTCTCTTGCACGCTCTCTCGATAGAGCAAGAAGTCGTCGTAGCTCCCCTCCCATGTCAACATATTTCCACGATCGAGCTCGACAATTCGATTGGCAAGTTTTTTCAAAAAACGCCTATCGTGGGTAACGAACATAATGGCACCCTGGTATTCCAAAAGGTGCTGTTCCATCCATTCAATGGTAGCGACATCAAGATGGTTGGTGGGCTCGTCCAGTAAAAGAATATCGGGGTTATGACTAAATGCCCGAGCCAGTGACACCCTACGGCGCCAACCACCCGAAAGTGAACTCATTAACGCGTCACGGGGTATCTGTAGCCGACGCAAAAGCAGCTCTATACGTTGCTGCAGACTCCATCCATCATTGTCTTCAATAATTTTTTGGTGCTTCTCTAAAGCCACCATATCGATGTCAGCGGCATGTGACAAAATATCGAACTGGGCCAAGCTATGACCAACAACACTGTGGTCTTCGACAATAAAGTCAAATACCGTAACATCATTTGCCGGCGGGAGGTCTTGTTCTAATCTGGCGATGACGGCTCCAGGTTGCAACCATATTTCACCATCGTCGGCTTTTTGTTCACCGACAAGGACCCGCATCAAGCTGGATTTACCACTGCCATTTCGACCCAGTAGACAAAGACGATCTCCTTTGTCCAATTGCAGGTCGATACCATTCAACAATGGATTGTCGCCATAGGCGAGATGAATATTCTGTAAGCGCAATAGCGGCATGAAAGTTTCCTCAATGAGGCGCGCATCTTACCTGAGTGCACCAAGCTACCGCAAACCAAACTAGCGTCTTAGCTATGCTTTGCTATGCTTAAAGCACAATAGAGCAGCTATAGGTTAACGCTATGCACTCAGTTCCCCAAATCAATGACATCGAATGGAACAACTTAGAGCAAACATTGAAAATGCTGTGCTTGGCAGTTGCTCAAATAGAAACTGCCTTAGGTGAAGGAAATCAAGAGGCCAAAATCATTGGCAATGTTTTTAGTGAGATTTCAACGTTGAGCCAACAATTGCGCAACAGCACTGAAAATAACAGTGAGACCTGCGATAGGATTGATCAACAGGTGATGCAGGCCGTTACCGCCTTTCAGTTTTATGACCGTATGTCACAGAGAGTTGACCACGTACAAGCGGGCCTTAGAAAGCTAATCGACGTTATGCAATATGAAAATGAATTTCAAAATCCTCAGGTTTGGCACACTATTCAGAAGGAAATCAAAGCCAGTTATACCATGGAAGAAGAAAAACTGATGTTTGAAAAAATAATGCAAGGTATTCCTATTGAGGAAGCCCTTGCAATATCTCGCCATAACTTCCGCGGCCAAAGCGAGACTGAGGAAGATGAAGACGGCGATACGGTCGTCTTTTTCTAGCCGGCGTCTAGAGCCGCCAATAAAGTCTCATGATGGGTTTTAGTTTTAAATTTATCCAAGATATTGGCTAAATTACCCTGCTCGTCAATGATAAAGGTAGTACGCACCACGCCCATATACTCCTTACCCATAAATTTTTTCAATTGCCAGACGCCAAATGCCTCGGCCACGGCATGATCTTCGTCTGACAGAAGATCAAAATTAAGTCCGTGCTTTTCTTGGAACTTTGCAAGCTTTGCGACAGGATCCGGGCTTAAACCCAATACCACCGCATTGCGCTCTGCCAATTCTGCCTGGGTATCGCGTAATCCACAGGCTTGATCGGTGCAGCCGGGTGTCAACGCTTTAGGGTAGAAATACACCACCACCTTTTTACCTTTTAAATCACTGAGACTAATGGTGTCGCCCGCTTGATTCTGCAAACTAAATTGAGGTGCAGGTGCACCGATAGATAAGCTCATATCCTCTCCTTAATGCGATAAGTCATTATCGCTCTCATCATCATGCTGACTAGACAGCATTGGCATCTTACGTTTCACCTTGGCGCCTAAACGCTGCAGCTTTTCAACTCGCCCTATAGCATTACCTCGACCTTCGGAAAGCCGATTCAGGGTTAACTGGTAGGTTTCTTGTGTACGATCCACCTGCTTACCAAGATCCAACAAACTTTCTAGCACCAAACTCAATTGATCAAAAAGCCCGCCCGCTTCATTGGCTATTTTTTCAGCGTTACGATTTTGCTTGTCTCGACGCCACAAGAACTGCACCGTCCTCAGGGTAGCCAATAGAGTGGCAGGGCTGACCACCACAACATTTTTTTGGTAAGCGTCAATAAACACCTCTGGATCGGCTTCCACCACCGCGTGGTAAGCCGCCTCAACAGGGACAAAAACAAACACAAACTCTGGCGCGGAGACACCTTCTAAAAACTCATAATCTTTCTGGCTGAGGCCAGTAATATGCTGTTTCATGGAAACTACGTGCTGCTTCAACGCACGACCACGAGTGTCTTCATCTTCTGCATTGATATAGCGCTCATAATCGGTAAGAGAAACCTTGGCATCGACAATGAGACACCGCTCCTCTGGTAGACGGATCAAAACATCTGGTCGAAGTGTTTTTCCATCTGAACTGTGCAGTGATACCTGGGTGTCATACTCGCGCCCCGCTGTTAACCCAGATTGCTCGAGAACACGTTCGAGAATGACTTCGCCCCAATTACCTTGCGCCTTATTATCACCTTTAAGCGCGCGAGTTAATTTGCGCGACTCTTCGTTCATCGACTGATTGAGCTGCTGCAGTAATTTCACTTCTGCCAATATAGCTTGCCGACCCTGACTATCCTTTTCGTAGACAGTTTCAACACGCTGTTTAAAATCACCTAGTTGCTGCTTAAGGGGGGAAAGGCTCGCTTCAAGCATGGCCTTACTGTCATCTTTGAAACGTTGCTGCTTATCATCAAAGATTCGATTAGCTAGATTTTCAAATTGTTGGCGAAGTAACTGTTGGGCGTCTTGAAGCACTGCGAGCTTTTGCTCAGACGAAGATTGCTCGGCTTTTAAGGTAGCTCGCAGGGCGGCTAAGGACTCCCTACACTCAGATAGATTTTGCCTACTAACGTCTAGCTCAGCCTCTTTGAGAGCGTTATGGCGGGACAATTCATCACACTGCTGGTTGAGCATTGCCATGCGGCCACGTAACCAAAGTGTGGCCGTGAATAGACCCACAGCCAATCCAACTAATCCGTAGCCCCAATCTGTCACGAGTTTTTTCGCCAGGCCTCTTGTCGAGGCTGCATAACACAGTGATAGGTAGAAAATATTTCCCGCTTGCGATCATCAAAATAGCGACGCAGCATTTCACCAATGACGGTAAAGGCTAACTCATCCCATGGAATGTCCGCCTCTTCAAACCAAGCAACCTCAAGGCTTTCGGTACCTGCCTGATAGCTACCGTCGGCAACCTCAGCCAAATAAAACATATATACCTGTGAAATGTAGGGCAAATCGAACACGCCATAGAGGTGCCCCTCGTGGACTATGGCCCCTGCCTCCTCACGAGTTTCACGCTGTGCGCCCTGCCAAGTACTTTCACCTAGCTCTAAAAAGCCCGCTGGGAGCGTCCAAAAGCCGTAACGTGGATCTATGGCGCGTCTGCATAACAACACCTTATCGTTGTAGACAGGCAGCGTACCCACAATAACTTTAGGATTCTGATAATGAATAGCGCCGCAAGCCTCACACACATCTCGGAGATGATCGTCTCCCGCAGGAATTTTTTTGACGGTTTGGTGACCGCAGGTGCTACAAAAAGTCATTAGTCAGCAGTACTGAGTTGTTGATACTTCCCGCCAAAAAACAACAGTGGCGCAGCATCGGGGCGAGGGGTATGCATGGCGACAACCTCGGCTAATAAAATGGTATGGTCACCCGCATCAATGCGCTCTTTGACACGACACTCAAATTGCGCCTTAGCAGCAGAAATCAACGGCACATTTTCTGCGCCCATTTGCAGCTGTTCAGCAGATATATGGCGGTCACCCGGTGTGGCAAAGTAATTTGAGATATCTTGTTGGTCCTCAGCCAAGACACTAATTCCATAGTGACTACAAGCGAGCCATTGAGACGTTTGTGCACTGTCGTTTTGAACACTCCACAAAACCAGTGCCGGTGATAGTGACACCGATGAAAAAGAATTAATGGTCATACCAAAGGGCTTACCGTCGTTTGAAGTTGTAGTGGCAATACAAACCCCGGTAGCAAATTGGCCAAACGCACTTCTCAACTGCTTACTATCGAATGACATAATTATTCCTATTAAACCTTACAAATAGTGTAAGCGAGGCTGATTAGCCCTGCCAAGATGTAGCTTTATCAAGATCGCTTTGGCGCTGCTCTACCCAATACTCGGCATCAGCAAAGCATTCTTTCTTCCAAAAAGTCGCCCGCGTTTTTAAATAATCCATAATGTACTCACAGGCAGCAAAACTATCACCACGATGAGCAGAGCTTACTGCTACCCATACGATACGCTCACCTAGTGCTAAACGACCCACTCGGTGATAAACCTGTACAGAATTAATAGACCAACGTTGGCTCGCTTGTTCAACTATCCGAGCAATTTCAGCTTCTGTCATACCGGGGTAATGCTCGATATATAGCGCTTGCAGGTCCTGTTCGGGAACTCCTCGTACTACACCGACAAAACTCGCCACAGCACCCACACTAGCAGATCCGGCATAAAGCCTGCCTAGTAAATCAGCAGGATCAAAATCCTGTTCTGATACCTCAATGAGACAGGACATCACTAGCCTCCCGTTACCGGAGGAAAAATCGCGACTTCATCTCCAGCCACAACCGGAGCACTTTTATCTACGTGATGTTGATTAACAGCAACGAGAAGGTTTTTGGCCGCCAAGGCTTCTTGCCAATGATCGCCGCGATTTGCAAGGACATTGATGACATCAGCAACTGTAGAAATATCCGCTGAATCAAGGCAAACCTCACCGGATCCCAACGTTTCACGAAGGCTAGCAAAAAGACGAACAACAATCATACTATTTAACCTCTGCTTGCCAGTCTCCCGAACGGCCACCCGACTTTTGCAAGAGGGAAATATCCGAGATACGCATGCCCTTATCAACGGCCTTACACATATCATAGATAGTGAGTGCCGTGACACTAACTGCAGTGAGTGCCTCCATTTCAACGCCGGTTTGACCTGTCAGTTTGCACTGAGCTTCGATATACACCCTTGAGTGTTCGGGCTCACACTGTAGCTGGACAACCACCGAAGACAACATCAATGGATGACAGAGCGGGATGAGATCTGGTGTTTTCTTTGCCGCCTGAATACCTGCTATTCTCGCCACGGCGAGCACATCACCCTTAGCATGTCGACCCTCAGCGATCATCTCAAGTGTTTCGGGGAGCATGTAAACTGACCCAGCGGCCACGGCTACTCTAACGGTGGATGCTTTTTCGGAAACATCCACCATGCGAGCTCGACCTTGTTCGTCTAAGTGGGTTAAGCCGCTCATACGATGACTCGAACACCAATAACACCATCGATGGCATTTAAATGATCGATAACGTCTTGTTCTATCACGCCCTCGACGTCAATCAGGTTATAAGCCAATTCGCCACGACTCTTGTTGATCATGTCGGCAACGTTGATATCTTTTTCAGCTAGTTCAGACAATATATGCCCCAGCATTTTAGGGACATTTTTGTTGGCAATAGCCAAGCGGACATCACCACTTCTCTCCAAAACCGTCGTTGGAAAATTAACCGAGTTAATGATATTGCCGTTTTCAAGAAAGGTTTTTAATTGATCAACCGCCATCACCGCACAATTGTCTTCAGCTTCATCGGTTGAAGCGCCAATATGGGGCATTAATAGCACGCCGTTAACGCCAATCAAATCTGGATGCGGGAAATCAGCGATATAATTAGAAATAACGCCATTCTCCAGTGCCCAAATAACCGCATCGGTATCGACAATTTCTTCGCGAGCAAAGTTCAATAACTTACCGCCACGCTTAAAGCTAGCTATCGAATCTTTATTAATTAAATGGCGTGTCGAATCAAGCGCCGGCAGATGCAATGTGACAAAATCTGACTTAGCGAGTAACGATTGAAGGTTATCTATTTTTACAACTTGAGAAGGCAGCCGCCAAGCGGCATCCACTGATAATGCGGGGTCATAACCCACTACCTTCATTCCCAAGCTCAAGGCGGTGCTGGCAACCATAGAACCGATCGCACCGAGCCCCACAACACCCAAGGTTTTACCTTTGATTTCATTGCCTTTGAAATTCTTCTTTTCGGCTTCCATCAACTTGCTCATCGCATCGGCATCTTTCAGTTGCGTTTGCGCGTTGACAAACTCCATACCCGGCAAAATACCCCTGGAACCCAGAAGCATACCGGCCAACACTAATTCTTTAACCGCATTAGCATTAGCACCTGGGGTATTGAAAACTACGATACCTCGCTCGCTACATGCCTCGATCGGTATATTGTTGGTTCCTGCTCCAGCCCTTGCTACTGCCCTAACACCAGAGGAGATTTCATCGATTTGTAGTTTATGACTACGCAATAAAATCGCATCAGGAGCACTACTGTCACTGGATACTTCATATTTATCACGACCGAATTCATTGAGGCCATGAATAGAAATACTATTAAAGGTTTTAATTTTAAACACTACAACATCCTACTTAATGACCACATCTGCATTGCCACGTAAGCTGGCTTGGAATGCATTTAGTTCAGCACTAGAGGCAGATTGTTGTAACAAACCCTGTAGGCCCTGACGGTCAGCTTGTGAAAGTCCCTCTAAACTGCCTGGCACAACATCGCTTACTGCGATCACGGATAGTCCCTGATACCCCATGGATACAGAACCGTAGGCAACACCATCAACTTGTAAACCGAAGGCCTCGGAAATAACTCGTGGAGCACGATTATCGCGACGATCAACGTCATTCATTGAAATGACTTCCACGCCAACCTCTGCGGCCAACTCGGTAAAGCTCTTACCTTCGCGTAAAGCCGCAATTAATTCATCTGCAGAAGCCTGCAATGCTTCTCTAGCCTTTTGATTTCGTAAAGTCTGACTAATTTCTTGAGCGACAGTTTCAAGCGCCATTGGCTCTGGAGGCAAATGCTGAGCAACACGAATGACAACAGAACGATCAGCTGAAAGCTCTATAACCTCACTATTGAGGCCCTGCTCAATAAGCTCCTCCGAAAAGGCCGCTTTGAGTACTTTAGCGTCCGCAAAAATGCCTGCACCACCTGTTCGTGGAATAATCTCACTGCGCTGTAACTCGAGAGACAGTTCGTCAGCCGTATCTTGGAGACCTACTGAGTTGAAGCTTAAGTCAGCTAGCTCATCAAGTGCTGCAATATACAAAGGTTCAGCTTTAATGGCTGTCAACTGAGCTACAATTTCGCTACGGCGCTCTTCAAGCGTAGGTTTAGCTTGCTCTTCAAGACGGATCAATTTAATGAGATGCACGGCACCTTCAGTGACCACCGGATCAGATACCTGATCTAGTTGCAAGTTCGCCAACGCCTCTTCGAAGGCCTCAGGGAAAACATCACCCGAAGTGTCGCCAATATCTCCACCTTGCTCAGCAGAAAAAGTATCTTCCGAGAACTTGGCCGCTAGTTCAGCAAAATCAGCCCCCGCATCCAACTCTGCTTTTAACTGGCTTAACTGCTCAATAGCCTCAGCTTCGCTTCGGCCACCAAGTTCCAACATGATATGAGCCGCACCGCGAAGGGTTGAGGCTTGCATGTTATCAATTTCGCGCTGATATTCAGCGGCAATGTCTTCCTCAGAGATATCAACTTCAAAATCACTTCTATTTAAGACAACATACTCAATAACAGCGCTTTCTTGTGTCATAAAGCGGTCTGAATTTTCCTCAAAGTAAACTTTAATGTCCTCTTCAGAAACCTCTGTCGCTTCCATCACTGGTGCTAGCGGCAACGTAGCATATTGGATATCACGTGTCTCGCCCACAAAACGGGCCGCTAAAGCTAATTCTGTAGGGCTGACAAAACTTGAGCTACTGATACCATCAACTAATTGGCGGAGCTCTAGGTCGGCGCGTAAAAGCTGCTTATAACCAAGGGGGGTTAGACCATTCGAGGTCAACATACTGCGATATAAATCGGGTGAAAACACACCATCGATTTGAAAACTTTCAGTATTCACGATATCGCGATCAAGGATATCGTCACCCACGGACAAACCAAATTCCGCAGCGGTTTGGCGCATTATTTCTTGTTGAATAAGCGACTCAAGCACTGGCCCACGAATCATGTCATCGCTAATAGTGGTTGGGTCGGCGTTTTCACCCATTTGGCCAAGCATACGGTTGCGCTGCATAGACATTGCCCTAGCAAGCTCCTGCACGGCAATCCCCTCACCGTTGACCTTAGCCGCCTCGTCAGCGCCCGATGAAAAAACCAAAGATTCGATACCAAACAAAGCGAAGGGGATAACAATAATACCAACTATCACTTTGGCAGCAGTGCCTTGCATGCTGTCTCTAAAAAACTGTAGCACAGGAGTACTCCAAGAAATCACACGATACAATCAAAAAAAAAGCGCATCGGATGATGCGCTTCATACCAACCCTCAACAGGGGGCTGACGCACGGACGCAGAACTTAGTTAACAGCGTCTTTCAGTGCCTTACCAGCTTTGAAGCTTGGTACTTTAGCCGCAGCAATCTGGATTTCAGCACCAGTTTGTGGGTTGCGACCAGTGCGAGCAGCACGCTCTTTAACACTGAAAGTTCCGAAGCCTACCAAAGATACAGAATCACCGTCTTTTAACGCGCCAGTAACAGCTTCAACAACTGCATCCAATGCACGACCAGCAGATGCTTTTGAAAGATCCGCAGAAGCAGCAATTGCATCAATCAGTTCAGATTTATTCACACTAAGTCCCTCATGTTTTGTTTGTTTGTTTTTTATTCACTTCAGTAGTCTCAAAGGCCCGAGAACACTGAACTGCGAGTATTTATACCAAGCGCCACTAGGTCGGTCAAGCCACCTAATGGGTATTAATACGCTTTTCATCGCTTTTACCTGTATTTTGCTCAGAATAACCTGCCATATACTCTTCTTCGCTCAATTCTTTGGGCTGCGACTCAAGGGCGATAGC
>Ga0209962_1000028_pt1 | contig 43106 bp, 39 predicted proteins | sample SalPonA_C_H2O_MG_FD_185722 | JGI IMG/M metagenome (GOLD analysis project Ga0209962, IMG submission 185722) | Water microbial communities from South San Francisco under conditions of wetland restoration - Salt Pond MetaG R2A_C_H2O_MG (SPAdes)... | ecosystem: Environmental > Aquatic > Non-marine... | reverse complement strand
AGCGCGTTACCTCGGGCTGACTCCAGGTGGCGTTATGAGTCAAATTCGTGAAACCTTCTTTGGAGCCCAGGTGCAACGTTTGCAGCGTGGTGAAGACGAGGTAAAAGTATGGGTACGCTTGAATGAAAAGGACCGTAAACAATTGTGGGATCTCGAGGAGTTGCCAATAAGTACGCCGCAGGGAAACGTACCTCTAAGGGAATTGGCCACCTATACCATCGAGCGTGGTACGGTAAACATCAATCACCTCGACGGACAGCGTGAATTCCGTGTGGAAAGTGATCTATCCTCTCCAAACGGGTCGGCTCCGGCACTATTGAGCCAAATCAAATCGGATATCCTTCCGGAGATTTTCGCAAAATATCCGTCGGTAAACGCGCGCTACGAGGGCCAGCAGAAAGAGAGTCAGAAAACCCAAAAGAGTTCACAGACGGTGATGCCGTTGATCCTCTTTTTGATCATTTTGACCATCACTTTTACCTTCCGTTCTCTAGTGCAAACCATCGTCATCATGCTCTTGATTCCATTGAGTTTGACGGGTGTGGCTTGGGGACATTATTTACACGGTATGCCTATGTCCATCCTCAGTTTCCTAGGTGTGGTCGCGCTCATCGGTATCATCGTGAATGATTCACTGGTACTTGTGAGTAAATACAACATCAACGTGAAGTCCGGTCAGGGGGTATATGATGCCATATACAATGCAGGTGTAAGCAGGTTCCGTGCCATCTTCTTGACCACGGTAACCACTATCGCAGGTCTTGCACCGCTCATCTTTGAAACCTCATTCCAGGCCCAATTCCTGATTCCAATGGCAGTTTCCATCGCCTACGGGATTGGATTCGCCACCATGCTCACGCTTGTGGTATTGCCTTCGATGATGGCACTTGTAAACGATGCCCGTGTACTTATCCGCCATATCTGGACCAATGAAAAGCCTACTCGCGAGGAAGTCGAGCCGGCCATCATAGAGATGAAAAGCGAGCAATATTTTGAAAACATGAAAAACCATTCACACGATGAATAAGTGTTTCACCCTTTTGGGCCTCGTGCTTAGTGCAACACTGGGCGCACAAAACTTGGTCACCCTCGACGAGGCCCTCACTAGTGCGCTCGAGCACAATCACGACCTGTACATCGCTGATGTATCCGCTCAGCAAGCGGCCAATTCGGCAACAGTCGGTAACGCCGGAATGCTCCCAACCGTCACTGCTTCTGCTGGTGCCAATGGAAGCAACCAAAACTCTAATTTAGAATTTGCCACCGGCCAAACGCAAGATGTCAAGGGTGCCCAGTCGCTAAGTCAAAATGCGTCGATTGGTGTCAGTCAAGTGCTGTTTGCAGGAGGCCGCATTCAGCGCAGCTATGGCCTATTAAAGAAATCGCAACAAGCCGCCGATCTTAGCTACCGCCAGGCCTTAGAAAACACCGTTGCGGGCGTGTGGTCGCAATACATGGCCATCGCACTCTTGCAGGAATCGGTCGCCGTTTCCACCAAAAGTGTCGCCATCTCTCAGGAGCGCTACGACAAAGCGGTTTTAACGAACGATCTTGGCGGGTCCAATTCTACCGATCTGCTCGCCGCCGAAGTCGACCTGAACCGCGATAAAGTCAGCCTTCTCGATCTCCAAACCCAGCTTGAAGCTGCGCGCAACACCTTCGCGACCTTCTCCGGCCTGTCCTCTAGATCCTTTACAGTGGCGCAAAACACAACTTTGGACCAAGACGCCATCGGAGCGAGCGTGGAAGAGATTTTAACCGCTGTGATGAATCAGAACGCCACCGTGCGCCTTGCGGAGATCTCCGCGGAAACTGCCGTACTTCAGCAAAAGCTGCAACACTCGACCCTGTTCCCATCGGTAAGTGCCCAAGCGAGCTATGGCCTCAACCAAAGCCAAGCCGAGGCGGGTTTCTTGTCTTCGCAACAAGTCACGGGCTTCTCGGCAGGAGTAAGTCTTCAATACAACTTGTTCTCAGGTTTTCAAAGCGCTACCCAGCGACAAAACGCAGTGCTGGAGTCGATGAAGGCCACACGCCGCCTTGACCAAGTCCGCGAAACCATGGAAAATACCGTTCGCAATGCCTACCGTACGTACCAAAACGCCCAGCAGGTAGCGACCCTAGAAGCAGCGAATGCGACCGTCGCTTTCCAGCGTTTCGAAAAACTCCAGGAGCGATATGCCCTAGGCCAAGCCTCGAGCCTCGAGCTCCGTCAAAGTCAGCTCGCATGGATGGCCGCAGAACAAGGTAAGATGAGCGCACAGTTCCGCGCTATCAATGCCCAAATCGCCCTACTTCAACTCATGGGAACCATTCATTCGGATCAACCATAAACCGCACCTGCCGTCATGTCTATTACGAAATACCACAAACACGTTCGCGTCATTCACGCCTTGTCTGCCTTGCTGATCATCAGTTTATTTGTCGTCGGTAAGGTCATGGAGAAGTCGGATAACGAAGTCGTAATGTCGCTCATTCCTTTCCACTCGATCGGCGGCTATGTGTTGCTCTTTTTAACGGTATATCGCACCTGGTTGCTCTTCAAGAAAGAGCGTCCTGCCCCTGTAGAAACGGGTAAGGCATGGAATCAGAAACTGATGTACGTCATCCACCGCGCGTTCTACGTCTTGATGTTCGTAGCGATCGCCAGTGGGATGATCGTCGTTGCTACCGGCGGGTATCCTGAAGCGTTTGATGCAGGCGACGCTGCGCTGATCACTGGAACGCCTTTCAAGCCTGTCCATGGGATGACCACACTGCTGCTCATCGTGTTACTTATCGCGCACATCGGTGGAGTGGTTCGCCACTACCTCCGCACTAAAGAAAACACCTTAAAACGCATTGTATAAATGGCCGATCGTACCGAAGTAACTCTACGAAACCCCAAAGTCTACCGCAGTTTCATCACGAACGGCCGTCATGTCGTGGAGGCCGATGAGCCCGAAGATTTTGGAGGCTTTGACTCGGGGATGAATCCCGTAGAGCTGGTGCTTGCTGGATTGGCAGAATGCAAGGCGGTTACGGTACGTGCAAAAGCGGCACAGCTTGGCGTGGAGCTTGGTGAGATTCGCGCGAGCGTAGCTATAGAGACGGGAAAAGGCGAAGGCAGAGCCCTCGCCTCTAAAGTTGATGTGAAGCTGGATTGGGACGGCGCTACTTCAGAGGAGCAGCGTGAAAAAATCCTAGCTTCGGCCTCACGTTGTTTCGTCCACCGCATGCTTCAAGGGAGCTTCGATATCGAGACGCGTTACAACGACTAAAGGTTCATTTCAGGGATGTCGCCCTCAACGATCAATCGGCCAGCGGTCTTCTCTTGAATTTCTTCAACAGTTACCCCTGGAGCGCGCTCGATGAGTACGAATCCGCGCTCGGAATCCACCTCTAAAACGGCAAGATCCGTTACGATACGCTTTACGCAGCCCACACCGGTTAAAGGAAGGCTACACGAAGGTAGAAGCTTACTCTCTCCTTTGCGGTTAGTGTGTTGCATCGCAACGATAATGTTCTCAGCAGAGGCGACTAAGTCCATCGCGCCACCCATTCCTTTTACCATTTTACCTGGAATTTTCCAATTGGCAATATCTCCACGGTCACTTACTTCCATAGCACCAAGAACAGTAAGTTGAACATGCTGACCACGAATCATTGCGAAGCTCAGTTCACTCGAGAAGAACGATGCTCCAGGCAACGCTGTGATGGTTTGTTTCCCAGCGTTGATGAGATCTGCGTCTTCCTCTCCTTCAAAAGGAAAAGGACCCATTCCTAAGATGCCATTTTCACTTTGAAATTCTACATTGATACCTTCAGGGATGTGGTTCGCAACAAGAGTAGGAATACCGATTCCAAGATTTACGTACCATCCATCGCGCAATTCCTGCGCTATACGCTGTGCGATTTGATCTTTGCTCAATCCCATAGTTATTCGGCTTTAGCACGCACGGTGCGTTGTTCAATTCGTTTCTCGTAATCCTTTCCTTGGAAGATGCGCTGGACGAAAATGCCTGGCACATGAATACTATTCGGGTCCAATTCACCTACCTCTACCAATTCTTCCACCTCAGCCACGGTGATTTTTCCTGCCATGGCCATCATAGGGTTGAAATTGCGTGCGGTGCCTTTAAAAATCAAATTACCAGCTTTGTCGCCCTTCCACGCCTTCACAAAAGCAAAGGGTGCATCGAAAGCGTACTCTAAAACGTGCGGTTTGCCATTGAACTCACGTACTTCCTTTCCTTCGGCCACTTCCGTGCCATAACCTGCAGGCGTGAAGAAGGCAGGAATCCCTGCTCCTGCAGCACGACAACGCTCGGCCAAAGTACCTTGGGGAACAAGGTCTACCTCTAATTCACCGGATAACATTTGACGTTCAAACTCATCGTTTTCACCAACGTAAGAGGCAATCATTTTCTTGATTTGGCGCGTTTTTAAAAGCAGACCCAAACCGAAGTCGTCTACCCCTGCATTGTTGGAAATACAGGTGATGTTGTTGGTTCCTTTATCGCGAATGGCGCTGATGGCATTTTCCGGAATCCCGCAAAGTCCAAAGCCGCCAAACATCACGGTCATTCCATCTTCAAGACCTTGAACTGCCTCGTGTGCATCGGCCACTACCTTGGAGATGTAGCTGTGTTTCTGTGACATAATAGAGTATTTTGATAGGTTGGCTAAATCAGGTTTAGTCTTCGATCGCAGGTAGAATCTTCGTGCTTACTTCACCAAAACCGATGCGAACTTCACCGTTTTGACACCATCCACGCATGCGAATAGTATCATTATCTTCAATGAAAGTGCGTGTTTCACCAGTACCTAGGGTGATTGGCTCTTTACCGGACCAAGAAAGCTCTAGCATCGAGCCATAGCTGTCTTTTGTAGGTCCAGAAATAGTTCCTGAAGCCATCATGTCTCCGGCGTTGATATTACAGCCGTTCACTGTATGATGTGCGAGCTGTTGACGCTGGTTCCAGTACATGTATTTGTAGTTAGAACGCGAAATCACAGTTCCCTCTTTCCCTTCCGGGGCCAATTCCACCTCGAGATGAATGTCGTAATTGCATTCACCAGTAGTCTCTAAATAGGGCAATACCGGTGGATCCTGCACGGGTCCTTTTACTTTAAACGGTTCCAATGCATCCATAGTTACCACCCAAGGGCTGATGCTTGATCCAAAGTTCTTTCCAAGGAATGGGCCTAGAGGCACATATTCCCATTTCTGAATATCGCGTGCACTCCAATCGTTGAATACGACCATACCAAAGATATACTCGTCGGCCTCCTCAGTTTTGATACGATGTCCAAGCGGTTTTCCTTCACCAGTTATGAAGGCCATTTCCAACTCGAAGTCCATACGTACGGAGGGTCCAAAGGTAGGTGCATCGGCTCCTGGTGCCATGCGCTGGCCTTTTGGACGGTGCAAATCAACACCACTAATCACGATCGAAGAACTGCGTCCGTGGTAACCCACAGGGATGTGTTTCCAGTTCGGCAACAGCGCGTTGTCAGGATCACGGAACATCTTTCCTACGTTCGTGGCATGCTCTATGGAGCTGTAGAAATCGGTATAGTCTTGGACGAAGACAGGCATCAACATTTGCACTTGATCCACAGGGAAAAGGGCTTTGTTCTGGTGTGCTACCTCGTGCTTGAGCGTATCATTGTTTTCGTCGAATAGCTCTGCAAGTCTATTTCTTACTGCGCGCCACATCGGACGACCAAGAGCGATGAAGTCGTTCAGGGTATCTTGTAGAAAGACATCATCCGGAAGGTCGATACCTTTGAAGTAACCGAGCTGCTGAAGGACACTCAGGTCGATGGCGGTGTCGCCGATACGCGTACCGGTGGTAATGATATCGTCTTCTGGGATGAAAACCCCAAAGGGTAAGTTTTGAATAGGGAAATCGCTACCCTCTGGCACCGGGATCCAAGAGGTTCTCGATGGATCGTTAGCTAGATTTTGAATCATGTCGTTGTATTTAGGCCTTGGTTATAAGGTTCCTCTGTTTTCTTGTTCACGCTCGATGGCTTCAAAAAGCGCTTTGAAGTTTCCTTTTCCAAAGCTCGTAGCACCTTTGCGTTGAATGATTTCGATGAATACTGTTGGACGGTCCATGAGCGGCTTGGTAAACAATTGGAGCAAATACCCTTCCTCATCACGGTCCACCAAGATTTTGTACTTCTTCAGTACTTCGATGTCCTCATCAATCGCTCCTACGCGGTCTTGCAGATCGTCATAGTACGAGGCAGGAACATCTAAGAATTCTACTCCGCGCTCGCGAAGCTCGTGAATCGTGTAAATGATATTGTCCGTAGCGAGAGCCAAGTGCTGCACGCCCGCGCCATTGTAGAAGTTGATGTATTCTTCAATCTGGCTTCGTTTTTTACCTTCCGCTGGCTCGTTGATTGGGAATTTAATACGGCCATTACCGTTGGACATCACTTTGGACATCAAAGCGGTGTATTCCGTAGAAATGTCATTGTCGTCGAACGACACGATCTGCGTGAATCCCATCACTTCCGCGTAGAACTTCACCCAAGTATTCATTTGCCCCCAGTCGACATTACCAACCATGTGATCGATGTATTTTAAGCCAACGGACTCCGGCTGGTACTTCGGTGCACGCGCCGTGTATCCTGGAAGGAAAGGGCCGTCATAGTCGTTGCGCTCCACGAACAGGTGCACCGTTTCTCCGTACGTGTAGATCCCTGCAGTCACCACTTTCCCGTTTGCATCCTCATGCACAGTAGGCTCTTGATAGGGCTTTGCACCGCGAGCAGTGGTGACCTCGAAAGCTTTTGTGGCATCTGGTACCCAAAGCGCGACGACTTTAACCCCGTCTCCATGTTCGTTCAAATGACGGTTGATGTCGCTGTCTTTCACCATAGAAGAGGTGATGACCAACCTGATTTTATCTTGCTGCAATACGTAGGAAGTACGGTCTGTAACCCCTGTTTCTAAGCCAGCGTAGGCCACTTCCTGGAAGCCAAAAGCGGTTTTGAAATAGTAGGCGCTCTGTTTGGCGTTACCTACGTACATCTCGACGTAATCGGTTCCCCAAAGTTCGAGAAAGTCCTGTGCGTCTTCGTATTGTTTTGGTAAAGCGGTAGTATTCATAATCTGTATTTGAGAGTCTAAAGTTAGTGGTATTATCCAATTAAATCTAAGGCTGCGCTAAGGTCATCAATCAAATCATTAGCGTCCTCAACACCGATACTGATGCGAATCAAATTTTGAGTAATGCCCAATTCTATTTTCAGTTCATCGTCGACTTTACTGTGGGTCATGCTGTAAGGGTGTTCGCACAAGCTCTCCGTACTTCCAAGGCTTACCCCTAGTTTGAAGACTTCGACGGCATCTAGCACTTTAAATGCTTCTGCTTCTCCGCCCTTGATGTACAAGGAAATCATCGACCCAGTACCGCCGTATTCCGAACGAAAAACTTGTGCTTGCTCATGGCTCCACTGCTCGATATTTCCGAGGTAACGGACTTCTTCCACGGCCGGGTGTTCACAAAGTCCCGCGGCGACTTTATGCGTGTTTGCTTCTTGGGCCGTGGTTCTCAGCTGAAAGGTTTCCAGCGAACGCAATAACAACCAACTGTCCATAGGGCCAAGAATGCCACCGATAAATGTCCGCGCCACGCGCAATCGGTTGATCCATTCTCGTGCGCCGGTAGCAGCTCCAGCAATCACATCGCTGTGTCCACCTAAATTCTTCGTTGCGGAATACACCACGAGATCAGCACCATACTCATGCGGTCTACTCATCAGCGGTCCCATGTAGGTGTTGTCTACGACCACAGGAACGTGGTGTTCTTTTATAGATAAAGCATCTGCTATTTCACGCGCCTTCTTCACGGAATAGATATTGAGCGTCGGGTTTGCAGGAGTTTCGGTGAAAAAGGCACTTATGGTTTTAGAACCAAATTGGGCACGAACAGCGGCCACTACTTCTTCTACAGAGGAATCGTGCTCCACTTGAAAAGTATGGACGTTGTACTGACCGAGATAATGATTGATAAAGCTGTGGGTTCCACCATAAACAGGTCCCGTGTGTAGAAGTACAGTATCGGGTGCACATAGTTCGAGGAGTGTTCCTGAAATCACGGCCATGCCGCTCGCAAATACCAGCGCATCTTCTGCACCGCCTAATACCGCAAGACGCTGCTCGAGGAGTTGGGTGTTAGGGGAGCCCAGACGGCTGTAAATGTTGCCCATGACAGCGCCCTCAGGCTTTTCTTCCTTGCCAGTGGCCCAGGCGAAGTAGTCTTTTCCAGCCTGCGCATTTGGGAATTCGTAGGTAGAAGTTTGATAGATGGGTTGTTTCATGCTCCCGTGGTAATCGGCAGCGTGATAGCCATGACCAAGCATAGCTGTTTGTGGTTTTTTCTTCATGGTTCTTGTGATAGGAAGTCAAAACGAGTGCCCCCCTTATTTAGACAGAGGGCACTCGTGTAGGGTTGCGGACGTTATTTGATCCAGCTTTTATGGTAGTCTCCGGCATCAAGTGCAAGAGCTTGCTCGGTAATTTGTAAGGGAGCAAAAGTATCGACCATCACAGCCAATTCTAAAGTTTCCTTTTTCCCAATGCTCGCCTCGTATGTACCTGGGTGCGGTCCGTGTGGAATACCTGCCGGGTGCAAGGTGATCTGACCGCGGCCGATATTGTTGCGGCTCATAAAATCACCATCTACGTAATACAAAACTTCATCTGAGTCGATGTTACTGTGGTTGTACGGAGCAGGAATTGCTTCCGGGTGGTAGTCGTACAAACGTGGGACAAACGAACAAATGACAAACGCACCGGTTTCGAACGTTTGGTGCACCGGAGGCGGTTGGTGAACGCGTCCAGTAATGGGCTCAAAGTCGTGTATGCTGAAGGCGTAAGGGTAGTTGAATCCGTCCCAGCCTACCACGCCGAATGGATGTGCAGCGTAGGTGTAATGATGCAACATGCCTTCTTTTTTCACCTTGATATCAAAGTCGCCTAGAGCGTCGATTGGCTCGGTAAATTCTGGTGTACGCAAGTCGCGTTCGCAGAATGGACTATGCTCTAGAAGCTGTCCGAACCAATTCCGATAACGCTTCGGTGTGTAAATCGGCTGTGCGCTCTCTACAATGAATAAACGGTTATCCGAAGTATCAAACTTGAACTGTTGAATCATTCCTCTAGGAATCAGCAGGTAGTCACCAGGGCTAAACGCTAATGCGCCGAATTGGGTATATAAGGTCCCGCTTCCTTCATGGATAAAGACACACTCGTCGTTTTGCGCATTCTTGTAAAAATACGCTTCCATACTCTTGGTGGGTGCAGCAAGGGTGATGGTGCAATCCTTGTTGGTGAGCACAGGAACACGGCTTTCGAGGTAATCTTCCTTTGGAAGTATATTGAAACCTTCCAAGCGGTAGGCCTTCATGTTTTTTTCTACGGCAATTTTTGGGCTGATGTCTACACTCTCGTGCACCTCTTTTACCATCGTTGGTGGATGGCAGTGGTACAACAGAGAGGACATTCCATCAAAGCCTATGGTGCCGAACAATTCCTCGTGGTAAAGCTCGCCGTTTTCCTTGCGGAACTGCGTATGTCTCTTGTGAGGGAATTGGCCTTGTTTTTGGTAAAATGGCATAAAAATCTGCTGTTTGTATCGTGTAGGTTCGTACAAATATACACTACTTTAGGGGAGTTAAATTTTGATAAATGTCAGTACCTACAAGCACTGCACGTGCACTTTTTGAAGCTTTGGAGTCAGGAACACCCCTAGCACCTATTCGCGATAGCATTGATAACAGCATCGAGAAGGCCTATGCTATTCAGAAAGAATTCGTTGATCTGCGCGTAAAACGTGGGGAGAAGATTGTAGGGAAGAAAATAGGACTAACCTCTTTTGCCGTTCAAGAGCAACTTGGGGTTGATCAGCCAGATTACGGTATGTTGTTCGACACAATGGATGTATCGAAGAAGAAGGAATTGGATAGCTCGAAGTTGATTAACCCTAAAGTAGAAGGAGAATTGACGTTCGTTCTAGGTAAAGATATTTCTACCTCCGAAATAACGATGGAGGTTCTCATCGATGCTATTGCAGAGGTTCGCTCGTCTATTGAGATCGTTGACTCTAGGGTGGAAGATTGGAACATCCGAATTTCGGATACCATAGCAGATAACGCTTCTGGATCTCACTTCCTGTTGGGTTCCGACCATAAGACACTTAAGGATGTGAACCCAGCATCAATTACGATGCGATTGTATAAGAATGACGTTTTGGCTAGTGAAGGCAACGGGAAGGCGTGTATGGACAACCCTCTGAACGCTGCGCTTTGGCTCGCACAGAAAATGGCCCAGCAGGGAGCTCCCTTGATCAAAGGTGAGATTTTGCTTTCAGGAGCATTAGGTCCTATGGTTCCAGTCGCAAGTGGCGATCAGGTTCGCTTGGAGGTTGACGGATTTTCAAACATTGAATTAAAGATCCTTTAATCAAGCGATCTGCGGCTGGTCGTAGTTCAAGCCAGTACTTGTGCCTCTTGGTATCTTTGAGGTTGAACTTTTCGATACGATCGATATATGTGTTCCTGCTCCTGGTGAGGATTTTAAGAAAAGCTTGAAACCGACTTGCTCCAAAAGATTTTTCGCAAAGTACGTACCCAAGCCGTTGCCCTTTTGGGAAGGTTGAGGAGTTCCGAAGAGGGCTACCTTTTCCTCATTCATTCCAATACCATTGTCTTGAATGGTAATTTTCGGAAAGGTGCTGAGATCAATTTGAATTTGTGCCGCCTTAGCGTGTTCGATGGCATTGTCTATAAACACCTCCAGTCCGAGAATAAGAGCTGTTTGTTCAAACGTTGATAGTGAGATTGAATTGTTCGGGAGCCTTACTTTAACTTCTTCAAAGCTTTCTACGAATCTCAATAAATTCTCTGTGAAGTTCTCTGATTTTATTATTCTACCAGGATTCACCCATTGGTTGATGATTTTTTGCAGCTGTTGCTCAGCGACGTAGATCCGCTCAAAATTTCTTTTTGTTTTCTCTATAGGACTCCCTTGCAGGTGGTGGGATATGATATCCATATTGGCGATAATACTACTTAATGGGCCTCGAAGATTGTGACTCGCGATATTAAAAAGATTGGAATACCATACATTTTCACTGTGACTTGCCTTTAGCTTTTGATGTTCACGCGCAGCCTTATTGTAAACGGTATAACTCATCATTGTAGATAATACTAGGACGGTCATATTGTGCAGAAAAGATTCCATACCGTCAGCAATGCTGATTGGCTCATGACTGTTGGTATGGAAACAATAATAGGTTCCGATCGAAAAGTTGACCAGTGCTGAGACGTAGCAGTAGAGTATTACGCTTTTTCTTTTTGCAAAAAGAAAAATGTGTATACCTCGCAAGAACACATAAAATGAAACGCTGGTTAAAACGAATAATACATTTGAGCTACCCGGTAGGAATCCTAATCCTAGAGCTCCGATTATAAAACTTCCGAGCTCAAAGTGGTACAAGTTTTTCACACCCAACTCTGAAAATGCCATAGCAGGTAAGGAGATGAGAACACCAGTCCCAAAAAGTAGAGACATGCCGAATTCTTCATTCATTACGTAATAGAATAGGGAAATACTGTAAATAGGCAGCAGTGAGCCCAATATGAGCCAAAACTTTCTTTTGTTATTCTTGGCGGACGGTAACTTCTTCATAGGCTACAAAAATATCCGGATATGAGGTAGTGCTGTAGAATCGCTGAAAGTATTCCTCATAATATAAAAAATTGAAAAGACGCTGATCGAAATATTTTGAATTCGAATGCGACTGAACCTCTCCAATAGGTTGAATTTCGTACTATATTTAATCAGTTGCGCTGCTCGATAATTCAATTACATTTGCGCACCTTTTTTTTGAGATGAAAAATAAATACGCTGATTTGGTAGAACAGACCTTTGTCTGGCCTACGGAAGAGTTTGGAGTCACCGAGGATCACACGCTTACGTGGAACGGTATGGATTTAAGACCGCTGATTAAGCAGTACGGTACACCGCTGCGCTTGACCTACTTGCCAAAGATTGACGAGAACATCCAGCGAGCCCGTCGTATGTTCCATGTTGCCATGGCCAAAGTGGACTATGATGCGGAATACCATTTCTGCTATTGCACGAAGAGCAACCACTTCAGCTTCGTCATGGAACGTGTGTTGCAAAACGATGTGCACTTAGAAACTTCCAGCGCCTTCGACATCAATATCGTTCGAAATATGGCGGCCAAAGGCCTGTTGCCCGTAGAGCGTCATATTGTTTGTAACGGATACAAAACGCCCAAATACCTTGATAATATCGCCGGGTTGATTACGGATGGTTACGACAATGTGGTGACCGTGATTGACCACGTAGAGGAGTTGGAGGAATTGACCAGTAGAATTACCAAAAAGGCCAAAGTGGGCATTCGCATTGCCTCTGAAGAAGAGCCGAAATTCGAATTCTACACCTCGAGATTGGGTATTGGTTACCGTGATATTGTCGACTTCTACAAAATGAAAATCGCAGATAATGAGAAGGCGGAGCTCAAGATGCTCCACTTTTTCATCAATACTGGGATTAAGGATACCGCTTACTATTGGAACGAATTGCGCAAATGTGTGAATGTCTACATCGATCTCAAACGCATTTGCCCTACATTGGATAGCTTGAATATCGGTGGTGGATTTCCAATCAAGACCAGTCTTGGTATGGAATTCGACTATGAGTATATGGCCGAAGAAATCATCCAACAGATCAAGACCATGTGTAACTATGCCGATGTTCCTGAACCGCACATATTCAGTGAATTTGGTTCGTACACCGTCGGCGAAAGCGGGGCCAATTTCTATTCCGTCCTTGGTCAAAAGAAACAAAACGACCGAGAACTCTGGTACATGATTGATAGCTCGTTTATGACGACTTTGCCAGATAGCTGGGCCATCAACAAGCGCTTTATTATGCTGCCTATCAACAAATGGGACAAGCCCTACGATAGAGTTCTTTTAGGCGGATTGACCTGTGATTCTGACGATTACTACAATGCCGAGCAGCACGTAAATGCCATCTTCTTGCCGAAGTTGCGCAAGACAGACTCAGAGCCTCTTTATATAGGATTCTTCAATACAGGTGCCTACCAGGAATCGCTGGCGGGATACGGCGGTACGAAGCACTGTTTGCTTCCATCGCCAAAGCACGTGGTCATCAACTTGGACGACGAAGGAAATACAACATCAGCGCTTTTTGCGGAAGAACAAACCGCCGAAAGTATGCTTAACATTTTAGGATATGAATAACGCATCAAACAAGGGTCCTATTTCACAGTTTATGGCCCACAACTACCGTCATTTCAACGCTGCGGCGATGATGGACGCTGCGAAAGGCTATGAAGCACACCTCACATCGGGTGGAAAAATGATGGTCACACTTGCCGGGGCAATGTCTACAGCGGAGTTAGGAATTTCTCTTGCGGAGATGATTCGTCAAGGCAAAGTGGATATTATTTCATGCACGGGTGCCAACCTCGAGGAAGATTTGATGAACTTGGTTGCTCATACGCACTATGAGCGTGTACCAGAATATCGGGACTTAACGCCGCAACAAGAGCGTGATTTATTGGATCGTGGCTTGAACCGTGTGACGGATACGTGTATTCCTGAGGAAGAAGCCTTCCGTCGTTTACAAGGCCACATTGAGGACATCTGGCGCGATGCAGAGGCAAAAGGGGAGCGTTATTTTCCGCACGAATACATGTACAAAATGTTGCTTTCAGGTGTCTTGGAGCAGTACTACGAGATCGATCCAAAGAATTCTTGGATGCTTGCAGCTGCGGAGCGCAACCTACCTATTGTAGTTCCAGGATGGGAAGACAGTACCATGGGTAATATCTTCGCCTCTTACTGCATCAAAGGTGAGCTTCAGGCGAGCACCGTGAAAAGTGGAATCGAGTATATGATGTGGTTGGCAGATTGGTATACGGAAACTTCAAAAGAAGCTTCTATAGGCTTCTTTCAGATTGGAGGAGGTATCGCGGGAGACTTCCCGATCTGTGTGGTTCCTATGCTGTACCAAGATTTAGAGTTAGAGGATACTCCTTTCTGGGGATACTTTTGCCAAATTTCAGATTCGACAACTTCTTATGGTTCGTATTCAGGTGCGGTACCAAACGAGAAGATCACATGGGGTAAATTGGATGCCGATACCCCTAAGTTTATCGTGGAGAGTGATGCGACAATCGTCGCTCCATTAATGTTTGCTTGGATTTTAGGTCAATAATTGTTTTGTAGACAGTGGCTAAGAAAAATGTAATCAAAGACTACAAGTCCATGACGCCAGAGCTCATGGCACTTCTTGTAGCAGCGTATCCGGAAGGTTTCGAATACGACACGGTGTATTTCACGAACGCAAAAGGCGAAAAAGTGGAGGCGGTTCCTTTGGAAACAGAGGACACGAAATACTTGATTAAAGTAAGTACTTCGCTGGAGAAGCAATTCGAGGCATTCGATTTGGAAGCCTTCGAGGACGATGACTCCATCGATAAAGATTTTGAGGTAGAAGACCTCGAAGACTAGTAGCTTTGTGTACTTTGGTCGTATGAAAGTACGTCAAATAACACTGTTTTTACTCGTTTTTACTTGGGCACAGCAAGCCTCGGCTCAACGCGTTTTCATTCCCGAACAAGGCGAAGGCTTGAGTTTTAATGTCTCCTCGTTATCGATTAATGGGGCTCCCGAGAGCTTTCAGGCAGCCCCTGCGGCCAATTCTGTCGAGATCCAACTCCTCCGAGACCAAATCATCGGACTGTCTCATTATTCCATCGCCTATGGACTGGGATATAGCGGCCATTACTTTCGAGGTAATTTGCATATCGAGGTGGATGAGCAGGGAAACCAAGAACTCATACACTTGGACCCAACAACATACACGTCGAACCGTTTCGCCACAGAGTATGTGGATGGAGTAATAGAGCTGCGCTACAGGGGTCGAGCCAACAAAAAAGGTCGATACAATCGCTTTTATTTGGGAGGATTGGCCGGTTACCGAACGAATGCCTATTCGTACTTCAAATCCGATGTATATCGCGTGAAGTTTTACAATGTGCAGGGCTTTAATCCTATGCGCTATGGTCTTTACGTGAAAGCAGGTCGCGGCCCGATCAATCTTTACGCCTATTATGGGTTGAGCTCTTTGGTGAGTTCAGGTCCCATGCTCATAGACTGGCGCAATTCCACCACTCAAAATGTAGGTTTGAGTATATTGCTGTAAGGCGCTATTTGAGCGGTACGGCCGAGCATGCCTCTCCGTAGCTGATTTTTTTAGCAATGGGCTTAAGGATCGAAGTAACGTGTACATAGGCATCTTGCGGAACACGTGCGTCTCCACAACCCTTAACGATCACTGGTTTGCCTTTTAAGCCACCAAAATCGTGGGTGCTTAATGCGGCTCTATAATAGAGGCTAAAGAATTCAGCGGATGTTGAGGCCCAGATTCCTTGTACGCCTTTCTCACTTAGTTTGGATGCTACCAATAGTGCAGCCCAAGCAGGTAAAATGGCATCTGTAGAACAGAATAAACGAACAACACTTCCGCTGTAGGGGCTGTAATCAAAAGTTTTTAGCGCGGCACGAAACTCCTTCTCCCGAAGAATGAACCCTCCTTCAAGAAACTCAGCGATATCGATTTCCATCACCTTAGAAGGAAGTAAGTCCTCTAGATTAAATGTAATGAGCGGACTTTGGTCCACTTTGTTGATGATCTCATCGCTCATAGTGTTCTAGCCGTTATTCTTGTAGTCTCTGAAGAACTCTTGATTCTCCGCGGTGCGTAATCCCTCAAAAACGAAACCTTTTTTATCCGGTGAAATCGGTCCGGTTAATCGCTCATTGTGCCAAGATTCATAGGTACTAAAGTCGACAGCAGTGCGCTGCTCTAGAGCATTGAATAGGTCCAATTTTGAAACTTTATCCCATCCCGCTTCAACGGTGCCTTGAAATACTTTGGCTTTACTTCCCGAGCCGTAACCCATGAACCCAATGGTTTGACCTTTTAGGTCTTGTCCTTTCTCGGCAGCATCGCATAGCGTGCTCAAGAGTCCCATGAAAATGGAGGCAGTATACATATTACCGATCAAGCTTGACGCACGTTCTGCAGGCGCTAGGGCTTTAGCCACATAGCTTCGGTAATACTCACTTTTACTGAACGCTTTGATCCATGCTTTGGCTTCTTCTTTATCTGAAGGCATGTCGCCATTCATGGCTTCCACAACTTCGTTCCATTTGCCATTGGACTTCATCCAATCGAGGTAGAAGTTCACCAACATCCGACGTCCCTGGAACGCATAAGGCAAATGCATAACGACTTTTTCCCAGTCAAGCGCTGGATTCACGTGCTCCTGCGTTGCAAAATGCTCAAGGGCCTCCTTAATACGTCCTACATAGGCGCTATTGCTGTACTGTCCGTCAAAGACTGGTTCTTCAACATAGGAGCGAAGCATGCGATTGCCGCCCCAAAAACCGTCGGCTGCTAAGAGCTTAGATTCAGCTTCTTCTTCGGTAAGGGTCTGTCCTAAAAGGGCTGCAGCTTCTACCAAAACAGAGGCCTTAGTATACGTTCTGCGTGGTTTGAAGAAATCACGTTCGCCTTTAGTGGCGACACCGATGGCATCACCTAAGCTTATGATTGCAGGGTTTGCGCGAACCAGTAGAGCTACTGCTCCAGCACCCTGTGTATATTCTCCGGTAGATTTTAGATCGTATTTAGCAAGATCAGCAGCTACAACGATAGCCGTCTTTTCAGGATGCTGTTTGATGTACAAACAAGCATTTTCAAGAGCGTCGACGGCACCGATACAAGCAAAGGTCATATCGACAGCGTCGACATTGCGCAATGCACCCTCACCATGAGTATCTGTAAGAGCACGTTCAACGAGATCCAAAATGTAGGTTGCGGTAGGCTTTGCACTATCGAGTGCACTTTCAGTTCCCAGGTAAAGACGTCCTACAGTCGACGGATCCAATTTTTCTTGTTCGAACAAACGCACAACTGCATTTGCTCCCATGGAAGCTGCGTCTTCGTCCACATCAGGAAACGACATAGAGGTCAACCCTAGTCCTTTATTCAACTTGGCATATTCAATACCACGAGCTTCAGCAAGGGCTTCTATAGGTAGGTAGTGGTTCGGTACGTAGTACGATATAGCGTCAATTCCGATCTTCATCTTGGCGGATGGTTTTAAAAAGTATTCAATAAACAGCCCAAAATCCTGCGGTTTAAGTGGCTAAATAACGAATACCCTAACGATTTATGGTGGAAAAGGTTTTGCTTTTGGCAAATCTTTAAAGAACGAAGGGAAAAATAAGTGTTTTAAAGCATGCCTAATTCGAGCATCGCTTCTTCGCTCATCATGCTCTTGTCCCAAGGCGGGTCAAAAGTGATTTCAACTTCAACGTCATTTACGCTATCCAGAGCGCGTGACTTTTCCTTCACTTCCTGAGGTAAACTCTCGGCCACTGGACAGTTCGGAGAAGTGAGTGTCATCAAAATATGTACATCACGTTCTGTACTCACTTTAACGTCATAAATCAGCCCAAGCTGGTAGATGTCCACTGGAATCTCAGGATCAAAGATGGTGCATAAAACGCCCACTACTTCTTCACCTATTTTTTGCATTTCGCTGTGCGTCAACTCCTCACTCATCGTATTTCAAGTTTATCCGGCGTAAGCCAGTGCGTAATATTTTATTTGCTTGACCATGCTCATCAGTCCGTTTGCACGAGTTGGGCTCAAGTGATCTTTCAAACCTATTTCTTCTAGAAAGCTCAAATCGGCTTTTGCTACCTCACCAGCAGGTTGGTTATCAAACACCTCTACGAGTAAAGCGATGATGCCTTTGGCGATAATGGCATCAGCATCTGCCTTGAAGGTAATGTTTGTACCATCTTTCTCGGCTTTCAGCCACACTTTACTTTGACAACCTTGAACAATCAAATCGTCGTTTTTCTCTTCTTCAGGCAACAGCGGAAGAGACTTACCTAGCTCAATGATGTAGTTGTATTTCTCCATCCAATCTTCGAAGAATTCGAATTCTTCTACTAAGCTCTTCTGGCGTTCGCTGATCGTATGTGCATTCATAATGTAAAGTCTTAAGACAGTCTTTGGCAATTCTATCGTAGCATCATTGCTGCCTGCTTCAGTGCAGCAACAAACAAATCAACATCTTCTTTCGTGTTGTAACAAGCGAAGCTTGCTCTAGCAGTTCCCGTGATGCAAAAGGTATCCATGATGGGTTGCGTACAGTGTTGCCCCGTGCGAACGGCAACCCCTTGTTGATCGAGAAGTATTCCCAAATCGTAAGGGTGCGTGCCTTCGATTAAGAAACTGAGCACACTCGCCTTTTCTTTGGCGTTACCAATCACTTTGAAGCCTTCTATTTCAAGGCATTGCTCCAACGCATATTCTAAGAGCATATGCTCATGTGCGGCGATAGCCTCAATACCTATTTCATTGATGAAGTCTAGTGCTGCACCAAACCCGATCACTCCTTCGATGTGGGGTGTTCCTGCTTCGAATTTATGTGGAATATCGGCATAGGTGCTTTCCTCCATTTTCACGGTAGCTATCATTTCACCGCCACCTTGATGCGGTGGTAATTTCTCTAAGCACTCGCGTTTTCCGTACAAAATACCCAAGCCAGTTGGCCCGTACATTTTGTGGGAGGACAAAGTGAAAAAATCAACATCCCAGTGCTGTACATCCACCTTCGCATGTGGACCACTTTGAGCGCCATCAACCAAGGTCCATGCGCCTACTTCTTGTGCTTTGTGCAACAAACGTTCGACGGGATTGACCGTACCCAGTGCATTACTGATGTGGTTAAAGGCAACGAGAGCGGTGTTCTCATCGATCAAACTATCGATGTTATCGAGTACCAATTCCCCCTGGTCATTCATCGGAAAATAGCGCAACTCTGCTCCGGTGCGTTGACAAAGCATTTGCCACGGCACGATATTGCTATGGTGCTCCATTGCCGTGATTACGATGTTTTGTCCTTGTTCCACTAGTGTGGTCATCCCAGAGGCAACCATGTTGATACTATCGGTGATGCCGCGTGTAAAAATTACCTCAGCAACTTCACGAGCATTAATGTGTTGACGCACCGATTCACGAACAGCCTCCATAGCATCTGTGGCACGCTGACTAAGAGTGTGCACACCACGGTGCACATTTGCATTGTACCGCAAATAATAGTCTGAGATCGCTTCTATAACGCGCAGCGGTTTCTGTGCCGTTGCCGCATTGTCTAAATAGACCAGCGGCCTTCCATGAATCTCCTGATTCAGGATGGGAAATTGAGCACGTATTTGCTGAACGTCGTAGGCCATAATTACAGAGCGAATTCTAAGTTGATTCCTAGTTTCTCAGCGATCACCGCATTCAAGCGCTTCTCAAGTTGAGGGATTTTCACGTACTCTAATGCATCTGAAGCAAAAGCGTAGGTCATTAAACCTTCTGCTTCACGCTTTGGAATACCTCTAGAACGCAGGTAGAATAATGCGTTTTTATCGAGTTGACCGATCGTACAACCGTGCGAACACTTCACATCGTCAGCAAAAATTTCGAGCTGAGGTTTCGTGTCCACTTTTGCCTTGTCGCTCAACAAAATGTTGTCGTTTTGCTGGAAAGCATTGGTTTTTTGCGCCTTTTGACGAACCATCACCTTACCATTAAAGACCCCATGACTCTTCCCTAGGTAAATTCCTTTGTAGAGCTCACGTGAATAAGAGTTCGGCTCGATGTGTTCGACCAGTGTGTGATGGTCAACGGTTTGTCCGTCTCCGATGATCGTGATGCCGTCCATGTGACTCTCACAGTATTCTCCGGCAGAGTAGAAGTGAAGGTTGTTACGAACCAATTTTCCTCCGAAGCTGTAGGTCCCAACATGTACATTGCTCTGACGAGCTTGTTGCACGTGGGTGTTGTCCACAAGAGAAGCGTGAGTAGCATCATTCTGAACTTTGTAGTACTGCACACGTGCGTTTTGTGCGGCAAAAACTTCGCTTACAAAATTGGTAAAGCTTTGCTGTTCACCGATGTTTTGGTGACGTTCTACAATCTGTACCTCGGCGTTCTCTTCTACGATGATCAGGTTGCGAACCTGCGCAAATGAAGGACCGTTTTCATTAGTGGTGAGGTAGAGAATTTCAATTGGCTTGTCTACGGTGAGTCCTTTTTTAATGCGGATGTAAGCACCGTCATCAGCAAATGCAGTATTCAAATCCACGAAAGTCTCTCCTTCAGGAGCACTTTTACCAAGGTATTGGCCGATCACATCTGGGTATTTGTTCAAAGCTGCAGCAAAGGTGCAGATGTCAAAATCGCGGTGCGTGGTTTCGCTCAACCAAGAGCTGTATTTCCCATTGATGAAGACCAATTTGTATGTATCGAGGTCACTAAGCAAGAATTGCTTGATGTCCGCGAAAGAAACGGCATCATCGCCCTTGAGCAAGATTTTGTAATCGTGCTTTAAGACGGGTTTTAAATTCGTGTATTTCCACTCTTCGTTACGTGTGGTAGGAAAGCCAGATGCTTCAAAGCGATCGAGCGCTTCTTTGCGCAAGGTCACCACACCTAGATTCTTACTGCCGTTGAGCTGAGGCTCAGCAACAACAAAAGAGGAAAGTAAATCTTGTGCTAAATCTATCATGCGTTTTCTGCCTTGATCCAATCGTACCCTTTTTCTTCGAGCTCGAGTGCTAGTGATTTATCGCCGCTCTTTACAATCTTACCGTTGTACAAAACATGTACGAAATCTGGCTCGATGTAATCTAGTAGACGCTGGTAGTGCGTAATCACAAGAACTGCATTGTCCTTACTGCGAAGTTTATTTACCCCGTTAGCAACAATGCGTAAGGCATCAATATCCAAACCTGAATCGGTCTCATCTAGGATGGCCAATTTCGGCTCCAACATCGCCATTTGAAAGATCTCATTGCGCTTCTTCTCACCACCGGAGAATCCTTCGTTCATGCTGCGGCTGAGGTAGCTTTTATCCATCTCAAGCAGTGCGGTTTTCTCGCGCATTTTCGCAAGCATTTCACGCGCTTCCATCGGTTCTTCACCGCGGCCTTTGCGACTCTCGTTGATGGCAGTCTTGATGAAGTTGCTCACCGTAACTCCTGGAATCTCTACAGGGTACTGGAAACTAAGAAAGATGCCCTTGTGTGCACGTTCTTCTGGATCCAAATCCATCAAATCTTCACCTTCAAAGTCGATTGAACCGCCGGTTACCTCGTAATCCTCACGTCCTGCAATCACATTGCTCAACGTAGATTTCCCAGACCCGTTAGGTCCCATGATGGCGTGTACTTCGCCTGGTTTGATTTCTAGATTGATGCCCTTGAGGATTTCTTTTTCCTCTACTCTGGCTTGTAAGTCTTTGATTTTGATCATGGCTTATCCTACGGAACCCTCTAGGGAGACCTCCAATAGTTTTTGTGCTTCCACGGCAAATTCCATGGGAAGCTGGTTGAGTACTTCTTTACAATATCCGTTCACAATCAGCGCGATGGCTTCTTCGGTACCAATCCCTCGCTGGTTACAATAGAACAATTGGTCTTCACCTATTTTTGAGGTAGTAGCCTCGTGTTCAATCTGAGCCGTAGGGTGCTGCGCCTCGATGTATGGAAAGGTGTGGGCACCACACTGATCACCCATCAACAGTGAGTCACACTGACTGAAGTTACGGGCGTTTTCAGCACGTGCACCAACGCGAACCAATCCGCGGTAGCTGTTGTGACTGTGTCCAGCGCTGATCCCTTTAGAGATGATGGTACTCTTGGTGTTTTTTCCCAAGTGAATCATCTTCGTCCCGGTATCCGCTTGCTGGTATTTGTTCGTGACGGCAACACTGTAGAATTCACCGATGCTATTGTCTCCTTTGAGGATACAAGACGGATATTTCCAAGTGACCGCAGAACCGGTTTCCACCTGTGTCCAGCTGATCTTCGCATTGCGTTCGCAAATCCCACGCTTGGTTACAAAGTTGAATACACCTCCTTTTCCCTGAGCATCGCCAGGGTACCAGTTTTGTACGGTGCTGTATTTGATTTCGGCATCATCCATAGCAACGAGCTCTACCACTGCGGCGTGCAGTTGGTTTTCATCGCGTTGCGGCGCCGTACATCCCTCTAAATAACTCACGTACGATCCTTCGTCGGCGATAAGTAATGTACGTTCGAATTGACCCGTACCGGCTTCATTAATTCGGAAATACGTGCTCAATTCCATCGGACACTTCACACCTTTAGGGATGTAGCAGAAAGATCCATCGGTAAAGACAGCACTGTTCAGGGCGGCATAGAAATTATCGCGTTTCGGCACAACGGTTCCCAAATGCTTGCGCACGAGCTCCGGGTGCTCCTGAATGGCCTCACTCATGGAACAAAAGATGATCCCCTTCTCCGCCAGTGTTGCTTTAAAAGTGGTGGCTACAGATACAGAATCGACCACTACATCCATTGCTACACCACTCAGGCGCTTCTGCTCGTCCAAGCTAATTCCAAGCTTTTCAAACGTTCGTAATAGCTCTGGATCTACTTCATCCAGACTGTCTAAAGTTTTCTTTTGCTTCGGCGCGCTGTAGTAAGATACCGCTTGAAAGTCTGGCTTTTCATAGGTGACATTGTGCCACTCTGGCTCCGTCATCTCCAGCCATGTACGGAAAGCGTCCAAACGCCATTCCAACATCCATTCTGGTTCGTTCTTTTTCGCACTGATCATACGAATCACGTCTTCATTCAGCCCAGGAGGCACAGTATCGCTTTCGATATCTGTGGTAAACCCGTACTTATATTCGGATCCTGTGATTTCGTCTAGAATCTCGTCGCTCATAGACTTTTTTTAAACCGCGAAACTTTCCCCGCACCCGCAGGTACGTGTCGCGTTTGGATTATTAAAATTGAACCCTTTACCGTTCAGGCCGCCGCTGTATTCGAGTGTGGTTCCAATCAAATACAAAAGGCTTTTCTTTTCTACAACGACTTTAACGCCGTTGTCTTCGTAGAGTTCAGCATTTTCAGGCATTTCGGAGGTAAACTCCATAGAGTAGGACAAGCCAGAGCATCCGCCACTGGTTACGCCTACGCTGATATAGGTAGCATCAAGGGATTTACCTTCCTCTGCGACGAGACTGGCAAGTTTTTCCTTGGCTGTAGTAGATACTTTTATCATAATTATTTAGACTCATTCTAAAATCATGGGCAAAGTTAACGATTATCGCTGTCTTTTGTTGTTATACATCGACTATAACGCAATAACTTTGTTCTATGTTTGAATCGAAAAACCCACAGCGCACTCCTATTTCGGAGCTTGGAGAGTTTGGTCTCATAGACCAATTAACCAAAAACACGAAAATTAACAACGCTAACACCGCCTTAGGAATTGGCGACGATGCAGCGCTCGTTGACCAAGGCACTCACTACACAGCAATCTCTACCGACCTCTTAGTAGAAGGGGTACATTTTGATTTGAGCTATGTGCCGCTCAAGCATTTGGGCTACAAAAGTGTCATGGTCAACCTCAGCGACATTTACGCCATGAATGGTACAGCGGAGCATATTACTGTGGGGATTGCGGTTTCAAATCGATTCCCAGTGGAAGCGCTCGAAGAGATTTATGAAGGAATCCATCTGGCATGTGAACGTTATGGCGTCGATTTGATTGGAGGAGATACCACCGCATCGAAAAGCGGACTTCTCATTTCAATTACTGCAGTTGGACGCGTAGAAAAGGATGCAGCAGCACGTCGATCTGGCGCACAGGATAACGATCTAGTCGTCGTATCAGGTGACATTGGCGGTGCTTACATGGGATTGCAAATTCTTGAACGTGAAAAGCAGGTGTATCTAGAAAATCCAGAGATGCAGCCAGAACTTAATGGTCATGAGTACATCTTGGAGCGTCAGCTGAAACCAGAGGCACGTAAAGATATCGTTGAACTCCTCAAAGGACTTGAGGTAAGGCCGACCTCTATGATTGACATAAGTGACGGATTGAGTTCGGAAGTGCTTCATCTTGCAAAGTCCTCGAACATGCAATTCAACATCTACGAAAATAAAATTCCGATTGATCCTTCCATTTACTCACTCTGTGAGGAATTCAATCTAAATACGACTACCGTTGCCTTGAGTGGAGGAGAGGATTATGAGCTGATGTTCACCATTCCTATTTCTGAACACGATAAGATCAAAGGGAACCCGAACCTCACGATCATTGGTTATGTAAAGGAAGGTTCTGGCGCTAATCTGATCACACGCGATGAAAAAGTCATAGAATTGAAGGCGCAAGGGTTTAAGCACCACGAATAAAATCCGCGTTTTTTAACACGAAAAGTTCGTTTTTTCGCTTGTTTGAACAAATAGAGATTCAAAAGTCTCATTTAATACTAATTCAAGTATAAATTGAATGAGTGATTAATACATGTCGTAGCTTAGGTAAGACCAAATCATAACCAATACCTAGTGCTATCATGGAAGAAAAAATCGTCAACAATCTTATTTATGGATATCCTTTTTCCTTTCCTTTTTGGAGAGGAGCTATGGATCAGCAAATGACCTTATCTGAAGCATTTGAGAAAGGTCGCATGAGCGAACTGCCTGGTTTCGAACAGTTGAATGAGGATCAGATGGAGTGTGCACTCAAGAATGTAAAATACTTGTTTGCCATTTATGCTGCAGGGGACAGCGCTCACCCGAAGTGGAGCGAAGCTAAAAATGCGGTGCGCGCTTTTCCAAACAGTTACCAGCAGATGATGGGCATCTCAGCCCCTGTAAAATCCTGGATTCCGAAATTAATCTAAGCGGAGTTCGGGGAAGACCCGCATCCATTGCTCGGTGTTGAACCAGCCTCTGCGTCCATCACCGAGCTCGATGTAACTCCATTCATTTTCAGTGTTCAAAACCTTACCGGGACTCCCCTCAGCTAAAAGTACAATGCGCGTACTCTGTGTGGTAGGCTCACTGTAGCCGTAACTACTGGCTGCGATCACGATGGCGTTCGTGTTTTTTGGGGTACTAATTAATCCGGCTCCTAAAAGCGTTAAACCGATCAGGGTGATGGTCAGATTGATGCGCCAAGAAATTCGTAGGTTCGAGAATCTATGGATACACAGAAGTGCGATAACTACGGCGAGTACAGTCCAGCTGAGTAGGGCCCAAGTGTTGGCATCAGCGATACTGCGCAATACAATACTTATCCATTCGGTGAGTTCTTGACGCGGTTCAACCAAGGCGTCTGTGATGCGCAAGTTGACCCAATCTAGGTTGTAAGAAGCATCTGCGTTAGTAGGATTGAAAATGAGCGCTCGCTCGAAAAACACTTTGGCTTCTCCTAGTTCACCGAGTCGCACATAGCAGTTTCCCATATTGTAGAAAAGCTCGCTATCTTTTACTTGTGCATTAGAAATCTGCTCGTACACATTCAAGGCGTCACGATAATTGCCTTGGTCGTAAAGTGCTTTGGCCTTCGTTGCGAGTTGGTTTACATCTGCTCCCATAATGCATCGAATCTAGTTAGTAATTTCTCATCGTCGGCAGCGGATCCGGGCGCATACTGTGCCAGTTGGCAACGCTCTTTCACATAGGTGAAGTTGTCCGCCACTTCTTTGCCTTTGGAGTTCTCGAGCGCTTCTTGATGATTGGCTTCTCTTCCAATGCCCTGTTCTAGCAAGAGTTCTTCAAGCGCATTCAGCATTAGACCATAGCGGTCCTGGCTTTTATTTGAAAATGCTTTGTCAACTTGGCGTTTTAAACCCTTTTTCCTGGAAACGGTCACTGCTGCTTTTTCCTTGCGTGGCAAGGCTTGAATACCCCATGCTAATCCCAAGAGCACCAGCACTATCCAAGACCATTTTTTCAACTGAATTTCTACGTATGGGGTGAAGTCGTTGTCTTGAAGGTAGCGGATGTCTTCATCTATATTTTGCACTTCGCGCTTAAGCACATCTTTCGGTGAGCCGCCCTGTGGTGATGCCGCTAAATCATTGCTTTCAACCACCAACGTATCTATTGGTGCCCGAAGAGTTTCATACTTTTCGCTACCCGGATTGAAGTAGGTGAAGGTCATTGCTGGGAGGAGGAATTCACCTTTGAATTGAGGAACAAGTAGGTATTCATATTCTTTGAAGCCACGCACCCCCCGCTCGGTGTAACGAATGCTTTCATTGTACTTGGGGTCATAAACATCAAAACCTTGTGGCTCGTTCAACTCTGGTACGGCGATGGTATTGAAGTTTCCCGTTCCCTCGATGCGCACCTTAATCGTGATGCTTTCCTCGCCGCTAATCGTTTTACGGCTTACTTCTCTTACGAATTTTAGATCGCCGACAGCACCCGAAAATTCCTTGGGTTTCGGGCTCGGCAACGGTTTAATCTTCACGGCTGGTATTTCCGCGGTAGCAACCTCCTGCACAAATTTGGTCAGAGGCATTCCAAAGAAATCACGGCGACCGGTAGGTACTTGCACCTTACCCGAGATTTTTAATTCTTGCCCTCCCAACGTTCCGGGCTTATTAGGCAGTATTAATCGCTTGCTGAAATCAAGCACTGTAGCCATTTTACCATCAATAACCTCGCTGCGCTGGGATTGCTCAAAATCCAATTCTTTTTGAAGTACGTTTTCGAAATTGGGCGCTTGTAGAATATTCAAGTCGCGTACAGGCTCATACAAATGTGCCTGCATTAACAAAACGAGGGGCTCACCCACATACACCTCCTTCTTCGAGGTCAATATTTTTACATCGAAACTCTCTTTTGCTTTTTGAGAAAGGGAATTTTTGCGCTTCACGCCTTCCTTAACCTCAATGGTCAGAGTATTGCTTTTGTAGAGCCTTCCGCCATCCATGAGTGTTGCCTCAGGAATAGTGAATTTCCCCTCTTCTGTCGCTACAACCTCATAGGTGACCTTCCGCATAAAGCTTGCAGATCCATTAATGATTTGCGTTTGTGAACTCTGATAAGGTCCTGAAACAATGATAAAATTCTCGAAGTTGGGAGGGGTCAGGTTCGTGTTGCGCGCACTCCATGACCACGTCAACCGGAACGGTTCGTTCAGCCCTACCGTTGTTCGTGAACTACTTGCATTGATTTCAATGCCTTGTCCCCACAATGCGCTGCTCAGCAATAGGGCGACCCACATTAGAGTTAATCTACCAATCCTTTTCACCGCTTTTCTTTTTTCCTTTAGCCTTCTTAGCAGTTACTTTTTCGGCAGTTTTTTCATCTGCGCGTTGTATGGCTTCGAGCAACCCCTTGATTTCCTCAGGCGTCATTTTAGCCTTGGCCTCGCCGCCTTCTTGGGGTTTGTTTTGCTCTGAATTGCCATCCTGCTCTTCGGGCGATCCATTTTCATTCTCGCTTTGCTCTTGATCTTGCTCTTCTCCGCCTTCGCCACTTTGATCTTGCTGATCTTGTTTGTCTTTGGCGTTATCTTGCTTTGGGTCCTGCTCTTGAGGATCGTCCTTGTCGTTCTGCGGCTCCTCCTTTTGGTCCTGCTCTTCTTTGTCTTGCGGGTCGTCTTGCTGCTGATCTTGTTGCTGCTGCTGCTCCTGTTGTTGTTTTTGCAAGAGAGAGACGGCTTTGTTTAGGTTATAAACGGCATCCGGCTGGTCCGGTTGTAAGCGCAAGGATTCTGCATAGGCTTTGATGGCATCCTCGTACTCTTCCGAGCTCAAATGTTGATTGCCGAGGTTGTACAAGGCATTGCTTCGCTGTATGTCATTTTCAGCGTGTTCCAATGCCTTTTGAAGTGCACCTTTGGCCTGATCCGAAGAACCAATTTTACCGAGACTTTGACCTAAATTGTAGTAGGGTTCGAATGCTGCAGGTTCCCGCCGCGAGGCTTCGAAAAAAGCTTCATTCGCACCTTGGAAGTCGTTGTTTTTTATCGCTTCAACACCTCGCTGCATGGCCTTGGCATATTCGTATTTACTCCCTTCGATGGGTTCAAATACCTGCGCGGTGCTGTCCATAACTTGAGCGAATGAGCTGATGCTCAGAAGTAGTGCCAACATGAGCGTAGTGGATTTTTTATCCAACGGGTTTCCGATGCGCGTAGGCAGCAGTAAGTAGAGCAGTAAAAGGAGCATTCCTGGCAAAAGGAACCAAGTGAACTGCGCGTCGTAATCAATAGCGATTTCCTCGGAAATATCTGCCTTTTCGCCACCCTCTGTAAAAGCTTTGATTTGCGCAATCGACTTCTCCGTCAGGTTGCCGTCGATATAACTAGCCCCTAGTTGGCCGCTGATCTCGCTCAGCTTTGCTTCATCGCGACGGGTAATGACGACCTCGCCGTTTTTGTCTTTCTTATAGGTGATTCCCAATCTGTTTTTCGAGATAGGAATGGGGCCTCCACTTTGAGAGCCAATTCCCACGATCATCAGGTTGACCGGAAAGTCCGGTAGGAGATCACTTGAAATATTCTCATGGTCCTCTCCGTCGGTCAATACGATGATGAAGCGACCGGCAGGTGAGGCAGGATTGAAGTAGCCCAGCGCGTATTCTATGGCTGCGCTGAGGTTCGTTCCTTGCGAAGGTGCCGCATCAGGAGTGGCGGCTTTGAGTGCCATTTTCGCAGCGGCATAATCTGTGGTTATCGGAAGAGCGGGGTAGGCACTCCCAGCATATGCAATGATACCTACACGGTCTCCGGTGAGTTGATCGAGCGTGCGTGAAATAAGGAGCTTTGACTTTTCCAGTCGCGATGGAGCGATATCTTCTGCGAGCATAGACCGGCTCACATCCAAAGCAAAAACGATATCAGCACCCTTGCGATTGACTTTCTGTTTTTTGCCACCCATTTGAAGGTTAGCCAAAGCAAGCCCAAAGCACATCAAAGCGAGTGCGAGCAATGTTTGTCTGGTGAAAAAGCGAGCTGTACCAAACGAGGAACGCACTAGAGATAGCGATGATTGTTTGGGGTTCAGTCCAAGGAGTTGCCAGGCACGTGCTCGCCAACGATGAAAGAGTATAGAAACGAGCATGACAAGCAGGAAAAGCGCTGGTCCAAGCCACAGATACTCGGGGTGTTGCCATTTGAAATCCATACTAAAATGCTGTTTTTAACAAAACGAAATTGATCAATAGCTCTAGAGCGATCAACCCTAAAGCAATCCAAACGAACCGACTAAAGTGTTCGGTATACCGGTAAAATTGAAAACCTTCGATTTCACTTTTCTCCAACCCATCGATGATATCGTACACCTCTACGAGAGAAGCCTTGTCGGTAGCGCGAAAATACATGCCGTCAGTGATCTCTGCGATGCGCTTGAGTAATTCTTCGTCGATGGTTACTTGACGCGGGCGGTAGACAAAATTCCCACTTGGATCTAAGGCTACTGGTGTAGAGGCTACACCATTGGTCCCTAGTCCGATTGTGTAAACTTTAATGTCTAGGCTGGCCGCTAACTCTGCCGCTTGGATGGGATCTACAAGCCCGGCGTTATTTTCTCCATCAGTAAGTAAAATAACGACTTTGCTTTTAGCGGCACTTTCAGCCAATCTATTCACTGCAGTACTTAGTCCCATTCCAATAGCCGTACCTCCTTCGAGCAGGTCCCAGCGCAATTCTCGAATCTGTGTGTTCAAAAGGCTGTGGTCGGTGGTCAGGGGCACAGGACTATAGCTCTCGCCGGCGTAAATGACTAGACCCATCCGGTCCATGGTGCGTTCGGTGACGAAGTTCATTGCCACCTCCTTCAGTGCTTCGAGGCGGTTGGGCTCCAAATCTTTGGACATCATCGAAGCACTGATATCAAGCGCCATCATCATATCAATACCCAAGTTTTGACTCGGCTGTTGAATAACCTCAGCGCTTTGGGGTCGTGCAAGGGCCGTAAATATAGCGCCTAGCGCCAGCCACGATAGAATAGAGCTGTTCGTGCGAACTCGCGCTAAAGCTGTATCTCCTAGATGTTGCGTGGAAGAGTATTTATAACTGTTAAAACGCCCTTTGCGGAGTCGGCTTAAGCCTACAACAGCGAAGGGAAGGAGTACCCATCCCAATAGCCACAGAGGTTGGTCAAAGGTCCAATCAGGCAACATCGGTGCTCGGTTTAAATTCGCTAATAAGTCGGCTTGCACGATCGAGACAATCCATGTGTTCACTCACGTCCATTTTACCGCGAGCAAATTTCACGATGTCGGCTCGCATCATGATGAAGCTGTAGGCGTCTAATTGGCTTCCGGTCCATTTTCCGTGAAGCATTGTTAAACTCTCTGAAGTGGTTTGCTCGGATAAAGGCAGCCCGGTACGGTGAGACAGATACACGCGTACCAAATCTCCAAGAGCCACATAAAAGCCTTTTTCGTCCCTTTCCCAAGACCGTTCTTCACGCAATTTTTGCAAGCCCTGCACGGCTTCTGTATAGAAATCTCGAGGTGCTATCTCTGGTGGCGCGGCAGACTGTGTTTTGCGATTTTTGAAATAGCGGCGAAGCACAAATGCCAGTACTAGACCGCCGAGAGCAGCGGCGAAGTACATCCAATAATGCAAAAACCACCACCAAAGCTTTACGGGAACTATCGCCAAGGGACGGTCCGGAGCAGCGCTGTTTTCCTGTTGGTCTGCTAATAGTTTCACCATAACCCTCTGCGGCTCCATGGCATAGCGATTGCCTTCAAACTGTGCCTGACAAACAGGTAATAGAACCTCTCCAGTGTCTAAAAGCAAGAAGGTGCGTATGAGGTGGATTCCAGGACTCGTTGTGTCGTAGATGGTGTTTAGCGGGACGGCTGTGCTCAACGAGTCGTTCCAAGAAAGATTCGCTCCTGGGGCCGCGTGAACGTGAAGACGTACCGTTCCTCCCAGTACTTGCTCTGTGGTATCTACAAAGCTTCGGAAAATTCCACCATCGCGCAACAAACTTTGCGCAGAAGCACTTAGGGTGGAAAGAGTTATAAGAGCGAATACAACGAAGGTTCTCATCCTATTTGCCTTTTGTTTTTAGGTAATTCAAAAGCGGTGGAACAAAGTCCTGATCCTTTTCGAGTCTGATAAAACCAGCACCTGAGCGCTTGGCTTGTTGTGCCAATTCCTCTTGCCCTTTCAAGTGTCTTTCTTCCAAACGTTTTCTAAAACTCTTACTCTGGGTATTGACCCATTGAATTTCTCCAGTTTCAGAGTCACTCACTGGGACTAGTCCTATTTTCGGGAGCAGAATTTCTTTGCGGTCAAAGGTGTTGATGGCACACAAATCGTAGCGCTTCGCAGCAATTCTAAAATTGCGGTCTAGCGGCGAATTCATGAAGTCACTCATTAAGAACACATTGCTGTGTCTTTTCTGCACTTTGAGCAAATGTTCTATAGCCTTCTCTACATCGGTGCCTGCGCTCTTCGGCTCCCACTCTAAAATGGTGCGAATGATACGCATGACATGTTTTTTTCCTTTTTTAGGGGGAATGACCTTTTCTACTTCTCCTGCGAACAGAATAAGGCCAATTTTATCATTGTTTCCCATAGCGCTGAAGGCTAGGGTAGCGGCAATCTCTGTTTGAAGATCTTGTTTGGTTCGGTTTGATGTACCAAATCGGGTCGAACTACTGATATCGATTACCAAGAACAAGGTCAATTCGCGCTCTTCTTCAAATACCTTAATGTACGGGTTGCGAAGACGTGCAGTGACATTCCAGTCGATGGCACGCACATCGTCGCCACTTTGGTAAGGACGTACCTCCGCAAAGCTCATACCACGGCCTTTGAATGAACTGCTGTACTCTCCAGAGAACAATTGGTCACTCAAGCGACGCGTCTTGATTTCAATGCGGCGTACTTTTTTTAAGAGCTCTAATGCATCCACGGGTTAAGGCACCATTAGGGTGTTCAAAATCTCGGTGAGGATAGTTTCAGTTGTGATTTCTTCCGCTTCTGCTTCGTAAGTGAGGCCAATTCTGTGACGAAGCACTGCTGGTGCTACAGCACGCACATCCTCGGGAGTTACGAATCCGCGGTGACGCAAGAACGCATGGCATTTCGCGGCCTTCGCTAAAGCGATGGTTCCACGTGGTGATGCGCCGAAGCTGATTTTATTTTTAAGTCCTATGATGTTGTAATCCTCAGGGAAGCGCGTTGCAAATATGATATCGAGAATGTAGCTCTCTATCTTTTCGTCCATGTAAATGCGATCCACCGATTTCCGGGCATTCAAAACACTTTCCATGCTGACTACAGCATTCAGTTTTTCGAAGGCGCCGGCCATTTGTTTGCGCATGACCTCGCGCTCTTCTTCTTTTTTCGGATAGCTCAAGGTAATCTTCAATAGGAAGCGGTCCATCTGTGCTTCAGGTAGGGGGTAAGTTCCCTCTTGCTCCACCGGGTTTTGAGTAGCCATCACTAAAAACGGAAGTGGCAACTTAAAGCTCTCCTCTCCGATAGTTACTTGGCGCTCTTGCATGGCCTCGAGTAAGGCGCTCTGTACTTTAGCAGGTGCGCGGTTGATCTCATCGGCTAGAACAAAGTTGCTGAAAATAGGGCCTGTCTTGGTCTCAAATTTGTGCTCGCGCATGTTGTAAATCTGAGTTCCTACCACATCGGAAGGCAAAAGGTCGGGTGTGAATTGGACACGTGAGAAGCTCCCGCCGATAGTTTTACTGATGCTATTGATGGCCAAAGTTTTCGCGAGTCCTGGAACACCTTCAAGCAGGATGTGACCGTCTGCGAGTAGTCCGATAAGCAGGCCTTCGACCATGCCTTTTTGACCGACAATGACCTTTTTTAATTCATTCTGAATCAGATCAATAAACGCACTGTCGTTCTTGATCTCTTCATTCAGGGTAATCAAATCTTGTGCACCTTCCATGTTTACTACGTTTTTTGACAGGCCAAATGAATAAAAAATGACCTGATGCTGCCGTTAAAAGAGGGTTAAAATAGCCCTATTTAGGCCAAGAACCTAAGTTCAAAATACTATTTTCAATGATGCCGAAGTATTGGCCATGTTCCTCGAGCGGATACTGCCCTGTAAGTGCACCAAAAGCGGGCAATACAGCGATAACATCACCGATGAAAAAAGTCTTGATTCGCAAGCGGCCGCGGCCTTTTCCCTTGAGTACTGCACCAGGATGGAGGTGGCCGCAAAGCAGGATGGAATGGGTTCCTATTCCCGGGTAGTTCGCTTCAATAATAGAACGGTTAAAAGGCAGGTCTTTGTTAAAGTCGTTTCCGGGCGGTTCGTGCAGACAAATAAATGGCCCCACGCGATATTCTTGGTGGACTTCGAGGTGCGCCCAATCTGGCACGTCGAAATCGTGATTGCCTTTAACTAATCTGAAACAGATATGGGGAAATGAACGAAAAACAGCGCTAAGGTCATCCGTTTCGGAGTTTTGCTTGCCTTCGAAAAGATCTCCTAAAAATACTACTTCACGAACGGGGGCTCTAGATATTGCGGCTTTAAGTTTTTCCAACCCGTAATGATGGGCGGCCTTTGGAGCGGGAATGCCATCTTTTCGAAATTGGCCTGTCTTACCTATGTGGACATCGGCAATAAAAAGAGTTTCTAAGATAGGTACATATATGGTGCCGTCTCCGTAGAGCTCACAAGCGATGCCACAGATGATCTGATCAATCTTTGATAGCATTATTTAAAAACCCCACGTTGAAATACGAAAAGCAGTCCAACACCGGTAGAGATCGCTACATCGGCGATGTTAAAAATGGGACGGAAAAAGGTGAAGTATTCTCCTCCCCAAATGGGAATCCAAGTAGGCAGTTCGCCGGAGAATAGCGGGAAATAGAGCATGTCCACCACCTTTCCTTGCAAGACCGGCGCATACCCACCGCCTTCAGGCAGGAATTCGGCTACGCGGCCTAAAGAATCGCTGAACAAAGGTCCGTAGTAGAGGCTGTCTAAGACATTTCCTATGGCGCCAGCGAGAATGAGGCTAATTCCCCATAGGCCAACGCTACTCGTTCCTTTATGGACTATACTTCTAAGCCAATAGATGATCCCTATGATGGCTCCGAGTCGAAAAACGGTTAGCGCTAATTTGCCAACAACGCCACCTAGTTCAAGGCCAAAAGCCATGCCTGGATTTTCAGTGAAATGTATGTAAAACCAAGGCGTGATTTCGTGACTTTGCCCGAGGTACATAGTGCTCTTTACCCATAGTTTGAGCGCCTGGTCGAGCAATAAAACACCTAAAACAATCAGCAGGGATTTTCTCAACGCTGCTTCATTTTCGCTTCCATACTCAAGGTAGCATGAGGAACGAGTTTCAAGCGTTCTGCATCAATCAATTTTCCAGTCTCGCGACAAATACCGTAGGTTTTATTTTCGATACGCATAATAGCGTTCTTCAAATCACGAATGAATTTTTCTTGGCGAGATGCCAACTGAGAGTTACGCTCTTTGCTCATAACCATAGAGCCTTCTTCAAACGACTTGAACTGTGGAGAGGTGTCATCCGTACCGTTGTTCATGTCGTTCGCAAACTGTTCGCGGAGCAGCTTTAGGTCAGCTTCCGATTTCTCTATCTTTTTTTCGATGATAGTTCTAAACTCCTGGAGTTCAGCGTCTGTATATCTGGTTTTTTCTTGATCAGCCATAAGCCAATTTCAATTTGTGTGTTAACTATTGTTGGAAGAAGTTTCGAATGTACTATCTATTCTTGTGAATTGAAATACAAATTTCATACCCTTCTACCTCCGTTGGATGTTCTTCCGTGTTGGCATACGATAATTGGTCCGCAAGAACCTCATCTTTAACGTAGCCCTCAAAGCTGCTAAGTGCCTGCTGGAACTCCTCCGGTGCACCAATAGTGATGTCGATACGGTCGGTTACTTCGAGACCGCTAGATTTTCTCAAATTTTGCAATCTGTTCACCAATTCTCTCGCCAAACCTTCACTACGGAGTTCGTCAGTGAGCTCTGCATCAAGCGCTACCGTAAGTCCATCTCCAGTAGCAACAAGCATACCTGGAATATCCTCTGTAACTACTTCACAATCGGTTATTTCAATGGTAACGGTCGCTCCCTGATCTTCGAAAGAAACTGTTCCGTTAGATTCAAAGGCATCGATCGCAGCACTATCCATAGCAGTAACGAACGCTTTGACGGCTTTCATATGTCGGCCTACTTTCGGCCCTAATGCTTTGAAGTTCGGGCGTACCTTTTTTACGAAAATACCCGCATCTGGCGCAATCACTTCAAGGGCTTTGACATTGACTTCTGCCAACAGAATGTCCTTTATACTTTCGAGTACTGCAGTATCATCCGCGCTCAGAGCGGGAACCAGGATGCGTGCTAATGGCTGACGTACTTTCAGGTTTTCTTTCTTACGAATAGATAAAACGAGCGAGGTCAATTTTCTAGCGGTATTGATCTTGTGCTCTAGAGCCGGCTTGATCAAATCGCTTTCTACGGTTGGGAATTCAGTCAAATGAACACTTTGTTCGCCCTCGAGTACCACGCCATTGTACAGGTCGCGGTAAAGCTGGTCTGCGTAGAACGGCGCTAGTGGTGCCATTAATCGACTCAGGGTTTCAAGACACGTCCATAGTGTTTGGTAGGCAGAAATTTTATCCGCAGCATATTCACCTTTCCAGAAGCGACGACGTCCAAGTCGCACATACCAGTTGGAAAGTTTTTCGGTGGTAAACTCCTGAATCGGTCGGAACGCACGAGTAGGCTCAAAGGCTTCCATGCCGTCCTCTACTTGAGCGATCAGCGTGTTCAATTCCGACAAGATCCATTGGTCCATTTCTGGGCGCTGATCTACAGGGATAGACGTTTCTTCAAATTTGAACCCGTCTACATTTGCATACAGAGCGAAGAACGCATAGGTATTGTGCAGGGTCCCGAAGAATTTGCGTTTTACCTCGTCTAACCCGTCCATGTCAAAGCGCAGGTTGTCCCAAGGAGAGGCGTTGGTCAACATGTACCAGCGCAATACATCAGCACCATAGCTATCCATGGTCGTAAATGGATCCACAGCATTGCCGAGACGCTTGGACATCTTTTGGCCGTTCTTATCGAGAACAAGACCATTGGAGATAACATTTTTATACGCAACCTTCCCAAACACCATGGAAGAGATCGCATGCAATGTGAAGAACCAACCACGGGTCTGATCCACACCTTCTGCGATAAAATCTGCAGGGTACGCCCCCGCCTGATCGATTTTTTCTTTGTTTTCAAACGGGTAGTGCCATTGTGCATAAGGCATAGAGCCACTATCAAACCACACATCGATCAAATCACTTTCACGGCGCATAGGTTTGCCGCTAGGACTGACTAGGATGATTTTGTCCATCAAATGTCGGTGCAGGTCAACCTTCGCATAATTTTCAGCGCTCATATCGCCTGGCGCGAAGTCGTTTAATGGGTTTTCAGTCATAACTCCAGCTTGTACGGCGCTGTCTATGGCTGATTTCAGCTGCTCAACACTTCCAATACAAACGGTTTCATCACCTTCTTCGGTACTCCATATAGGTAGCGGAATCCCCCAGAAACGCGAACGACTAAGGTTCCAGTCGTTTAGATTTTCAAGCCAATTCCCAAAACGTCCTGTCCCCGTGGATGCTGGTTTCCAGTTGATCGTTTTGTTTAAGGCAATCATCGTATCCTTTTTCTCAGTACTCTTGATGAACCAGCTGTCAAGTGGGTAGTAGAGTACGGGCTTATCGGTACGCCAGCAGTGCGGGTAGCTGTGCTCGTACTTTTCGATTTTAAAGGCTTTGTTTTCTAATTTCAATTTCAAAGCAATGCGCTCATCGACGCTGAGGTATGCTTTGAGTTCAGGAATAATTGGTTTCAAGCGCTCCTTCTGCAACTCGAATTCTACCTCTTTTTCTTCGTCACTGAGGTATTCTGCCTTGATATATTCTTCGCCTAATCCAAACATTGGATCGGCCAATTCTGCTCTGAATTTACCGCGCAAATCCACCAACGGAACCAAATTCCCTTGCTCATCTTCTACTAAAAGTGGAGGAACACCGGCATCCGCAGCTACTTTAGCATCGTCTGCACCGAAAGTTGGTGCGGTATGTACAATCCCGGTTCCATCTTCCGTAGTTACAAAGTCACCAGGAATAACGCGAAAGGCTTCTTCTGCATTTTCATGCGGCTGAGCATAAGGAAGCAATTGTTCGTAGCGCAAGCCGACAAGGTCTTTACCGGTAACTACTTTCAATACTTCGTAAGGGATTTTTTTGTCCCCAGGGTTGTAGTTGCTTACCTCGCCTTCAACAAACTTCTTACCGAAAAGCTTGCCTAACAACGGTTGTGCAGCAATAATGCTAACCGCCTGATGAGTATATTGGTTGAAGGTGCGAACAAGCGCATATTCAATTTTCGGCCCAACGGTTAGTGCCGTATTTGATGGCAACGTCCAAGGGGTGGTGGTCCAAGCTAAAAAGTGCACTTCCTCGTTGCCGAAGAGGGCCTCGCTTTTCCCGTTAATTATCATTTTGAATTGGGCAACGACCGTGTTGTCTTTCACATCGCGGTAGCAGCCCGGTTGGTTCAGCTCATGCGAGCTCAAACCTGTTCCTGCCTTAGGAGAATACGGTTGAATCGTGTATCCTTTATAAATCAGTCCCTTGTTGTACAATTCCGAAAGTAGCCACCAAACACTTTCCATGTATTTAGAATCGTAGGTCACATATGGTTTTTCCATATCCACCCAGTATCCCATCTGATCGGTGAGGTCCTTCCAAATACCCGTGTAGCGCATGACTGCTTTGCGACAAGCATCGTTGTATTCTTCAATCGTAATGCTCTTACCAATATCCTCTTTGGTAATTCCCAATTCTTTCTCAACCCCCAATTCTACGGGTAATCCGTGCGTGTCCCAGCCCGCTTTACGGTCTACGAGGTAGCCTTTTTGAGTTTTGTAGCGACAGAACACGTCCTTGAGCGAACGGCCCATCACGTGGTGAATCCCAGGAAGTCCATTTGCGCTAGGCGGTCCTTCGAAGAAAATCCAAGGCTCTGCGTCTTTGCGCTTTTCAAGGGTTTGTTCAAAAACATGGGTGTCCTTCCAGCGTTGCAAAACAGCTTTGTGAACGCTCGAAAGATCGAGATGCGAATATTCAGGGAATGTACTCATGAGTTTAGTCTACGGTGGCGATACATTTGAGTTCGATGGCGATAGGCGTAGGTAAGCTATTGATTTCCATCGTGGTGCGACAAGGTTGGTTGTCTTTAAAATATTCAGCGTACAAGCGATTGAAGGTGTGGAAATCGCGCTTCATATCGACGAGAAATACGGTTACATCGACGAGTTGATCCCAAGACGAACCACTGGCCTCCAAAATGGCCTTCACGTTCGCAAAAACGCTGCGTACTTGCGCTTCGAAATCAAATGATTTGAAGTTGCCGTTATGGTCCAATTCTAACCCTGGAACCCCACTGTCATTGGCGTCGCTACCAGCGGTGCGTGGTCCAACACCAGATAAAAACAATAGATTTCCCACCTTGCGTGCATGCGGGTACAGACCTACCGGTTTCGGTGCGCTTTGTGTCGAAATTTTCGTTGAATCAGACATAAGTGTACATATTTTAAGGTTGCAAAAATAGGGAATGCACCTCGGACGCTCTTCATTGACTACAAAGAACACAAAAAATAAAGTAAGTGTTATTTGGACACTAAGTACTTTTGTGTATCTTTGCCCTGTATGTGAAGATTGGTGGTTCTTTCTTTTCATGCTTCTGTGATAGGTTCTAGGGGCTATTTGGCAGAATTTTCAAGTGTTACTGAGCCGATTTTTAACACAAGAGAATCCTTCCAAATTCCCCTTTTTTTGTGCCCAAAAGTTGGGTTCGTCAAGAAATCTCTGCCAATTTTCGTAGTTCTCCACCGAATTGACCCTCCTACGGTGACAATCTGACCTTTTTTTTCGCCAAGCGCCTATTTTGGCTCTTTTTTAGTGCCTCGAAAAGCGCTACATGTGGTAGCTACGATTATTTTTGTGAACTATTTATAAGAATACGACAGCCTCATGCTGAAACTCATATCTAAACTCGTTGGTTCGAAAAGCGACCGCGATCTAAAAAAATTGCAACCGCTGGTTGCTAAAGTGAATACGTACGCTGAACAAATCGCAGCATTATCTAACGACAATCTTCGCGCAAAGACACTTTCGTTTAAAGAAGCGATACAATCTGCCACGGCTTCCTTGGAGGCCGAGAAAACAGCCTTGTACGAGCAAATTAATGCCACTGAGGATTACGATGCGCGTGAGCCGTTGTACGAGAAGATTGAAGCCATAGACAAAAATGTGCTGGATCAGATCGAGACCGTACTCAAGGAAATTCACCCGGAGGCTTTTGCCGTAATGCGTGAAACAGCCAAGCGCTTCTCTGCAGGGGATGTGCGTGCAACAGCCACAGAGCTCGATAGAAAATTGGCGCACAGCCATCACCACATTACCATTGAAGGAGATGAGGTAGTCTACGCAAACACGTGGAAGGCAGCAGGCGGCGACGTGACTTGGAACATGGTACACTATGATGTTCAGCTCATCGGTGGTACGGTACTTCACGAAGGGAAAATCGCTGAGATGCAAACGGGTGAAGGAAAAACACTTGTTGCGACATTGCCGGTATATTTGAATGCACTTCCAGGACGAGGAGTTCATGTGGTAACGGTGAACGATTACCTAGCGAAACGCGATAGCGAGTGGATGGCCCCGGTGTTCAATTTCCATGGTCTGACCATCGACTGTATCGACAAACATCCGTCGAACAGTGAAGAACGCCGCAATGCCTATTACAGCGACATCACCTACGGAACCAACAACGAGTTTGGTTTCGATTATTTGCGTGATAACATGGCTCGCCGCGATGAAGACCGCGTACAAACGCGTGGGCACCATTTCGCGATTGTGGATGAGGTAGATAGTGTGCTTATTGATGATGCACGTACACCGCTCATCATTTCTGGTCCAACAGCGAAGGGGGATCAGCAGCAGTTTACGGAATTGAAGCCCTTTGTAGAGGCATTGTTGACGGCTCAGAAGAATCTCGTTCAGAAGGAACTCAGCGATGCGAAGAAGCTGATTGCGGAGGGAACAATGGACGAAGGTGGCGTGAAGCTACTACGCGCATACCGTGGATTGCCGAAATCAAAGCCGCTGATAAAATTCTTGTCGCAAGACGGTATGAAAACGCTTCTGCAGAAGACCGAAGCGACCTACATGGCGGAACAGGGCAAGAAAATGAAATTGATCGATGAGGATTTGTTCTTCACGATTGAGGAGAAAAACAATCAAATCGATTTGACCGGAAAAGGAATTGATTTGATTTCTAAGAGTACTGCAAAGGATTTCTTTGTGATGCCGGACATTACCTCAGAGCTGAGTGCCTTGGAAGAGGCAGAGCTAGCCGTAGAGGAAAAAGCAGCGAAAAAAGACGAACTCCTACGCGATTACTCGATCAAATCTGAACGCATTCATACGGTCAATCAGCTGTTGAAAGCATACGCTTTGTTTGAAAAGGATACCGAGTACGTGATCATGGACAACAAAGTGAAGATTGTCGATGAGCAAACGGGACGTATCATGGAAGGGCGTCGTTACTCTGACGGTTTGCATCAAGCGATCGAGGCAAAAGAAAACGTGAAAATCGAAGCGGCGACACAGACCTACGCGACGATCACTTTACAGAACTACTTCCGCATGTACCACAAGCTTGCCGGTATGACCGGTACGGCAGAAACGGAAGCGGGTGAATTCTGGGAGATCTACGAACTTGAAGTGGTAGTGATTCCGACCAACCGTCCTATTCAGCGTGACGACCGTGAAGACATGGTTTACAAAACGGCTCGCGAGAAATACAATGCTGTGATCGAGGAAGTGGTCCAATTACGCGATGCAGGCCGCCCGATTTTGGTGGGTACTACATCCGTTGAAATTTCGGAATTACTGTCTCGTGCACTGAAAATCAGAAAAGTACCGCACCAAGTACTCAACGCGAAGATGCACCAGGCAGAAGCTGAGGTGGTCGCTGAAGCAGGAAAGCCAGGTATGGTAACTATTGCTACCAACATGGCTGGTCGTGGTACCGATATCAAGCTCTCTGACGAGGCAAAAGCCGCAGGTGGTCTCGCAATCGTAGGTACTGAGCGCCATGATTCACGTCGTGTCGACCGTCAGTTACGCGGTCGCGCAGGTCGTCAAGGCGATGTGGGTTCTTCTCAATTCTTTGTTTCCTTGGAAGATAAGCTCATGCGTTTGTTCAACTCAGAACGTATCGCCGGACTTATGGATCGATTAGGTCTTGAAGAAGGTGAGGTGATCCAGCACAGCATGGTGTCTAAATCCATCGAGCGCGCACAGAAAAAAGTAGAAGAGAACAACTTCGGAACGCGTAAGCGCCTTTTGGAGTATGATGATGTCATGAACAGCCAACGCTCGGTTATCTACAAGCGCCGTGCGAATGCGCTCAAAGGCCAGCGCATTAAGGTGGATATTGCCAACATGATTTTCGATACTCTCGCAGATCTCGTTGAAGCGTATCAGCCGGCTAAAGACTTTGAAGGGTTCAAGCTAGACTTCCTACGCATGTTTGCTTTCGAACCATCGATGACGGCAGATGAATTCAATAATCAAAACTTTGATGCGGTAGCCGAGTCCTTATTCAAGCAGACCAACAGCTTCTATCAACAGAAGAGTGAGCGTATAGGAACCGCTGCGCTTCCCGTATTCCAACAGGTTTATGAGGATCCTTCCAACTCATTTGACAAGATTCTCGTACCAATCACAGATGGTTCTAAAGCACTTCAGGTAACGGCCACTTTGAAAGAAGTGATTGATTCGCATGGCGCTAGTTTGATTTCTGACATTGAAAAAGGTATTTCTATAGCCATCATTGATGATAAATGGAAGGACCATTTGAGAGCGATGGATGATTTGCGTCAGAGTGTCCAAGGCGCGGTATACGAACAAAAGGACCCGTTGTTGATTTACAAATTCGAGTCGTTTGAATTGTTTAAAGGATTGATCTCTCGCGTCAACCAAGACATTGTAAGCTTCTTGTTCCGTGGGAACCTTCCTGAAAACAACCCTAGCCAAGTGCGCAAAGCGCCGGCGACATCACCTGCACAGCCGAAGCTACAAGAAGGTCGTCCGGGAGGTGAGCAGCCTCAAAGCGCCAATCGTCAACAGCCTAACGCTCCACAGCAACCACGCCCGCAGCGCCCGGTAGTGAATACGGGGAAGACCTATGGACGTAACGATGCAGTGACCATTCGTAATTCGGCCACGGGTGAAGAGCAGAATGTGAAATATAAAAAGGCGGAAACCCTACTGTCAAAAGGCTGGGTCATCGTAGACTAACCCCTTCAAACAGGCTCCATGTTTTGGAATTTCATCGCTAGAATTCTTCTGAGAAACCGCGTAGCGTGGCTGGTCACGGTGCTGTTGTCCACGCTGTTTATGGCCTATCAAGGTTCTACGGTGCGAATGAGCTATGAGTTTGCGAAGCTCATGCCAGAAACAGATTCCGTCTCCATCGAATACAACATGTTGGTGGAAGAGTTTGGTCAAGCGTCCAACACGATCGTCATCGCGATGGAGGATGCTGATTTTTTTGCCAAGGAGCATTTGAGTCAATGGTTGGAATTGGTCGACTCTCTCAAGAGTATTGACGGTATCACCAATGTCCAAAGTTTGACAGAGGCTTATGGTTTAAAGGTAGATTCGGCGACAGAAAAATTGGCGCCAGATACCTTGTTTAAATCCCTTCCAAGAAATGGGGAGGAGGAGATTGCTTTGGAAGCTCGAGTAAAATCGTGGCCTTTTTACAAAGGAGGATTGTACCAGGGCGATACGTACATGATGATTCTACGCATCGATGAAGCACGCTTGTACAACGAACAAATCGTGCCAATCGTTGAGACGGCAAAAGAACATATTCTTGCTTGGGAAGCGCGCTACGGACGTGATCTTCACATGAGTGGTTTGCCATGGTTGCGCATTGCCAACACGAAGAATCTTCAAAAGGAAATTTTCAGAACGGTGGCGTTTACGCTGCTGGTCACAGTCGTTATTTTCTTCGCTTTTTTAAAGAGTGTTCGCGCGACAATAGTTTCGCTAACCATCGTCATCCTAGGGGT